>JFJP01037056.1_pt1 | contig 52520 bp, 56 predicted proteins | sample 431651 | NCBI WGS metagenome assembly JFJP01 (sample SAMN02602958, study PRJNA72255) | Microbial mat metagenome, whole genome shotgun sequencing project. | biome: fresh water; feature: sink hole; material: water; isolation source: purple microbial (photo- and chemosynthetic) mats found in... | reverse complement strand
CACATAGGAGCCCATATGGATACCATAGATTTTAGTAAACTAACGATAACAGATGTTCAATTTTTACCCATCGTCAAAGAGTATGCCCGCCAGATCAATCTTGTGGAAACAATCAACAGTCTGGGTTTCCACTGAAATGCAAATTCAACCGGGTATTGTCGTTCTTGGGATGATTGAAGACACACTTTCCGGTCGATCTCCCTTGTATCGATTTATAAGGATGCATTACAAAATAACTTAATCATTTAAACAGAGCAGTGTATAATGCCGCTATGAAAACAAATATGGAGCAAATAAAAATAAGACATGATTTGTTATCCTCGGTTTTAAATGCAAGGCCGTATCGGTTATATCTGGCTGCTGAAGCTGAGTCGTTGGGAAGGGGCGGTAAAAGATATCCGGGAGAAGCTCGAGATCAAAATCAGTGTGGAGCTGAAAGATAAGGAGACCCTGTCCAAAATCCGGGATAACGGCAAGGGCCTTGCCAGAAAATATCAAAAAGAGGTCTTTTCACTTTTCTATTCCGACAAGGGCAACAAGGGCACCGGCCTTGGGCTGTTCATTGCCCAGCGATCCGTGAAACAGCATAACGGTGTGATTAAAATTAATTCCATACCCGGTCATCAATATACGGAATTTGCCGTGGCCATTCCTGTCCGATAAATAGAGGTAATCAATAACTTCTTCCTGATTTAAAATTGTTTTAAAGGGGCATCATCCATGGGAGCGATGGATTTGAGCCTGTTCCAGAATATCGGGAACAACATCAGTCCATCCCAGGGGCATAATATGCACACCCTGGGCCATGGATTTGACGTCTCTGATAAAATTGCCCGTCATTTCAGCAGCCTTTTTCTTTCTGTCTTCCTTTGCCACAGATCCTATTTCATCAATCCATTTTTGGGGAACATGAATCCCGGATACATTTTTGTTCATATATTCTCCCATTTGAGGGGATTTTAAAATAACGACACCGACCTGCACAGGACAGTTGAATTTCTGGGCCAGATTCATAAAATTTTCAAACACCTTGACATCATAAACCGCCTGAGTCTGGAAAAAGTGTGCGCCTGCATCGATTTTTTTCTTCATTTTCATCAATTGCAGTTCGAGCGGTTCAAAATTCGGGTTGACAACAGCCCCAAAGGCCATATCAATATTATTTTCAATATTGTTCCCGGAAATATCATATCCATTCTTCAGGCCCTTTGCCATTTCAATCAACTGTACTGAATCCAGATCAAACACAGGTTTTGCCTGCTTGTGATCACCCAACTGGATATGATCCCCTGTGAGCAAAAGAACATTATCAATTCCCAGAGAATAGGCTGTCAAAAGATCGGATTGCAGGGCCAGCCGGTTTCTGTCCCGGCAGGTCAATTGGTAAACCGGCTCAATCCCGTTTGTTTTCAGCCGGACACTAGCTGCAAGGGACCCGAGTCTCATGACGGCAGACTGGTTATCCGTCACATTGACGGCATGGACATGCCGGGAGAGACTGAGCGCTTCAATGGCACAGGAAGGCTCGATACTTTTATCTCTGTGAATAGCCCCTTTAATGGGCCCGACTTCACCGGTAATTACAAATTGGCCTTTATCAAATAAGCTGGTCAACTTCATTATAGTACTCCTTCTATATGTATGGCTATTTTTTATATTCTTGCTTAATCCTGGTTGCTGACGGTGACGCGCTCGCCTGCCGAACAGAAGGTGGCCTGTGTGGCACTGACCTTGAGAGTTCTAGGCCGGCTCCATTTTGAATGGTTTTTCGGAGGCTGATAAGGATCTAGAAGATCTAGTCGGCCCAGCTTTTTCAGCCGCCCATAGATCAGAATCCATCCGCAGGGCCGCTCGGCATCCACTTCGCAATTTCCGTTTTCAGCACCGCCGCAGGGACCGTTCAAGAGTTGCTTGGCACAAAGGGTCATGGGGCAGAGACCGCCGGTGAATTCAATGACACATTCGCCGCACAAAGAACAGAATTCTTCAATATCCGTATCAGAAACCGTTTCACCACCAAAAATCGTGTCACATCCCGGGTGAACCATACCGCCGTCCGTTGCATCAATCACGGTATGAACACCTTGGCCACACCCGAGGACAAGAAAGGAATCGGTTTCTTTGACCTGATCTGCATAATCTTCCATTAATACTTTACGGGTATGGGAAAGTTTGCATAAAGACATGCCCTGGGGGCCGGGCACGGTAAATCCTGCAACCTCAACGCCTCTATCACTCAGTCGTTTTGCCATCATTCTGGTTTCATCTTCACCCCCGGAATGGCATTTCCAGGCGCAATTGTTACAGCCGACCACAAACACTTTCTCACCCGGCTGTATATGTTTAACGATTTCATGGATTGGTTTTTGAATCGTTGCATGCACGATGTATCTCCTTTAATTATGATCAACAGTTGTCTCTCTTTTACAATCCGCATAGAGCAAACATGATGCCAATGCCTTGAAAAACGATTACATTTTGTCTATGAAATTTAAAAAAATGTTTTGATTCAGCAGGTTATAATTTTTTTTGATAAATGGAAGGAGGCAAAAAAATGGTTATCATCAACCGTTACAGGGATACAAAAGTAACGTTATGGTTGCGGGTTGCGTTACTTTTGGAAAGCCAACGCTCTTTAAACAGAGATATGAAATGGTTAATTAATGTACTATAGGAGAGCTTGTCACATTATTCGTGTACTTTTAAAAATATGATACACTTGGCACAATGTATGCAGATATACATTTCATCAGATAACGTAAGACATTCACTTACCTCCAGCATCTGATGAATCACCTCCGTAACCTCCGGGGCAGCTTGAATACCGCCAGTGGCTGCCCCGGAGGTATTTTATAGACATGACATCTCAGGGTTGAAGCGGTATATCCCATTTTTTCATATATTTCCATACTGAGGCCCGGCTTAATCCAACCTGCCTTGCAACCTCTGCCTTATTCCAATCACTGTCTTGAAGCAGGGTTATTAATTGTTCACGGGTCAGTGTGTGTTCAGGCTGAAGATGCTTCAATTTCGGAATGGTTTCCTGTTTTTCAGCAGGCCCGGGTACGGGGCAGGGGTCCCTGATTTCAAGGGGAAGATCGGACGCTTCAATTTGTCTATCGGAACATAAAACAAAGGCATGTTCGACGGCATTGGCCAGTTCTCTGATATTCCCCGGCCAGGAATAATCCATCAATGCTTTTAATGCAGGTTTTGAAATTCCCTTGGTCTTAATTTTTGATTTTTTATTGTTTATCCTGATAAAATGATCAACCAGAAGGGGGATATCTTCCTTTCGGTTTCTCAGCGGCGGTAGATAAATCGGGAACACCTTGAGCCTGTAAAACAGGTCTTCTCTGAATTTCCCGGAATCCACCAGAGATTTAAGATCTTTATTGGTTGCGGCAATGATGCGGATATCGGTTTTACGTTTTTTAGATTCTCCTACCCGTTCAATTTCTTTTTGCTGGAGCACTCTTAAAAGTTTAACCTGAATATAGGGGGTGATTTCTCCTATTTCATCCAAAAAAATGGTGCCGCCGTCCGCTTCTTCAAATCGTCCCATCCGATCCTGGTTGGCCCCGGTAAAAGCCCCTTTTATATGGCCGAACAGTTCGCTTTCAAGCAGAGATTCCGAAAGAGCGCTGCAATTAACAATGACCATGGGTTTTTCCCTGCGTTCTCCAATGGAATGAATGGCGCCGGCCACCAGTTCTTTTCCGGTGCCGCTTTCACCCTGAATCAGTATGGTGGTATCGGTTGCTGCTGATGCCTTGATAAATGTGAATACGTTCTGCATGACCTGGCTTTTTGCAATAATACCGCCCAGACGATTCAGTTCACCTAGCCTGCGGGTAGCCTCTTCTATTTTTAACCTGGCATTTTTCAGTTCGGTTAAGTCCGTTACGGCCTCAACAATTCCGATGATATTGTGGTTATTGTCTTTGATTACCCTGGCATTTTTGGTAACGGAAAGTACATGTCCTTTCTTGTGCCTTAATAAGCACTCTGTGGGGGCAACCTTTCCATATTTCAGAATACCGCAATCCTTCATGCCGGTTGGGCAATCCTTGTCAAAACATTGACTGAAACTCATTATCTTACAGCTTTTACCGGTGACTTCATCGGCGGCGAATCCGGTTATTTTTTCCATGGCCGGGTTCCAGCCGATGATCATTCCATGGGTATCAAGAACAAAAATTCCGTCACCAATGGATTCAAGCAATAGTTTAACAAATTCATTGTGCTGCAATTCAAACTGAATGGTTATCATGATGTTATCCTGTTGATGGGGTATCGGCGCCACAGGTGGCGCTACTTTTATGGGTGCCATTATACGTAACGGCCCACCATAAGGTCAAGACGGAATATCGACCTAAACTATATTTTTAATTTTAATTTATAATTACAGATACTTATAAATTTGATCCTCATATTATCGCAAGGCTGGTACGGATATTGGAATAGAAAGTTTAAACTCAATTCGTCAATGCGCATTGGCTGGGAGTCAAAAAAGGATTAACCTCTATCAAAAGGAGAACAGCAATGACAAAATTGAATAAATATATGATGGTTCACAATAACCCTGGAATCGATTGCGAAGAAGTTCAGGCAAATTGGCGAAAACTGGCAAAGGTTGAAGCAGGAACCTGGATCAGAACCTATTTTAATGAAAAAAAAGGGGTGCGGTACTGCCTGTGGATGGCGCCAAGTGAAGAAGATCTGAAAAATATTTTCACGGAAATCGGCATCAGTTGGGATTCAATTGTACAGGTTGAAGAGACCATCCCTGATCTCTGGGGTGAAAAATGGAATGAACATCTCAAAAAGGATGAGGTTGCAGATACTCTGGGTAATTAATGAAAGAGGCCTTAAAGTGCAGGCCGGGTCTTCTCGCGCCTGCACTTTTATCATGCCGGTTATGATTCAACTTGATATTTTTATGGCTATAGGAGGAGGTAGGCATGGAAGGACAATCGTTTAAAGATTTTGCAATTGTGTCATGCGGAACCATGAGTCCTGAAATCAATGAACTTGTAAAACAAGGATTTCTTGATACCGAACATGTTTTTTTTACGACACCCGGGCTTCACCAGGATATTCCCGAGCTTGAGATTCAGTTGATCAAATTGATTCAAAAAGCCAAATCCGTTGCCAGGGGGGTGATTGTCATCTACGGGGGAAAATATTGCTATGTTAACCCGGACAACCCCACCCGGCTGATGAAGCATATTATCGAAGAACAGGGCCCGAATGTGGTCAGAATAGAGGCCAGTCATTGTATGGGGATGATGGCAAGCGATGATGAAATGAAACAGATGGTTCAGGATCTCGGCGGAGAGCCGGTCTGGTTTATGACGCCGGGTTGGGTAAAATATAAAAAACAGGTCTTCAAAGGATGGGATAAAGCCATAGCCAATGAGAATTTTCCAAGACATACCGGCGGGGCAGTGATTCTGGACGGTATCGGATACATGGATCCGTATATGGAACAAAACCCGGAAGAATTTCTTGACTACTGCGATTGGATGGGAATTCCCATGCAGGGGATTTCAATTTCCCCGGATCACTTTAAAAGTCTGCTGACAGAGGCTTTGGCAACTTTAAACAAGTGATGCCGCAAAGGAGGAATAATGATTCTTGGAACGGAAAAGCAGGAACATAAAATTCTGGAAATGGGAGAAATCGGGCATAAAATGTTTCCCAAATTTACTCTAATGAATTTTAAGGGGGCCTTCAGACTCGGTATTCAATCGGCCCTGCAAAAGTCCGGGTATACGACCTGGAAAGAACTTGCAGAAAAAAACAAAACCGAGAAGGAACATTTTTTCGAATTCATCCTTGAAGGGACAAAACCGTATTTAAAAGGTGTGGGTCTGATAGATTCGGAAATAGAGGATGTTTATAAAACCATTAAAACTGTAAATCAACAATATTTGAAGGGATAATGGAACATCATACCAACTTGTATTGGAGGCCAGGATTATCGGAGTGGCTGACGTTGTGGAAGCCATTTCTTCAGACAGACCATACCGGCAGGGGCTTGGAATGAAGGCAGCATTTGAAGAGGTTGAAAAAAATAGAGGGATCAAATATGATTCTGATGTTGTAACTGCATTGATTCAGATACGAAAGGAGATGGTATGAGATTTGTAATTATCGGTGGGGACGCAGCCGGCATGAGTGCTGCAAGCAGGGCCAAAAGGCTTCGGCCGGATATGGAGGTTACCGTGTTGGAACAAACCCGGGACGTTTCTTACAGTGCTTGTGGGATGCCATATAATATTGCAGATCCTGAAAGGGATATGGAAAAGCTGGTGGTGCGAAAAGCAGAGGTGTTTATTAAAACAAATAAAATTAATCTTCTGACCGGGCACAGGGTCACAGCCATAGACCGCCGGGCCAAACGGCTAAGCGGGATAAAGGTCGATGGAGATGCTTTTGATGTTGATTATGATCAGTTGTTTATCGCCACGGGCGCAACCCCTGTCATTCCGGATCTGCCGGGGTTTGACCTGCCCCAGGTTATGGCATTAAAAAGTCTTGAACAGGGTAAATTCATCAAATCCTATATTGCACGGCAAGGTGTTAAAACAGCCGTGATTATCGGCATGGGCTATATTGCCCTGGAGATGTGCGAAGCTTTTGAAAAAAGGGGGATCAAAACTAGCATGGTGAAGCCGGGGTCGGTTTTCCTTCCCTGGCTGGCGCCGGATCTTGCCGATGTGATTTATAAAGAGATAGTCGATAAGGGTGTTGATGTCTACTCCGGTCATGTCATTCAAAAAATTGAATCCAGGGACAAGGGCGTCCGGGTCACCTGTAAAAACCTGACACTGGATGCGGATCTGGTGCTGGTGGCCATGGGGGTAACCCCCTGCAGTGAAACGGCAAAGGCTGGCGGACTTGAACTGGGTATTTCAAATGCCATTGCCGTGGACCCTTACCTGAAAACATCGGATCAAAACATTTATGCTGCCGGAGACTGTGCCGACGCCTATCATATCGTGACCGGCAAGAAATGCTGGATACCTCTTGCTCTCAGAGCCAACAGGGCAGGGTGGGCTGTTGCCGATAATATCTGTGGAATTTTGACCCGGCTTCAGGGGGTTGCCGGTACTGCTGTATTTAAGGTTTTTTCCCTTGAGGTGGCCAGATCGGGGCTAAATTTTAAAGAAGCAGTTGAATCAGGGTTTGATCCGGTTGAAACCAGCGTTGAGACCCGATCCAGGGCTCACGGACAGCCGGGCTCCACATCCATTTATATTCACATGGTTGCGGATAAAAAGACGGGTCGCCTCCTGGGAACACAGATGGTGGGAAAAGAAGGGGTGGCTCACAGGATCAATGCTGTTGCCGTGGCCCTGCATTGTAAAATGACGGTTGCGGATTTTTTTCAGACCGATCTGGCCTATGCGCCGCCTTTTGGGCCGGTCTGGGATCCTTTGCTCACCGCAGCCACTCAGCTTGCAAAAAAAATATAGTCAACACAAGACAGACAGGACAGTTTTAATTGACGGCCTGCTGGAACTTGAAAAATTTAAGTATATGTATCTTGTTTTTTTTGCTGACCGCGTCAGCCGGGAGCCTGAAATGCGGGTCTCTCCCCCCTGGGCCGGGGGGAAACAGGTGGGAGTTTTTGCAAGCCGCTCTCCTGTGCGTCCGAATCCGGTTGGGTTAAGTATTGTCAGAATAAAAAAAATTGCCGGAAATAAAATTTATACATCAGGACTGGATGTTTTTGATAACCCCCCCCTGCTTGATATCAAACCCTATATAAAGGGTCTTGATAATAAAGATGATGCCGATTACGGATGGATTAAAGGTCTTGATGATATGGAGCACCTGAGAGAACTGCAGGAAGGCAGGAAAATCATCAGGTTCCGGTAACCTGCTATACCGGCATAATCTTTTTCAGGTCAATACTGTATTTTTTCATGCGGTTCCAGACCGTTACCCGGTTGATGTTCAGGATGCGAGCAGCTTTTGTCTGGTTTCCAAGGGTCTTTTTCAAGGCATCAATCAGCTCTGATTTTTCATCCGGTATGGCGGATTCCGGTGGGATGAACAAATCCGGAGATCTGTTTTCACCCTGATTCCGGGTGATTTTTTTAGGTAAATGCGCCCATTGGATAAGAGAATCATCAGCAGTGACAAAAGAATATTCAAGGGCGTTTTTAAGCTCCCTGATATTGCCGGGCCAGGTATGGTCCATTACAGCCTCCATGGCATCATGGCTCAAGCCCTGTATGGCCTTTCCGGTTTTAATGTTCAGGTGCCGGATAAAGGAATTGATCAACAGCGGGATATCTTCCTTTCTATTCCGCAAGGGCGGCAGAAAGATGGGGATCACATTAATTCGGAAAAACAGATCCTGCCGGAATTCGTTTTTCCGGATAAGTTCATCCAGGTCTTTGTTGGTGGCGGTGATGATCCGCACATCAACGTTGACCGGTGAAATGTCCCCCACCCGTTCAAACCGGCCGGATTCAAGAACCCGTAAGAGCTTGGTCTGTATGGACATGGGAATATCCCCGATTTCATCTAAAAAGAAATCCCCCTGGTGGGCGGCTTCAAACCGGCCGATATGGTTGTTAAACGCCCCGGTGAAAGCACCTTTGGCGTGTCCGAACAATTCACTTTCAAGAACGGCTTCATTCAGGGCAGCACAATTGAGCTGGATAAACGGCCCGTTTTTTCTGGACCCGCACAGATGAATGGCATTGGCCACCAGCTCCTTCCCGGTTCCGCTTTCACCCAGGATGATGACCGGGGCGCGGCTTTGGGCTGCGCGCCGGATCATGTCAAATACATTGAGCATGACCTGCGATTTGCCCACAATACCGAAAAAATCACTTTCTATATCGCATTGCCGGGTGAGGATATGGAGTTTTTCATCCAGCCGGATCAGTTCGGAAATATCGGTCAGGGTTTCGACAACCCCCAGGGCGGTATGGTTTTCGTCCCACAATATGGATGCGTTTTTTAATACCGCCAGAAAACTGCCGTCTTTTCGTTTAACCTGGCACCGGCATTTTTTCATATCCTGCTGACCCGGCTCAAATAATTTGCACCAGACTGTGGCATTGCTTGTTCTCAGGGTATGTTCACATGCATCACAGCCCAACATATCACAGGACATGCCGATGGCCTCTTTCGAAGTATATCCGGTCAGCATTTCAAAAGCCTTGTTCACCATCAGAATGGAGCCTTCGGGGCCGACAAACATGAGCCCGTCATTAATGGTATTGACAATTTTTTTCCAGAAAATATTCATTTCATGGTCGTCCATCAATCATCTCCATTTATTATGGGTTAAGTGTTTAAACAGGTGTGAGGTTTGTTTAAACGTTTAAACATCTGTTTAAATACTATTGCGGGTTAGGATCGTCAAGGGTTGGATTCGATTATTTGATTTTTCCCACAAAAACAACATTTTAGGTGTTTTTATGACCCACATCACCCCATGGGTACACCTGTTGCTATGGTTCAATAAGATATGATGTAAAGACAGAATCATCAATTTTAATTCCGGAGCCGGTATGGCATTAACACAAGTATTGGATTTAAGGGGAGTGATCTCCCCTCTGAATCTGCTCAAATGCAAAAGCCGGCTGACTTCCATGAAAATAGACGATGTGCTGGAAGTCATCCTGACCGACACGGATGTGGTGGAAGATTTGATGATCATCATAAAAAAGTCCACTGATGATGTGGTGTATAAAAAAAGAAAGGCGGATTGTATCCGTCTTGGCATTAAAAAAGGTAAAAACAGCAAGATTACTGAAAATTCAACACAACAGGAGGTGCTATGACGGAAGAATTAAAGGCCGGTTGTGCCCGCCCCACCGGCGGGCCGGTAGGTGAAGAAGCCCATGAAACAACATCAACCCAGACATCAGAACCCAGAAAGGAGATAAGAAACATGATCCAAGTCGGAAAAAAAGCCCCTGATTTCACTGCCCCGGGTTATCACCAGGGAAAATTCGTTAATGTAAAATTATCAGATCATTTAGGCAAATGGGTGCTTCTGTGTTTTTATCCCGGAGACTTCACCTTTGTCTGAGCCACTGAAATTTCAGCAGTTGCTGAAAAATACAATGATTTCAAGAATCTGGGGGTTGAAATCCTGTCCATGAGCATTGACAGCATGTTTGTCCATAAAATGTGGAATGATCATGAACTCTCAAAAATGGTCAAGGGAGGGGTTCCCTATGCCATGTTGTCCGATGCCGGCGGCAGGGTGGGAAAGGTGTACGGCATTTATGATGAAGATGCCGGTGTTGAAACCCGCGGAAGATTTATTATTGATCCCGACGGCATTGTCCAGGGGTTTGAAGTCCTGACCCCGCCGGTGGGACGCAATATCAATGAAAGCCTGCGTCAGGTCCAGGCCTTTCAACTGGTCAGGGAATCCAAGGGAAGCCAGGCCACCCCATCGGGCTGGAGACCGGGCAAAAAGACCCTTTCTCCGGGGCCGGATCTGGTGGGCAATGTCTGGAAAGAATGGAAAACCGAGATGGCCTTTGATTGATCCGTTTTTAAGGGAGACAATATGAAACTGACAAGACGAACGTTTTTCAAATTTATGGGGGTAGCCGGTGTCTCCGCCACAGGGCTGGCACCGGCGGCCCATGCCTGGGAGTCCAAGGCCCCACCCGACCCCTACGGGTGCCTGGTGGACCTGACCCGCTGCGTGGGATGCCGCAAATGCGAAGAAGCCTGCAGCACGGTGAACAAACTGCCGGCACCGGAAAGACCCAATTGCCAATGTACGATTTTTGAAAAAAAGCGGCGGCCCGATGACAAGGCTTTTACGGTTGTCAACCGGTATTTTACCGGCAGACTGGATGAGTTTGACAAACCATTGCCCACTTTTGCAAAGGTCCAGTGCATGCATTGCCAGGACCCGGCCTGTGTATCGGCCTGTATTGTGGGCGCCCTTTCCAAGGATGAAACCGGGGCGGTTCATTATGATGTCAATAAATGCATTGGCTGCCGGTACTGTATGGTGGCCTGTCCCTTTGAAATCCCGGCCTATGAATACCGGGACCCCATCACACCCCGGGTCAGAAAATGCACGTTCTGTTATGACCGGATCAAAAAGGACGGCGGTCTTCCCGGGTGTGTAACCATCTGCCCCACTGAAGCCCTGACCTTCGGCAGACGAGAGACGGTTTTAACCCTTGCTCATAAACGGCTCAAGGAAAACCCGGGTAAATATATCCAGCAGGTTTACGGCGAAAAGGAAGTCGGGGGCACATCCTGGCTTTATATTTCTTCAGTGCCCTTTGACCAGGTGAATCTGCCGGTTTTACCGGAAACCCCGTCCCCTAAACTTTCCGAAACCTTGCAGCATTCTCTTTTCAGCTATTTATGGTCTCCCATTGCCCTTTTCGGGGTTCTCGGCGTGTTTATGGCGAAATCCAACAAGGCTAAGGATAATCACCCACAACATAAAGGAGGGGCCTGATGAAACATAAAGCAAGCCCTTTGAATAAAAAATTCTGGACTCCCGGTGTCCTGGTCATGCTGGTGTTCATGGCTGCCGGCACCGTCTCCATTGTTGCCAGATTCACAGGCGGCATCGGTTATGTCACCAATTTGAGCAATGCCAGGCCCTGGGGGCTCTGGGTGGGTGTGGATGTGGCCACCGGAGTAGCCCTGGCTGCCGGTGGGTTTACCACGGCAGCCCTTGCCCATATTTTCGGCCGGCATTATTATGAACCCATTACAAGACCGGCCCTTTTGACCGCGGTGCTGGGATATACCTTTGTGGTTCTGGGGCTCCTGGTGGATATCGGGAGATCCTGGGCCATCTGGAAACCCATATTTTACTGGAACACCAATTCGGTCCTCTTTGAAGTGGCCATGTGCGTGATGGTGTATCTGAATGTTCTATACCTCGAGTTTTTCCCCATTATTGCAGAACAGTTTAAGGGCAAGGTCCGTCTTCCAGGCCTGTTGTCCCCACTCAACAGCCTGGTGGAAGGCATACTGAAGATCGGGGACGCCATCCTGGGCAAGACCATGTGGATATTCATTATCCTGGGTGTTGTGTTGTCCTGCATGCACCAGTCCAGTCTTGGTTCTCTCATGCTGGTGGCACCGACCAAGCTTCATCCCCTGTGGTATACGCCGATCCTGCCGCTCTTATTTCTGACGTCCGCCTTTGCCGTGGGATATCCCATGGTGGTGTTTGAAACCACCCTTGCAACCACTTCATTCAAACTGGATGACGAGATGAATATTCTATCACCCTTGACAAAGATTACTATTTTTCTATTGGGAATTTACATGTTTCTCAAACTTGGGGATATGTTTTACCGGGGAACCTATGTCTATCTTCTGGATGGAACCCATCAGACCAATTCATTTATCATTGAACTGCTGTTTGGTGTGATGATCCCCTGGGTCATGCTGCTGTTTGAAAAGGTGAGAAAGTCCAGAAGAGGGATTTTTACGGCAGCGGCTTTGATTGTCGGCGGTGTTGTGCTGAACCGGATCAATGTGTTCATCGTCGGATATAAGCCGCCGTTGGCAGAAAATACCTATTTTCCGGCACCCGGAGAAATTCTGGTCACCCTGGGTCTTATTGCCACGCTGATGTTTATTTATAGATTTGCCGTGACCTTTTTGCCGGTCCTGCAGGAATCCAAGGAGGTGTCGTTATGATAAGAAAAATAATTTTCTTTGCCGGTTTCCTGATCTTCATGGCTTCCCTTTGCCCTGCGGATGTTTGGAAAGCCCCGGATCAGGAAAAGGCAAAGGAAAGAGCAAAAGAGGAGGTTCCCTTTGTCAAGGAATATAAGGATGAGTTCCTGATAAACAGAAAAGTTAATCTGATGGAAAAAGGGATCTCCATAAAGGATGTGAAGGATATCTATTTTCTGTTAGACAATCCCATCGTCAAAAAGAGAGAAGACCATTATGAACCGGTCCGGTTTGCCCACAAGCGGCATGCCGCCCTTACCAAAGACTGCAGTGTCTGTCATCATTTCAGACCAAAGGATGAAAACGCTCTGGAAACGACACGGTGCTCGGCCTGTCACCAGGATTCCTTTAATCCGGATCACCCGGAAAGAATCGGTCTGAAGGCAGCTTACCATAAACAATGTATGGAATGCCATCAGGAACAGGGCAAGGGACCCACAGATTGCAAGGGATGCCATCTTGAAAATGTCCCGAACCACAAAGAACTGGTGAAACTGCCGGATAAAGCAGACCCCTTTCAGGTGACGGCGGAATGTTTGCGATGCCACGATGTCCAGGCAACGGATATGCTGACAACGGCCCACTGGCTCTGGAAAGGGCCTTCTCCCTATACCACCGGGCATCGAAAGGACATCATGCATGGCAAGGGCACCACGGCCCTGAACAATTTCTGAATCAGCCCTATCAGCAACGAGGCTCGTTGCACAAGTTGTCATGCAGGATACGGCTGGAAAGATGCATCTTTTGATTTTAAGGATAAAACAAAAATGGATTGCCTGGTGTGCCATGATACAACCGGCAAATATAAGAAAGACCCTCCAGGAGCAGGAATGCCGGATAAAGAGGTGGACTTGAACCTGGTGGCTCAGAATGTCGGGCATTCCAGCCGTGCCACCTGCGGTTCTTGCCATTTTAACGGGGGCGGCGATGATGCGGTTAAACATGCAGATATGTCTCGCCAGCTTCTTAAACCGGACCGGAACTGTGATGTTCACATGGGCGGATATGATTTTTCCTGTACAGAATGTCACAAAACACGGAATCATAAGATCGCAGGCCGAAGCTCATCGGTTCCTGTGGCAGAAGGTACGGTCTCCTGTGTCCAATGTCATTCAAAAGAACCCCATTACAGCGGCGGTCTTCTCGATCACCATTTAAATAACCACACCAAAACCCTTGACTGCAATGTCTGTCATTCACCGGTATTTGCCAAGTGCAAACCCACCAAGACCTGGTGGGACTGGTCCAAGGCAGGGGACAAGAAACGCGAACCGAAAAAGGATAAATATGGACAGCCGGACTATAACTGGCAGAAAGGTGAATTTAAATGGGAAGAGTCGGCTGTCCCGGATTATGTCTGGAGTTTAGGGTATATGAACCGGGTATTGATTGGTGATAAGGTGAATATCAATGCCGATGTCATCAATCTGACCGAGCCAGTCGGATCCATGAAAGATCCCGGCTCCAAAATCACACCATTTAAGATCATGAAGGCCATCCAGCCCATTGATGCGGAACATAATTATTTTTTGATTCCGCATCTTTTCCCCCGGGATAAGGACGATACAACAGCCTACTGGAAAGTTCTGGACTGGGAAAAAGCCTTCCGGGACGGAATGAAAGCGGCCGGGCTGCCCTATAGCGGCGCTTATAAATGGAAAGAAACCTGGATGTACTGGCGGGTTGATCATGAGGTCATGCCTGCGAATATGGCCCTGTCCTGTGTTCAGTGTCATGAAAGTCTGAAAGGTGACAAAACCTGTAATCGGTGCCATCAGGATAACCGGGACATGGATTTCAAAAAGATTGCTCATAAAGGAACAGATTTTTCTTTTATGAAATCTCAGGGAAGGGATGTCGAGCATCTGATTAATAAAACCGATTATATTAATTTTAAGGCTTTGGGATATAAGGGTGACCCCATTATCCAAGGCGGCCGGTTTAAAAAATTGCCCATGGGATATAAAGAAAATAAATGAGCCGATAATAAAAGGAGACAAATGAAATCATTAATTGTTTATTCCAGTCAGACCGGCAACACGCTAAAGCTTGCCAAAGTTATATATGATGAATTAAAGGGTGAAAAAGAAATGTTTCCCGTGGATGAAGCACCCGCTCCGGAGGGGTATGACCTGGTGGCCGTGGGCTTCTGGTTCCAGGGCGGAAAACCCGATCCAAAATCCGCTGAATATCTGTCCAGATGCTCAAAAATGTCCCGGGTTTTCCTGTTTTCCACCCATGGGGCGGCAAAGGGCTCCGCCCATGTCAAATCTGCCATGGATTATGCGGCTGGCTTGACCGACAAAAGCACCCTTGCCGGTATGTTTACCTGCCAGGGCGAGGTCAATCCCAAGGTTCTTGAAAAAGTTAAACAAAAACCTGAACCTCCGGTATGGATCAATGATGCCGATTATGCCGTCGGACACCCGGATGAATCGGATTTATCCGCCCTGAGACAGGCAATATCAAAACTTCAATAATTTTAGCGGCAAGGGAGCCATGTAAATAATGAAAAAAATCGGTATCATCATTTGTGACCGCTATCACACCTGTGCCGGGGGAAAATGCCTGAGAGCCATGCGTAACCGTGAAGGGGCCTTTGCCTTGTACAGACAAGAAGAAATTGAGATCGTGGGGTACACATCCTGCGGCGGTTGTCCGGGCGGAAACATAGAATATGCGCCGACTGAAATGAAAAAAAATGGGGCACAGGTGATCCATCTGGCCACCGGTATGGTGGTGGGTTACCCTCCCTGTCCGCATTTGGATGCTTTTTGTGATTTTATCCCTGCCAAATATGGGCTGGATGTGGTCATTGGAACCCATCCGATACCACAGAATTATTATGTGGCCCATCAGGGGCTGGGTACCTGGCAGCCTGACCCATGGCAGGAGGCCATAAAGCATGTTCTGACCGATGAAAAAATACGGCTGGCATATGATTGATTATATACAGGCCGCCGGTGTATAGTCATGGTCATGGAAGAGACCGAGATCCTGATTATTGGCGGCGGCCTTAGCGGCCTTTATGCAGCGTACCTGCTGTCCCGACAGAAAAAATCTTTTACCTTGCTGGAAGCCCGCCCCCGTTTTGGTGGTCGGATTTTAAGCAAGGAACATAACAGTTATTTTTCTGATTTGGGGCCTTCCTGGTACTGGCCCGAGATCAACCCTAAAATCCTTCAGCTTGTTCAAACCCTTAGGCTTGAAGGCTTTCAGCAGTTCGAAAACGGCCTGGGCCGTTTTCAATATTTTGATGGGTCTGTTGCGTCTGTCCGGGGGTATACCACGGTGCCCGCCTCCTGGCGTATTTCAGGGGGGATGATATCCATGGTGACCCAGCTTTTGGAATATATTCCTGAAAAAGCCCTAAGACTCCGTCACCCGGTTTGTGAAATCAGGAAAGAGTCTTCAGGGGCTCTTGTCAGCGTCGGTGAGCTGGAAAAAGAAATCCAATGCCGGTTTAAAGCACGAAAAATTATTCTTGCCATGCCGCCACGCCTTGCTGCGGCAACCATTTTATTTACGCCGGACCTGTCTTTTCATCTGACCCAGGCAATGCTGGGGACGGCAACATGGATGGCAGGCCAGGCAAAATTTTATGCCCTTTATAATGATCCTTTCTGGCGACGCCACGGCTTTTCGGGTCAGGCCTTCAGCCAGAAAGGTCCGTTGGGGGAAATCCATGACGGGTCTGCCGATAAAAACGGCCCCTATGGGTTGACCGGGTTTATCAACATTCCGGCCGCCCAGCGCAACCATGAAGAGGCATTGACCGAGGCGATTCTTTCCCAGATTGAAGCTGTTTATGGCAAACCCGCAGATCAACCCGTTTTATTTTATTATCAGGATTGGGCCCGCGAGCCTTATACGGCCACGCAGTTTGATCAGCCGCCCATGCGGGAACACCCTGATTATCATCCCCCGGCAGGCCAAACCGCAATATGGGACGGAGTCCTTCATTTTGCCGGATCGGAAACCGCCGACCAGTATGGCGGATATCTTGAAGGCGCTCTGTCAAGCGCCCAAAGGGCTGTAATGAACCTTTCGAAATATTAAAGAAGATGTCAAAGAAAAGAATTGAAATCACAACCTCCCGGCCAATGTTCATTTTATTTCCATTCATTTTGACCGGGAGGTTTTATCGGAAAAGCTTGAACAGGCAGGATTTGAAAATGGCAAAAAAACTTTGTTTGTGTTGGAAGGGCTTTTGATGTATCTGCACCCGGAATCTGTTCATGCAACCTTTCAGGAGATCGGAAGACTTGCCGGTAAGGGTAGCGAACTGGTTTTTGATTATGTCCGGCTGCCAGCACTGGAGCATCCTGAACAGTATTACGGGGGAAAACAGATTCTTCAATCAGTGGCCAAGGCTGGGGAAAAATGGGTTTTTGGAATTGATGAAAAAAATATTATCCCATTTTTGGATCAGTATGGCCTGTCCTTCATGGAACATAAAGATTCTGTGGAACTGGAAAAGATGTATTTTACAGATGCGGCAGGCGTCCTTGCAGGAGGCCGCATCAACAGCACCCACTGCCTGGTCAGGGCGGCAAAGCAAACCACAACTAAAGCGGCGCTAAATTCTTGATCCAGCGCCGCTTAGCTCATCCGGGAGGCTTAATTATTCCCCGGATTCAGTCAGTTTATTCAATTGATTTTTAATTTCTGCAAGCTCGACTTCCAGCATGGCAGCCCTGTTCTGAAGGATCGCCTGGGTTGATACCGCTGGTGCGGAATCGGCCCATGGGCCGTAATTTCCAGCCCAGCCGTTTCCCCGGCTGCCTCCCCGGCCAGGCACCTGGCAACCCCTGCGGCCAAGGCCTCGGCCCATTGGGTATCCTCCCCCTGCAAAGCCCTGTCCCGGTATACTATTCCCGGTGCAGACACCTCTTCCTCTTCCTGTCATGGGTCCGTTATTCATGGGACCTCTCTGATTTAATCCCGGCATGATATGTCCTCCTTTTGCCTATGGTTAAATGGTATTATGCTTTGAATACCACAATTCAGTTTTTTTTACCCCAGCCCTGACCATTGCCGCAGCTCTGCCCCTGACCGGAACCTCTTCCCTGGCCGCAGCCTTGGCCTCCCTGGCCACATCCCTGACCCCGGCCCTGACCGGTTCCTCTGCCGCTACCTTGATTGTTTCCGCAGCCCTGGCCGGACCCTTTTCCCTGGCCGGTTCTTTGTCCCTGCGGGTTTCCCTTGTCTTGATTTTGCATGTTAAAATTATTCATTTTTGTCCTCCTTTATAGGTTCTATGCTATTTCTGCTTCGGCCCATGCCGCACCCTTTCCTACCCCAGCCATGCCCATGGCGGCCGTGGCCTTGCCCGTTGTCCTGGAGCGTATAACAGCCGCCTTCCACTTTAAGCCGGAAACCGTTTACCAAAGCTTTGGAGAGATTGAAACGGGCGGATCTGAGAATCCTTCCAAACGTCTGCCGGGAAACAGCCATGATCTCTGCTGCCTGACTTTGATCCAGTCCTTCATAATCAATGTGCCGGATCGCTTCAAACTCTTCGAGGGAAAGAGTGACTTCACCTCTTTGTTCCATCCCTTCAGGTCTGAATCCTTTGATCATGGGGTCGGACAGGATACATCTGGGTCTTTTGGGTCTTGGCATGGGAAAATCCTAAATTATAAGTTATGATCATTTGACTATAATTATAGAGACTGCTCGACAGGCTGTCAAGAGGAATTATGATCAAATGACCAAAAAAATTTGTAAGGGAGATGATTCTCTACATTTTTTTTAAATTTTTATTTGTAAATCCGGCAGTTGCAGTTTGAAGCCATCTGGCCGAGAATCTGTCTGCGGGATCACGGGCTTGAAATCAGCAAAAGAGTTGGGCTTGAATTTCACCCGGAATCCGTCCACGGGGTTTAAATACGAAAAGTTTGGACACCTTACCCTTTTTTATGGTATCCGACTGAGGCATGGGCTATGAATTGAATACAAAAAAGAGGACAAAAAAATGAACACACAGGATATCATCAAAAAATCATCTGCAGGCGAATCCTTATCACAATCTGAACTGGTGCATCTGCTCAGTGTGCCGCCTGACTCGCCGGACGCATATTCAGTCATGGCCGAAGCCAGCCGAATTTCAAAGGAAGTGTCCCAGGGCAAGGCAGAAATACATGCACAATTTGCACTCAACCTGGCGTCTTGCCCCTGCAATTGTCTTTTCTGCTCTTTTGCACACGTCAACGGTATTTTTAAAGATGAGATCGAATTGTCGCCGGAACAGGCAGTGGCATATGCCAGGCAGTTTGAGGAAAAAGGTGCCAACGCAATTTTTGTAATGACAACGGCCAAATATGCATTTGGTCATTTTATTGATATGTCAAAGGAAATCCGGCAGAATTTAAAACCTGAAACAACTTTGATTGCAAATGTCGGGGATCAGACACCTGAAAATGCAAAAAAACTCAAGGATGCAGGATATGCAGGCGTATATCATGCACTCAGGCTTCGTGAAGGGTCTGACACCGGTATTCCTCCACAAAAAAGAAAAGACAGCATCCGCACTTTCCAGGAAGCCGGGCTTAATGTGGGTACGTGCGTTGAACCTGTCGGGCCGGAACATACCAATGAAGAGCTGGCCCAGATGATACAATTTACCGCATCATTGAACCCATCCTACAGCGGAGCAGCCAGGCGGATTGAAATCCCGGGAACGAAAATAGCAGAGCGGGGAATGATCAATGAGCTCCGAATGGCTCAGATTGTCGCTGTAACGCGACTGGGAATGCCGCGGACCGTCATGGGAAACTGCACGCATGAACCCTGCACCCTGGGGGCTGTGGCAGGCGCTAATCTGTTCTGGGCTGAGCTGGGCGCCAACCCCCGCGATGTCAAGGCACGAACTGAAGACGGCAGGGGGGATACCATTGAACATTGTGCAATCCTTTTCAGGGAAAGCGGCTGGGATGTCTGGAACGGCCCGTCCCGATACTATCAATAAGGGTCTCAATAAATCATGTCAACATTAAGAACAGGCCGGCAAAAATATTATAATTTCTTTTCTCATTTTTATGATCTGTTTATAAAACTGCATTCCCATAATGATGGAGAAGAAACCCGCAAATTTCTGGTGGATTCAGCTCAATTGGAAGAGAAACCCCACCCCAGGGTGTTGGATATCTGCTGCGGCACAGGGTCGGTTGTGCTGGCTTTTGTCAGAAAATTCCCTGATATTCAGGCTGTTGGATATGATTTCTCCCTGGGTATGCTGCATAAGGCAAAGGAGAAGGATTTATCCGGTCAAACAATTTTTATTAACGGTGACGCTGCAGGTTTGTCATTTGTTGATGACTGCTTTGATGTGGTCTGCTGCTCCCATGCATTATATGAATTGAAAAATAAGGTGAGGACAAAGGCACTTCTGGAAATGAAGCGGGTGGTAAAGCCAAACGGGCTGGTCTTGATCATGGAGCATGAAGTTCCGCGTAAACGATTCATAAAAATGCTATTTTATATACGGATGCTTACAATGGGGCCAAAAGATGCCCGGGAGTTTGTAAAACAGGGTATATCACCATTTGAGAAAATTTTTGCCAATGTCACCTTGTCACACACCCCATCAGGTAAAAGCAAATTAATCATCTGCCGCAAAGAATAAAAAAAACAACGGCAGGCAAGGTCGTCATTCTCTGCTTTTAAGATTTATCACTGCCCTGTCAGGAAGGCCTTGCGACCAGCACAGGAACCTTTGATTTCAGAATCACACCGCCGGCGGTGCTTCCCAGAACCATTTCCTCAAATTCACCATGGCCATGGGTTCCCATGATGATGAGATCAAATTTTTGGTCCCGGGCGGTTTTTACAATTTCTTCAACCGGGTGGCCGGCAGTAATGATGGTCCTGTCTTCTGAAAGCGGGCAATGGGGCATCTGTTCAAGTATTTTTTGGGATGTAGCCCGCATTCTTTCCCGGATCTCAATTTTTGCAGCTTCAATATTCTTTTGGTTCAGTTCATTTCTTTTTTTCTCATCCACGGTGTGTGACAAGTCTATTCCTGTTCCGGAAGAATATTCATCTAACACATCCGGCACCACATGCATGGTATAGACCGGTGCACCATATTTATTTCCAATGCTGCACGCATATTTCACCGCATACCGGGCGGTTTCAGAAAAATCCGTTGCAAAAAGGATTTTTTTAATATCCATGGCCATGGAAACAGGCTGATCAAGAACAGATATCTTCTCAACTTCAGCCTTCCGGGGTTCGGATGCTGTCTCATCCCCGGGTTGAACCGGACCGAACATAAAATCAATGAACCGGACATACCAGGCCGCACTCTGGATCTGGACCACATAGGCCAGGGATATTAAGAGGGCTATGGTCATGCCTTCTTTTCCAAAGGCGGTCATGGCAATGGCCAGGGCAATGGATAAATCCCGCATAACAACGCCGAATACCATGGCTATGGCATCTTCACGCTTGAACAGGAGGCGGCCGGCAATCGTTAACAGGATATAGGAGATGAGGTAAAAAAGGATCAGGGGGATCAGGATGGTCAGGATATCACCAGGGTTGGCAATAATTTGTCGGGCTTTCAAAGACATGGCCAAAAATGCAATCAAAGCCACCCCAAGGGCTGAAAAAGGCGGAAATTTGACTTGAATTCGTTCATTCCATACTTTTACGCCATATTTCTTTTTTCCCAGGAATTGGGTGAGAAGACCAGCCAATAAGGGTAAAAATACAAACGTAGCGATTTCTTTGAACATATCCACCATGTTGACTTCTACTGTGGTGCCCATGAACAGTTTGGTATAGATGGGCGCAGCCAGGGACCCGATCACAAGACCAAAGACCACCATTTTAATGGCGGCTTCTTTATTGCCTTTGGCAAACCCGGTCCAGGAAATGGTCATTCCCGAGGTGGGCAGGACCCCGATGAGAAATAAGCCCACGGCCCAGAGAGCGAATTTCGGGTCATTCCCAGTCAAAAACAATTTTCCAATAAAAAAAACAACCAGCGGAATGAGGATAAAATTAATCATCTGGGTAACCAGTTGGAGTTTTCCATCCTGACCTTTTAGAACGTTTTTGACGTTTAAACTCACCATCATGGGGTAAACCATGATAAAGGTTACCGGAACAATAAACTGTTTTAACGGAGCAGCATTAAACAGATATCCGTAAAAAAGACCTAACAGCATGGACCCCGGGATGGTCCACACCATGTTTTTCTGTATGAAGGATAATAGCTTGAACATGATAAAAAATTCCTTTTTTTATTTAGTTGATGTGAACGCTTGGAAAAAGCTTTTTGTCGGTATGCGGCAGAAACTGGGCCCGCGTAAACTCTTCCATGAATTTGGTATTGGTTGAAAAATCAAGATAGGTCATGGCGTTTGATATGGCCACGGCCTTCTGACGGGAAGTGTTGGAAAGAAGCGCCATATAGGCACCGGCAACAGAACTGTTGCCCATGTAATGAAATTTTTCTCTTGGGATATCCGGAAGCAGCCCGATGGTAACGGCCTTTTCAATATCCAGAAATTGCCCGAACCCGCCGGTGATGATCATCTGCTGAATGGAAGAAAAATCCATCCCCACCTGTTCCAGAAGAATGTTAAAACCGGCGTAAATGGCAGCTTTGCTGAGTGTCAGGCTCTTTATATCCGATTGGGTAAAAATGATATGTTCATCCAGTCCGGTCTTTTCTGCAAATTCAAGAATGAATGCAGGTTCCCCATTAAACAGAGTATACCGGGGATGATCTGTTCCGATAATGAATTTGCCGTTTTGATCAATGACTTTTTTGAGCAGCATTTCAGATAATAAATCGATCATGCCGGTTCCGCAGATGCCGCGGGCCGGTTTATTGTCAACCGTTGAATAATCGGGTTCAAAGGTGACGGGGGTAAGGGTGATTTTTTCAATGGCCCCGTCTTCAGCCCGCATGCCCCACCTGATGCCGCCGCCTTCAAAGGCAGGGCCAGCTGAACAGGCCGCAGTGATGAGAAATTCGTTGTTCCCAAGAACGATTTCCCCATTGGTGCCGATATCAATGAAAAGGGTCAGTTCCTGATGCTGGTAGAATCCGGTGTAGAGGACGCCGGAGACAATGTCGCCCCCGACATAGCTTGCAGGCCCCGGCATAACAAAGACCCCGGCATGGGCCGCAGCCCTGATCCCGATTTCTTCGGCTTTGAGTATGGGAAATTCGGTAACCGTCGGAATATAGGGCTCTCTCCGGATATACCGGGCTTCAATCCCCAGGACCAGGTGGGTCATGATCGTGTTCCCGGAAATCACAATATTTTCAATTTGTTGATGATCGGCATGAATCGAATCGATGGCCTCTTTGACCAGATTGTTGATGGTGGAAAGGGCCATTTTTTTGAGTTTATTCACCCCGTCTTTTTCAGCGCAGATGATCCGGTTGATCACATCATCCCCGCAGGCAGCCTGGCTGTTATGGGCAGAGGTCGCGCTTAAAACCGCACCGTCGGCCATGTCCACGATATACACCACAATGGACGTGGTTCCCAGATCAATGGCCAGCCCCAAGGATTTTCTGGCTTCATGGACCGGTAAAACCGCCACAATTTCGGCCGAACAAATTTTCCATAAAACAGAGGCAATCACCTTGAAATGATCGTTCCGGATGGATTCGGCGAGCTGTCGCATCACCTTGATATTGGTGCTCATTTTAGAGATATCATACCCGGCTTTTTTGAGTTGGCGTCTTACCCTGTCCAAGTCGCTGACCGTATCCGATAGAGAGGGCAGATCAAGCTGCAGGGGTATGTTTTCCACAAGGGGTTCGATTTTGTCCACAAGGCCCATCAATTTCTCAGTGGCGGCCTTTCCCATGCCTGCGGCTTTTAATTTTTTTTCAAGGGTCTCTTCAGGGATTCTGACCGTAATATCATCCTGAATGATGGTCTGACAGGCCAGAACATAGCCTTTTTCTTTTTCCTTGTCTGTCAGCAGGGCGGTTCCTTCTCCTGAAACCCTGCCGGATTGAACGATCAGTTTACATTTGCCACAGGCGCCTTTTCCATTACAGGATGCGTTGATATACACATCAGCGTTCTGGGCAGCCGTCAACAGGCTGGTGCCTTCAACAACCCGGATGGTTTGATGACCGGGTTCAAAAACAACCGTATGCTTTTTCTGAGCAGCTTCGATTTCAGGCTCTTTAAACCCTTTTTTTGAAATAAAATGGATGGGGCAGGAGGGTCTGAACTTGCAGTATATGTCAGGATCACGGCATTTAAGGCATTCCTCGCAAAGATAAATATTGTGTTTCATACAGATATACCCGGTTTCACGATCCGGGTGATAAATACATTTACCCATGTTTAACCTCCCCTGCTGCCGGTGATTGATTTTTATAATGCCTGATCCAGGCTCGCAATAATGGTTTCTTCTGACTGGAGACCCACAAAGCGTTTGATTTCCTTGCCGTCTTTGAAAATAATGAGCGTGGGAATGCTTTGAACCCCATACTCGGTGGCCAGAGAATTATGCTGATCAATATTGATTTCAATGATGGCGGCACGATCCCGATATGTGGCTGCTAATTTTTTAATCGCCGGTTCCTGGGCCCTGCAGGGGGCACACCAGGGGGCATTAAAATCAACCAGTGAAACGCCTTTTTTTAATTCTTCCTTAAATTGATTTATTTCCATTTTTATATAACCTCCATGAGAACCTGGAAAAATGTTAACTTCAGGGATATACTATCAAAAACTATGCCATACCATATTTATAAGGTATATATATTAATTCACCGGAACCGGCACACCCCTTGCAGGAACCAACAACATTAAATCGGGTGCTTGAGCAATGGGTAAAACATTATTATATGAGAGGGTGTATGGAAGGAATGATGTATGTTTTGATCTTTTTAGGTGTCTATATCCTGTTTCAGGTCTATATTCTCCCCAGGTTGGGAATATCCACGTGAATGAAAGATGCCTGTCAGGTGACAGACAATAAAAAGAAAATACGGCAGAACATAAAGCAGAAAAAATAAAGGAACGTAAATGGTAACGGTAGCGTTACTATGGTTAGGGTAACGCTACTGAGATCATGGTCCGGGATAAACGGTAAGCGGCAAAGGGGAAAAATGAAAACCCATGAAATATGGAATGTCAATTTTTTAAACCAGATTCTGGATACCATGGCCGAAGGTCTGTTTACCCTGGATGAGCAGGGGACGATTACCTCCTGGAACCGGTCAATGGAAAAAATCAGCGGATATTCTGCGCAGGAAGCCGTGGGTCATCCCTGTAGTTTGATCCAATGCAGTCAATGCTTTGGCAAAAGGTGTCCTGCGGATGTGAATGCATGCGGCGTGATCCAGCATGGAAAAACAGAGGCAAAAGAATGTTCCATCCGCCACAAAGACGGCCATGATATTGCTGTTATCAAAAATGCACGGCTGGCCCGTGATGATAAAGGACGTATCCTTGGTATTGTTGAAACCATTACGGATCTGACAGAGTTGAAAAAGATCAAAATGACGGCGGAAGAGGCCCAGCGGAAGCTGAAAAAGGTGTATCAACTGGGGAATATTATCGGTAAAAGCCCTGCCATGCAGAATGTTTTTGATGCCATCCGGGCTGCTGCCAACAGCAGGGCCAATGTTTTGATACAAGGCGACAGCGGAACCGGAAAAGAATTGGTGGCCGGGGCCATTCATTATACCGGCAATGATGATGCAGGTCCCCTGATTACGGTAAACTGCTCCGCACTTTCCGAAACCCTTCTTGAGAGTGAACTTTTCGGTCATGTCAAAGGGGCTTTTACCGGAGCCCACAAGGATCGTAAGGGCCGGTTTGAAGAAGCTGACGGAGGAACCATTTTTCTGGATGAAATCGGGGAACTGACTCCTTATATGCAGATCAAGCTGTTGAGGGTTCTCCAGGAACGAGAGATTGAAAGGGTAGGGGACTCCCGGAAAATAAAAATCGATATCCGGATCATTGCCGCAACCCATCAGAACCTTTATGAACTGACCCGGCAGGGAAAATTCCGGGAAGATCTGTTTTACCGGCTGAAGGTATTTCCGATTATGGTCCCGCCCTTAAGGGACCGCCGGGAAGATATTCCGCTTCTGGTCAGCCATTTTATTAAAAAAGGCAACAAGCGGGAAAATAAATCCATAGAAGGGGTGGATGAACAAGGAATGAAAAGGCTGATGGATCATCCCTGGCCCGGGAACATCCGAGAGCTTGAAAATGCCGTTGAACATGCTTTTGTTATCTGCAGCACCAATCGAATCAGCCTTAACGACCTGCCGTCCGAGATCAGAGAAACCCCGATTATTTCAAACAATCATATGTCAAATTCTCTGTCGGGTACAGGCAATTACCGAATGGAACATACGGTGAATCTGACAAGGGAAAGCCTTATCCAACTGCTTCATGAAAACAATTGGAATAAGGCGGAAGTGGGCAGAAAAATCCAGAAAAGCAGAACCGCTGTATGGAAATATATGAAAAAATGGGATATTCCCTTGCAAAACATACCGGCCGGTTAAGGCCGGAAATGAAAAACCGGTTTATGCAGCAGTTTGTTCGGTTATACATTAAAGGCTGATGACGGCCGCATCACAAGCAAGATCGATCAGCTCTGCTGCTGATGCGAGTCTGCACGAATCCGCAAGGTCTTTTGCTTCAATAAATCGTGATTTGGCGCAGGGCGTGCAGACCAGAATCGGAACGTCATGGGCCTGGAGGTGGGCAAGGGAATCATCTGCTGAATCACCTGTGGCAGCTTTGATATTTTCTGCGGCACCTTTTCTTGCAAGGTATACACCGTCATCCAGAAGGAATACGGTTACATTTTTTCCTTTTTTCTGGGCTACGGCAGCAAGAAAAAGTGCCCGTGTTGCCCGGTTGGGATTGTCGGTTCCGCATGAAAGAGTAACGAGTACGTTGTCGGTCATTTTATTCTCCTTTTGTTAGGGTAAGAAAAAGACATCTTTATTTATAGAACAATGTGGTTTATTAATAATGAAAGATTAGTCTCATGTAAAGCCACAGGGTGGTACATGGCCATTAAAATTGCAGGTAAAATTGAATTCAAATAAGGGATCTTAACATGAAAAAAGAAAATATGCTGGTTATGGTGCTTATCTATATCGCTTTTACCGGTGTGATGATTCATAATCATATAAATGAAGCCGGGGCTGTTGAAACTGCCTCAAAAAAAATATCTGAACAAGGCTCGAAAGACGCCAACATTCAATGGAAAGGGTATACTGAGGGAATGGAACTGGCAAAAAGCCGGAATAAAAATATTTTTTTATATTTTCATGCAGAATGGTGTAGTTATTGTAAGAAAATGGAATCAACTACATTTAAGGATAAAAAAGTATCGACCTATTTAAATGAGAATTTTATCAGCATCCAGATCGATACAGACAAAGACACTGTAATTTCAAACCAATGGAAGGTCAGAGGGTTGCCAACCATCTGGTTCCTTAAACCGGATGGTACAAAGGTCAACAACCTTCCTGGATATGTGGATGGAGAATACCTTTCCAAGGTTTTAAATTATATTCACTCAGGAAAATATGAAAAAATGAGTTTTAATGAGTTTCAGGAAACATTAAAGAGGAATTAAAGCAAATGAGTTCAAAAATAACACGTCGGGCCTTTATCAAAGGCTCCATTGCAGCAGCAGGAAGCGTTGTTGCGGGAACAGGCATTGCAAAGGCAGCCAAGTCCCTGACGGGTGAGAAAAAAGAACCGCTGGCAACACTTCTGGATATCAGGAAATGCATTGGATGTGAAGAGTGCGTCCATGCCTGCCGGGAGGTCAATGTGGCCAAATATCCTGAACCTGAGAAGCCTTTTCCGAAAATGTATCCCAAAACGGTCCCGGTGCAGGACTGGTCTGATAAAAGAGATGTGATCGATCGGTTGACCCCATATAACTGGCTTTTTATTCAGCGTGCTTCTATCACAGTCAATGGTGAAAAGTCGGAACTCACCATCCCACGAAGATGTATGCACTGTGAAAACCCTCCCTGTGTCAAACTCTGTCCCTGGGGAGCAGCAAAACAGGAAAAAAACGGACTTTCAAGAATTGACGCCGATCTTTGCCTTGGCGGAGCTAAATGTAAAAATGTCTGCCCCTGGAGTATTCCTGAAAGACAGACGGGTGTGGGGCTCTATCTTGATCTTCTGCCGGCCTTTGCCGGTAATGGAATCATGTACAAATGCGACCGCTGCTATAATCGGCTTGAAAAAGGTGAAATACCGGCCTGCATCGAGGTTTGCCCTGAGAATGTCCAGAGCATTGGACCGAGAAGTGAAATTCTTAAACAGGCCCATAGTCTTGCAAAAGAAATCAATGGATATGTTTACGGTGAACACGAAAACGGCGGAACCCATACTATTTATGTATCTCCGGTTCCTTTTGACCAGTTGAATTCAACGATTGAAACAGGGAAAGGAAGACCCCATCTGGGTCAGGTCAAAAATATGATGGCGGATGGAACAAATCTATCCAGAGCCATGCTGATTGCCCCCCTTGCCGGTCTTGCGGCTGCATTCGGAAAGTTTTACCTCAGTTCAAAGGAGGATAAATAATGAAGTCCACGGGAAGAACAAGATCATCTGTTTATGGCGCCGTTTTTTTTCTGATTACCTTGTCCGGTTTTGGACAGATGCCTATTTTCAGCCGCTATTATATTGCTTCGATCCCAGGGCTGGGCTGGCTGGGTGAGTTTTATGTAACCCATATACTGCATTATGCGGCAGCGATTGTTCTGATAGCACTGGCTGGATATGTTCTTTTTGACTTTATTGTCACTGGGGCAGGGTTCAAACGCATAACCGGAACAGGATTTTTCAAAATAGGCATCATCGCGGGGTTGATCGTTTCCGGTTGTTTTATGGTCGTAAAAAATCTTTCAGGCATTTATCTGGGTCACGTTACCGTCATTGTACTGGATCTGACCCATCTGGGGCTGTGTATGGCTCTCTTGGTCGTGAGCCTGTATACCCTTGTTATGAAAAAAAAGTGGGTAAAATAAAAAAACTCGCTAAAGCAGTCCTATTTTTTTCATTTTTTCAACCATCACTTCTTTATTGAACGGCTTGATCACATAGCCATCGCATTTTCCTATGCAGGCCTTTACTGTATCGATGTCGGAATGGGATGTCACCATGAGGATCTTTGCTTTTTCTTCAGGACTAAGGCCGCGTTCTTCTTCCAGTTTTCGGATGGCGGATAAGACATCGGTCCCGCTGATGTCAGGCATGGAAATATCAAGTGTGATCAGATTATAGAGCTTCCATTCCTCAAGAGCTGTTTTTACGGCACTGATGGCGGCTTTTCCGTTAATGACCCCTTCGCATTGTCCAAACTCGGTTATGATTTTCATCATCTTTTTTCGGCTGACAAGTTCGTCATCAACAACAAGAATTTTCATAAGGGGTTTTCCTTTCCTGTCTCATTTATTTTGATGTTCAAAAAAAAGCATTTGTGCAATCGATATGAATAAAATATCTGTTTTTATTTTTAACGAATTTATGATTTTTTTCAAGTTCATTTTATTAAAAAAAACTTTAATCTTGTCCTACTTGATAAGTCAATCTATTTGTGTTAGGCGCTTTCAGGATAAGAAATATGAATTCAAAAGGAGATAGATAATGCTGAAAATTGGAATAATAGGCGGGTCAGGACTTGATGACCCGGATATTTTGAAAAACCCGGAAGCGCTTCACATATTAACCGAATATGGAGAGCCGTCTTCTTCCCTTTTATCCGGGCAAATCAGTGGAGTTGAAACCGTTATCCTTGCCCGACACGGCCGCAAACACCAGTACAGTCCAACCCAGGTCAATAATCGTGCCAATATCAGGGCCTTTCAGAAGGCAGGGGTGACCCATATTATTGCCACAACCGCCTGCGGTAGTTTAAGGGAGGAGATCAACCGGGGGCATCTTGTGATTCTGGATCAGTTCATTGATTTTACAAAATTCAGAAAGACTTCTTTTGTGGAGTCTTTTGAGAACGGTCCAATTCATACTGCCATGGCCCACCCCTTTCATGAAAAGTTAAGAAAATGTCTTTTTGACTCTGCCCGTAAACTGGATCTGGATGTTCATGGCAAAGGCTGTGTGATTACTATTGAAGGGCCAAGGTTTTCAACCGTTGCAGAATCCAGGATGTTCCGGATCTGGGGTGCGGATGTGATCAATATGTCCATTGCTCCTGAAGCCATGCTGGCCAATGAGGCCGGCATTCCCTATGCAGCCGTGGCCATGTCAACGGACTATGATTGCTGGAAAGAGGATGAAGCCCCGGTCACCTGGGACGAAATCCTTGAGGTGTTCCATCACAATGCGGACAATGTTAAAAAACTCTTGGTAAAAGTGATCGAGGAATTTAAAGGATAAAATCAGAAAAGATTTAAAAAGGAAAGAAAATGGATTTGAAAGAGACCATCAGAAGTATTCCGGGCTGGCCCATTAAAGGTGTCATTTTTAGAGATCTTACAACGCTGATGCAGAACCCTGATGCGTTCAGGGAATCATGCGATATATTGTACGATCGGTATAAAGGTATGGAGATTGACAAGATCGTCGGGATTGATGCAAGGGGATTTGTATTTGGAGCAGTTCTTGCCTATAAACTGGGCATCGGGTTTGTTCCGGTCCGGAAAAAGGGCAAATTGCCCTGGAAAACCATCCAGGAAACCTATAGCCTGGAATATGGACAGGGCACCCTTGAAATTCATGAAGATGCCATTAAAAAAGGCGAAAAAGTCGTTATTGTCGATGATCTGATTGCCACCGGTGGCACAGTAGGTGCCACGGTCAACCTTGCAAGAAAACTGGGCGCCCAGATTATTGAATGCGCTTTTATAGTGGAACTTCCGGATCTGAAAGGAAGAGAAAAGATTAAAGATTGCAAGGTTTTTGCCATTACGGAATTTGAAGGGGATTGATCCTTGATCTACCGGTCAGGTCTGGCTTCTTCCTGCAGAGATGCGGTAAATAAGGCAGCAGTAGATCACAAGATTAAAAAGAACCACAACCGATGCCAGCAGGTATTGAATTTCTCGCGTGAGATCCGCTGGGTAAATGAGAGACAGCAGATAGTGGTCTACAAAGCTCTCTGTATATCCGGATTGACCGGCCCTAATGAGAAAATAATTTTCAAGGTAGGTTAGGGGGCAGACCTTTCCTGAGATTTCAACAAAGGCTCCCCAGGTTGCGGCCGGTATCTGAACAAAAGCCATCCATGGTCGTCGGATGACGAGTAAGGCGCCTGCCGCAGCAAAGAGAATAAAGGCAAGATGGATAAGGAGTGCAGCGTCGGCTGCAATGCGGAAGATCATGATCGGTCATATGCTTTATTCAAATTTAAAGTCAGTCGATTAATATTTCATGCAGCGCTAATCTTTTCCTTTCTTTAGGAAATTCTGCCGGATAGCCGATGGGAAGAAGGGCAACCACATGAATATTATCATCCCAGCCAAACAGCTTTTTTACCTTTATTTCATCCATCAACCGAATCCAGCAGGTTCCAAGACCAAAATCCAGCGCCCTTAATACAATATGTTCGATGGCAATGGCGACATTTGCCGCAATTCGGGGGCCGATTTCATTGCGATCAATTGTTTCCAGAATTTTGGCTTTTCCCTGAAGGATGGTGACGATCCGGTCCTCGACAGCACCGATTTTCCCCAGATCCTGTATTCCTGAAACCGTGCCGTCAAGATACCCTTGAATGTCCGCACAGCAGACAATCACAACAGGCGCCCTGGAAATAAAATTCTGATCAAAGGCTGCCTCGGCCAATCCAGCTTTAATATTCTCTTCTTCAACGATTTTGAATCGCCATGGCTGGGCATTGCAGCCCGAAGGCGCCAACCGGGCAGCATTCAAGAGTTCCCTGAGATGCTCCTCTGGTATCGGATCAGGCTTGAATTTGCGGATGCTTCTTCGGTTCTCAATTGCTTCTTTAGTTGTCAGCATTTTTTATAATTCCTATGTTTATTCATCCTCGCCCATATGGTTTTCACCCTTTGCCGGGTATTTAACAGATAGGCAGACTCAGGCTGCTTCGGCCAGGGTCTGTTGTCCCATTCCACGGCCTTGACTCTGGAAACCGATCGGTTAATATCACCCTTTTCCTCACCAAGGAACTCTTCGGTCATGGTCAGATAATGATTTGCCGCTTCTACGGAGGCACTGATGTGCTGCATGGCATCTTCGTCTGTAAACACTGCGTGGTGGCCTCCGCACAGAACTATTGGTTCCAGGTCTTTGATTTTTTTTAAAGACTCAAGATTTGCATCAAAATCGACTAAAAATTCAGTCTGCAGGTATCCGTCATTCTGATAACAAGCCACCGCTTCCGAGGCGATCAGGATTTTTCTTTCCGGAATCCAATAGCTGATGAAATCCCATGTGTGTCCGGGTGTGCTTAAACCCATCAGCGATAGATGGGGGGACGGCTCAATCATTTTTTCCGGTTGAATCAGGATATCCATATCAAAGGGTTCAAAAGATTTCTCATTGAGAGGATGAACCCCCATTTCTTTTAAATTTTTTGTGCCTTCAAAGTTTAAATCTTTCATCAATTGAACAGCGCTTTGTTTTGCCAGGATTTCCTGGCAGCGCACAGAGCCACCAATTTTAAGCTCGGGCCATACCTGTTTAAAATGGCTGACAGCCCCGATATGGTCAAAATGGGAATGGGTGATGAAAAGATATGCAGGTTTTCTGTCGCCTAAAACTTCTTTGATCTGAGTTTCATAAAGGTGTGCAAGGGCAGTAAACCCGCCATCAAAAAGGATTGGCGCAGGTCCGTCCAAAAGATACACCGGTATGGCTGCAGGACCGATAACGTAAAATCCGTCACTGATTTTTCCGTTTTCTTTAATAATCATTTTTATATCTTTGTGTCGATATCATTTTAGCACTACGGTATCATCATCGTTTCCGGCCTGTCAATCGAACACCTGTTTTTTAAGTTTTCTCCTATTCCTTCCTCTGTCACCGGCGCTTTGAATCATCATAAATACATCCCCTCCAGGTTCACCTTCCTGAATAATGAAAGGACCTTGGTATCCAGCTTGATTTTAGCCCCAATAACCTATATATGGTGGGTGTATTGCCGGAGTCGGCTTAAAAAGGCTGAAACAAAAAACGTTAAGGAAAAGCACAATGAAAAAAAATATCCTTCTGCTGATTCTGTCCATCTTTTTTATCGATCTATCAGTCTGCCTGGATCCTGCAGCGGCATCGGAAAGCATCCAGGAAATCCAGTTCATGACGGAGGATTATCCTCCTTTAAATTATATTGAAGACGATAAAATCAAGGGAATCTTTGTGGAAGTGTTAATGGCTGTTTCCAAACAAATGGAGTCCCGACTGGACTGGGACCAGATTTCGGTGCTCCCCCGGGCCAGAGGATATCAGTCTCTGTCGGCTGGCGGGAAAAAATGCCTGTTCGGAATGGCCAGGACCAAAGAAAGAGAATCCCTGTTCAAATGGGCAGGACCTGTGACTCATAGCCGAATTATCCTTATAGCAAAATCGGGCAGCGATATCCGTATCCATTCCATTGACCGGCTTCGAAGCCTGAAAACCGGGGTTATCAAAGAAGATATCTCTGAAAAAATACTGCTGGCATCGGATTTGCCGCCCGAGAGTCTTTACTATGCCTTTGGTGAGGATGCCGCAGTCGACCTCCTTCAGAGTCTGAACAGCGGAATGATCGATCTCTGGGCCCATGGAGATCTCTCCGCTAGATGGCTGATCAAAAAAAAATCTTTGAACCCCCGTGATTTCAAAACCGTTTACAATTTTGAAGGGACTGAAGATTATTTCGCCTTTAGCAAAGATGTCTCAAACGGCTTTGTGAGTGCATTTCAGCATGCTCTGAATCGAATCAAAAAAAAAGGGGTTGTTAAACAAATTCTTCAAAGGTATCTGTCAAAAGAAATAAATTCTTTCTGAGCCGGGGATTCCATTGGAATTCAGAACTGCTATCATCATTCCATGGAAAAACCAAGTGGAAAATAATTGGGTTTCATTGCTGATTTAAGGTTTGCTATGGTGCGAAAAAACCCTTAGATCACAATTGGATCATGAGGAATTTGAGTTTTGTTCAATATCATTAAAAGCAATAGAATGGAAATCCTGATGCAGGGACTTTCGTCCATCCTGGCAGAGGCGTCGGACAATCCAATGATGCCCGGATGGATCGCTGTCCAATCCAGGGGAATGAAGCAGTGGATTTCTCTGGAACTGGCAAAACGCCTGGGGATCTCTGCCAATATGCGTTTTGTATTCCCCCGGCCTTTGGTGGATGAGCTTTTGTCTCATTTTGCACCTTTTGAAAATCAGGATGAAACGGTGAATGAAGATTTTTTTTTCTGGTCGGTTATGAAACTCATCCGGGAAAACAGGTCGTTAAAGGAATTGTCCGGCATTGAAGACTATATCCGGGAGGATTTGACCGGCAAAAAGCTGTTTCAGGTCTCTCAGAAAATCGCAACACTCTTTGATGATTATGAGGTTTACCGTTCAGACATGCTTTTGGACTGGCAGAAGGGGCGCAAAAAAGACATCATGAAAGACCCTTCGGCAGACTGGCAGGCCTTTCTTTTTCAAAAGATGATGGCGATCAGGCCTGAGAATCACCTTGCCTTCAGAGCCCAAACCTTTTTTCATGGGTTTACAAAAGAAAAATTTAATATGGACGGCCTTCCTTCCCAGATCTCTCTTTTCGGCATATCCGCTCTTCCGGAACTTTTTTTGCAGGTGTTTGAAAAAGTATCCGCAATCATGGATATCCATCTTTTTTTATTGACCCCCTCTAATCGGTTTTTTTTTGATATCCGATCAGACCGGGAGACCGAAAAAAAGGCGGTCAAAGACGGGAAAACAAAAGCTGCTGAATTCCTGTTTGATGAACCCGTGAATCCGTTTCTGTCTTCACTTGGTGCTTCCGGTATCCGGTTTCACTCAAGCCTTGAATCCTTTCATTACCAGGAACCCTTTGAAGATCTCTTCCTTGACCCACTTGAAGTATCCGATTCCATGCTTTTTGTGCTTCAATCGGATATCCTGAATCTTTATCATCGAGATGCGGAGGCTGAGACCCAGCCCCTGGCTCTTGATCCGTCTGACACCTCCATCGCTATCCATGCCTGTCATTCGCCCATGCGGGAAGCCCAGGTGTTAAAAGACCTTCTCTTGAATGAGTTTGAAAAGAACCCGGACCTTGCCCCCCATGATATCATTGTCATGATGCCGGATATCGAGGCCTACGCCCCCTTTATCGAATCCGTGTTTTCCCTTGAAACACCCTTGCCTTTTTCCATCAGCGACCGCAGGAAAAGATCAGAATCCGAACCCCTTGAAGCCTTTTTAAAAATCCTGGCGCTCCAGAATTCCAGGCTTGAGAAAAGCCTGGTTCTGGATCTGCTGCTGTCTGAATCCATTGCAAAAAAATTCAGGATCAGCGTTGATGATGTGGCAAAGATCGAACAGATGGCTGACGATTCGGGCATCCTCTGGGGACGGGATGCCGATCACCGAAAGGCCTTGGGATTTGATCCTTTTGAGGAAAACACCTGGCAGTTCGGGTTGAACCGGCTTTTCATGGGTATGGCCATGCCGGAAGGCTATGATGGGCTGGTTCAGGGCATTCTGCCCTGCGAGTCCTTTGAAGGGCTTGACCTTGAAGTGCTGGGAAAATTGGCTGCCTTTTGCAATGCCCTTTTTTCCGGGCTTTCCAGCCTTGAAGGCGAAAAAGCCATGGAGACCTGGATGCGGGTACTAAGGCAATTGGCCCGTTCATTGCTGGATGAAAGCAACAAAACATCCGAAGACCTTTTTTTTCTCATGGGAACCCTGGATGAGCTTGAGTCCGGTGCAAAAATAGCAGGATTTACAGATGCGGTTTCTTTTGACGTGGTGCATTCCCTCATGGCTCGGAAATTTGATCTCAATATCTCCCAGGGAAATTTTATGTCCGGGAACATCACCTTCTGCAATATCCTGCCCATGCGCAGCATTCCCTTTAAAATTGTGGTGCTCATGGGAATGGATGAAACCGCGTTTCCCAAAAAGGTTTTCACGCCAGGCTTCAACCTCATGAAAAAATTTCCACGACCGGGGGATAAAAATGAACGGCATGAAGACCTCTATCTTTTCCTGGAGACCCTTTTGTCGGCAAGGCAAAAATTGATCATCACCTATACCGGCATGAGCATAAAAGATAATTCTTTGATTCCCTGCTCAGGTGTTGTCAGTGAACTCATGGAGATTATGGACCAGAGTTTTATTTTTCCGGAAGGGTATCAACATAGATTCTTCCACCCTCTTCATCCCTTTGATGCAAGCTATTTTGACGGTTCAGGCCCGCTTTTCTCCTATTCAAAGGACAATTGCCGGATGGCGGCTGCGCTTTTAAAGGAAAAGCGGGAAAAGCCACCCTTTGTTGAGGCAGTAGGAGCAGAGAAATCGGAGGAACCGCTTTTAACCATCTCCCTTGATGACCTTCTCCGTTTTTTCAGAAACCCCATTGAAGGGTTTGTAAAAAACGGGTTGAACATCACCCTGAAAATCCTTGAAGAAGAAAAAGAAGACCGGGAAGCCTTCACCGTGGCCGGGCTGGATCAATACCTTCTGGGGAGCCTGATCCTTGAAAAAGAGGCATTGCTACCCTATGAAACAGTGTCCCATGAAGCCGACCGCTATCCTGTTTTAAAAGCCATGGGAAGCCTTCCGCCCGGAAGGAAAGGCAGACTTGAATATGAAAAGCTCATGGCTTTGGCAGCCCCCCTGATTGAGGCGGCAAGAAAGATATCGGCCATGAAACACCTGCCGCCCATCGCGGCTGAGGTTGATGTGGAGGGAGTCAGGGTTTCGGGACAATTAAAGGATATCCGGGAAGCCGGGTCTTTTCTCATCGGTTTTGGCAGACTGAACGGGGCAAGGTTTTTATCTGCCTGGATCAGACATCTGTTTTTAAATGCAGCCGGGCCTCTTGATTATCCCAAGTCAACCTTTCTTTTTGGAAGAGACCCCAAAGGGAAAAAACCGGTATTGGCCTATAAATTTCGGGAGCTCGGACTTGATGCCGGTCTTTATCTCAGGGAATTGATCGAGATGTTTCAGAAAGGCAGAAAAGAACCCTTTTATTTTTTCTGCGAAACATCCTTTCAGTTTGCTGAAGCCTTGTCTTTAGATGGGTTCGTCCTGACTGAGGAATCCGTATCAAAAGCCATGGGCCGGGCAAAGAAATTCTGGTATGACCGGCATCAGGGAACAGGGGAAAAGGAAAACCGGTATGTGGGCCTCTGTGTTGAAAACAATGACCCCTTTGAAAATATGGAAACCCTTCTTTCCTCTGGATTTGCGAAAAATGCGGTACGGGTTTTCAGGCCGTTGCTGGAAAATCGGGAGGAACTGCCATGAAAACTCTGGACCCATTTGATATTGATCTGAAAAAATCCACCCTTATCGAGGCCAGTGCCGGAACAGGGAAAACCCATACCATTACCACCCTTTACTGCCGCCTTGTGGCTGAGGGGTATCCTGTTGAATCCATCCTCGTCGTGACATTTACGGAGGCGGCTGCGGCAGAACTGAAACTCAGAATCCGGAAAAGACTTTTCCAGGCCTTGAAGAATCTGTCTGATCCATCATCGGGCAGTCAGACCGGTGACTCCAAGGATGACCTCTCAGCGTTTTTGAGCCGTCAGACTGACCCGGTATTGATCCAAAGAAGATTGAAACTGGCCCTGATCTGCTTTGACCAGGCTGCCATCATGACCATTCATTCCTTCTGTCTCAGGGTATTAAAAGAAAATGCCTTTGAAAGCCGGTCTCTTTTCGATATAGAGCTTATGCCGGACCGGTCTTCGTTTTTGCGTCAGAAGGGCTACGATTTTTTCATGGGCCATGTCAACAATGAAGACCCATTGTTTCTAAAATTTCTGGATTTTCAGAAGGTGACCCCGGATCGCTTTGTTGACATGTTCAAATCTGTGGTGTCAAGACCGGGGATTCTCATCAGACCCATTCCTGAACCCGCTAAAATGGAGTTTGACCTTTACCGGGAAACCGTTAAAAAAATCAGGGACATTCTGATCCATCAGGAAAAGGAGCTCTGCGGCCTCATCCTTAATCATAGTGGGATTGATAAGAAAAGCTATTCAAAACGAAATGTCCCGGCCTGGCTTTTTCAAGCCCGTCTGAAACTTGAACAGGACGGCGGCAATACCCTGTTCGAAATGACCGAGGATGGAGACAGTCTTTATAAATTCACCCGAACACGGATGGCGCAAAAAACCAAGCCGGGAGAAAGCCCGCCGGAAAATGGGTTCTTTGATCTCTGCGAAGACTTGCTTAATTTTTATCAGGAGTTTGAAAAAAGTCTCATCCGGCTGAAAATTGAATTTCTGTCTTTTTTCAGCACAGAACTCGACAAGATGAAAAAAGCCCAGGGCCTCTGTTTTTTTGACGATTTGATCAACGATCTTGCATTGGCCCTTGAGGGCGATGGAGCAGATCTGCTTCAAAAAGCAGTCCGGCAAACCTGGTCTGCCTGCCTCATCGATGAATTCCAGGATACAGACCCGGCCCAGTATGATATTTTTTCAAAGCTTTTCTTAACTCCCGGTACCCCGTTTTTCATGATCGGAGATCCTAAGCAGGCCATCTACGGATTCAGGGGAGGGGATATTTTTGCCTATCTGAAAGCCTCTGCCCAGAGTGAAAAAAAATTTACCCTTGAAAAAAATTATCGGTCTTCTCCAATGCTGGTGAAAGCCGTTAATACGGTTTTTTCAGTTGCTGAAAATTCTTTCTTATATACAGACATCGCCTTTTTAAAGGTCGGCACCCCTCAGACGGCTAAAAATCTTCTGATGAAAGAAAACACACCACTGCCGCCGCTTCAGTTCTGTTTTATCAAAAGAGAAGGCAGAACCCTGGACAGGGAAGGCTATATCAGCAAGGATACTGCGGAAAAACGGGTGCCGGACATCGTGGCCGAGGATATCCTGTCTCTCCTGCAATCAGAAAAACGACTTGTGGACAAAAAAGCCGACGATTCAGTTCCCCGAAAGATCAGTCCAGGCGATATTGCCGTGCTGGTCCGAACCAATATCCAGGCGGAACAAGTGCAAAAGGCCCTGTCTTTTAAGGGTATTCCTTCCTATCTCTCCAAAACCGGATCTGTTTTTGATTCAAGAGAGGCCCTGGATCTTTATGACATCCTCTGGGCGGTTTATCAGCCGGAAAACAAGGGCAGTCTTTTTGCCGCCCTTTGCACGTCAGTGTTCAATTTTTCATCTCAATCGATTACCGACCTGAATCAGGAAGAAGATCAATTTTTTGAATGGCAGGACCGGTTCAGGCAATATCGTATCCTCTGGGAAACCCGGGGCTTTGTTACCATGATCATGGCCTTGTTTCATTCGGAGGCTGCATTTTTAAAAAAAGAAACAGGACTGAATGAAAGAGGGCTTACCAATTTTTATCACCTTTCGGAACTGGTTTCAAAGGCCTGTCTTGAACAGCAGTTCTCGCCCCATTCCCTTCTAAAATGGTATGGGCGGCAAATGTCAAAGGATATAAGGGATGAATCGGTCGATGAACTCAGGCTTGAAAGCGATAAAAAAGCTGTGGCCATTATCACCCTTCATAAAAGCAAGGGGCTTGAATATCCAGTGGTGTATCTTCCTTTCCTCTGGGAAGGGACAAAAAGACCCTCTCAGGACAATATTCTTTTCCATGACCCTGAAAAAAAACATAATCTGACTCTGGATCTTGGATCAGATGATATGGAAATCGCCCGAGCCTGTTTTGAAATGGAAGAAAGGGCAGAGCAAAGACGGCTCCTGTATGTGGCATTGACACGGGCATCAGCCCTGTGCAGGATTATCTGGGGGGGATTCAAATCCGTTGAGGCTTCAGCTCTCGGGTCGCTTTTGCATCCTGCGGGGTGTAAAGACGATTCGGCCATGATAACGGATCTTGAAAGGCTTTTATCCGATTCAGAACAAAGTATTTTGATGGAGATTTTTACCCATGGATCAAATGGACGGTTCAAGTCTCCGGACCCGGAAACATATGACTTGTCTTCAAGACAAATACATCAAAGGATCACGGCAGCCTGGAAGATGTCCAGCTTTTCAGCCCTTACCCATGAGTCTTCCCATGAGATTTTTGAGGACAGACCCGTCCATCTATCCAGAGAAAGATCAAGACCAGTCACCCTGGCTCTTTTTCCAAAAGGTGCAAGAACCGGTGATTTTTTCCATTCTGTATTTGAAACCCTTGATTTTGCAGGAGACCCGGACACCATCCCGGAGCTCGTTCAAATAAAGGCGGGCAGGTCCGGTCTTTCAACTCCCGGACTTCTTGAAACAGCCCGTGAGAGTATTAGAGAAGTGCTTGAGACATGCCTCATCAAAGGGCCTTCCAGGTTCTGCCTCAAGGACATCGGAAAGCAGGACCGAATCAATGAAATGGAATTTGTTTTTCCAGTGAACCCGTTCCGGATGTCATCCATAAAAAAGGCCTTGGAACAGTCTGGCCCGGACTCACCTCTAAAAGAGTATGCAAAAAGGCTATCGCAGATTTCGACAGATGAATTTAAAGGGTTTATGAAAGGGTTTATTGATCTTGTGATCCGGCATCAGGGGAAATGGTATATTGTGGATTACAAAACCAATTTTCTCGGAGACACATATGATCACTATTCAAGGCAGAATATGACCGATGCCATGGCAGAGAATCATTATTTTCTGCAATATTATTTCTATGTGGCGGCCTTGCACAAATACCTTGAATCAAGGATGAAACCCTATGATTATGATACCCATTTCGGGGGTGTGCTCTATCTTTTCATCCGGGGGATGCACCCGGATTTCGGCCCGGAATCCGGTGTTTTTTTTGATCGGCCTTTGAAAGCAGTCGTCAATATTCTCTGCGAATAATTTAATTTGGGCATCCTGAAAGTGAATATTGAGTTTAAGTTAAGGATGAAATCAAAGACTATTTAGAAGTCCTGACCCTGTCTTTCTAACCTGTTAAGCGGTTTTTGAACTTGACATTGTTTTACCCGAGGGGTAGAAAACTGTCATAGAAAATTCAAGACGATTCAAAACACGGAGACAAACAAGATGATAAAGTATTTCGAAATTACCGGACGTCGCCTTGTTGAATCTCAAAATGATTCCGGTCAGATCCTTGTAATCGCTTCACCCGATGATGGTGAACGGGTTTTTGTTCAGGAACAGTTTCATCTTGACGACTACGATCTGGCTTCGACTTTGGATGCGGACGAGATTCCGAGACTTGAGCTTACAGAAAAACGAATGTTCCTCATCTGGAAAGTTCCGGACAGTGCAATCGTTTCAGAGGCTGTCGAGCTTGGCGTAAGTGTTACGGGCCTGGTCCTCATTGAAGAGCGGCTTGCATTTGTGCGTGCTGCCGGAGGGGTATCCTTTACGGAAAGGGAGTTCCGCAATGTTGAGGATACCAGGGATGCCATGCTGGCCTTCTTTCTTCGCACCATCCGTCATTTTGTCAGTCACTTGAGGATCATCAAGCAGGTCAGCGGTGAGCTGGAGAAGAAGATCACGGTGTCCATGGAGAATAAACATCTGCTTCAAATGTTCTTTCTCAGTGAAAGCCTTGTGTACTATATGGACGCCATCGAAGGGAATGCTGCTGCGTTAAGAAAACTAAGAAGTATTACCGGGCAGATGAATTTTTTGCCCCGGCACCTTGAGATGCTGGATGACATCATTCTTGAAAACGCCCAGGCCTCCCGTCAGGCAAGTATTTACAGTTCCGTCATCAGTGGACTCATGGATGCCCGCGGGACAATTGTGAACAACAATATGAACGTTTTGCTGAAAAACCTTACCCTCATCAACATTGTATTCCTCCCCCTCAATCTGATTGCCAGCATCTGGGGCATGTCTGAGTGGAGCATGATTACACAGGGGATGGATTGGCGGATTTCCTATTTTCTGTTCTTTCTCGGAATGGCGGTCTTTGGCTGGGGTACATGGGTTTTTATGAAAAAAGTAATTGACCGGGGCGCTGCGCGTTCTGATGCGAACGCCATGCAATCATCCGGAGAGAATCCCCTTACCCTTAAGGATTAATAAGAGGGGCTTTCAAGGTTACTGCCGGTTTCTTTTATAAAAATAGATCATAACCAGAATCCGGGTTTTTTTATCGCCCAGGCTTTTACCTGCATGGGGGACACAGGAGTCAAAATAGACATTGTCTCCCTGTTCAAGAATATAGGTTTTATCTCCAAAGACAAATTCAAGGGTTCCTTCCAGAATATACATGAATTCCTCTCCCTCATGAGAATACATTTTGGTGATATCAGAGGGAGAATGGATGATAAAGGGTTCCATGTTCTTTCCCGGCTTGCTTGCGCCAAGAATTTCATAGTCATAACCGGATAGCTGGGAAGTGGCTTTGATCACCTTGGCTTCACTGCTCCGTTGAATACTGATCCGGGTGTCACCGGAAGGCTCGTTGGTTATTTCAAAAAAATGAGTCACCTCAATGCCGAGAGCCCCGGCAATTTTATTCAAGGTAGAATAGGGCGGAGCTTTTTCAGATCGCTCCACTTTGGATAGATAGCCTTTGGTGAGGCCGGTCAGATCAGCCAGTTTTTCAAGGGTAAAACGATTCTGCTTTCTAAGTTTTTTAATATTCCTGCAGATGGTGATTTCGTTCATATCCATGACTTATAGATTAAAGTCCAAGATAGGTTTTCCGGATATGAGGATTTCCAAGGAGTTGATCACTGCTTCCTTGATGGGCGATGGTGCCGTTTTCCAGGACATACCCGTGATTGGAAATTTTAAGGGACTGAAATACATTCTGCTCTATGAGAAGGATGGAGGTTCCTGATTCATTGATTTGTTTTATAATCTCAAATATGGTGCTTACCAGAAGCGGGGATAGACCTAATGAAGGCTCGTCAAGCATCATCAACCGGGGACGGCTCATTAATCCCCTGCCCATGGCCACCATCTGCTGTTCTCCGCCGCTCAGGGTGCCTGCTTTCTGACTCAGGCGTTCCTTAAGTCGGGGGAAAAAGGTAAAGACTTCTTGCATTGTCTTTTTTGCTGATTTCTGCATATGAGAAAACTGGGCGCCCATTTCAAGGTTTTCCAGGACGGTCATGGTGGGAAACAGTTGCCTGCCTTCGGGTACATGGCTGATGCCGCCTTCCACAATACCGGATGACGGAGTCCTCGTGATCTCCTTGTCATTAAATTGAATAGATCCGGTTTTGGGCCGCAATATGCCTGAAATGGCCCTCAGCAATGTGGATTTCCCTGAGCCGTTGGACCCGATAACGGTTGTAATTTCACCTTTTTTGACATCCAGGGTGACATTTCGCAGGGCCTGCATATCCCCATAATACACATCAATATCATGCACTTTTAGCATTTATAAACTCCTTACCCAGATAGGCTTCGATCACGGCTTCGTTTTGAACCACTACATCGGGTTTTCCTTCGGCGATTTTCTGCCCGTAATTGATGACAATGACCCGGTGGGATAGGGCCATGACGCCTCGCATCACATGTTCAATCATCAAAATGGAGACCCCCTCCCGGTTGATCTCCTGAATCAGTTTGATCAATTCATCCACTTCTGTCGGATTGAGTCCGGCCATCACTTCATCCAGCAGAAGCAATCCGGGTTTTGTGGCGAGAGCCCGGGCCAGTTCTAACCGTTTTCGCAGGGGCAGCGGGAGACCCTTAGCTTCTGTGTCTTTCATTTTTTCCAGGCCCACAAAATGAATAATCCTGTGGGCTTCTTTTTCCGCCTTGACTACGGAATTTTCCCGAAGAAGAGCACCCACCATGACGTTATCCAGGACTGAAATGGCTGGGAATGGTTTTACGATCTGGAAGGTCCGTACCATTCCCAGACGACAGATTTCAAACGGGAGTTTCTTAAGAATGGATTGCCCCTGAAAATCAATTTTGCCGGATTCGGGGGTTTCAAAACCGCTGATACAACTGAACACAGTGGTCTTGCCAGCCCCGTTGGGTCCGATCAGGCCCAGGATTTCACCGGTTTCCACTTCAAAGGAGAGGTCATTAACGGCAATGAGGCCTCCGAATTTTTTGGTCAGGTGTTGTATGGTAAGAATTGCCATAAGCTTTTATCTTTACTCCTTTGAGAGAATCGGTTTCAGCCATTTTTTAAGGTATACAATAATACCTTTGGGCATAAACAGGACCACCAGAATGGTAATAATCCCATAAATTACAAGGTGAAGCCCTTCCATACCGCCCTTTGCAAAATAAGCCCTGGAAACTTCTGATAAGGGTGTCAGGATAAAAGATCCCACCACAGGGCCGAACAGGGTCCCAAGACCTCCCACAATAGGTCGCAGAATCAATTCGATGTTCAGGCTCATCCCAAACATGGTGTTGGGGTGAAGATAAAAAATGTAGTTGGCGTAAAAACATCCGCCGAGAGAAGTCATGAAGGCACTGACGGCGATGGCGAACATATTGTATTTGAATGTGTTCACGCCTAACGCTTTTGCCGCTTCCTCATCCTCCCTGATGGCCACCATAAAGCGTCCGGCCTTTGATGTTTCAAGGATGCGGACGACAATGAGAGACATTACCATAAACCCAAGGGAGATGTAATAGTAAGGGATATTTCCCTTGAATTGAAAATTTTTAAACGACGGGTTAAAATCCAGGAATATTCCGGTAAATGATCCCAGGGCATCGATATGGGAAACAATTAGGCGGGTGATTTCGGCAAAAGCGATGGTCAAAATGACAAAATACACCCCGCGAAGGCCGAACCTGAACCCGAGAAATCCTAAGAATAACCCGATTAAAGAGGCAAGAACACCTCCAGCAAACATCCCGATCCAGGGGCTCAGGCCGTATCTCTGGGCCAGGAACACGGAAGTATAGGCACCGATCCCGACATAAAGGGCATGGCCCAGAGAAATATGTCCGGTGTACCCGGTGAGAACATTCCAGGACTGCCCCAGGTAGGCGTAATAATACATCATGATGAAAATACCCAGCATATATTTACTGAGCATCAGGGGAAGCACTAAGAGTACAGCCAGTATAAGCCCTAAGAGAATATAGGTTCTATTCATTTTTTCCCCCCAAACAGCCCTTGAGGCCGAAACAGGATAATAATGATCAGAAGCGTAAAACTGACCACCTGTTTTAATGTGGCGGGCAACACCAGTGTGGAAAGGGATTCCGCAACCCCCAGGACGAGCCCCCCTGCCATGGCGCCCGGAAGATTGCCCATGCCCCCGAGAATCACCACAATGAATGCGGCAGTGGTAAAATCATGGGCAATGTAGGGTGAGATGGGCATGATCGGCACCAGAAGGCATCCAGCCGCAGCCGTGGTTGCCGCTCCCAGACCAAATGAAAAATTATTGATGCGGTCCACATTGATGCCCACCAGCACGGCGCCGGTCCGATTATCCGATGCGGCCCTGATCCGTTTTCCCATGGTGGTCTTTTTCAGGAACAGAAAAATCAGACCGGTGATCAAAATAGCCAGAGAAAAGGCGATGACCCGGGAAGTATCCACCATGACCGGCCCCATCCATATGCTGTCGAGACCCAATGCCGTCTGCGGGCTTCGGTGGTCCGGTCCCCATAAGAGAAGGGCGATATTCTCAAGAATCAGTCCGGTGGAGACGAGCGGCAGAACCTGCATGGCCTCGGGATAATCCAGTATCCGGTTGACCACCAGATACTGGATGGCATACCCAAGAACAAAAATGATAGCAGCCACTGCCACAAGGGACACATAGGGATCAATCCCCAGAAGCACAAATATCCAGTATGAGGCGTACATGCCCATGACCATGATCTGGCCATGGGCAAAATTAATGACCCCCATCACACCGAAAATCAGGGAAAGGCCCAGGGCGATCAGGCCATACACTCCTCCTAAAAGGATTCCCTGGATCAACAGTTGAAGCGCAAGGGCTGAATCCATAGTTGATTACCTCTCCCAGAGCTGGGGTGCGGGGAAGACGATTTTATCGGACTGGGCAAATTCTTTGGGCAGGACAATTTTGACCCGTTTTTGCAGATCCGGGTCCGGTTGAACCTGGATCAGTGCCGTCATGGCCCCAGTATTATCACCTTTTTCATCAAATTTAACCGGACCGCCAACAACCGGGTGGTCTTTAAAATTGGTTTCTCGTAAGGCCTTCAGAATCGCTTCTCTTTTGGTTGATCCGGCCCTTTCCAACGCATCGGCAATGACCAGCGGTCCTGTATAGGCATAGGCGGAATTGGTATCCAGGTTTTTCCCGACGGCTTTCTGAAAAGCGGCATTGCCCCTTTGATATGAGGGGCTGGAAGGGTTGATCCAGGGCACGTTGACAAGAGTATGATAGGCCAGTTTGTCCATGTCTTTGACAAAATCCGGTTCATACCAGCCCGGACTTCCCGGTCCGAATATACCCATGAGCGACACTTTCTGTTTGTAAAGTTCCCTTAAAAGGATAACACTGTCGCCGGGACGGGAAACCGGGAAAAGGATATCAGGCTTGGCTGCTTTGATCTTTGCCACTTCAGCGGATAAATCCTGGATACCCAAGGGGTATTGAATCCTTTCCACGATTTTGATGGGAAGGCCTGAGCTCTCGAGCATTTTTAAGAATCCGTCGGACATGCCTTTTCCGAATGCATCCCCGACATTGGCAACCACTGCAGTGGCAGGGGTGACACCGGATATTTCGATTAGAGTTTTATAATATTTGAGGGCACCGGCAACCAATCCGCCGGAGGTGATAAAAATTCTGAAAACATGTTCGTAGCCTTTTTTGGTAATGTCATCAAGGGCGGCGACATCCATCACAAACGGCACCTGACGCTGTTCCGCCAATGTAGCAATGGCCATGGCCACATCACTCTGGAAAGGTCCTAAAAGAATAGAAGCCCCTTCTTTGATGAGGCGGTCGGCTTCCTGACGTCCGACTTCCGGCTTGCTCTCACTATCTCCCAGAAGGAGTTCAATTTTGGCGCCCCCCATGGATTTGATCCCGCCATTGGCATTGATATATTCCACAGCAAGCTGATTGCCAAGGCGGGTTCCCTGCCCGATGATGGCCAAAGGTCCTGTCACCGGCTGGATAGACCCGATTTTGATAGTTTCCGGTGCTGCATGAAGAAAACTGGGAACACCAAAGGTTGATGCTGCAATACCAATCCCTGCTGCCCCGGAGAGCTTTAAAAAAGTTCTTCGGTCAATACTGTTCTGTTTCATGGTCTTATAATCCATTGGTTCCTCCTTTAAAAAAGATGATGAATTAAATGAAGCCTTCCTTCCTTGTTATGTTTTTAGTCCATCCGTCAAGAAGATTTTCTAACCTTGTATAACCGGCAGAATATTTTCGGCAAATGGAATGACATAGCCTTTTCCTTTCAGGTTTTTAGCATAATCGTCCATATTATCGGTATAATAAAATCCCAGGGATTCTGTATCGGATTTTGAAAAATCGGAAGCGAGGGTGACCTTGAACCGCTTGAGGCAATCAAGCGCCCGGAAGGCTACATAGGAGGGCATGTCGAATTTTTCAACAAGCATCATCCCAAGATCCCGGGGACGACCCCTGAAGTTTTTCATCGCCTCAGAAAAAGTCGTGTTGCCGACGCCTTCTAAACATTCTGCAACAAAGAGGATGTCTCCTTCTTCCTTCACACAATTGACAGCATTGAATAAAGCTTTGGTGGACTGATAGAGCTGGCCGTCCGACCTGTGGCCGCCAGCTGAAATGATGGCGAAATCTCCTTTTTCAGGGACAGGGATACAGCAGACTTCATCGAGTTTTTTACAGCCCTTCATAAAAGTTTCATGCAAGGGACCTGCATCTGCATAAAAAATATCCCCGGTCCCGCTTGCTGCAACAGCAACATAGGTACAGGTTTTGTTTTTTAGGAAAAGATTGGCGGCATCAGTTACATCCTCATTGACCGGGTTCCCCCAGAGTTTTGCCTGACGGGCCAGGGGATGAGGGGTTCCGTCTTTTCCAATGGCAAGAGAATGATTTTTCTGGATGGTGTCATATCCGGCAATGCCAGGCACTATATATTTTCTGCCTCCGCCGAATCCAGCGATCAGATGATGCAGAATCCCGCCAAAGATGATGATATGGTCTGCTTTGGCCGCTTCTTTTGTGATAAAGACAGGCGTCTTTTTTAGGGTTTCACCAACATAGACAAGACGGTCCTGATTTCTGTTGGCTGCATTAAGAATCTCGACGTGCTGGGCGCAGAAGGTTCCGGCAAGCGAGGAGAACTGATCTTTTGTCATATCCTCATGGGTGCCGCCGGCAATGATAATCCGGATATTTCCCCTTGAAACTCCGATGTCAAACAGGGTTCTGACGATTTCAGGGACAAAGATGTCGCCTCTTGCCCAGAGCCTTGTGTTATCCGGGATGATGATGGCAATCTGCTTATCCTTGATGCCTTCCGGGCTATGGGTTCTAATGCCGTTTGAAATCATTTCCCTGATGCTGTCATGGCTGATGGCCGGTACTCTTCTCCCGATAATGATATCACATACCTTTTCATCCGGGAGATTGATGTCCAGAGTCGTATGACCCTTTTCAAGCTTGATTTTCATATTTGTTTCAAAGCCGCATAAATAAGGGCCACAGGGTGCAGAACCGTAAGGCCGTCTGATTTTTCCGTATTGCCGGCAAGGTTCATCCTGCAGACCGGGCAATCCGTGAGCCAATGGGTGACCTGTAAAGCTTTCGCAGATTCAATTTTTTTGTCAACCATTTTTTTAGAAACTTCGGGGTATTCATAGAAAAAAGTGCCTCCCCCGCCGCAGCATTGGTCAAAATCCGGTGTTTGTTTATACGTAACGGTTGGCAGGGTCTGAAGAAGTTTTTCAGCAATACCGCGGGATTGGAGCGTATTTTTGGTATGGCAAGGAGCATGATATGTAAGGGAGACCTTTTCAGTAATTTTTGGGTCAAATTGAAGGAGGTCAAAATGAAGGCTGATGAAAGAAAGGATATCTGTAACCTGCGGAGCAATTTTTTGTGCGGCAGCCAGGTTTTTATCATGGCTTTCGAAAAGACGAGGATATTCATTTTTCAGGGCTTCTCCGCAAGTGGAGCAGTCCACAAGGATAGCATCTGCATCAAGCTTTTCCAAAGCCTTGATATTGGTTCTGATATTTCCCATGGCTTTCTCCTTTGCCCCATGAAAAAGAAGGGGAATGGAGCAACAGGTCTGATCTTTCGGAATGATGACCTCATACCCCATATGTCTTAAGATCCCGATGGTTGCAGAACCTGTATCATCATACAGATAGTTAGTGGCACAACCGGTAAAATAAATCACTCTTCCGACAGGTTTTCCTTTTGGGACAATGATTTCATCGTGGGCTTTCCGAAAGGGGACGGCATTTAATTCAGGAAAATTTTTTAAAGGGATGTTGCCGAGTTTGAATTTTTCGGCCAGGACCTTGGGCATGATCTTTTGACCAGCCCTGGCAATTCCAACTCCGAAGCGGGTCCGGTATTCCCTGGCCAGAAGATAAATCAAACTTTTAATGGCCGGGGTCTCGCCATGGGCTTCCACCATTTTTCTTCTCATTTCCATGAATTTTGAATAATGATCGATTCCAGACGGGCAGGCGGCTGAGCATGATCCACACATCATGCATTTGGATATGATTTCCTTTAAAAAGGGGGATGAGGCAAGGGTATGCTGATCATAGGCTTTGATCAATTGAAGTTTGGCTCTTGGGGAGGCCGACTCTTCCTTCAATTGTTTGTAAACCGGGCAGGCATTCAGGCAGAGCCCGCATTTACCGCAATTTTGAAGTATTTTTTCCTTCATACAAATTTCCCGGGGTTTAGAATGCCGACCGGATCAACGGCCTGTTTGATTTTTTTCATGAAATCAATGGTAGCCTGATTCATCACCAGGGGAAGATAGGCGGATTTGGCAAGTCCGATTCCATGCTCGCCGGACAGGGTGCCACCCAGATCAGCCGCAGCTTTGAAAATCTCTGCAAAGGCCTTTTCAACCCGTTGCCATTCTTCCTTGTTGGATTTGTCAGCCGGAACCATGGGGTGCATATTGCCGTCTCCGGCATGGGCCAGAACCCCGACCCGCAGTCCATACCGATTTGTGATCTCAATGATTCTGCGGGTCATTTCCGGCACCTTGCTCACCGGTACGGTCACATCTTCGGAAATGATATCCGGGGCAAGTTTGGCAAAAACACCATAAGCAGAGCGCCTTGCCGTCCAGAGTTTTTCCCGTTCAATTTCCGAACCGGCTTCCTGGATGTAGACGGCTCCATTTTTCCTGACCTTTTCAATGATTTTTTCCATTTCTTTGTCGCAGGCTTCTTTAACCCCGTCGATTTCAATGAGAAGGGTTCCTTCTGCGTTTCTGTCAAGACCTAAGTTTGCTGTGTCTTCGATGGCATTGAGGGTCAGTTTGTCCATAAGTTCCATGGCAGCGGGCAGGATACCGGAGCCGATGATATCGGTGACGGCTTTGGCAGTATTGTCAAGGTTGTTAAATGTTACCATCAGGGTTTTAACCGCTTCCGGTTTTGGCAGAACTTTCAAAATGGCTTCCGTGATAATACCAAGCGTACCTTCTGATCCGCAGAAAAGGGAAGACAGTTTATAGCCGGTAACATCTTTGATGTTCCGGCTGCCGAACCGGATGATATCACCGGAGGCGAGAACCACTTCAAGCCCCAGCACATAATCAACCGTAACACCATATTTCAAACATCTTGGGCCGCCTGCATTCTGGGCGATATTCCCGCCAATGGTGGAAGAATTCATAGAACCCGGGTCTGGTGGATAAAAAAAGCCGAACGGCAGCAGGGCTTTCTGGATATCGGCATTGATCACCCCCGGCTGAACAATAACATACCGGTCCCGGGTATTGACCTCAATGATCTTGTCCATTTTTGAGAAACATAGGACAATCCCGTGTCTGACCGGTATGGGAGCGCCACAGACACTAGTCCCGGCCCCGCGGCCGGTGACGGGAGTTTTATACCGGGAAGCGGTTTTCAATATTTCCGACACCTCAGCCGTTGTCTCAGGGAAAATCACGGCATCGGGAAGGGCTTCTTCCACAAAGGCATCATAGGAATAGCAGGCCAGTTCTTCGGGTCGATCCAGATATCTTCCAGTACCGACAATTTGAATCAATTCGTTTTTGACTCCGGTGTTCAGCATAATTTTCCTTAAAATATTTGTTTACTGGTTGTCAACTTTATTTTTTTAAATTAATACCTGTTTCTTGTATCAAATTTAAAAATTATCATAATATTATATAGTTAAATGATCCAGCATTTTTTTTATTTTTTTTCTGATAAGGAAACTTTCGCTTCATTTATTCAAGAATGACTTGCACTCAGGATTGAAACCGGCATATAAATGGAGTCTATTTTTTAAAAAACAAGGAGAACAAAATGGTATTGATCCTGAATATTCTCTGGTTCATCATTGGCGGCGGTTTTTTCGCCTGGGTCCTGTGGGTGGTTCTGGGAAGCCTGCTGTTTGTTACGGTTGTCGGCATCCCCTTCGGGTTTGCAGCCTTTAGAATTGCAGGGTTTGCAGCCTTCCCCTTTGGAAAAGAGCTGGTGGATGCGCGGGCTCTGGGTGAAGAAAGGATCATGGGCACAAGTCTTGCTAATTTTTTATGGATCATCCTGGCTGGCATCTGGCTTGCAATCTCCCATATTATTGCTGGTGTCAGCCTCTGCGTGACCATTATCGGCATTCCCTTCGGGTTTGCCCATTTCCGTCTGGCAGGCGTGTGTTTCGCCCCGCTGGGGAAAAAACCGGTTCCCAGATAATTTTTATTTCTTTTTTACAGGGGTCTGTTTTTTAGACTTGGAAGTAGCCTGCTTCTTGGACGTGGAAGAACTCTTCTTCTTGGATTTGGAGGAAGTCTGTTTTTTGGATTTGGAAGGAGTCTGCTTTTCAGATATGACAGGCATCTGCTCCTGAGATTCGAACGGATGCTCTATGTGATACTGCTTTTTTGCCGCCAGTTCCTGAGCTTCGGTTAACTGCTGAGGTGTAAGGTTTTTAGCGATAAGATCTTTCATTTCACTTGTTTTCTCGTGTTCCTGTGCTGATTTTAAACTCAACCAGACATAGGCTTGTTTGAGATCCTGCGGAACGCCTTTGCCCTGGCTGTACATCATTCCAAGATTGTATTGAGCCATGGCATCGCCCTGTTCCGCCGCTTTTTCAAACCAATGTACAGCCTTTTTGTAATCCTGGGTAACGCCTTGATTATCAACATACATGGCCCCAAGATTGACTTGGGCCTTATCAAATCCCTGCTCGGCGGCCTTTTCATACCAATATGCAGCCTGCTGATAATCCTGAGGAGCGCCTTTGCCCTGATCATACATTAATCCAAGAGTATATTGGGCATCGACTTTTCCCTGTTCGGCATCTTTTAACGTATCTTCATATGCATCGCAAAAAACATCGGCCGCATTGAATAGAATGATCATCAGGGTCAGTAAAATTTTTTTCATCAAAATCTCTATTTATCAATTCTCAATTATCAATAAAGCCTGTCCTTCAGAATCGCGCCACTATCTCCGATCCTCATACCCCATGTCAGCCGCTTGACAATATATCCTTTTGCATCCTTTTCCAATAAAAATATTTTCCGGCTATCGATACATTTTGAGAATTTTTTTCGATTGCCTTTTTTTTTAAGACTTCTCTGTATTGACGATAGAGTAAAAGGTGCTCATAAAATT
>JFJP01005882.1_pt1 | contig 52538 bp, 60 predicted proteins | sample 431651 | NCBI WGS metagenome assembly JFJP01 (sample SAMN02602958, study PRJNA72255) | Microbial mat metagenome, whole genome shotgun sequencing project. | biome: fresh water; feature: sink hole; material: water; isolation source: purple microbial (photo- and chemosynthetic) mats found in... | reverse complement strand
CAGGGCATGTCCGACGATTCTGCCCGCATCAACCTCACCAACCATTTCCTGATCGCCATGCCCAGCATGCAGGACGAGGTTTTTGGCCGCACCGTGGTCTACCTGTGCGAGCACAGCGAGCGCGGTGCTTTGGGCCTGGTCATCAACAAACCGTCTGACATCTGCGTGAGCGACCTGTTCAGCAAAGTGGAATTGCCACTGGCCCGGCCTGACTTGGCCGAGGGCGGCCCCGTACAGACCGAGCGCGGTTTTGTGCTGCACGACCCGGTGGGCACGGCCGAAGAATCCATTTATGCCTCCACGCTGACCATTCCTGGCGGGCTGGAAATGACCACCTCGCGCGACGTGCTGGAGGCTATGTCGTCCGGTGCCGGGCCGCGCAGGGTGTTTGTCTCACTGGGTTATGCCAGTTGGGGGCAGGGGCAGCTGGAGTCGGAAATCACCGAAAACAGCTGGCTCACGGTGGAGGCCAAACCCGATCTCATTTTTGACGTGCCGGTGGAGCGCCGCTACGACGAGGCCCTGGGTCTGCTGGGCCTCCAAGCCTGGATGATTTCACCCGAGGCGGGCCACTCGTGAGCACCGGCCCCAAGCCGCAGCCCGGTGCCAACCTGGCCGGCCCGGTGAACGTGCCGCCGCACCAGCAACTCTTCCTGGCGCTGGACTATGGATTGAAGCGCACGGGCATGGCGTCGGGCAACCGCATCACCCAGAGCGCCAGCCCCCTGGCCACCGTCAAAGCCAGTGGCGAGGCCCAGTTGCTGGAAGTCGTCAAGCGCGTGAAGGAGTGGCAGCCCGATGCCCTGGTGGTGGGTGTGCCGTTTCACCCCGACGGCGCGGCGCACGACAACACGAAACGCGCCCGCAAATTTGCCAACCAATTGCGCGAACGCACCAAACTGACGGTGTACGAGGTGGACGAGCGTTACAGCACCACCGAAGCCCATTCACTGGGCGCGACCGATGCCGACGCCGCGTCGGCCTGCATCATTCTTGAACAGTTTTTGAGGAGCCTGCCATGAGCGCCCTGCACCTGGATGCCGAAGCCCTTTACCAAACCCTGCTGCGCGGCGTGCGGCAAATGACGCTGCTGGAACACCAGCCGCGCCAGCTGGTGGGCATCACCTCGGGCGGGGCCTGGCTGGCAGAGCGCTTGCAGGCCGACCTGGGGCTCGCTGGCAAGGCGGGCGTGATTTCGTCGGCCATGCACCGTGACGACTTTGCACGCCGGGGCATGGCTGCTAGCGCTCAAACCGTGCTGCCGTTCGACGTGAACGGGGCCCATGTGCTGCTGGTCGATGACGTGTTACACACCGGCCGCACCATCCGCGCAGTGCTGAACGAGCTGTTTGACTACGGCCGCCCCGCCAGTGTCACGCTGGTGGTGCTGGTGGACCGTGGCGGGCGCGAGCTGCCGGTGGAGGCTGCACTGGCCGCCGCCCGCGTCAGCCTGCCAGCCAGCCAGAAGCTCGATTTGGCCCGTGCCGACAACGGCACCCTGAGTTTTGTGGTCAGCCCAGACAGCCGCGCCGCCTGACCCCACACGTTCCACCCGAACCGCACATGCCATGAAGATTCACCGCAACCCCCAACTGAACAAGCACGGCGAGCTGGTCCACCTGCTTGTCCAAAGACATCCTCACCCACATCCTGGACACGGCGGCCAACTTCGTGTCGGTCAGCGACCGCGAGGTGAAAAAGGTGCCCCTGCTGCGTGGCAAAAGCGTGTTCAACCTGTTCTTTGAAAACAGCACGCGCACCCGCACCACGTTCGAGATTGCCGCCACGCGGCTGAGCGCCGACGTCATCAACCTCGACATTGCGCGCAGTTCGGCCTCCAAGGGCGAAAGCCTGCTCGACACCATTGCCAACCTGTCTGCCATGGCTGCCGACATTTTTGTGGTGCGCCACAGCGAAAGCGGCGCGCCCTACCTGATTGCCCAGCACGTGGCGCCGCATGTGCACGTGGTCAACGCCGGTGACGGCCGCCACGCCCACCCCACCCAGGGCCTGCTCGACGCCTACACCATCCGCCACTTCAAGGGCAACTTTGCCAACCTCACCGTGGCCATCGTCGGCGACGTGCTGCATTCGCGCGTGGCGCGTTCCAACATCCACGCCCTCACCACCCTGGGCTGTGCCGAGGTGCGCGTGGTGGGCCCCCGCACCCTGGTGCCCGCCGACATGGCCGCCATGGGCGTGCGTGTGTGCAACGACTTGAAAGAAGGCATCAGCGGTGCCGATGTCGTCATGACCCTTCGCCTGCAAAACGAGCGCATGAGCGGCGCGCTGCTGCCCTCCAGCCAGGAATTTGCCAAGAGCTTTGGCCTGACCACCGAGCGCTTGCAGTGGGCCAAGCCCGACGCCATCGTCATGCACCCCGGCCCGGTGAACCGGGGTGTGGAAATTGACTCTGCGGTGGTGGACGGCGCGCAGAGCGTGGTGCTCAACCAGGTGACTTTCGGCATTGCCGTGCGCATGGCCGTGATGGGCATTGTGGCTGGACATTCCAATAGCTGAGAACCCATACCCATCAAGCGCTGGGCGCCAAAAAAGCTTTAAAAATTCACGCATATTCGTCAGGAACAGCCATGAAGATTCTCATCAGCGGTGGGCGGGTGGTGGACCCCGCCTCGGGCCTGGACCAGTTGGCCGACGTGGCCGTGGCCGCCGGGCGCATCATCGCCATCAAACCCGGTCTGGGGGCTGAGGGCAGCGGCTTCACGCCCAGCCGCACCATCGATGCCTCGGGCTGCATCGTGTCGCCCGGTTTCATCGACCTGTCGGTTCGCCTGCGCGAGCCCGGTCAGGAACACGCCGGCATGCTGGAGAGCGAAATGGCTGCGGCCGTGGCCGGTGGCGTCACCAGCCTGGTGTGCCCACCCGACACCGACCCCGTGCTGGACGAGCCCGGCCTGGTCGACATGCTGAAACACCGCGCCGAGAAGCTGCACCGGGCCCGCGTGTTCCCGCTGGGTGCGCTCACCCGGGGGCTGAAGGGCGAAGTGCTGACCGAGATGGTCGAGCTGACCGAGGCCGGTTGCATCGCCTTCGGCCAGGCTGAAGTGCCCATCGTCAACACCCAGGTGCTGCAGCGCGCCCTGCAATACGCCGGCACCTTTGGCTATACCACCTGGCTGCGCCCGCAAGACGCGTGGCTGGGCAAGGGCGTGGCCGCCAGCGGTGCGCTGGCCACCCGCATGGGTCTGGCTGGCATTCCCGTGGCGGCCGAGCTGATTGCGCTGCACACCATTTTCGAGCTGGTGCGCAGCACCCGTGCCCGCGTGCACCTGTGCCGCATCAGCAGCGCCGCCGGCATTGAACTGGTGCGCCAGGCCAAGGCCGAGGGCCTGCCCGTGACGTGTGATGTGAGCGTGCACAACCTGCACCTGATCGACGTTGACTTGGGCTACTTCGACAGCCGTACCCGCCTGTCGCCACCATTGCGCCAGCAGCGCGACCGCGACGCCCTGCGCGCCGCCCTGGCCGACGGCACCATCGACGCCCTGGTGTCCGACCACACCCCGGTGGACGAAGACGCCAAGGTGCTGCCCTTTGCCGAAGCCGAGGTGGGCGCCACCGCCGTGGAGCTGCTGCTCTCGCTGGCCACCCGCTGGGCACAGGCCGATGGCGTGGACTGGCTGCGCACCCTGGGCACCCTCACCACCGGCCCGGCACGCGTGCTGGGGCAAGGGTTGGGCACGCTGTCGGCCAGCGCAGGCCGCCTGGTGGAAGGCGGCGTGGCCGACCTGACCGTGTTCGACCCGAACGCCTGGTGGACACCGCAGGCCGCCAGCCTGCGCAGCCAGGGCAAACACACCCCCTTCATCGGCCAGGAGCTGCCTGCCGTGGTGCGTGCCACCCTGGTGGGCGGGCAAGTGGCGTTTGACGCCACTGCGGCCTGAAGCTCCAGCCGGAACCGCAGTCCATGGGCATTTCCCGACACCTGGTGGCCACGCTGCGTGTGGTGCGTGCGCTGGGCCATGTGCTGGGTGGGCTCTGGACCATCCACCGCAGCTTTGGCCGCCTCTCACCCGGCGAACGCCAGCAGCATGTGCAAGCCTGGTCGCAGCAGATGCTGCGCATCATCGGCGTGGCCCTGCGCACCGGCGGCGAGTTGCCTGCCAGTGGCCCGGTGCTGCTGGTGGCCAACCACATTTCGTGGCTCGACATCCTGGTGCTGAACGCCGTGCGCCCGGCGCGTTTTGTGTCCAAGGCCGATGTGAAGCACTGGCCCCTGCTGGGCACCCTCATCACAGGCGCGGGCACGCTCTACATCGAGCGTGAAAGCCGCCGCGATGCCATGCGTGTGGTTCACCACATGGTGGAAGCCCTGCGCGAGGGCGATGTGCTGGCCGTGTTCCCCGAGGGCACCACCGGCGACGGGCGCGAGCTGCTGCCCTTCCATGCCAATGTGCTGCAAGCCCCCATTGCCGCGCCCGCTCCGGTGCAGCCCGTGGCGCTGGCCTACCTCGATGCCGCCACCGGGCAGCGCAGCGATGCGCCCACCTACATTGGCGACACCACGCTGGTGGCCTCGTTGTGGCGCACCTTCAGCAGCCCGCCGCTGGTGGCGGCTGTCCAACTGGCCCCGCCCGAGCCACACGCCGGGCGTGACCGCCGTGCCTGGGCGCACGACCTGCGAAACACCATCGGTGCCCGGGCTGAGTCCCTCGCACCTGCCGCTGCCCGGAGTCCTGCGTGAACACCTGTACCGACAACAGCCCCACCCAGCGGGCACCCACTTCGGTGTTTCTGGTGGGGCTGCCCGGCTCGGGCAAATCCACCGTCGGACGCCACCTGGCCCGACGCCTGGGGCGCGAGTTTGTGGATTCCGACCACGTGCTGGAAAAACGCCTGGGCTGTTCCATCCGCGAGTACTTCGAACAAGCCGGCGAGCAGGCTTTCCGCGACCGCGAGGAGGCCACCATTGCGGAGCTTGTCTGCCTGCCGGGCATCGTGTTGTCCACCGGTGGGGGCACGGTGCTGCGCCTCTCCAACCGGCAGGCACTGCGCAACAACGGCTGGGTGGTGTACCTCAAGTCCAACCCAGACGACATTTTTCGCCGCTTGCGCCACGACAAAACCCGCCCTCTGCTGCAAGTGGACGATCCGCTGGCCCGGCTCAAGGAGCTCCACCGCGTGCGTGACCCGCTCTACCGCGAGGCCGCCCACAGCACCATGGAAACCGGGCGGCCGTCGGTCAACTCCGTGGTCAACAACATTGCCATGCAGCTGGAGCAGCAGGAACTCAGCCAGCCGCCCGGCTGAACCGGTCACGCCTGGGCTGATGGTCGGGGCTTGGCCTGGCAGGCAGCGCAGCAGGCAGGTCAGCGACGCGTACCCCGTACCAAAGTCTTCCAGTGCAAACCCAACGCCCAGTGCCTTTTGGTCAGATGCCTCGCACTGGGTTCTGAAGTCAGGCGGGAGCTATTCAGCGCACCAGCTGCAAGGTATCGCGCTGCGACGGCAAGGCCATGTCGGCCAACGCCTGGTCCAAGGTCTCGTCCAGCCTTTCGATGTCGGGGTCAATGAACTGCGTGGCCAGTGACAGGAGCAAATGGGGGGCACTGTTAAACTAGGTGCATGTTCGCCCGCCCCCTCCACCGCCGACTGATCGCCTGGCTTGCTGCCATGGCGTTGATGTTGGGCAGTCTGCTGCCGGTGCTGTCACACGCGGTGGTGGTGGCTCCGTCCCAAGGGCAGGGCTGGGTTGAGGTGTGTACCGTCAGTGGCATGGCCTGGGTCAAGCAGGTGTCTGACGATGCTCGCGCAGTCAGCGACAGCCAGCACTCCATGCCCGGTTCCGACGCGTCTCTGGACCGCTGTGGCTGGTGCGCCACCCACAGCCCGATGGCCGGTTTGCCTCCAGTGGCTGTGCCTTTGGCAGCTCCACTCGTGTTTGCCGCCGACGCTCCGGCCGCATTCCTCCATGCCCCGCGCCCACTGTTCGTGTGGGCCAGCGCGCACTCGCGCGCGCCTCCTTCCGCGGCCTGACACCCTGCCTCGTTCGTGAGGCCTTCACCCCGGCGTGAGCCGGTGAGGCTTTGCGCAGTGTCAGTTGCCGCACCCCTGTGTTGTATGGGTGTTGGCCGTTTCAGGTGGCTGCATGCCCAATCGTTTTGTTCCTTCCGCCTCAAGGCCGCCGCAGCTGGTCTGCCTGGGCCATGGCGATTCCTTTTGCTGGGGTGCTCGCCGCATGTGACAAACCCGCCGGTGGCGCTGCCGGTACTTCCAGCAATCCCTTCACCGGTGCCTTCAAGGGCATTGACGTGACGGGCGCGCCGTACGGCAAAGGTTTCGCCCTGACCGACATGCGTGGCCAGCCCCGCACGCTCGATGACTTCAAGGGCAAGGTGGTGATGCTGTATTTTGGTTTTGTGCAGTGTCCCGACGTGTGCCCCACCGCGCTCACCCGCGCCAACGAGGTGATGGGCCTGCTGGGTGCCGACAACGCCAGCAAGGTGCAGGTGATTTTTGTCACCGTGGACCCCGAGCGCGACACGCCCGAACTGCTGCAGAACTACATGGCCGCATTCAACCCGGGTTTTCTCGCCCTGTACGGCACGGCCGAACAAACCGAACAAGCGGCCAAAGATTTCCGGGTGTTCTACAAAAAGGTGCCCACCGGCAGCACCTACACCATGGACCACACCGCGCTGAGCTATTTGTTCGACCCCCAAGGGCGTTTTCGTGTGGCCTTGCGCCACGAACAAACCGCCGCCGATTACGCCGCCGACATCGCTGCTTTGCTGCGCGGTGCCTGATTTTTTTGTTTTTCTTGACCTGACTGGAGACTTCTATGAACCCCCGCAACGCATTCGCCGCCGCCGTGCTGGCCCTCTCCACAACCACCCTGTGGGCGCAAGCCGTCAAGGTGGAAGACGCCTGGGTGCGCGGCACCGTGGCCACGCAAAAGGCCTCTGGCGCCTTCATGCGACTCACCCCGCAGAAAGATGCCCGCCTGGTGGCCGCCAGTTCGCCCGTGGCCGGTGTGGTCGAAATCCACGAAATGGCCATGGAAAACGACGTCATGAAGATGCGCCAGATTCCCGGCCTCGACCTCGCTGCCGGCCGCACCATGGAACTCAAACCCGGCGGTTACCACGTGATGTTGATGGAACTCAAAGGCCAGCTCAAAGGCGGCGACATGGTGCCCATCACCCTCGTGTTTGAAGACGCAGCCAAAAAGAAATTCACCCAGGACATCACTGCGCCCGTCACGGCGCTGGGCGGTGGCAACGGTGCCATGAAGCCCGGCATGGGTGGCCATGGCGGCATGAAACATTGAACCCTTTTTTAACCACCTCAAGAAAGTCAAACCATGAAAGCAACCACCACACTCGTACGCAGCCTGACCTTGGCCATCGCCTTGGCCGCCGGTGCCGGTCTGGCCCAGGCCAAGTCTGTTCCCGGCGACGGCGCCCTGCCTGTTGTCGAACTGATGCCCCTGACCATGAAGCACGAGGCCGACCTGAAGCTGAGCGCAGAGCAAATCAAGTCTCTCGACGACTACCGCAAACAGGCCATGCCCGGCCGCGTGGCGGTGCAAAAGCAGATCGTGGCATTGCGCGGAGAACTGCGCATGGCCATTCTGGAGAACAAGCCCCAGGCCCAGCGCGACGACCTGATGAAGCAGATTGCCGAGGCCGAGGTCAAGCACTTCCAGGGCCGCAACACCTGTGTGGAACACGTGCGCAAAACCCTCAGCGCCGAGCAATTTGCAGAGCTCTCCCGCCTGTACCTGGCTGGCTTGCGCTGATCACAAAGAAGTTGCTTAAAAGCCAAACACAGCAAGCGGCAAGGCATATTTTCATGCTGTTTTCAGGTCTTCACCGCCGGCACACCCCGCGCCACACCGCCTCTGGGCTGTGTGGGCGCGCCCGTGCCTGGGTGGGCCTGTTGCTGGCGCTGTTGTTGCTGTCCACGCTGGCTCCAGCCATCTCTCGCACGCTCGACCATGGCAAGCCCCTGGCCGAGCGTGGGTGGGTCGAGGTGTGCAGCGCCCACGGCCTGTCGTGGGTGCGGGCCGATGACGGCACCGGCACCCTAACCAGCGATGTACTGCAGGCGGCTATTGCGCCCTGGCCACCGACCGCGGCACGCCGCCGCCCAGTTTTGACGGCTGGGGCCTCGCGCCTTCAGCCCTCCCGCCTTGCCCTGCCTGGGCCGGGCACACATTCCCCTCGGCCCCCACACACACGCCCCTGGCCAGGGGGCCACCCGTTTCGTTCTGACACCCCAGGCTGCGCCGCCCCTTGAGGGCGTGCGCGTCGCGCATTCATTTCATGTCAGGACGAAACCATGTCGAAACTTTCCGTTGGCACGTTTGCCATCCCCGTTGGTTCGCTGCCCGGTGGGGTCAATCCGCCACCCAGTGGTCTTGCCACAGTGGCGACACCGTGTTTGCATCGGGCCAAAGCGCCCGCTTGTGGCGTGTGGTGTCGGGCGTTTTGCGCCTGGTGCAGCGCGAGCGCGATGCGCAACACCTCATGTCGCTGGCGTTGCCGGGTGATCTGCTGGGCATCGAAGCCCTGTGCAACATGCCCCACCAGCTCAGCGCCGAAGCCCTGACCGATGTGGTTCTGGCCCCCGTCGAGCCACAGAACGAAACCGAGCGGCAGCAACTCATGGTGTTGGCCCTGCTGCAGCAGCAGCAACGCAGCCACGACATGGCCCAGTTGCGCACCGGCCCGGTGTTGCCCCGCGTGGCCACCCTGCTCAAGGTGCTTGGACATGCCTCCGCGCTGGTGGGCCAACCTCAAGATACCGACGCCCTGCGCAGCAGTCTGCCCCCCCTGCGCGAGTTGGCCTTGGTGGTGGATGCCAAATCCGAAACCGTGTGCCGCGCGCTGGCGCAACTGCTGCCCCCCCGCACCCGCAAGTCTGGCCCCCGACCTTGGGCAGCCGCGGGTGCTGCGGCGGGTGCTGTAGCGAGCGCATCCGCCCGTGCGGCGGCACAGGCACTCGGCATCGTTGCCCAGCCAAGTCTGGACATGGACGGGGCATTGGCATGACACGCATGGCTCCCAGATCAAACGTTGTTGGCACCCACAACGCGGGCAAAGACGACTACCGCCCCGCAGGTCGCACCCGGGTGGTGGCTTGGGTGGTGGGTGGAATGCTGCTGCTTCACCTTCTGGCGGTCGGGTTGATTCTGTCCATTGCCAAGTGGGCAGCGGCCGACACCGAGGCTCGACTGGCCACGCTGCCTTGGGCATTTCCCAAGACTGAAGTGGCAACTCTGCCTGCTCCCCCGCAAGTGGTCGCAGCCAAACAGGCCCCTGCAACCGTGGACTGGCTCAGCCAGGCCAACCGCAAAGACGCATCCGCGCCGTGGTCGTATGACCGCGCGGGCAACGTCGTCTGGAAGTAAGTGCAAGTTCCCCCACCCCGTGTTCCTCTCCCTCTGAAAGGCGTGCCCATGTCCCGTTCCCTCAACCCCGTTTGCGCAGCCTTGGTGCTGGCGTTTCCTGCCGCTGTTCTGGCACAGGCTGGCAGCGATGCCGCCACGCTGAAGGCTGTCACCATCAAAGCCGAGAAGGAAGAGGCATACGTGGTCAAGGGCACCACCGCAGGTACCCGGACCGACACGCCGCTGGCGCATGTGCCGCAGTCGGTCATCGTGGTGCCTCGCAGCCTGATGGAAGACCAGGATTCCCGCACCGTGTCCGACGCGTTGCGCAACGTCAGCAACGTCAACAGCATCGATCCGCGCGACACCAACAACGTCAGCTTCAAGGTGCGCGGCTTCAACGCCGCCACGGTGGTGGACGGCATTTCCATGCCCGGCTACTTTCCCAATGCCGAAAGTGTGGCCAACATCGAACGCATCGACGTGGTCAAAGGTCCAGCCGGTGGCCTGTTCGGCAGCGGCCAGGCGGGCAGCTCATACCCTGCAGGTGGTGGCACGGTGGCCATCACCACGCTATCGCCGGAGGCCGTGGCCTCGCGCCAGGTGGGCCTGCGTGTGGGCAACTACGGCGAACGCGCTGCCAGCTTTGATCTGAACCAGCCTCTGAGCAACGACCTGGCGGTGCGCTTGGTGGGTGACCTGTCGCGCAGCGACAGCGAGAGCGATGGCATCTTTTTCAAGCGCACCGCGCTGTTCCCCAGCCTGTCGTGGTCGCCCAGTGCCGCAACCAAGGTGGTGGTCAAGCTGCGCCATCAGGAAAACACCACGCCCGACTACTCGGGCCTGCCCGTCAAGGGCACGCTGGACACCAGCAGCTTCCGCCTGCCGCGCAGCCTCAACGTGACGGCCACTGGTCTGCCCGATACGGTGCAAAAGTCCAACGGCATCAATCTGCGCTGGGACCAGCGGCTGAACGACGCCTGGTCGTTCCAGTTGATTGCGGGCCGCAATTCCGCCGACATTGACCAGCGTGGCGTATTTGTTGCGCCCTTCGGCGTGGCCCCTCTGGTCGGCAGCACAACCTACCTGCGCGGCGTGCGGCTGTGGAACCAGATCGACACCACCTCACTGTCGCCCAGCCTGACCGGCAAGTTTGCCTATGGCAACGTCAAACACACAGTCAACCTCGGGGTGGACTACGAAAAAACCAACGACAACGCCTTCATGACGTTCTCGAACGGCTTTGCAGGCACGCTGGGCTCCATCGATCTGATGGCCCCCCGTTTCCCGGCTTGGGTGGAAGCACCCACCCCCTCGCCAGCCGACCAGCAAAACATCTACAAGGCCACCGTGGTGTACGTGCAGGACCAGATCGACATGGGCCCCTGGCACGTGCTGGCCAGCCTGCGCCATTCGCGCATCAGCGTCACCGATGTGAACCCGGCCTTTGGCTACAACAACCTGTCCACCAACACCAAAACCACGCCCCGTTTGGGCGCGGTGTATGACTTTTCTCCTCAGGTCTCAGTGTTTACGGGTCACAGCCGGGCCATCAAGGTGCCGTTGTTCGGCTACTACCTCACGCCCCCCAAACCTGAAGAGTTCAAGCAGACCGAGGTGGGTGTGCGCCTGAACAACCTGGGCGGCGTGTCCGCCACCGTGGCGCTGTTCGACCTCACCCGCTACAACGCCACCGTCACCGACCCCGCCACCTTTGCCGCATATCAAACTGGTCAGCAGCGTTCCAAAGGCCTGGATGTGGATGTGCGCTGGCAAGCCACGCCCGAGCTGGTGTGGGTGGCCGCCTACACCAACCAGACCGCCAAAACCACACAGGATGCTTTTGCTCCCGGTCTGGTGGGCAAGCAGTTGTTCAATGTGCCCGAGCAGCAGTTGCGCCTGGCCGCCCGCTACGACGTGCGCACCGGCTCACTGGCTGGTTGGGGTGCAGGGCTGGGCCTGACCCACCGCAGCAAATTGCCCGGTACGGCGTCCAACACCTTCTTCACGCCCGCCGTTTCGGTGTTCGACGCCCAGCTGTCGTACCGCACCCAAACTGCCCGCTACGCGCTGGCCATCGGCAATCTGACCAACAAGCAGTACTACGCTCCTGCGGCGTATTTCAGCGGTGGCCAGGTCATTCCGGCCTTGCCTCGCACGGTGTCTTTGTCGGCCCAGTTCAACTTCTGATCTCCAAGGTTGGGGGGCTTAGGCCCTCCCTTTTTTCTCAAGGAAACAACCCATGCAACGACGCCGTTTTGCCCAGTTGACCGCTTGGTTGGGCGCAGGTGCGGCCGCTTCGGCTCGGGTATCGGCCATGCAGCCTGCGGAGGGCGCTGCCGCGCGGAGCCCGGCCACCGGCCACACCAAAGAGTCTGCCGACGCCCACCACCGCCAGGCCATCAAGAAATACGACAGCCTGACCGGCGGCCCCCAGCTGGTGATCGGCATGCTGGTGTACCCTGGCATGTTTCTGCAAGACCTGATCGGGCCGCTGACGGTGTTCGAGTCTTTGATGAACAAAGACATCCATCTGCTCTGGAAAAACACCGACCCCGTGGGCAATGAGCCCGGCCAGCCCAAGGCCCTGGTGCCCATCACACCCACCACAGCCTTCAAAGACTGCCCGCCCAAGCTGGACGTGCTGTTTGTGCCCGGTGGCGTGCCTGGCACCCTGACCATGATGGAAGACCCAGAGGTGCTGGCCTTCTTGGCCCAACACGGGGCCACCGCCCGCTACGTGACCAGCGTTTGCACCGGCTCGCTGATCCTGGGTGCCGCTGGCTTGCTCAAGGGCTACCGCGCCACCTCGTACTGGGCCACCCGCGACCTGTTGAAAGAGCTGGGTGCCATTCCGTCCAAAGGCCGCGTGGTGGTCGACCGCAACCGCATCACCGGTGGCGGTGTCACAGCGGGCATCGACTTTGGGTTGAAGCTGGTCAGCGTGTTGCGCAGCCCGGCCTACGCCAAAACCGTGCAGCTCTACCTGGAATACGACCCCGCTCCGCCCTACAACGCCGGCAGCCCCGACAAGGCTCCCCGGCTGGCGGTGGAATTTCTGAGCGAGATGTACGCCGGCATGGTCGATGCCACCCGCGCCATTGCCAAACGCGCCCGCAGCCGCTGGGCCTGATGAAGCCCTTCATTCCCCTGGAGCCCATGCCCATGACCACCCGCCGCCACCTTTGCGCAGCAACCCTTCTGGCCGCTGCCCTCTCCCCCAGCGCCTGGGCACATGGCTTCAAGGCCGGAGACCTGGCCGTGGACCACCCCTACGCGACCCCCACCCGGCCTGGCATGACCACGGGTGCGGTGTATTTCCGCGCCATCAAAAACAACGGCACGGAGCCCGACCGCCTGCTGTCGGCCCGCACCCCGGCAGCGGCCACCGTGGAACTGCACCGCATGGAAATGGACGGCGACGTGATGCGCATGCGTGCCGTGCCGGCCGTCGAACTGCCCGCCAACACCGAGGTGCGCCTGCGCCACGGCACACCCAACGGTCACCACCTGATGCTGCTCGGCCTGAAAGCCCCGCTGAAAGACGGCGACCGCTTCCCCGTGACCCTGACCTTCCAGCGCGCCGGTGAGCGCGAGGTCATGGTGTGGGTGCAGACGCCGCGCAGCAGCCAAAAGGATTCGGAACATGCGCACTGATACGATGAATTTCAGAGCTAAGTTAACAATATCATCAAGCGACAGGCCCTGATTTGATGTTGAAAACTGCCACCCGGGTATTCAATCTTCGCCACATGATGTGGGCACGGATTGTGTTGCTGTGCACGGTGTTCTCGGCACTGCACGGGTTGCTGGGTGCCTGGGTGGTGCCGGCCGTCGCCAGCGGGCCAGTGGCTGAAATTTGCACACCCAACGGGTTGCAGTGGGTGGCGCTGGACGGCGCCCCTGCCGACGAGCACCCGGCCGATTGGCCGCAAGGCCTGGCCCAGCCGTGTGCCTGGGCCAGCGCGCACGCCGCCATGACTCCCGGCTGGGAAGGGGGCGCTGCCATTGTGTATCCGCCACCGGTCATCCCGCTCGCGGCTGCCAACGGGGGGGCTGGCCCCCACCTGCGTGGCAATGCCGAGCGCGTGTTGTTGATGGCCCCCATGCGTGCCCCGCCCGCCTGAGCGCGGTTACCGCTTCCGTCTTTTTTTGGTGCCTGCAGCCCTGAACGTGGACTGCGTTGCGGCGTGCGCCGGTGCCAGCCTTTCACACATTTTTTTGAATTTCATCATCATGAACGCACGTACTTTTGTTTCCTTCACCCTCGCGGCCGTGGCCGCTGCGTCCCTCGTCGCCTGCGGTGGCGGTGACGATGGCCCACAAGCCGTCGAGATCCAGTTTGCGGCCACCGCGGGTACCACGCCTGTGGCCTGTGGCACCACTGTCAAAGGCCTGGGGGTCAACGGCATTGACGCCAACATCAGGGATTTCCGTTTCTACATTTCGCAGGTCAAGATGATCCGCGCGGATGGTGTGGAAGTGCCCTTGACCCTTGCCGCCAACGACAGCTGGAACTACACCGCAGGTTCTGACAGCGTCACCCTGGTGGACCTGGAAAACGCCACCGGTGCATGCCCCACCGCCACCGGCACCACGGGCACCAACGCCGTGGTCAAAGGCACCGTGCCCGCAGGCACCTACACCGGCGTGAAGATGACGATGGGTGTGCCGTTTGCCTTGAATCACACGGATTGGGCCAACCCCGCCACTACCAAGGCCCCGCTGGACATCCAGGCCATGGCATGGAGCTGGCAGGGCGGCCGCAAGTTTGCCAAGATCGAGGTGACCGACCCATTGGCCAGCGCCGAAGCTGGCACCCCTGGCAAGTGGTCGGCTTCCACATTCAACGTGCACCTGGGTTCCACCAGTTGCGTGGGCAACCCGGCCACGGGCACCCAGGTGAGCAGCTGTGCTCAGCCCAACCGCATGGAGTTCAAACTCGCGGCTTTCAATCCGTCTGCACAGAAAGTGGCGGTGGATGTCCAAGCTCTGCTGGCGGGTTCCGAGATCACCACCAACACCACCGGTACATCGGCTGGGTGCATGTCTTTCCTGAAAGACCCCGAGTGCGGCCCGGTGTTCAAAGCCCTGGCACTTGACTGGTCTGACCTGGCCACTGGCGGCACGGGCTTGCCAGTCAATGGCGGCGCTGGTCAAACCGTGTTCAAGGCCATTGCCAAATGAAGCCCCGGCAGCTTGCACCCTGGGTGCTGGCTGCCGCCGCTGCGGCCCTCACGGGCTGCGGCGGGGGTGGTACCAGCGTGACCGACACCGCGGGCACTACGCCCGGTGCCACCTTCACCCCCGGCAATTGGACGTGGGAGCTGCCCAACGGCTTTGCCGTGCCCAAGGTGCCCGAGGGCAACCCCATGTCTGCGGCCAAAGTGGACCTGGGCCGCTTCCTGTTCTACGACAAACGCCTGTCGGGCAACGGCAACCAGTCGTGCGCCAGTTGCCACCACCAGGACAAAGCCTTCACCGACGGCAAGGCCGTGGCGGTGGGGTCTACCGGGCAGTTTCACTCTCGCGCGGCGCAAGGCCTGGCCAACGTGGCCTACAACGCCACGCTGACCTGGGTGAACCCCAGCCTCGTCACGCTGGAAAAGCAGATGGAAGTGCCCCTGTTCAGCGAAGACCCGGTGGAGATGGGCGTGAACGACGGCAACAAGGTCGAAGTGCTGAGCCGCATTGCCACCGAGCCGCTGTACCCGGCCAAGTTCGCCGCTGCCTTTCCCGGCGAAACACCCGCACCCACCTGGGGCCAGGTGATACAGGCCATTGCCGCATTCCAGCGCACGCTCATCTCAGGCAACAGCCGCTACGACCAGTACATACAGGGCAAAGCCACCTTCACTCCGGCTGAAACACGGGGGCTGAATCTGTTCATGGGCGAAAAGGCTGAATGTTTCCACTGCCATGGCAGCTTCAACTTCAACGACCACGTGGTGCACGCCGCCAGCCGGGTGGTGGAAACACCGTTCCACAACACCGGGCTCTACAACATCGGTGGCACAGGCAACTTCCCCGACGGCAACCAGGGCCTGTTCGAGTTCACCGCCCAGGCCACCGACCGCGGGTTGTTCCGCGCGCAGAGCCTGCGCAATGTGGAGCTGACTGCGCCCTACATGCACGACGGCAGCATTGCCTCGCTGGAAGCCGTGCTTGACTTTTATGCCGCCGGGGGCCGCCACATCACCAGCGGGCCGAATGCTGGAGATGGCCGGACGCACCCGAACAAGAGCGACCTCATCACGCTGATCGACCTCAATGCCCAGGAAAAAGCCGACATCGTGGCCTTCCTCAAAACCCTGACCGACCATGACTTCATCACCAACCCCAAGTTCTCCAACCCTTTCCCGGCGCAGTGACGTGGCGTGGGCAGCGTGGGGTCTGTGTGCCAGCCTGGCCCTGGCCAGCGGTGCGGCCCTGGCCCACGGCGAGGCCGACGACGCCCTGCCACCCGAGCCCGGCTTGCGCCTGAGCGCCGCAGCGGCTGCGACCTGGCTGGACGCGAACAAAGAGCTGCCCAGCCAGCGCCTGCGGGGCTTTTTGCTGCAAGGCGATTCGGGCACCGACCGCCAGGGCCTGAACCTGGAGCACGCCACGCTGGGTGCCGCCTGGCGCATCAACGACATGCTGGGCGCAGAACTGACAGTGGGCAAACACGGGAGCGACCCGGCGCACGTTGAATCGGCCTGGGTGCAGGCCCGCTACGACAGTGCCAGTGGCGACGCGTGGTGGCTGTTGACCGCTGGCCGCCAGCGCCCCGCGCTGGGCGGGACACTAGGGCAGGGCGGCCACTTCGACCGTTTTGCCCTGATGCCCCTGGCCAAGCAGATGGCCACCCACGGCGACTGGATGGACGACGGCCTGCAACTGGGCTGGCGTCAAGACACCGGCCAGCGCCGCCTGAGCGCCGATGTGGGCCTGTGGGCCGGGCGCGTGTTCCCCGGCGGCGACAGTGGCCCGGTGGTGCCCGCCGTTCACCTGGGCTGGGGCCAGGGTCCGTGGCAGTTGGACGGTTTTGCCGCCTGGCTCAAGCCCGAACGTCGGGGCAGCAGCGTGAGTGCCACCGCCGGCCACAGCCACACCGCGCCCGAATGCAACGCCGCGCTGAAAGACGTGGCCTGCTTCACCGGGCGCAGCACCTTGGCCGGGGCCAGCGTGGTGTGGGCAGGGGCGCAGTCGCCCATGGCCCTTCCTGTCACGCTCACCGCCAGCGGCTGGCTGCGCGACGAAAAAGGCAGCCTGGAGTCGGCCAACGGAACCGTGGCCTGTGGCTGCAAGCCCTCTGGGACGTGGCACCCCGCTGGCAAACCGGCGTGCGGCTGGAGCGCGCCTGGACCACCCAAAGCATCACCGGCCCCGGTGCCAGTCTGCTGGCCACCGAAACCGGCTTGAGTGCCTACCAGCCCGCCAGCCGCCAGACGGTGTTGCTGGCCTGGCAACCCAGCGATCGCATCACACTCAGCGCCGAACTGGGGCGCGAGCGAGCCGCCGCTGACCAAGGCGTGGGCAGCAGCACGGTCAACTTTGCTGCGCTGCGGCTGGTGGCCCGCACCGATTGGCTGTCGGGCGGGAAATAATGTGTAGCTGAAACATCAATACAGAAAAGCGGCAGGGCCGCTTTTTGTTGATATTTTCGGTGCTCACTTCTCCATGGGCGAGTTCACGATGGCGTCGAACTCGGCCTGCGTCAGGTACTGCGCGGTGTACGTGCCGCCTTGTTGCAGCAGCGTTTTGTAGAACGAGCGCAGGTGGTTACGTGAGCCTTTCAGCAGGTTGTCGTACACCAGCCTGATGTCCTGGTTGTCCACGGTTTTCAGGTGGGTGTTGATGTCGAGCATGTCCAGCTCTTCGATGGCTGCGCCCACTTTCAGGCCATCGATCAGCGACACGCTGCCTGCCGCCACCAGTTGTGTGTACAGGCCTTGCAGGGTGGTGTTGGCAAACACGCCAGCGCCCAGGTTGGCAGAGGGGTCGGTCAAGTTGTAGCGCACCAGCAACTGGCGCACCGCTTCGGTGTGGGTGCTTTCGCTGGCAGAGATGTTGGTGAACACCTTCAGCCCCCACGTCGCACCCAGGCGGGCATACACGTCACCGGCCAGTTTTTCTTCTTCGCGCATGTAGAGCAGCGAGCTTTGCTCGGCTGCGCTCAATGTTTCGCTGGGCAGGGCGGTCAGGTTGGTGCCCAGCACGGTGGAGTCAAACGTCGAGTTGCCGTCGGCATCCACCACCAGGGGTGGGCCACCATTGCCAGCGGGTGTGGCGGTGTCATCGCCGCCACCACAGGCGGTCAGGGCCAGGGCGGTGAACAGGGCGGCTGCAAGCCGGGTCAGGGTGGGAGTGCGTGTGGTCATGGTGTGTCCTTGTTGAAAAAATCGAGGTTGAAAGGGTTGGCTCAGATCAGGGGGCTGACTTGCACCCGCAGCGTGGGGCCGGGGGGCTGGGGCATCTGTGCGGTGTGCTGCTGGCCTGCGTACTCGTACACCACCGTGTAGCCCACCGTGCGGTAGGTCTGGGTGAATTGGGTGCTGCACTGCTGCGCCGTCTGTATCTGTGTGGCACCGGGTCCTTCGATCTGGCTGCCCACCACTGCGCCGCCCACCGCACCGAGCATGGTGGCGGCTGCGTTGTGTCGGCCATGGCCCACGGCGTGGCCCAGCACGGCACCGGCCACCGCACCCAGGGCTGCACCTGCACCGCTGGGCGGCGTTTGCACCGCCACAGGCACCGCGTGGCATACCTGCTGAGGCACTTGCACGGCTTGCAGCACGGGGGTGACGGACACCACTTGGGCCGTCAGGTAGTCAACGGCAGCCTGGGGTTGGGACAGGGGGGCTGGTTGGGCCAGGCTGGCGGTGCTGCACAGAGCAGTGGCCAGCCACAGGCTGGTTCGGGCAAAAGGGTGTGTCATGGTGTTGTCCTTGTGTGATCGTCAATGGGCGCGGGGTTGGTCAGCGACCACGGCCACCGTTGCCGCTACCGGTGCCGCCGCTGTTGCCTCGGCCTGCGGCTGAGTTGTCCTGGCCAGTTCCCTGCGCTTTTCCGTTGGCACTGCCAACCGGGGTGGTCGTGGCGTTGGTGGCGGCAACGGGCAGTGCTTCAGGCTGGACAACCGGGGCGGGTGTTTGGCGGCGCTCAAAGCCGCTGCCCCACGGCCAGTTGTTGGGTGGGGTTTGGGCGATGGCGGTCGTGGCACACAGGGCCAGCAGTGCCAGGGCTGCCGATGCGGTGGGGAAGGTGCGCTGATGTGTCATGGCGGCAAAGGTGTGAAGTTGATGGGGTGAATGGTGTGCCCCCTGTGTCGCCGCGCTGTGTCTGGCGGCTGTGGCTGTGTGCCTGCGTGTGGCTTTGTGTGTCGGTGTGTATCAGCCAGTGGTGGTGAAGGGTGTTTTTAAGATGGGCTCACTACACTCCCGCGCCATGAACATGCCCCAGTTGTCTCAAGCCCCGCAGCCCCTGGTGCTGGTGGTGGACGACGACCCCGACCTGCGCGAACTGCTGGCCACCTACCTGGGTGCCAATGGATACCGCGTCAACACCGTGCCCGATGGCGTGGCCCTGCGCGCTGCGCTGGCCCAGGGGCCGCAGCCCGACGCCATCGTGATGGACCTGATGCTGCCTGGCGAAGACGGCTTGGCGCACAGCGCGGTGCCCGTGCTGATGCTCTCGGCCAAAGGCGAAGAAATGGACCGCGTGATTGGCCTGGAGGTGGGTGCAGACGACTATCTGGCCAAACCCTTTGGTCCCCGCGAACTGCTGGCGCGTTTGCGTGCGCTGCTGCGCCGCCCCTTGGCCCCGCCTGCCCCCGTGGCCGATGCCAGCAGCACACACAACCGGGTGTTTGGCCCATTCACGCTGGATGTGGCCGGCCACCGGCTGCTGCGTTCGGGTCAGGAGTTGGCATTGACCACGGCCGGTGTTCACCAGCCGCCCCAACCGCGTGTTGTCGCGCGACCTGCTGGTGGAGCTGCTGAAGGGTTTTGACCGCGACGCCTTCGACCGCAGCATGGACAACCGCGTGACGCGCCTGCGCCGGAAAATTGAACCCGACCCTGCCCATCCCGCCTACATCCGCACCGTGCGGGGCGAGGGCTATCTGTTCAACCCCCACGGGGCCGATGCATGAAAGCCCCCAGCCTGGTGCGCCAGCACACCGTGTGGCTGGTGGCCGCTTTTTTGGCCATGGAGTTGCTGGCGCTGGCACTGTTTGTGGGCCTGGCCATGCGCCCGCTGGCCCAGCGCGCTGCCGACGACCTGGCCGGGCTGATGGTGCTGTCGGCCCAGACCTGGGCCGAGTTGCCACCCACCACCCGCCCCGCATTTGAGGTGGCCTTGAGCGAACAACACAGCCTGCGGGTCACGCCCGAAGCCATGCCTGAAGGGGTGGACGAGTGGCATCCGCCGTTTTTTTACTTGCTGGAAGCCGCGCTGGAACGGCGGCTGGGGCATGCACATCACCTCGTGCGGGCGCCGGGTGACGGCGGCGAGCCCTGGTATTGGGCGCAGGTGTCCACCGGCACCCAGCCGCTCAAGGTGGGCCTGCCCGCCGAGCGCATCAACAGCCAGCCGCTGTTGGCCGTGGGTGTGGCGTTGTTGCTGGGGCTCGCGGTGGCGGTTGCGCTGGGCTGGGTGGTTGGCGCGCCGGGTGCTCACGCCTGTGGCGCGGCTGTCGCAAGCGGCAGCCCGCATCGGCGAGGGTGAAACGCCCGAGCTGTTGCCCGAAGACGGCCCTCTGGAGCTGGCCGATCTGAGCTGGCGTTTCAACCACATGGCCACTCAAGTGCGCGACCTGCTGGCTGCCCGCACCCTGCTGCTGGCCGGGGTGTCGCACGACTTGCGCACGCCGTTGGCACGCATGCGCCTCGCCCTGGAGCTGCTGAAAACCCAACCCAGCGCGTCGATGTTCGAGCGGCTGGAGCGCGACATTGAGCGCATGAACGAGCTTATTGCCAACGTGTTGGACCTGGCCCGTGGCGTGTCGCAAGAGCCGGTGCGGGCGGTCGACATCGGTGCTTTGCTGCACGAACTGGCCCGCGACCATTCCACTGCCGCCTGCCAGGTGCAGGTGCGCCTGGCTGCTGCCGGCGCGCCCGACGCGTGTGTGGTCAGCTTGCCGGAACTGTCGCTGCGCCGGGCGCTGGGCAACTTGCTGGACAACGCCTTGCGCCATGCTCCGGTGTGCCCGGTGGAGTTGGTGGCGACCGGCTGCGCCTCGGCGTGCTGGACAGGGGGCCTGGCATTCCGGCGGCGCAGATCGAAGCCATGTTCCAGCCCTTCCAGCGGCTGGACACCTCGCGCAGCCCCACAACCGGCGGCACCGGGCTGGGCCTGGCCATCGTGAAAGAACTGGCACGGGCCAACGGCTGGCGCGTTACTTTGATCGCCCGCGACGGTGGCGGCATGCAGGCGTGGCTGGATTTGCCGCACGCTGCCCTGGCACCTTAAGGCCCGCCTAACACGGCGGAGCTAGCGTCAGCGGGGTGTTCCATCTACGGGCAGCCCGATGCAGGTTGCCGTCACAACATGCGAATTTTGCTGGTCGAAGACGACGATTTGTTGGGTTCAGGGCTGCGCGCGGGCTTGCGGCAGCAAGGTTTTCAGGTGGACTGGGTGCGCGACGGTGTGGCCGCCGAGGCCGAACTGCTGGCTGGCAGCCATGTGGCTGCGGTGCTGGACCTGGGCCTGCCGCGCCAGGACGGCATGGCGGTGCTCAAGGCGGTCCGCAGCCGCAGACTGCGCACCCCCATCCTGGTGTTGACCGCGCGCGACGCCGTGTCCGCCCGCATCGAGGGGCTGGACGCCGGGGCAGACGACTACCTCGTCAAACCCATTGACCTGCACGAACTGGCCGCCCGGCTGCGGGCGCTGGTGCGCCGCTCGCACGGACAGGTGCACAACGCCTTGCAAGCGGGCCCGGTCGAGCTGGATCCGCTTGCGCACACCGTGCGGGTGCATGGGGAGCTGGTCGACATCGTGGGGCGCGAGTACGACTTGTTGCACGCGCTCATGCTGAATGCCGGGCGTGTGCTGTCGCGGGCGCAGATTGAACAGCACCTGTACGACTGGGGTCACGAGGTCGCCAGCAACGCCGTTGAGGTGCATGTGCACCACCTGCGCCGCAAGTTGCCCCCGCAAACCATTGAAACGGTGCGTGGTGTCGGTTATGTGGTCCACAAAACGGGCGCCGCATGAGCGGAGTTGCGTCGGTGCGCAAAGGTGCGGGGTCTTTGCAGGCGCGACTGCTGGTCACCGTGCTGGGGCTGGTGAGTGTGGTGTGGCTGGTGGTGGCGGTGTCTACCTGGATGGATACCGAACACGAGGTGGGCGAGTTGCTCGATGCCCACATGTCGCAGGCAGCGTCGCTGCTGGTGAGTTTGCCGCTGGACGAACTCACGCGGCTCAACTTGTCTGAAACCCCCACCCTGCACGAGTACCAGCCTAAGGTGGTGTTCCAGGTGTGGCATGGCACAGAGCTGGTGGTGCGGTCCGGCACCGCACCGATGTCGGCCATGGCACCAATGGATGCAAAGGGTTTTGCCGAGCCTGTGATCGACGGCCAGCTCTGGCGCGTGTTCAGCACACCGGGCCTAGACGCACACGTGTCCATACATGTAGGCGAACACGACCAGGCCCGGCAAGACGTGGTCTGGGCGAGTTTGCGCAGCGTGATCTGGCCCATGGCGCTGGCCTTGCCTTTGCTGGCATTCGGTGTGTGGTGGGCGGTGCGGTGGGCGGTCAGGCCCCTGCGTGACCTGGGCTGGCAGGTGTCGCACCGCCAGCCCGATGCAGCCCACCCACTGCTGCTGGCCGATGCGCCGCAGGAAGCCCAGCCGCTGGTGGAGGAGCTCAACCGCCTGTTTGCCCGAACGGCTTCGCTCATTCAATCGGAGCGGCGGTTCACCGCCGATGCAGCCCATGAACTGCGCACGCCCATTGCCGCCATCCGCATGCAGGCCCAGGTGGCGCAGGGTGCCCTGGACAACGACGAGCGCAACCAGGCACTGGATGCCACCTTGCAAGGCTGTGACCGCGCCACACGGCTGGTGGCCCAGTTGCTGCAGTTGGCCCGGTTGGAGGCCGAAGCGGGCGTTGCCCCCGCCGCACAGGCAGATGTTCAGACACCCGTTGAATCGTCTTTGGCCCAGGTGCTGTCTGATCTGCTGCCCGTGGCAGCTCGGCGGAACCAGCGGCTGGAGGCCGAACCCCACCCCACGCCTGTGCCCCCTTGCCCAGTCCCCGAGGCACTGGTGGGGGTGTTGATGCGCAACCTGATCGACAACGCACTGCGCTACAGCCCAGACCACGCTAGGGTTAGGGTTCGGACCGAGGCCTTGCCCGGCTCAGGTGCGCGTTTGACCGTGGAAGACAGCGGCCCGGGCCTGAGCGACGAACACCTGGCCCGCCTGGGTGAAAGATTTTTTCGGGTGGTGGGCAGCCAGCAGCCCGGAAGTGGGCTAGGCTGGTCGATCGTCACCCGAGTGGCCAGTTTGTACGGCCTGACCCTGCGCCTGGGGCGAAGCGCTGACTTGGGTGGATTGCGTGTGGATGTGGAGTGGGCATGAATAACTTTCGCCGTTCGGCATTTCTGCGCATTGCCGCAGTGACCGTGACTTTGTCGGCCCTGGCTGCTCCGGTGGCCTGGTGGGTGTCGCGCGAGAATGCCGAGGCCGATGTAGTGGCGTTTGCCCAGGAAGAGTCACACCGGCTGCTGGCCAATGCCAACGCCCTTGACCTGTCGGGGCCTGGCGCGCAGCAACATGCATCGCAAGCCGCGCATTTGCTGGTGGGCGGGTTGTTTGAAATTGTGGAGATTTACGGTGCCTCAGGCCTCAAGTTGGCCGAGGAGGTGACCCCTGAAGGCCATGCCATCGAGCCGCTGCTGCCCAAACATGGTCGCCCCGCGTACAACGAAGCGTTTTACGAAAGCCTCAAATTGGCAGACGGCGGCTGGGTGATGCGGGTGATGGTGCCGCTGCAGGCCAGCAGTACCCAGCCCATCACCGGTTACTTTGAGGGGGTGCGCCTGATTCCCGACTGGCAGCGCGCGCAGATCCAGTCCGATGCGCTGGCGGTGGCGCTCATGGTGTGCCTGGCCGCGCTGGTGTGTGGCGGTGCCATTTACCCCGTGGTGGTGCATTTGGCCGGCGAAAACGAGCGCCGTGCGCGGCAAGTGCTGGAGTCACACATTGCCATGATGGAAGCGCTGGGCCGCGCCATTGCCAAACGCGACTCCGACACCGGCACCCACAACTACCGCGTGGCCTGGATTGCCGCCCGCCTGGGCGAAGCCTTGGGGCTGCAGGGCGCGGCCATGCAATCTTTGATTGCGGGCAGTTTTCTGCATGACGTGGGCAAAATCGGCATTCCCGATGCCATCTTGCTCAAGCCAGGCCGTCTTGACGATGCCGAAATGGACATCATGCGCACGCATGTGGCCCAAGGGCAGGAAATAGTGCATGGCGCAGGTTGGCTTGAAGGCGCTGCCGACGTGGTGGCCAGCCACCACGAAAAATGGGACGGCTCCGGGTACCCCCGCCGCCTGGCCCACACCGCCATTCCACTGGCCGCGCGCATTTTTGCGGTGGCCGATGTGTACGACGCGCTGAGCTCCAAGCGCCCCTACAAACAGCCTTTGCCCTTCGATCAAGTGATGACCATGCTGGCTGAGGGCCGTGGCACCCACTTTGACCCCGACGTGTTGGCCTGCTTCGAGGGCATGGCGGCCGAGGTGTGCGACACCATTGAGCGCCTGGACGAAGCAGGCATCAAGCGCCTCATGGCCGACATGATCGAGCGCCACTTCGATGCCATGAGTGCTTGAAGGCAAGCCCAGCGGCGTGTTCCGCATCAAGCGGCCATGGGGCGGCGCAGCAATGACATGCGGGCCAGCAAACTGTCTTTCAACACGTAGTGGTGGCCCAGCGCGGCAGCCACGTGAAGGCCAATGAGCCAGTAACCCGCCACGCCCACGGTTTCGTGCAGTTCTTTGATGTCGTGTGCCCAGGCCTTGTTGGGGGCCATCAACGGGGGCAGTTCCAGCCCGAAAAATGGGATGGGTTTGCCCGCCGCGCTCAACGCCAGCCAGCCCATCACGGGCATGACCACCATCAGTGCGTACAGGGCCAGGTGGCCCAGCGAGGCCATGCGGTGCACCCATGTTTCCAGACCCAGCGTGGGCGCTGGCTGTGGTTTGGGGCTGGCCCAGCGTGCGCCCAAGCGGGCCACCACCATCGCCAGCACGCCCAGTCCAAACATGAAGTGCAGCGCCTTCATCAGGTCGCGCATCTCGGTGCCTTTGGCAAAAAGCACGCGCAGTTCGATGCTGGCGTACACCGCCACAAACAGCACGGCCATGAACCAGTGCAAGGCCACCAGGGCTGTGCTGTAACGAAAGGATGGGTTATGTGCGTTCATGGGGTTCAACGTGTGGTGTGGATGGATGTGGAAGGGGCAATGCGTGTCGTCCTGACCGCTGCCCCCGTGATGGGGTTCTGATAGGCCTCGACCACTGCGCCTTGGGCGTCAATGGCGTAAAACTCATGGCAGTTGCCTTTTGACACCTTGAAACGCACCAGCACATAGCTGTCGGCGTTGAAAGCGGCGCGGGCCTGAGCTTCTGTGAGCCAGGTGCTGCGGGGGGCTGTGGTGCACACCACTTTTTCGGTGATGCTGCTGGCGAACCCTGCTGTGGGCAGCGCCAGGCACAGCGCAGTGGGCAGGGTCAGCCAAATGCGGCGGGTGGCGGAGGGGACATGTGTTTTCATGTAGGCCAATGTAAAAACCCTAAATGAAAGAGGGCTTAACCCGGCCCCATCAGCACTGATGGGCTGCCCGCCAGGAAGTTAAGAGTGAGGTAACCCTGCGAGGGTGTAATGTGCGCAGCCTCCACCACACAACGGCCCTGAGCCGACCACACCTTGAAATTCACCGATCTGGCCGACGACCGCGAAGACGATCTGCACTCACCGCAAGAGCCGCAGCACCTGGGTCAGCGTGGCAGTCAATGTGTTGTTGACCGTGCTGCAGATTGGCGCGGGTGTTCTCACCAAGTCGCAGGCACTGATTGCCGATGGCATCCACTCCCTGTCAGACCTGGTGTCCGACTTTGTGGTGCTGCTGGCCGGGCACCATGCCCGCAAAGACGCCGATGAAGACCATCCCTACGGGCACCAGCGGTTTGAAACTGCAGCCTCTCTGGTGCTGGGTTTGCTGCTGCTGGCCGTGGGCCTGGGAATGTTGTGGTCGGCCGTGGGCAAGATCCAGTCGCCCGAGAAGCTGGAGCCTGTGCACCTGTCCGCCCTGTGGGTGGCCATGGGCGCGCTGGTGTGCAAAGAGCTGTTGTTTCGCTACATGCTGGCGGTGGCCAAGCGGGTGAAGTCGAGCATGCTGGTGGCCAACGCGTGGCATGCGCGTTCCGATGCGGCGTCTTCACTGGTGGTGGGCCTGGGCATTGCAGGCAATCTGGCCGGTTATCCCATCCTGGACCCGATCGCGGCGCTCATCGTGGGGCTGATGGTGGCTCGCATGGGCTGGGGGTTCACCTGGGACGCCCTGCACGACCTGATGGACCGCGCCGTGGACGAGGAAGAGGTCAAAGCCATCCGCCAGACGCTGCTAGACACCCCCGGTGTGAAAGGCGTGCACGACCTCAAAACTCGAAAAATGGGCGACATGATCGTGGTGGACGCCCACTTGGAGGTGGACGGCACCCTCACGGTCGAGGCCGGGCACGACATCGCCGTGGAAGCCCGCGACCGCATCATGCAGCGCCACCGCGTGTTGCACCTGATGACCCACCTCGACCCCTGGAAGTGCCCCGACCTGGACCACGCCCCCCTGCGCTGAGCGGCCTGCCCTCAGGGCGTGGCAGGCAATGGCCACACCAGACGTGCCCGCAGGCCGCCCAACGGGCTGTCGCCCAACACCAGTTCGGCACCGTACAGCCCGGCCAGCTCGGCCACGATGGCCAGGCCCAGGCCCGAGCCGGGGGTGGATTCGTCCAGCCGCTCGCCGCGCTTGAGCATGTGGGCGCGTTGCGCCTCGGGCACACCGGGCCCGTCGTCTTCCACCGCCACGTTGCCAGTGCCATCCACCTGAATGTGCACGCGGCTGCGGGCCCATTTGCAGGCGTTGTCCACCAGGTTGCCCAGCAGTTCGTGCAGGTCTTCCTGTTCGATGTTGACGTGCGTATCGGTGGCTTCGCTGGTCAGCGTGATCTGAAGCTGGCGCTGGGCGTGTACCTTTTCCATCACCCGCTGCAGGCCTTGCAGCGTGGGCAGCAGGGCACAGCGCGGCCGCTGTGTGGCCACCGCGTGTGCGGCCGAGCGGGCGCGGCGCAGGTGCCAGTCGATGTGCTGCTGCGCTTTGCTGACCTGTTCGTGTATTTGTTGGCCCAGGCTGTGCAGCGGCGCGTCTGGCGCGTTGGGTATGGCCTGCCGGGCGTGGTCGGCCGCGTGGCGCAACACCGCCAGCGGGGTTTTGAGGGCATGCGCCAGGTTGCCCGCCTGGGTGCGGGCCTGGGCCAGCCCGTCTTCCTGGCGCTGCAAGGTGCGGTTGAAACCGTCCACCAGCGGTTGCACCTCGGCCGGAAACCGCCCTTGCAGGCGGGCTACTTGCCCTTGTTCCAGCGCAGCCACTGCCCTTTGCAGCGCCCGCAAGGGCGACAAACCCACGCGCACCTGCGCCACCGCCGCCAGCCCCAGCAACACCAGCAGGACGGCCAGCGAGGCGGCCAGCACGCGGTCAAAGTGCGCAATGGCGGCCTGTGTGGCCGTGGCATCTGCGGCCACCACCAGTGTCCAGGCGCTGGCCTGGCCGTCTGGCGGGCGCACCGTTCGCTCCAGGGCCACGAGGGGCTGCCCCGAGGGGCCGGTGATGGCGTGCCGGTGTACCGCGCCATCGGCCACCACATCGGGCGGCAGGCGCAGCACCTCGTCCCACAGCGAGCGCGAGCGCAGCGCGGGTGTGGCATGCCCGGCGGCTTCCGCCGGTGAGGTGTGCGGGTAGGTCTCGATCTGCCAGTAACGGCCCGAAAACGGCTTGACCCAGCGCGGGTCGCTCAGCCGGGCTGCGTCCACCAAAGGCTGGCCTTGTGCGTCAAATTCGAGCCGGGCGGTGAGTTGCTCCAGGTGGATGCCCAGCTCGGCCTCGAACTGGCGGTGTGTGTGTTCGCTGAACAGGTTGTGCAGCAACACCCCGGCCAGCACCAGCGCCACGGCCACACCTGCGAGCGTCACTGCCAAAACCCGCCACTGCAGCGAGCCGCGCCAACGGGTGGGCAGTGGGTTGTTCACGTGGGCACCACCAGCCGGTAGCCCAGGCCCCGCACGGTCTCGATCAGGTCTGGGGGCAGCTTTTTGCGCAGACGGCCCACAAACACCTCGATGGTGTTGGAGTCGCGCTCGAAGTCTTGGGCGTAAATGTGCTCGGTCAGTTCGGTGCGCGACACCACCGCATTCGGGTGGTGCATGAGGTAGGCCAGCACCTTGAACTCGTGGCTGGTCAGTGCCAGGTGCTGGCCGTCCAGCATCACGCGGCTGGTGCGGGTGTCCAGCTCCACCGGGCCGCACACCAGCAACGACGACGCCAGCCCGCTGGCGCGGCGTATCAGCCCGCGCAGGCGCGCCAGCAGTTCTTCGGTGTGGAAGGGTTTGGTCAGGTAGTCGTCGGCCCCGGCGTCGATGCCGGCCACCTTTTCGTGCCAGTTGTCGCGGGCCGTGAGTATCAGCACAGGCATGGTGCGCCCGGCGGCGCGCCAGCGCTTGAGCACCGTGAGGCCGTCCATGTGCGGCAGGCCAAGGTCCAGCACCACGGCGTCAAAGGGCTCGGTGTCGCCCAGCACCCAGGCGTCGCGGCCGTTCACGCTCACGTCCACGGCATAACCGGCGTTTTGCAGGGCCAGGTCCAGCTGGCGGTTCAGGGTGGGTTCGTCTTCAACCAGCAGCACGCGCATGGGGCATTTCTCGTGGTGTGGGGGTGCGAGTTGTCAGCGCTTGCGCTCTTTCACTTCCAGCAGGTCACCGGTTTTGGCGTTGAGTTTGATTTTGACGATCTGCCCGCCGGGTTCCAGCTGCTTGATTTCGTACACCCAGCGCCCGCCATGCTGTTCCAGCTCCACTTCCAGGATGTTCCCACCTGGTCGCAGGGTGTCGAGGCGCTCCATCACGCGCTTGAGCGGCAACACATCGCCGCGCACCATGGCCTGACGGGCCCGTTCGTGGTCGTTGTCATCACTGGCCAGAGCTGTGCCCGGGCCCACCAGACACATGCACAGCAAGGCCATGGCGCAATGTCGAATGTGGGTGGAGGCAGTGGACATGGTGGGGTGTGGCAAACGCAAGGTTGGGGGATTGTGGGCGTGCCTTTCTGAACGCCACCTGAACGCGGGTTTCAGGTGGCGTTCAAGCGCGCAATTCAACACTGGCGGCATTCCTTCAGTTGTTTGACACGGAGCCCCCCATGACCCTCTTTTCTTCATACCCGGCACACGGAGCCGCATCCACCCGGCTGCGGTCAGTGCTGGCCGCCCTGGCCACCACGCTGTGTGTGTCTGCCCCTGTGTGGGCTGCCGACACCACCCCCGCCGAGCAACTCAAGCGCTGGACGGTGGAGGCAGGCGTCCCCGCGTCGGCCGATCGCGGCAAGGTTTTCTTCAATGCCAAGCACGGCGGCGAGTGGAGCTGTGCCTCGTGCCACAACGCACCTCCCACCACCGAGGGCAAACACGCCAACACCGGCAAAGCCATTGCCAAAGCCTTCACCGAGGTGGCCAAGGTGGACAAGTGGTTCCGCCGCAACTGCAAAGACGTGCTCAGCCGCGAATGCACCGCCGCTGAAAAGGCCGACGTGATGGCTTACCTCGTCAACCTCAAATGAAAGGCCTGACCAACATGAATGCCGCGAACCCCATCCGACACACCAGCGCATGGCTGGCAGGCGTTGTGCTGGCTGCTGCAGTGCCGCTGGCAGCCCACGCCGACAGCCGCAACCTGCTGCCCCGCAACGAACTCAAGCTCTACAACCAGGAGTGCGCCGCCTGCCACCTGGCCTACCCGCCCGGGCTGCTGCCCGCCGCATCGTGGCAACGCATGATGGGCTCGCTGGACAAACATTACGGCTCTGACGCCTCGCTGGATGCGGCCAGCGTCAAGCAAATCGGCGGCTGGCTGCAAACCCATGCGGGCACCTACAAACGGGTGCACACCACCGACACCCCGCCTGATGACCGCATCACCCGCAGCGCGTGGTTCGAGCGCAAGCACCGCAAGATCGACAGCCCCCAGGTGTGGAAACACGCCTCCGACAAAGGCAACTACGACGACGACAGCGTGCGCTTTCCCAAAGGGTTGGACGAACGCTTCCGTGCTGCTTTTCTGGATGACTGAAGGGGAATGACATGAATGCTTCGGTTTCTTCCGCCGTGGGCGCTGTGCCCCAAACGCCCGTCAGCACCCCCACCCGCCGCGTGATAGATGCGCCCACCCGCGTGTTCCACTGGCTGTTTGCCCTCAGTTTTTTGGGCGCGTACCTGAGCGCCGACGGCGAGCGCTGGCGCATGCTGCACGTCACGCTGGGCTACACCATGGCCGGGTTGCTGGCGTTTCGCGTGGTGTACGGGCTGGTGGGGCCCCGGCAGGTGCGCTTGTCGGCCCTGTTGTCCAAACTCCGGGGTGGGCCCGATTGGCTGCGCAGCCTGTGGCGCTCACCCACGCCGGGCAATGTCAACTGGCGCCAGGGGCAAAACCTATTCATGGTGCTGGCCGTGGCGGCGCTCATGGTGGCCGTGGTGCCCGTCACGCTGACCGGTTACGCCAGTTTCAACGAATGGGGCGGCAGCCTGTGGGGCATCGACTGGGCCGATGTGCTTGGAGAGCTCCATGAAGCCGCTGGCGAAGCCTTCCTGTGGCTGGTGCTGGCGCACTTGGGTGCCTTGGCCGCGTTCAGCCTGTGGCGGCGCACCAACCTGACCACGCCCATGCTCACCGGCCGCACGCCAGGCCGTGGCCCCGATCTGGTCAAACACAACCACACCTGGCTGGCTGCGCTGGTTGCCCTGGCCGTGGTGGCGTACATCGCCTGCCCTCACCCTCTTGCCACATGTCGTGTGCTGCGGGCGTTGTTCCTTTGGTGATGAGGGAGCACACATCGCTAGCCTGTACAAGCCGCCAATCTCGCGGAATCCACCCAATCGCTGTTTCCTGATACAGCTCCGGTGCCTCGCTGCGGGGTGGGCGGAGTTGGCCGTTGGGCAGCACGCCACGGGTGAACAGGTCGTGCATCAGGCCCGCCTTGATTTGCTGGTGTTTGGCAATCATGGCTTCGGTTTTTTCGATGGCGGTGTCGATGCAAGAAAGAATTGTTGCCAACTTCTTTCGATGCTGGCCGTCAGCAGGTATGCAGAAAACCAAGCTCTCAATGCTAGAGTTTTTTAAGTTGTTGATTGCGCTTCCCGCAAGCGCAAAGTCAACATGCTGTAGATACCGCTCGCTTTGAAATAAATGAAAGACGAACTCTGCCTCATCTCTACTCAGCGGTTTGAAAACTGAGCAGAAAGCACCAACGGTGTGGGCTTGAGGCCGCTCTGTAGAAAAGCGAGCTGCCTTGCCAACCAGGGCTTTACTCCCGTTGGACATACAAACTGCGATATCACCAAGCTCCAAGATTTGGGTAGGGGAGACAAGCCATTCAGGGACAAACTGAACGTCATCAAAAGTCAGACGGGAATTTTGGATGTTGGTTGACCGTAGCAAGGTGACTGATGTTGCAGATGGTTCCGAAAGCAAATTTTCTGGCTGATAAGCAACACCGCGTACACCACGTGCTAACGCACCCAGACGCACTTCTTTCCAAATGCTTTGGTCACTCATACCCCAACTCCACCAAGAACCGCTGCAACTGTGCCGCCGCGGCATCCCGCTCGGCCTCAATCTGCCGCGCCGTCACCGCGTATTTGCGCCACAGGTTTTCTATGTTTCCCACGCAGGCGCGTTGGTCTGCCCGCAGGTAGTGGCGGTAGCTGTCCAGCAGCACGGTGCCCAGCCGTTCGGTGATGACCTGGCGGGCTTCGTTGCTGTCTATCTTGGCGCGGGCCTGGGCCACCAGGGCATCGCGGTTGTGGGTGGTGCTTTTGATCAGCACCTTCAGCGCCTTGGCCTCGTCTTCCAGCTTTTTGTGGCGGGCCAGTTGGGCCTCAATCCCTTCCACTTCGCGTTGCAGGGTGGCGGGATGCCCCAAGGCGGCATCGCGCTTGGCCAGTTTGAGTTGGCCTTTGGCTTCTTTCAGGCTGGCTTTCAGGGCTTTCACTTCGTCGGCGGGCAGCACGCCGCTGCTTACCCCGTCTTGTTCGGTGTCTTCAAACTCGTCTTCGCTGGCGGCGGCAAACAGGGCTTGCAGTTCTGCCAGGCGGGCGTGCTGTTGCTCCAGCTCGGCCAGCACTTGGGGAAACTGGCTTTGCAGAATGTCCTGGTCGGGTATCAGCTCGGCCCCCCAGCCGCTGGCGGCGATGGATTTGAGGTCTGCCGCCAGTTGTTGCATGAAGTTGGCAAATGCGCCGCGCACCTGAAAGCGGTTGAGCAGGGTTTGCCCGGCTGCTGGGTTGGCCAGGGTGCGCTCGATGCTGGCCAGCAGTTGTGACCGCAGGGCGTACACGCTGTTTGCTTTGGCCTCGGGGTTGTTGGTATCGGGGGCCAGGGCTTCCACCAGCGGCAGGTGCTGCTGCCACCAGCTTTGCAGCGTGGCCATGAATTGGGCCTGGGCGTGTTGCACGCCGGGGTGCTGGGCCAATGCCGTGCAGCAGCATGTTCATTTTGCAAATGGACCAGGTGGTGCCCATTTTTTCCTGGCCGTACAGGGCCAGCTCGGATGCGTCGGCGCCGTGTTCGCGCAGGTAGTCGCGGGCCTGAATCAGCATGCCGCCCGACCCCACGGTGGGGTCGTACACGCTCATGCCTTCTTGGGGGTCGCAAATTTCAACGCAGATGCGCACCACCTCGGCGGGGGTGTAGAACTCACCGGCTTTTTTGCCGGCAGAGTCGGCAAAATATTTGATGAGCCATTCGTAGGCGGCACCCAGCAGATCGGGGAATTCAAAGTCGCTGTCTTTGAGCGGGATCTTGTCGAAGTTCTGAATGAAATCGACCAGGGTGTCGTCGTCCAGCGTGGTCTGGCCAATTTTGCGGTTGAAGTTGATGGTGCCTTTCAGCACGTCTTGCAGGGCGTCGGGGTTGTCGTCTTCCAGGGCTTCCAAGGCTTTGTTGAGCGCGGAGCCTACGTTTTCTTTGACGTGCTTCAGTGCGGGGTGCTGGGTGACCACCAGCTTGCCGTCTTTGTCTGGTGTGGCTTCGGCCCAGGGGGTGTTCCAGCGGGCGCGTTTGGGGACGAAGAAGTAGGGGCCTGAGTATTGGTCGGGGTCTTCCAGCAGTTGCAGGGTGTCGGCCTCGGTCAGCCCGTCGGCTTGGGCTTGCTGGCGGATGTCGGCCTGGCGCTGGTCGAACAGGTCGCTGGCGCGCTTCAAAAACAAGATGCCAAAGATGTATTCCTTGTACTCGCTGGCGTCCATGTTGCCGCGCAGCGCGTCGCAGGCGGTCATGAGCAGGCTTTCGAGGCGGGCGAGGGTGAGTTTGGCGGCTGTCATGCGGGTGGGCGTCCGACGGGCGGTCGGTGGGTCTGGGGGTGTTCTCAAGCATGTTACCGCTTGGCCCGGCTTGGCAAACAGCGTTACTCGCAGGCGCATGGCCTGATAACCAAATATGCCTCTACTGCTTTATTTATATGGAAAGTTTGCTATCTATTTAATTATGTAGCTGAAAAGTCAACGCAGATAAGCGCAAGGCCCTGTTTTCTCTTTGAAAACAGGGCCTTGCTACGGCGGGAAGTGTTGTCAGGCGAAGGTGTCAGCCATCAGCGCGCTGAACCAGGTGCCCATGTCGCGGTAGTCGCCACTGCTCCAGCCCACCGACGCAGCCGAAGATGCGGCCACCGCCTGCATGCTGGCGCTGGCCGCGTTGTACTGGAACACGGCGGTCAGCCACGATGCCTGCGTCATGGTGATGGTGGAGTAGCAGGCCGAGCTGGTCACGGGCGCGGGGTCGGGGGTGCCACCGGCCAGCAGGCGGACAATGGCATCTGCACACACCTTGGCCTCCTGGTTGGCAATGTGGCCCGCCTTGGGCTGGGTGGTGGCGCTGCTGTCGCCAATGATGTGCACCTTGCCTGCGCCGGCCACGGTGCTGGCGTAGCTCAATACATCTACCCCTGCAAACCGGCCTTCGGTGACATTGGCCAGGCCGGTTGTGGTGATGAGGCTGCCCGCGCGCTGGCGCGGAATGAGGTTGACCACATCGCCCTTGAACTGGCCTTGGGTGGTGTTCAGCGTCATGGTGGCGGGGTCTACCTGCGTGACTTCGGCATTGGTCACGTATTGAATGACGTTGGCGTGCAGGCCGAAAAACGCCTGGCTGAAGTTGTCCTTCTCGGCGGTGAAGTCGGCGTTGGCATCCAGCACCAGCAGTTTGCTGCCGGGTTTGTTCACTTTCATCCAATCGGCCAGTAGGCAGGCGCGCTCGTACGGGCCGGGCGGGCAGCGGTAGGGCACTTTGGGAATGCTCAAGATGGCCGTGCCGCCGCTGGGCATGGCGGCCAGTTGGCTGGCCAGCAGGCTGGTCTGAGTGCCCGCTTTCCAGGCGTGGGGCATGCGGTCTGAGGTGCCCAGGCCGGGCACCGCGTCAAATTCAATGCCGGGCGCCACCACAATTCGGTCGGCGCTCAGCACCTGGCCCGATGCCAGGGTCACCTTCACGCCGACGGGGTCGATGCCCACCACGTCGCCCAACACCACGTTCACGCCGTAGCGGCTGCGCAGCGCGTCGTAGCCGTACACCAGGCTGCCCAGACTGCGCTGGCCGCTCAGCACCAGGCTGCTCATGATGTGAGATGTGTAGCTGCTCTGGCGCTCCACCAGGGTTACGTCGATGGCGTCGCCCCACAGGCGCAGGTACTTGGCCACGGTGGCCCCGCCCATGCCCCCGCCCACCACGATCACGCGTGATTTGGCCGCTGTGCCGGGTGGCGTGCTGACCACCGGGCTGGTGGGTGCGGTGGGCGTGCCAGTGCTGGTGCCGCTGGTGTCCGTGTCGGTGTCGGTGTCGGTGTCGGTGTCGGTGTCGGTGTCGGTGTCGGTGTCGGTGTCGGTGCTGCCACCGCCGCCGCAGGCGCTGAGCAGACCGGATGAGAGGGCCAAGGTGCTGGCCTGGGCCAAAAAGTGGCGTCGTTGCATGGTGGGCTCCCGGCTCAGCGTTGTGTGGACAGCCACTGCGACAGGGCCTGCAGTTGCGCGTCGGTGTAGCCCAGCGCGTGTTTGGCCATGATGCCGTTGCCCTCTTTGCCGGTCTGAAACTCCTTCAGGTCGCCATAGATGCTGCCGGCCGATTTGCCGGCTAGGCTGTCAAAGCCTGGGCCTTTGCCGTTGGTGCCGTGGCACTGGAAGCAGTTCGATGCCAGCAGTCGGCCATTGGGCACGGTTTGGGCGTGGGCGGCGTTGCTGGCCAATGCGCTGGACAAGGTGCAGGCCACGACGGCAAAAACCGTCAGCCGCTGGCTGACCGGGGTGGGTTGGGTGTTGTGCATGGGGGCAATTTCCTGGGTTCACGGGTGGTCGACAGGCCACCGCTGAACCGATTGAATGCCCCTGGCATGAACGCGGGCTTAACCCAAGCCTTCAGCGTTTGGCCGGTGTTCCCTGGCCCGCAGGCGCAGGCGGCGCACCCGGGCCGCCCCCACGCGCGAACGTCACCACGTGGTCCACCTCGGCGCGGATGCCGATCCACTCGCCCACGGCGTGGTTGTGGTGGCTGGGCACGTGCGTCATGAGTTCTTCACCGCTGGCCAGGCGCAGGGTGTAGAGAAACTCCGAGCCCCTGAACGCTTTGCGCAGAATCTGGGCCTTCACGGGGGCTGCGTCGTCGTGCACGATGTCGTCGGCGCGCAGCAGCACGTCGCACAGGCCGCCCTCGTAGGCGCTGGGCAGGGGGCATTCTTCCACGTCTTGCAGGGCACCCAGCGGGGTTTGCACGCTCACCTCTTGCCCCGTCAGACTGATTCGTGCCGGCGCAAACACCCCATGCCCAATGAACTCCGCCACAAAACGCGTGGCGGGCCGGTGATACAGGGCGTAGGCGTCGTCCCACTGGTGCAAGTGGCCCTGGTGCATCACCCCGATGACGTCGCCAATGGCAAAGGCTTCGAGTTGATCGTGCGTGACGAACAGGGCTGTGGCTCCGGCTGCTTTCAGAATGCCGCGCACTTCGTGGGCCAGGCGCTCGCGCAGGTCCACATCGAGGTTGGAAAACGGCTCGTCCAGCAGCAGCAACCGGGGGCGAGGTGCCAGGGCGCGGGCCAGTGCCACGCGCTGCTGTTGTCCGCCCGACAGTTCGTGGGGGTAACGGTTTTCCAACCCCTGCAGGCCCACCAGCGCCAGCACCTCGGCCACGCGCTGGGCACGTTCCGCTTTGGGCATCTGCGCAATGCCAAAGCCCACGTTGCGGCCCACGTCCAGGTGGGGAAACAGCGCGTAATCTTGGAACACCATGCCGATGCGCCGCTGTTCTGCAGGCGTGTGTGTGCCCACAGCGCTGACGGTCTCGCCGGCCATGACGACGCTCCCGCTGCTGGCCCGCTCAAGCCCGGCCACAGCGCGCAGCAGGGTGGTTTTGCCGCAACCCGATGGGCCTATCAGCACCCCGATGTCTCCCGCTCGCAGGGCCAGGCTGACTCCATCGACCGCAGGGGTGGCCGCGCCGGGGTATTGGATGCACAGTTGGGTGACTCTGAGGAACATGGGGTGATTCTAGGCAGATACGTACAATTCTCATTTACTTTGCTGAAGCCTTACATGCCCCGTTGGTTGCCGCTTTCGATGTTGGGATTGCTGGCCGCGTTGCTCACGCTGCCTGTGGTGGCCGTAGGGCTGTCGTGGTTGCAGTTTGGGCCAGAGTCGGCTCAGGTGCTGGGCGAGATGATCCACACCGTGTTGCCGGGCTATGCAGGTACCTCGCTGGCGCTGTGCTTGGCGGTGGCCTTGGGCGTGACGGTGGTCGGCCTGACATCGGCGTGCTTGGTGACACTGTTCGACTTCCCGGGGCGGCGGTTGCTGGAGTGGGCCCTGATGCTGCCCCTGGCCATGCCTGCCTACGTGGTGGCCTATGCCTACACCGATTTTCTGCAGTTCTCCGGGCCGTTTCAGGGCTGGGTGCGCAGCACGTTCGCACTTCAGGGCCGCGTGTTCCCCGAGGTGCGCAACACGGCCGGAGCTGCGTGGGTGTTCACTTTCTCTCTGTATCCCTATGTGTATTTGTTGGCGCGAACGGCGCTGGGCGAGCGTGCCAGTCATCTGATGGAAGCAGCGCGGTTGCTGGGTGCTCCATTGGGGCGGCGAATCACCGAGGTGGCGCTGCCCCTGGCCCGACCTGCTGTGGCTGCCGGTGTGGCACTTGCGCTGATGGAAACCCTGGCAGATTTTGGTGTGGCCAGCTATTTCGGCATTCAAACCTTCACCGCTGGCATTTACAAAGCCTGGTTGTCAATGGACAACCGCCTGGCTGCCGCCCAGCTCGCCACTGTGCTGCTGGTGCTGGTGGCGCTGCTGCTGAAGTTGGAACATGGTGCCCAGCGCCGCATGCGGTTTGCCAGCACGCGCAGCGATCACGCAGGCTCCGCAGAGTCCAGCCCAGTGCCCTTGGGCGGTGGCCGGGCCGCGCTCGCGCTGGTGCTGTGTGGGTTGCCCATCGCGTTTGGTTTTGTGTTGCCAGTCATTTTCATGCTGCGCCCGTTGGTGGACGGGTGGGGCGAGTTGAACTGGGTGCCGTTTGCCGGCTGGGCCTTCAACAGCCTGTGGCTGGCCACCGTCAGTGCGCTGCTGGCCACCGTTTTGGCTTTGGTGCTGGCGTTTGGGGTGAGGGTTCAATCGGGAGCAACGTGGAGTGGGCGATTCGCGCGCGGTGTTGCCCAACTGGCATCTTTGGGCTACGCGGTGCCCGGCGCCGTGATCGTGGTGGGGCTGCTGTTGCCCTTGGGGTGGCTTCAGTCGGTGGCACCGGAAACCAGCGTGGGCTACTGGATCACCGCCACTGCGCTGGGCATTGTGTGGGCCTATATGGTGCGTTTTGTGGCGGTGGCGTTGCAGTCGGTGCAAAGCGGGTACGCCCGCGTGCCGACCAGCCTGGATGAATCGGCCCGCATGCTGGGCACCACAGGTCTGGGGCTGGCGTGGCGTGTGCATGCGCCGCTGCTGCGCCGCTCGGCTGTCGCCGCCGCCCTGCTGGTGTTTGTGGACGTCATGAAAGAATTGCCCGCCACCCTGGTGCTGCGCCCGTTCAACAGCGACACCCTGGCGGTGATGACCTACCAATTGGCCCGCGACGAGCGCCTGGGTGAGGCCGCGTTGCCTGCACTGGCCTTGGTGCTGGTAGGCCTGTTGCCGGTGGTCATGTTGAGCCGCACCTTGCGCAGCCGCTGAGGCTCGGCGAGTTTTGCGCAAAGTCAACGCGCCACGCGCCGTATTGGTGCAAACTCTGTGCAGAATGCCAGCATAAGTTACCGGGCATTTTTACCGTTTTGGGGCATACATGAAGCAACTGGGCAAAGCATTTCTGAACTCGAGCCTGTGGCGTCCCGCCGCAGCGTTGATGCGCAACCTCCCTTTCCCGGCCAAGATGGCGCTGATCGGGGGTGCCTTTCTGGTTCCAGTGGTTTGGCTGTTGTTTAACTTCATACAGACCGAGCGCATCGCCTTGCGCGCGGTAGACAGCGAGCGCAAAGGCTTGGCGTTCGCCAGCGCCCTGTACCCGGCGCTCGATGCTGCCGGCGCCTGGCGACAGCAAGCCCGCGCAGTGGCCTTGGGTAACGCCAATGCCCCTGTGGACTCGGCTGCACAGGCTTTTGAAGCCAAACTCAAAGTGGTGGAAAAGTTGCACGCCGAACTGGGCGAGCAAATGGGTACCGCTGCCGCCTGGGCTGAGGTCAAACAAAAACGGGCAGCCGTGCCTGACCCTCGCGGTGCCAAACCTGATGTGGTGTACGAGCAGATGACCGGGTTGTCGCGCTCCCTGAGCGACATGATGGCTGTTGTGACCGATAAATCGGGTCTGGCGCTGGACCCGGACATGGGTTCTTACTACCTGATGAGCGCAGTGTTGATGCGGGCACCCACCGTGATTGAAGGTACTGCTGAGCTGCGCGGTTTGGTCGGCGGGGCCATGGCCCAGGGTGGTATGTCGCCCGAGCATTTCGCCCGTGTGGCTCGATTGCATGCTGTGGTCAAGCATGAGCGTGACCTGGCGTACGCCGACAGGGCCAAGGCCAAACAGGCTGAGCCAGAGTTGGCCAAGTCCTTGATGCTGACAGGCAGTGATGCCACCACCGAGTTTTTGAAAGCAGTGGACGGCTTGGTAAAGCCGGGGCAGACCGAGATTGCTGGCGACCGAGCTGCATTCTTGCAACTGGCCAATGTCACGCTGTCTGCCCAGTACGCGCAGGCCGAAGCCAACCTGAAACTGCTCGATGACATGCTGCTTGCCCGCGAAGCGCGGCTGCAGCAGGCGCTGTATGCGGCGCTTGCAGTCACTGGACTGTTTTTCCTGCTGGCCACCTACCTCACGCTGGGGTTTTATGCCGCGCTGTCTTCGGGCATGAAGACCGTTCGCACCGAGTTGCTGTCCATGAGCATGGGCGACATGCGCTCCGACATCCAGGTGGTGGGCAAAGATGAGGTGGCAGGGTTGCTACGCGAGTTGTCTTACATGCAGTCTGGCCTGCGTGACACCATGCGCCAGGTGCGCCACAGCAGCAACGAGGTGGTGAACGCGAGCATTGAAATTGCCACTGGCACACATGACCTGTCAGTCCGCACGGAGTCGGCAGCGGCGGCCCTCGAAGAAAGCTCGGCTGCATTGGAGCAAACCACGTCAACCACGGGTCACACGGTGGACGCAGTGAACCAGGCCACCGAGTTGGCGCGCAGCAATGCAGCCGTTGCCGCCAGGGGTGGCGAGGTGGTGGCCGAGGTGGTGCGTACCATGGAGCGCATCCAGGCATCGTCGGCCAAGATTGGCGAGATCATTGGTGTGATCGATGGCATTGCCTTTCAGACCAACATATTGGCGCTGAATGCAGCGGTGGAAGCCGCCCGCGCAGGGGAAGCGGGGCGAGGATTTGCCGTGGTGGCATCCGAGGTGCGCAGCCTTGCCGGGCGGTCTGCACAGGCAGCTAAAGAGATCAAGACCCTCATCACCACCAGCGTGGAGCAGGTCGGGCACGGCACCCACGTGGTGCGCGGCGCTGGCGAAGCCATGCAGGAAATCGTGCAAACCGCCGACCAGGTGCGTGGACTGATGGATCAAGTGGCCACAGCCGCACGCGAGCAAAACCTGGGCATTTCCCAGATCGGCGTTGCGGTGCAAGAGCTGGACCAGCACACCCAGGCCAATGCCTCGTTGGTGGAGGAGGCCGCTGCCGCGGCCACGGCCCAGCGCGATGCTGCATTGCGCATGGCCGCCATGGTCGATGAATTCCGCCTAGCACCCGGCAAATCCCAACAAATTTCCCAGGTGGAAGGCCTCGATGTAGATGCAATGATTGACGGCCACCGTCAGTGGAAAGTCAAGCTGCGCAACGCCATAGAAGACCACGCCAGCATCGACGTGGCCACCCTGCAGCGCGACGACTGTTGTTCCCTGGGCAAGTGGGTTTACGGCGAAGGCAAACAGCGGTTTGGCGATCGCCCGAACTTCATGCAACTGGTTGAGCGCCACAAAACCTTCCACCGCGTGGCGGGTCAAGTCGGCGAGTTGATCAACCAGAAGGAATACATCCGCGCCGAGGAAGCAGTGGCACCCGGCACACCGTTTGCCACCGCCACGCGGGAAGTGGTTCAAGTCTTGTCAGCTGCCAAACGGATGGGCCTCTGATTCAATAGCATTGATGCCAATACAGTATTGCGCTGGATGGCTAAAAGTTATCAAAATCAACGGATGTCTTCGGTGGCCACTTTTTTGTCGGTGACCACTGGGGTGATGAGGCCGTAGCCCTGGTTTTGCCAGTGCACCAGCTCTGACATGGCCGATGGTGTGACCTCAATGAAGGATTGCATGTCGTCCAGCGTGTAGCCAAAGTCTTTCAGCGCCAGCCCGCACACCTTGAACTTCACGCCCTGGCTGGCGTAGTAGCGCATGCGTTGCACCATATCCTGGTACTTCGCCTCGTTCTTGCGGGCCACGGTCACCAACTCGGTGCCGTGCAGCAGCACGATCACACTCATGTCCTCAGGCAACATGCTGTAAGGCGGCTCGATCAGCGGGTTCACAGAACAACGCAGCGCCCATTTTGTCGGGGTGGTCCAGGTAGACATCCACCAGCGCCTTCGGGTTTTGATAAGGCGTTTGCACAAAGGTGGCTTGGGCATGTGTAGCCGGGGCGGCCATTGCGTTGGCCAAGGCCAGGCATGCCGCCGCCCACAGGTGTCGTGCGGCAGCGCGTTGAGGGTGTGGTGTCACGGTGGCTCCTGTGGCGTGTGAGGTGTGGTGTGGGTGGCAGGGTACCGCAAGCGTGTGCAAGCCCTTCCGCTACAGTTGCCCTTTGTTGTTGATCCGCACCGACCCTTGACCATGAACCAAAAAGCTTTTGCCTTGGCCGCCTTGTTGGCGGCAAGCCTGTGTGCCCATGCGGGCGACTTCGAAGACGGTACCGTGGCCCTGAAGGCCGGCAATGCCGGTGGCGCTCTGAGCCTGTACCACGCCGCTGCAGCCAAGGGCAACGCCCTGGCCCAACATGCGCTGGGGCAGATGTACGAGCAGGGCCAGGGCGCCGTGGCTGACCCAGCCTTGGCCCGCCGCTGGTACCAGCAAGCTGCCGAGCAAGGGCATGGCCCCTCGCAACTGAGGCTCGCTCAACTTCTTGACGAAGGGCAGGGCGTCTTGCGCAGCCGTGGCGATGCCGCGCGTTGGTACCAAAAAGCCGCCGATCAGGGCTTTGCAGACGCCCAACTGCGTCTGGGCGAGTTGTATACCCTGGGCCTGGGGGTGCAGCAAGACGATGTCGTGGCATTGAAGTGGTTCCGTGCCGCTGCTGCTCAGTCCAATGCGCGTGCGCAACAGGCCGTTGGCGACCGCGTTTTGCGCGGCCAAGGCACTGCCGCCAATGCCGCAGAAGCCTTTGCGCTGCACCGTCTTGCAGCCGACCAAGGCCTGCCCGCTGCCCAGCACAGCGTGGGTCTGGCACTGGCTGCAGGCACTGGCACCGCGCGCGATGCTGCGCAAGCAGTCACCTGGTTCCAGAAGGCAGCCCAGCAAGGTTGGGCCCCTGCGCAAGCCAGCCTTGGCCAGGCCTTGGTGGCAGGAACAGGTGTGCCCAAAGATGTGCCCCAGGGCATGCAATGGCTGAACAAAGCCGCCGAGCAAGGCAATGTGGACGCCCAGTTCGCATTGGGCTCGCTGTATGCGCAAGGCAAGGAGGTACCGACGGACCTGGCTCAGTCATTGGCTTGGACCCGCAAAGCCGCCGAACAGCGCCACCCGCCAGCACAGCACCTCATGGGCCAGGTGTATGAGCGGGGGTTGGGCGTGCCTGCGGACAGTGCCCGGGCCAACGACTGGTATCAGAAGGCTGCAGACCAAGGCTACGCACCGGCACAGGCTGCCATGGGCCGGCGCCTGTCAGTGGTGCCCGCCGACCGCACGGCAGACCATGCCGAAGCCCTCAAATGGAACCGGCTTGCCGCTGCACAGGGCGATGCCGACGGGCTCAATCAATTGGGGCTGGCCTACCTGAAGGGTCATGGGGTGCCAGTCGATTCAGCCCAGGCGTTGAAGGCGTTCAGGGCGGCAGCCGAACAAGGGCATGCGGATGCGTTGTTCAACCTGGGTGGCCTATATGACGCAGGTCAGGCGCTGGCGCAGGACCACGCCCAGGCTGTGCATTACTACCGTGTGGCTGCCGTGCAAAGCCATGTGCTGGCGCAATTGACGTTGGCCGACCGTTACGACCGTGGCCGCGGCGTGAAGCAAAACGACGTCAAGGCCCACCTCTGGTACAACGTGGCTGCCGCATCCGGCAACGCCCGCGCCGCCAAGTACCGCGACTACGCTGCCAAGCGCATGAACTTCGACCAGCTTGCCCAGGCGCAGCAACAGGCCACTGCCTGCCAGCAATCGGGTTTCAAGGGCTGCGACTGAACCGTGCCAGCGCGGCAAAGCCAGTAACAAAAAACCCCGCCTCGCGGGTTGAACGCAGGCGGGGTTTGGTACATGTGGGTGGTACCACCAACAGGAATCGAATTACGCTTAATGTGCGTTGATTTGATTGATATTTTTCATCTTCATTTTTCATAAGACCAACAATAAAACCAACAAAAAGAAGAGTGACCTTATGTGTTGCGCGTTTGCATCAGTCTCGACCGAGTCCTGCAAACCTGATTCAGTTCAAACAGATCACTGTTTCCACTCGGCTGGAGAGCGCGATCATGACGCGCTGTTGAAACACCCGCTATGCATCAGTGTTGAGCTTGTAGCTTGCACAACAGGTCGGAAGCCATGTGATTGGTTGCACGTGGTTGGCATAGAGCTGAGACAGACCAAGCACTGTTCACATGTGCTCAGTGATAGGTGCATGTGTGTGTTGTGTAGGTCAACACAATCACCAGCCACAAACAACCAGCAGACACCTGACCAAGCTGTGGTTGACGCTCCTTGGTGAACACTGAAGATGAACCAACAAAAAAATACTCAGCTCAAGTGTGGGGGGGGGGTGGGGTCACCATGCATTGATGACTTCATGCATAGAGCTGTCAGACCTAACTGAGAAAAATTTCAGAATCCGAGTGACGCATGGAAAAAGTTGGCATCAGCTTATCGGCTGGGTATCGCCAGATTTGTAAAAAAGTTCAACTTGCAATTTCGCATTGTGAAAAAGTTGAACCAAGAAGACAAAAAAGTTGGCTACTGCGATACGTCAAAACATGCCACTGGGTTCCACAGAACATTGAAATTCAGCGCCTTGGAAAACGGTTTTGTGAGCAAGGCTATCGGCTGGGTATTAGTGTGAAAAGCACAAATTTTTGATGCTGCTGGCTGTGTGTGGTGACCAGTGTGAACCCGGGTTGGGTTCAGTCGCAATAGCAAAGCTGAACTGATCACCTAGGGCGTTACTTGACGTAGGTCAATTTCCAGGGGGGGCTCCCCCATTTGGGGGATGGTGTCAGTCTCAGCTATCGATTACCGTGAGCAAGACTAGCTGGCAAGTAAGGCTCGGTTCGTTGGAGCTAGAGTATGCAAGCGCCCTAAGTCACGTTGCCGCGCAGAGAACTTCAACACATCTTTAGTTACCAAATGACCACCGTCACAAAACAAGATTTCCGTCGGACTAGTTGGCTGGCTGCCTACGTTGCAACCGCAACATTGATTACTGGTTGTGCAGTGCAAGCACCGCCCGTTGCTGTCAAGGAAGCATCGCCACCAACCGCTGCACAAAAGACAGCACAGCAAGCCGTCTCACTCACCTCTCCCGCCAAACCCATTCTCAAGCGTAAGGTCGCACTGGGCCGCATCACAAACGAAACGTCTCACGGCCGGTCGCTGTTAAGGGACTCCGCAGGTGATCCACTTGGTAAGCAGGTTACAGACCTCTTGAGCAAGTCGCTCACCGAGTCGGGAGCCTACATCGTGCTTGAACGGGCGGATATCTCTCGACTCAAGGATGAGAGTGAACTGACAGGTGCCAAGTTGAACCTAGTTGGCGTTGATGCACTGATTGTTGGCTCATTAACTGAATTTGGGCGCAAGACCGTAGGACAAAGTGGGTTTGTATCGGCAAGCAAGAAACAGGTGGCCTTCGCCAAGGTGGATCTACGCGTGGTAGACGTGTCAACTGGCCTTGTTTTGTTCGCTACGTCAGGTGCTGGAGAAACATCAACAGAGTCAGCCTCAACTTTCGGCTTCGGGTCCCAAGCGGCCTATGACGGAACCCTGAATGATTCGGCTATTCGACAGGCGGTGTCAGAAGCGGTTAATCGTTTGTCTAGCGAAATGGCTAGCCGACCCTGGCAAACTTTCTTTTTGTCGATCGACAAGGGGCGGTATTTCGTAGCTGGTGGTAAATCGCAGGGACTAAAACCCGGCATGATTTTTTCAGTACAAACATTGGGTGAAAAAATTAAATCCCCTCAAACGGGTTTTGAAATCACCTTGCCAGGACGCGAGGTAGCACAGATCCGAATCGATTCAAATTTTGGAGATGCAGAGGTAAATGAGGGGTCAGTCTGCAGTATTGTCAATGGCACGCTTGATGGCTTCAAGGCCGAACAACTGGTAATTCGAGCAAAGGATGCATCATGAACAAGAGTACTTCCGTGGCTGTGGCTTGGTTGACGGCGTGTGTACTGGTGACGGTAACTGGTTGCGTTCAGTACCCTACAGAAAGACAAAGCGTTGTTGATTTGCGACCACAGATTTCCTTTAGATTTGATGTCGCCGATGCTCGCTTGAATGAGGCCCGGGTGGTGGTAAATGGTTTGGATTCAGGTCGCTTAGGTGATTTTGTTGATGGCAAAGGTGCAATGCGGGTCTTGCCAGGCACACATACAGTGCAAATCATTAGTGGAAATGAAGTCTTGTTTACTGAGCGGGCTTACCTTGGAGATGGGGTTGTGCGCCCTTTTAACGTGAAATGAAAAATAAACTACAGCCTAAAATTGTTCTGTTGGTTTTGTCAGGCTTGTTTCTGACGGGATGTGCAACTACCAGTAGCTTGTATCAATGGGGTGGTTACGATGCGATGCTTTACCAGTCCTACAAAAATCCGGAAAAAGTAGCGGAACTCCGCAAAGGACTTGAACTGCATATCGAGAAAATGGAAACAACCAATCAAAAACTTGCACCAGGTTTATACGCTGAGCTCGGCACTTTATACCTCCAAGGTGGTGAGGAAGCGAAAGCCGTGGAAATGTATACAAAAGAACGCAACAATTGGCCAGAAAGTCAAGGATTGATGGATACCTTGATTACTAATATAACTAAACGCGTTAAAGGCAAGGCCGGGGGGAAATCATGAAGTATCTCAATTTGGTTCTTTTTGTTTTTGTTGTATTTTTGACTGGTTGTGCAAGCCCTCCACCTAAAAAAAATTTGGACGCCTTTGTTGCTGCGGCACCGAAGTCAATTTTGGTTGTGCCGGTTGTAAACAAGTCCTTGGATGTAGATGCGCCAAATTATGTGCTATCAACACTTACGGTGCCACTTGCTGAGAAAGGATTCTATGTATTCCCGGTAAATACAGCTAAGTTTGTGCTTGAGCAAGAAGGCTTTTATGAGGGTGAGCGTATTCACCAACAACCTCCAGAAACATTAGCCCAACTCTTTGGTGCAGATGCGGTTTTGTATGTCACTATCAAGCGATGGGATGCGCAGTACATCGTAGTTTCAACCACAGTCACTGTTGAATTTGAGTACCGAATTGTTGCCAAAGATGGGACTGAGATATGGAGTGCGACTCAAGGTTTGAAATATTCTCCGCAAAGCAATAATAGTTCGGGAAACCCGATGGCTGATTTGATTATATTGGCAATTAATGCGGCAGTCACTCGTGCTGCGCCTAACTATTTGCCCTTGACGCAGCAGGCTAATCAAATGGTTTTTGTTTTGGGACCAAATGCAATCCCAAATGGACCGTATCAAAAAACTAAGTGATAGGCACGCGGGCGGTTGATTGGTTTATTGTTTCAGGTAAGCGTGCGCGGTTCTGAGGGAGCCCCCTTGGGGGGCGGACGGGCAGACCGCGCGTGCGATGCTTGCGAAGCAAGCAAGCACCAAGGGTGGGCGGGGGCCAACACCAATGACACGGCGAAGCCGCTGACTGAAAGCACTGCGCAAAGCGCCTGAATGAAGCCACCATGCAGGCACACCCACAGGGCGACAGGTGGCGGCGCGTAGGGCGCGTAGCGACCGGGGAGCGCCGACAACTGGCGACCGCTGCCAGCGTAGGCAACTTTGCATAACGCCTGCTGCGTAAACCCGACAGGGCGCGCCAGCGGTGCATGACCACCAAAGGAGCTTGGCGACTGACTGGCATGCACTTTATGCAGTGTGGCGTTATGTAAAAGCGCAGCGTGTTGCCGTAGCGTGCGATGACCACAACGGTTCATCTGGAATGCCCGTCACGAAGCGGAAGCGAGCCGAAGTTGCCACCAGGGAGCTTAGCGAGCATGCAGCAACTTTACGAAGTAACTGACTGTCTTAACTTGAAGACTGGCACTGGCTGTACCCAGTCTATGCCACTGACCTTCCCAGGATAAGTCGATCTAGCTGCAGGAGGCGACATGGCCATTTTTAACAAGGACAGGACCACTAAAAGCTACATGTTCATGCAGCAGTATTCAACACAGGCAATGGCTTAACAAGGACATCCAAGGCCGACTTTTCATTTGGGTGAATGGCCTTCTGGGTAGCCACTATGGCGCGGCATGCATCGGCGACTTTTTCGGCTACTTCAGGTCTTTCGCGCCGCAGTTTGTTGTAAGTGCGAGTGAAGGTGTTGATCGTCACCACATCCACCTGCTGCAGCATATCTTTAACAAGGGCGACACTGATACGAGGGTCTTGTGTGATCTCTGTGCAATACCGCGTAATCACCTCTAGCTCTGCTACTCTCACAGCACCATCTGCTTTCGCCATGTAGAGCATGAGCTTCAACACTTCATTGTGTTCAGTGAAGAGTTTATCCATCACAGGTTCCGGTGAGGCAGCCCACTCATCATTTAAGTGCTTTTGTAGGTAGGGGATTATCTCACCGGTCTCCGAGTCAATCACTTGGTACATTCGGTCAAATCGGAAGGTGCGGGTGGCATTGCGTAAACGGCATCGCCCGATAACCAATCCGTCGGTGCCCTGGGGTTCATATGCCCTTATTTCAACCACCCTCTTTGTCATGGTGCCGTTGGCATCGCGGTACTCGAATTGGACGGTTTTGTGGATGCTGCGCTGCACAGCCACATCAAAAAATGTGCCCTCCCATGCGTCCTGATCAATGGCCTTGCCAAGTGATTCGTCTGAGATTTTGTTCGGACTAACGGTTGGCGTAATCGGTGGCGAAGTCTTACCATGGGCAAGCACCTTGCCAAGTAAGTTACCCAACCAGTAAGTAATCTTTTTTAGGGACATAACAATATCATTTCATATGACAGCAATGAACAATGGCCTTTTTGTGATCAGTATGGCATGGGCAGGGCAGCATGCCGTGCCCACTGACTGAACCAACAAAAACAACGAACAGCGTTAAGCGGTGATGTGTGGTTGTCACCAAGCACAGCGACTGGCGACTGCACATGTCCGCGATGGTGGAGGTTGCCAAGCGACAGCTTTGTGCTGCCTGGCTATGGCAGTAACTGCCGTAGCCACTGATATGACCTACAGACTTATGTGATAGTGAGCGGTGATGTTGAGTGCGCTGCCACCAGTCCGAAGCGCCGTTCTGTTGGCAGCGTGCTCGGCATGACCGCGATGGTGGATTACGCCGACATGCTTCGCACTCAGTTTTTTTCTGGTGGTTCTGCGAATCGTGCGAAATGTGCGAATTGTGCGAAGTCTGCAAGTCATGCGAACGGTGACACTGGCTGGGTGGGCTCCGGTGCTTCTTTGCTGACGAGTCTGCGAACAGTGCGAATCGTGCGAATTGAGCGAAATGTGGTTTGTCAGGGTTTTGGACACGCTCCGACACTTCGTACAGTTCGCACACTTCGCAGGGTTCGCACGTCAAACGGTAACAACAGCAGCCGGAGCAGAGTTCGCACAGTTCGCAGAAATAGCAGGATTCGCAGGGTTCGCAGATGCTGCTGGGTTCGCCATGCCGACTGCGGCAGCGGGGGGTGTGCACAGGCTGTAAACGGTAGAGGGTGAGCCTCCTTTTCCGTTGGGTCGCGGAACTTTCGACACGGTAACAATGGGTGGGCTGGCCAATATCAGTTCGTCTAGTGCCTTGTCGAGTGGTGCCTTTTTTATGTGGTTGCCAAAACAGTTTTTGATCAACTCCGTACGGTCGGCCTGGCCGTGCGTAGTCAAGTACGTGATGATTTTTTGTGCGTTGGTGGTGGTGGCAGCCACTTCAGCTTCATCCTCAGCGCTTTGGAAGATGAACTTGACGGAATCGACCCAGTACCTTACCCAGGCCATAGCGGCATTGAGGTGTGCCTCGGCAATGATGGTTGTTTGATCGGTGAGGGCAAATAGCATGGCCAGACGCATCAGCATGGGGGCACGTCGGTCTAGCAAGCTGGTGATGCGGTCACCGGCTGAGCGATCACGCAGTTCACCACGGTAGAGGCTTTCATACAGCAATTTGGCACCAGGTGAATACTCCATACACAACACATCATTGATGCCGTGCTGACCAGCACCCGCAAAACGCAGGACTTGTGCTACACGGTCTACCAGGTCGGCCACCACGTGGTCAGGTGTGGGTGGTGGGAACGGGACGACTTTGTCACCCTCGGCCCAAAAGAAAATGATCCTGTTGGCAAAGCCATTGGTTAGTTCGCGCTTGTGTATCAGCGCCACCAGTTCACTGGGTGTGACATCTCCCATGATGGAGATGTGCGGATCAGTAGCCCCAACCGGACAGTTTTTGACGGCGGGTTTGATGGTGGTGCCATCCCATGCATCCCGCATGGCACCACTCAAGGTGTTGCCGTCTCGCTTGGTTTGATGCAGGACGTTTGAAAACTCGGATTCGACCACCAGCAGACGTTTGTCCACAACGGCTGGATAGGCCATTTTGGCGTCTTTGTAGCCATCGTGGATCAGCAAAACCAAACCTTCGCGGGAGGAAAGTCCACCACTGTGGACTTGTGGCGCAAGCGCTTCATCTATGGCTTTTAGATGCTTGTGGATGCGGTACATGAGTTTTTTGGCAGTGCCTTTTCTTCCCAGGCTGGAGCGCCCCACATGAACCAAAAAAAGACGGGGGTGGTTGCGGTCGTCGCCAATGGAAAAGAACGGCCCACGGCCCATTGCAGCACTCAAGTAGGCGATGGCTGAAGCGGCTACAGCGTAGGGGTTGGCTTCGGTGTCTTTGCTGCCCTCGCGGGCGATGTCGCCTATCAGTCCATACAAGCAGGCGGGATCAGCGATGGGGGCGTTGCGGTGGCTGTCGTCATTGGTAGCCGCTGCCGGGGTGGCTGGCACTGAACCAATGGGGATGGCAGGCGTTGGCGGGATGAGCGCATCAATGCAACGTTTGACGGCATCCGGCCCAAGCAGTTGGTGCAGGTCGTTGAAGTTGGTGAGGTCGCTTTCGTTGTTGGTTCCAAAATCAGGCACAGCCACCGGACAGCCGACAACCTGTGCAGCAGTGTTTGCAGCGGTCAAGCTGGGTTGGCCGGGAGTTTGGTTGTCGTTGTCAGCGGCGATGATGATGGGCACATCTGGATGCTGCGCTTTCAGTGCCAACGCCACAGCTTCCAGGTTGTCAGCATGGAAAGCGATGGCGACTGCATAGCCGGTTGCTTCATGCAGGCTGGCACCGGTTGCATAGCCTTCACAGATGAGCAATGCGTCTGGAGTGCCATCTATGAGATGACAGCACCCGTTGACTTTGCCGTCAGGAAAAAATTGCTTTTCTCCAGCTGGTGCAATGGCTTGTAGGTTTTGCAGATTGCCATCCAGGTCGCGCATGGGAACCAGGATGCTGCCATCAGCCTGTCGGATGCCGTAGGGCTTGACACCCTTGGCGTCCAGGTAAGCGTGACTGGTGCAAGGGGACGCAGAAGCAAAGTAGCTTTCAGCGGTCATTGCTGCCGTTGCTTCTTCTTGTTGGTTCGGAGTGTGGGCAACTGTTACCGATCTGGTAATGGCCGGTGTGGTGTCGGCTGTGTGGAGAGTTGTGGTTGGATTGGTCATGATCAGACCCCCATATCCAGGCGGTAGCTGGCATTACCTTTTCGACGATTGCCCTTTGCTTTGGTGACCTTTTCATAAATGGTTTTGATACGGATGCGCTTTTTCTTTTTCAAGTAGTGGATTTGTTGTGCTGGGTGTTGGTAGCCCATGCTCTTTAAATCTTCCGTGCTCAAGTAATGATGCACGTTCTGCTGCAAGGTCAGGAAAAATGCTTCCCAGATATATAGTGCTTGGGGTGATGGGTATTGCGGATTCATTTTGCTTAACCTTTCACTTTCAGCTTGGCATCAAGTATTCTTTGGACGGTCGGCGCCGTTGAAATCAATGTGTCAGTCCAATGAAGGGGTTTTCTTGGAGCAGAAAAGATGATGGGTTTTGTGGTGGCTGGCTGGAGTGCCCGTTCAATGTGAACGGTGACTTTTTGGGCAGCAGTGGCCTTGGGCGTGGTTTTGGTGGTCATGGTGTGTGATCCTTACGCCATGGCCTGAGCAGCCATCCACGCACGTACCTGACCGACCTGCCACGCTGTCACACGGGCACTCAATTTGGTGGGTTTGGGGAAGGTGCCTGCTGCCACTTTGCGCCAGAGGGTGGGGGCGGAAAACGGCAGTGGGGCTGGATATTCCGGACGCTTTGGGCTAGGTACCAAGTGCGCTTCGCGAACGAATGCGCTGTCAGGTAACGCGTCGAATACCGATGGATGGATGGGTGGTTTAACCGCCGAGATGCTTGATGCGATTGGCGTTTTAGGTGACGAGGGTTTCATGATCACTCCATGCAATCCTTTCAGAGTGCAGGAGCTACGTTGTGTAACCCCTCAAATCACTTTGATTCCGGCTGCAATGGAGTGCACTGTCCCAAAATGGCTTGGAAAGCAGGGGCAACTGCCTAAATCAAATAGGCAACTGCCTGTGAAGCCGTTATTTCATGCGGGCAGCCAGCGCATCAGGGATTTTCTGAAGGTAGCCTTCGATGGTGGTTTCACCAATAGACACACCCATCAATGCCGCCGTGCTTTGGATCAATCCGGCAGTCTTTGACGCTTTGGTGTAGTCGTAACCTACGTCTTTGCACAGCGCTGCAATGATGACCAGCACTGTGTTGATTTCCTTGGTGGAAAGCGGTTTTTCAATTGACTGTATGTCTGCAAACTGTTTGGCCCAAGCATTGAAGCTGTCTCGTTCGATCAGCAAAAGATGGTTGGCGGCAAGGATGTAAATGTCGTCTTGGAATGGCTTTCCGTCGCTGCGTTTGAACTTGATCTGACCGCTAGTTATGGAAGCCAAAATGGCAGACTTTTTCGCGTCTCGGCAATGAGCCGCATTGAAGCCACTCTGCTCACACCAGTAGGTGATAACGAGGTCGAGTGGTAGGTAGTCTGCGTGTTGCCAGTAGTCGTTGCAGTTCGTCATCTGTGTGTCCTTGATGGATTTTTTGATCAGTGCTGTGTGGAGTGAATGCCGCTTGTTTCGTTGGTCGCATGCAATGCTCGCATTACGCATTTGAAACTGGAGCGGGGACGGTGAGGTAGTTTGCCCAATCAGTCATCAGCATTCTGCGTCGCTCCATGAGGTCGCCACGTCGATAGGCTGCTTCGGCAGCGTTGGTGGTGGTGTGTGCCAGTTCAAGCAAGTCTGGATTCACGCAGCACCTCGCAGCGGGATAACGTCAGCACCAAGACGTAGCTTGTCGAGGTAGTCAGCCCAACACTGCATCATGTCGCGCCGTGCTGGCAGGTGTGCTGTGCGGTTGTAGGCCCGTCCGTTGGGGTCTTTCACGGTGTGGGCAAGCTGGTGCTCTATGTGGTCAACCCGTATTTCCAGCACCTCGTCCATGAGGGTGCGGGCGGTCGCTCTGAATCCGTGGCCCGTGTGTACGTCGCTCGCGTAGCCCATGCCTCGCAATGCGCCGTTAATGGTGTTTTCGCTCATGGGGCGCTGGCCGGTGCGAATGCTGGGGAATACATACTTGCCGCCCCCTGTCAGGGTTTGAATGCTCTTCAGCACCTCTACGGCCTGTTTGCACAGGGGCACGATGTGGTCATTCTTCATCTTCATCTTACTGCCCGGTATGCGCCATTCAGCACCGTCAAGGTCGATTTCTGTCCATTCAGCGGTGCGCAGTTCACCGGGCCTGACAAACACCATTGGGGCCACCCGAGTTCGACAGCAAATCGCTATTTTTCGCGGAATTTGCGGGTCAGTGCGTTAAGAATCAACAACTTAGGCGGGTTGTTTTGATTT
>JFJP01037055.1_pt1 | contig 52591 bp, 57 predicted proteins | sample 431651 | NCBI WGS metagenome assembly JFJP01 (sample SAMN02602958, study PRJNA72255) | Microbial mat metagenome, whole genome shotgun sequencing project. | biome: fresh water; feature: sink hole; material: water; isolation source: purple microbial (photo- and chemosynthetic) mats found in... | reverse complement strand
ATTATCTCTAATAAAAGGGTTTACTGTTGGATTAGTTAAATTCTCAAGACTTGTAGGGATTGTAGGTAAATCATTATCTCTAATAAAAGGGTTTACTGTTGGATTAGTTAAATTCTCAAGACTTGTAGGTAAATCATTATCTCTAATAAAAGGGTTTACTGTTGGATTAGTTAAATTCTCAAGACTTGTAGGGATTGTAGGTAAATCATTATCTCTAATGAAAGGATTTACTGTTGGATTAGTTAAATTCTCAAGACTTGTAGGTATTGTAGGTAAATCATTATCTCTAATGAAAGGATTTACTGTTGGATTAGTTAAATCCTCAAGACTTGTAGGTATTGGAGGGATTGTAGGTAAATCATTAGTTCTAATGAAAGGATTTACTGTTGGATTAGTTAAATCCTCAAGACTTGTTGGGATTGTTGTATTTGTCGCACTTATTACTCTACCATAAGCATCAACAGTAATATTATTATATGTTCCTGGTACTACTGGAGTTGGTACTAAATCAATAATAGAATTACCTGTTGTCATTGAACCATTTGTAATTGTAATTCTTCCAGAGCTACCTTCAATAGCTCTAATATTTATATTACCATTATCATCAATAGTTATTATACCAATAGATGTTGTATTTGCAATAGTGTTTAATCTTGTTGAAAAATCTGTTAATGTTAAATTAGATACACCAATAACTCTACCATAATTATCTATAGTAACTTTTGAATAAGTTCCAGGTATTATTGATATTTGAGGTAAGTCTATTCCTTGTGGAGTAACTATTATTCTATTATTGTCAGCTGAAACTACTGAAATTGATGTATTTGTAAAGTTGATACCATTACCTGAATTTAATAATAAATCAAATACTTCCTGTATTGTTTTTTCTGTTAACGTATTATTTGAACCGCCAATATAAAAAGTATTTTCAGATATTGTATTTTTACCTGTACCTCCTTTTGATATAGGTAATATTGTTATTGTAGGTTCTTTTCCATCTAAAATATTTTGCAAATCCAAAATATTATTTATTGTAATATCAACAAAAGCTAATACATTATTTCCTGAATCTTTTAATTCAAGTCTATTTGTTAATGTACTATTAAAATCTATTTGTGATACTAAATTTGATATAAACGATGAAACTGGAATACTTGATAAAACTATTAATTCATCATTTATTAAATCAAGTGTTTCTGTATTTGAGTTATAAACAAATGTTGTACCTTCATTATTTAGAAACCCAAGACTTAATGTTGATAATATATTACCATCAATATCTTTTAAATATAAAGTTGAAGTTGATGTGTTAGCTTCTAATGTTAAACCATTTAATCTTGTTAACTGGATATTAACAGCTGAAAATAATAAATCTATTTCACTTTTTGTATAAAATTGTGATAAATCAATTTCAATAGCATCTTGCCACAATTCAGTGATTGTATTAAATATTCGTAATTTATTTAACGTTGTATTAAATAATATTTTAAATGGTAATAATGATTCAGCTGTTAATGTATCATTTACAGATGTTGGTATACCAAATCTATTTAAAATATCTAAATATTCATCAATTTGTATTAAACCATCAATACCATTAATATTTGTTCTTTTTTTCCTTTGTAATGCCATTTTTATTTGATAATTATAATTGCATTTATTTGTGATAAAGTAAATGTATATGAAACAGCTTGTAAATTATTATCTAAATTTATTTCTGTTATTAATCTAACTGGAACTTCTTGTTTTTCATATACATTTGTTCCTACTTCTGACCAAACTTCAAAATTCCCAAATAATCCATAATTAGTTTTTCTTGTAGTTGTCCAGTTAATTGTAAATTCCTCAACATTAGTTGTTACTGTTACGATTTCTTTTCCAGCAATTGCTAAATCATTAAATATTGATTGTATTAATGATGTTTTTGATTGTGTACTTCCATTAGCTAATAGGAAATCATTTACAGTCCCTAATGGTGTTGAAAATCCATTAGCTTTAACTGTACCTGATTTTGATATTGAAAATAAATTATTTCTATCAATATCAGATGTTCCATTACCAATAATAAATCCTAAATTACCATCTATTTCATTATATTTACCAAATATTGTTTGGTCTGCTGAATCATATGATAATCCAACACCTATACCAATAGAATTATTTTCAATTGAATTTATATCTTTTCCAGTAACAAATGAATCAGAACCATAAATATTAACATTCCAACCTCTTTGTATTACATATTCTTTTAATATATTTGTTATTGGAGATATTCTTTTAACTTCATCTATATGGAATTCATTAATATTAGTATAATTAAGCCCATAAATTATTTCTGGGGATTCTGTTAATCTATTAATGAAACTTTCTTTTGACCTAATTTTTTTAGATATTCCAGCTCCTTCAAAATATTCTAAAAATTGTTCTTTAGAAACTAAACCATTTTCATCAATATTACAAATAGGTGTTTTATTTGTCCATATTCCATTATTATATATCCAAATTGACGAAGTTTCAAAAACAAAAACAGACCAACCATTTTGTGGAGAAACATATGTTTGTAATAGAGAATTATATGTTGATACTGGTGGTTTCCAAGTTGATAATGCTGTAGCACTTAAAACACTATTCCAATTATTTATATCTGCTTGTGAAACAAATTTCTTTGTTGTTGTTTCAATAATATCATTTACTGAATGTGTATGTATTTTCTTTCCAACTTCAATCCATGGAGACCATAAAAAAACATTATCACTATTTGAAACTCTTTCAAATACAGATATTTGATAATTTGTAGAATTTCCAATATAATCAAAACATGTATATCTTTGTAATAAATCAATTTTATTTAGTGTTTTTTCTATATTGAAATCAATAACTTCCAAAGCAAACTTTTTATTATTTAATATAGGTTTATTTTGAATTGAACTAAAATTTTCATTAATAATAGTATAATATTTTCCTGGAATTATAAAATCATCCAAATTAGTATTTGGATTTATTCTAATAGGTTTGTTTGTTTCGTTTAAATAAATAATTTTATTATTGGTATATTTTAATATATTGGAATCTATAATAAAATTGTAAGATAATGTATTATCAGGTTTAATATATTGCAATGATAAATCATTTGTAATAAGACCTAATCCATAATTATTTAAAAAAATATTGTTTATATCTGAAGTTTCATGTATAATTTTATAAGTTAAATCTGTTGTTGGTATAATACCAACAACTTTACTTTTATCAAATTTAGCATCAATACATAAAAATACTTTATTTACAGATGAAACAGTTTTTTTAGATAAATTTAATACTAATGATAAATTTTTTAATAATGTAGAACTTGAATAATTTAATACATCAATTTGATATTGTCCTATTTCATTATCGAAATTTGATAATGAAATTTTTATTTTACAATTAAAATTTTTACCAACAATTGAAAAAACATGATAAAAATTCTGTATTTTATTATTTGAATAAAAATTTGGTATAATAACATTTCCAATTTTTGTTGTTGTTAATGTATTAACATCTATTATTTGATTTTTATATTTTTCAGTTTTTAATTGAGTTAATTTATTTTTTTCATTACCATCTATTAATCCTTTTGAACCTTCTTCAATTAATTGACCTTCTGAATTTAATTTATTTTCGGTTGAATTTAATTTATTTTTTAATTGAGAAAAAGATAAAATTTTATTATCTTCCGAATTTTCATTAAAAAAAGTTTCACGATAATAACCATCTAAATCCCATTCATCACCAATTGTAACATATCCATTATCAAATCTTAATGAATAACCAATCTCACCTTCATTTTCACTTATTATTAATATTCCAGATAAATAAACACCTTTATCTGTTTTTATTAATAATTTTTTGTTAGCATAAATATTATCAAAATTATTTAGTTCTATTTGTGTTTCTATATAACCAGATTGACAAGGTTTCAAAAAGGTAATTTTTTGTTCATTTAATTTTGAATATTCTAGTGGTGTTATCATAAAAAATAATTTTTTAATTTAAAGTTTCTTTTGATATAGCATTAATATCGAAAAATAATTTAATAGGTGTATTGTTTATATCTGAAATATTAAAATCCCCATTTAATATAGGTAAATATTCATCATGTTTTATTATATATGGAGTTGAAATTTCTTTATTTTCAATCAATTTCTGTTTTTCAATAATTTCGTTAAAAATAGTATATTCAAAAAATGTATTATTTATTTCCATAAAATTATTAAATAATAATTCAAAATTTAATTGGAAATTTTTATCATAGAAAAACTTACTAAATTCACTATATATTAATGTTTTTATATCAAATAAATTTCTTTCTAATTCCAATTGATTATTAAATAATATTTGAAGAGCAAATTTATTTGTTTTTGAATGATATAAATTATGACTTGATAACGCAAATTCATTTTCATTTAATAAATTATCAAAATTTGATAAATCTTCATCAGAAAATAAATATGATTTTAAATTTATTATTTGTTGATATTGTTGCAATATCATATTTTTATATTCAATATTAACATATTGTTTTTTGGAAATAAATATGTTATTTATTGATTTATGATTTTCTGATAACATAATATTTTGTAGTAAAATATTACTGTATTTATTTATATAGTCTCGATAAGAAACAAAATCAAATAATAAATTAACACCATGATTAAATCCAATAGCAGCTCTTAATGAATTAACATCTGTACCATTAGAACCAAAATTAAATCCAGAAATATTATATATTTCTATTTCATCATCAGATAATTCAATTAAATTTCCTTGTGAATTAATTAAATTATCTGCTTCAAAATTAGTTTTGTAGTTAATATTACCAAATTCTCCTGATGTAACTCTATATTTTATATCAATAATATCATTTAATTTTGTTCCCTTAATATAAATTATTAGAGGAGTATCAGTTTTATTTGAATATTTAACTAAAAATTGTTTATTATCATGTAAATTTTCGTTATCAAAAAAACTTTTAACCTCAGTAAAATTTGTTGTGCCTACTGAAATATTGATTGAATTTTCGGCTATTGAATCAGTATTCAAATAAATTCTTTCAATATATTTTCCTGTTGATTTTTCATTTCTTTGTATTAATTGACCCTCAACAACAGGAATAAGTAAAACATCATTTTCAATTTTTAATGTTTTATTTGAATCATAATAATAAGATAATTTGGTTGCTTTACATATTAAATTTGAATATGCATGTAAATATAATGGGAATCCAACTCTATTAAATAATTTTGGGTTAACTTTAATATACAAAATACCTTTAGATGGTATTTTTAATTTTGGTTCAAATCCATTTAATGATGCTAAATTTCTTAAACTAAATATATTTGATGCTGTTAAAAAATTTCTTTCTTTCTTATAAATTTTTAATACTAATTCTAAATGAGAAAAAATAGCATCAATACCATTAAATAATTGCCAAAAAATATTAGTTTGTTTTTTTGGTATTTTTTCTGAAATATATTTAGAAAAAATTTGTCTTGTTGTTATTTCTTGTTCCATTTTATCCTAATAAAAATTTTTGTATGAAATTGGTTGAATTTTCATTACTATATACTTTTGCTTCAATATAGATTAAATCCTTATTTTCAATATTTATAATTTCGACATTTATTTCATATTGGTGATTTTTTGCTTGGTTACACTCATTACCAATAAAAATTGAAATTTCAGATTTTATTTGATTTAACGAAATATATTGATTAAATAAATATTTCGTTAAATCAATACCTTTTATTACTCCCCAAATTTCTTCTGGAGCAATCTTAATTGCTAATTCGATTTCTTGAAAAAATAAATGTAATGGTGAATTTATAATATTTTCGTTAATATTACTTGATTCATATAAATTTAGGTCTACATATTCCATTTTTATTTTATGGATTAATTAATGAATTTGTTTGCATTTGTAATTCCAAAAAAGAATTTAATCTTGATAATGTTTCAAAATGACTTGACCAGAATCCATCATTGTATTCCTCAATAATTATTTTAGATGCTTCATTATTAACTGTTTTCATATTCATTTTAAATTGATAACCAACAGAACGTGAATCATTTGTTTTTTGTGTATATTTTGGTAATTCATAATGAGTTACTTTATTTTCAAATGGATTTATGAAATTAATTCCATGTAATTTATCAACACCATCAATATCTTTATAAAATATTAATAAACAATTAAAATCAAATGTATTAACAATATCGGTTGGAATCGTTTCATAAATTAAATTATCAAAATCTAATACTTTTTTAGCTAACGGGTCTGTAAAATAAAATTCTTTTAAACCACCAGCATCATATATAGCTAAATCTATATCATTAGTTGTAATAATATCATTTATGGTTGAATTTTTAAAAACTGTTGTTAACTTAGCAGAATTATTCGGAATTAAACCAATAATTTCTCCCCAACCATTATTATTTTCGATAGTTATGAAATTACTTGTTATTATTTTATTAACAAATGTAATTGAATTATGTATTTGTCCATAACTTAATCCACAATAATTTAAAAATTTATAAAAAGCTAATTCAGTAATATTTTGATTATTTCCGGTATTTTGTCTTATTATATTTTCCATATAATATTGCATACCTTTTGGTATTGTTGTATTTGGATTATCAACAACAACATTAACTTCAGCTAAATCTAAAAAGAATTTATCTGTTATACCACCATTTTTATAATTTGGTAAATTTAAAGCTACCATTTTAGAAAAATAATATTCAGTTCCATTATTTGTAGCTTTATCAAAATCCAATAAAGATTTAGAAAAAGTTATATATGTTGATTGGTTATCTAAAAGTGTTTTAAAAATCGGTAAATTCATGAAATATTATTTTAAATTATTATTTGAATATTAATATTATATATAATTCGATATAAACATAAAAAATTTCTTTAAAAAACATTCAAAATTTCAAACTATGCCCACAGGAAATTATAAAAATATTTTAGCTGGAAAAGAAAAAATATTTAAAACTGCAGATGTAAGAAATATGGCTAAGGAATTAACCAAAAAAAATTATATAGGTTTAGGACGTTTTTCAGAATTTGAAACACCTGAACAAAGATTACATAATAGACATTATGTTGACCCATTATCATTAAATTTTAAATTATTATTTGATTTTGATTCTGTAATTGGTTTATTTGCTGAAGAAACAAATAAAAATTCAGCATTAGCTTATTTAAAAAGAATTGGTGAAGATGATAGATTTGATATGTTAAAACATTGGATTACGGAATTTAAAAAATTTGTTCAAGAATATGATTTTTTAATATTAGAATGTGTTGGATTAGATACTATTATATCTTGGAAACAACATGAATTCTTTACTGAAGAAAATACAATTGAATTAAAAATTCGTGAAACTTCAGATATGCGTATACAAGCATTAATAACAACATATAGACATATATGGTTTGATGAAAAAAGATGTGTTGAAGTAATACCTTCAAATTTACGTAAATTCAATATGAACATAATTGTTTTTTCATCTGGTTATTATAATATGTTTTTTTATGATGATTTAGAAAATGAAAAAAATATTGATAAGGAAAATCAAGGTCCAGATGCTAAAATAATTTTTCCAACAGTAAGAAAATTAGCTGACAATAAAACATTTAATAATCCATTACATGACAAATTTAATCATTTATTGGTTAGTTTGGAAAGTTGTCATATTAATAATGAATCTGGAAAATCATTTTTAGAAACATTAACAAACGAACCAAATGGAGATTTTATTAAAAATAATTTGGTTTTGAATTATAAATTTGCAACTCATAAAGGTAGATTTAATAATATTATGGGTGATTTTGATTTTGTTGATTTATTAGTTATGATGTCTGTACAAAATAAAGCTATAACATCAACAAATAATTCTATAACTCCTAATACAAATAACTCTAATACAACAACAAATCAAACTACAAATAATTCTAAACTGGTTACTGCATTAAAAACAATGGGTACATCTGTTAAAAAAAATACTATTAATAAATTAAAAACAAAAGCAAATAATATTATTCCAAAATTAACTTCAAGAAATTCCGTAATTGGAGATTTGGTAGGTAAAATGACACCTGCTTTTGCTGAACAAATGATTCAAAATACAATTAATTTAGGTATTGATTATATTGAGAAAAAAGCAATTACAGACCCGATAGCCAGAGTAAATAATATGTTATTTCAAAATTTTTCAAATAATCTCATAGATATATATAAAAATAATTTTGATAAAAATTCTAGTAATAAAATCGAGTTAATTCAAAACCCAATAAAAACAAGTGATTCAGGTAATAAACCTATTAATCCAAACTTAGGTACAGCTGAAACACAAAATAATATAACTTACGGAGTTGATAATGTTTATAATAGAAGTGGATTTTAATGGGATTAGTTAATATATATTTTGGGAAAGTTGTTGATGTAAAGGATGATGAAAAGAAAAATAGGGTAAAAGTTTCTATTCCAGGGTATACAGATGAAATACCAAAAGATGATTTACCTTGGTATTTTCCATTTTTTGGTTTAAAATATTTACCTATCGAAAATGATATTGTTCCTGTTTTAATTTTTAATGAAAATTTTACTCATGGATTTTATAATAGTAAAATTGATTTGGTAGATAATGGATTAAGTGGAACAGAATACGAAAATTATGTTGAACTTTATAAGAGACTTGGTGTTGAAGCTTATTATAAAGAATCCGAAGGTTGGTTTTTCAAAAATAAAGATTCAAGCATTCAAATAAATGAAGAACAAATTGATATTAAAGCTGTCAAGAAAATTAATCATAATTCAGGTGCTGAACCAATGGTTTTAGGTATTCAACTATTTAAAATATTAGATAGATTAATGGACGGGCTTTTAGCTGAAACACATACAACACCATCTGGTCCTTCAGGTCCTCCAATAAATGCAACAACATATTCAGATATTAAATCTGATTTAGATAAAATAAAGTCTAAACTTTCATTTCTAGAATAATTAAATTTCAAAAATATGCCATTAGATAAAGCCGGTTTAAAATCCGATATAAAAGCACTTTTAAATGAAGCTAAAACCAAAGAAGACCAACAAGCAGCTATTGATGATTATGCTACTAAATTAGCTGATGCTATCGATAAGTTTGTTAAATCTGGTGAAGTAAATACTAGTGGTTCTCCAACAACACATACAGGTAAAGTAACTTAAAAATAAATTAAATGTCTACTCAAAATTTTCCTGTAATATTATATGATATTGATAATAATACAATACCAATAAATTACACAGCTAAATCCAATACATTTTTTATTAGGAGTTATCAAATTTTTTCAATTGAAATTATTGAAAATTTGATAACTCCTAATACAATTTATTCTGTAAAACAAAATCCAACACCTTTATCAAACGATGATTTATTTATTATAAATAATAATAAGTCATTAAATGATAATTTTGGTTATACAATATATTTAGAAAGTAATATAATTATAAAAGTAACTGGTATAGATAATATTTCACGTTTTTATTATATAACTTATTTGCCTGATAATATAATAAACGAAACTCAAGAACATTATAATGATTTATTAATAAATAATCATTTACCAAGTTTTGAAGAATTGGAATCTGCGTTAATTAATGAAAATAAAGCAGAATTATTAAAACGTTTATTACTTGATTTCAAAAACATTGTAAATAAAAAAGGTACTAAAATAAGTATTATTAAATTTTTAAATTTAATTGGTTTTACTCCTGAAAGTATTAAAGTTTATGATGAATATTTAATAATCTCAAATAATCAAAAAACATTAACTCCAAATAAAGAGAAAGATATAAAAACAGGATATTATCATGTTTTATATGATAATTGGCTTGTTGATGAAAATGAAAAATATACAATAAAAAATTTACCAAGAAGAATTATTAATATAAATAATTTAGATGAATTTTTTAAAAGACTTGAAAAAGCTATTGCTTTAGCAAATATTTACTTTACTTTGCCTGAACAAGATATATCATTTTTTGGTTTAGCAAATTCTGTAAATATAGAAAAATATTTATCTATTGCAGGAAATACAACAATATTAAATGAATCAGATTTTCATCATTTCAGAAAACATATTTTTATAAATTTATATAATAAGGAAAATATTACAAATCAAACATTTCTTGTTAAAAAAAATATACAAATAAATAATGTTACAACAAACACTGAAATAAAATATTATTCATCAAATAATTTTCCATTACAAAATAATAATGATTTATTTTTAGTTGAACAAGAAATATTTGATAATAATATTCCAACAAATATAAATCAATTAGATATTAAATCATTATTTGGTAATTTATTACATCTAAAAATTATTAGTGAAAATACTTATTGTGAATATATTATTGAAGAAATAAATAATCCGTTAACTAAAATAGTATCAGATAAATTTTGGTTAACAACAGAACATGAATTAAATATAGTATCAAAAAAATTAGGTAATTATAAAATTACAATTAATATTTATGATATTCATAATAATCGTGAAAGATATGAATATTACTATAAAATTGAAAATAATATAGCATACATAGATTTTGATATATATAATTCCAAATTATTGCTTAATAATAATTTACAAAATAGTTTAAATCAGGATATTGATTCAACATGGTATATAACAGAAATTAATGATAATGGTATTTTACCATTAAATAATACTCCAACAGATTTACCAAATTATTTTGATAATCCATTAAATTTCATTAAATATTTACAAAATAATACAAGATATTTATTACATGAAATTAATAAAAATTTTGTTGTTGATAATATTACTGAAACAATACCATTAAAATATATAGATAATTTTTTGGAAATTATCGCGTTTAAATATAATAATGATTATACATTAAAATTAAGAGTTACAAATCCCGAAACATTACAAAAAGAATATTTAGATTATAATGATGAAAATTGTTATATAATTAATTTAGATAAATTATTTATTACAGGAATAAATATTTCTAATTTAGAAGAAACATTAATAGAACAATATATTTATATTTCAACAACTGAAATTGGTATAAATTTGATACCTGAATTATTTGATTTAGTATTAATTAATAATAATGATGTAACAGATATTTTATCAATTTATGATTTGCCTGTTGAATTTGATTATAGATTTACAAAAATACCTACTAATTATTATTTTCCTTTGTTTTTTAGAGATGATTCATTTATTTTAAATTGGCCATTACAAATTCCTGGAACACCTCAAATTGTTGATTCAATATTTCCAAAATTAAATAATATTTTTTCAGGAGATAATTATTATTTAAAATATGGTGATATTATTGTTTGTAAAATTAATGAAAATTATATTGTTGAAAGTTCCGATATATTATGGACTATAAAAAATTCATTTACTAATGAAATAATATTTCAAACAAATGATTATTCATTAAAATATAGGATTAAAGAAAATACCATTTATTCAATAATATTAAATTTAAAAATTAATGGTATTGAATATACAATAAATAAATCCTCTGTACAATCATCATTTATTTAATATGAAAAAATCATTAATTATAGGTATTGATTTATCTTTTAATTCAACAGGAATAACTATTAAAGAATTTTTAGGTGAAGTTCCATTAAACATTAGTTTCCATAGATTAATATTTGATGATGAATCAAATAAATTTAAAAAATATATTCCAAAGCCTATATTAAATGTAAATCAATCAACATATAAATTACCAACTAATATTTCTGTTAATGATATTATTTTAGATGATAGTGATTTTTATTCAGAAAGCCAAGCAAAAGTAACTTTAAAGGCAATGGTTTGTACTAAAAGAATATCAGAAATTATTTATAAAAAAATAATTGATATTAACAAAGATTCTAACATAGATTTATATATAAATATTGAGGGATTTATTGCCCCATCAATACAGGGAATAAATCAATTTAATACATTAGCTGGTTTAATAATGTTACAAGGTATGTTGAGAGCAGATTTAATAAAATTAAAATTACTTCCAGCTATTAATATAGATAATTTCAAACTATTTATAACATCACCTTCAGATTTGAAAAAATGGTTTACAGGAAATGGAAGTGCTGATAAACAAGAAATGTTAACAAATTTTCTAACAGTATATAATGGTAAAATATTACTTCCTGACACAACTTCATTAGATAATATTAATGATGTTATTGATAGTTTTGCTTTATCATTAAATTGTGTTGCTAAAGTTAAAAAACTTACTGAAGTAAAGAAAAAACCAATAAAGAAAAAGAAAAAAAAGAAAGCTCCAGCTTTCGATATACTTAAAAATTCAATCAACTTATAATTGTAAAATAAAACAGATATATGAATAATACTAATAATACTAATATAATAGCTGAAAATATTTCATTACGTGAAATATTAAATAATTTAAACTCAGGACTTTATGATGTTAACGAATATGATAATATTCGTATTTTTTCAAAAAATAAACCTGATTTCATAATTTTAACAGTTGAAGCTCAAATATCATCAAATAATTTAATAAAACTTTTTGAAAATGAGAAAGTTGATAATAGTTTTAAATTTGAAACAACATTTAATGATTATGTTGTTGTTTCAAAAGATAAACAAGAATCATCAAGTATTTCATTATTTGAATTAATTCTTTCATCAGAAATATTAAATATTGATGAATCAGATAAATGGTCATTAGATACAAATGATTTTATTTGTATTGAAATAGATTATGTGGAAAAAGAAATAGGTTTAAAAATGTCTGAAATTGATATGAAAATTTTGGGGTAATATTCAACTTATAAATGAATAATATATTGGATATATAAAATATTAACAAATAAATTTTAGAAATTGGTTGAGGAACCGAATTAAAATGGTATGAAATGGTTGTTGATAGTAATCCTTCCTAAATATTACAACAAGTTATTATGAATGTGTTAATTTAGCTAATTAAGTTTTATAATAAACAGTAAACCACTTTTGTTATTTTTACCGTACGTTTTCAGTCAGCCCATTTACTTATAGTGAAAGCCTTGAAAAGTTCTTTAAACGGCAGGGAGATATATGTAAGTCTCCGAATCTGGTCTATGGTGTAATGGTAACACAAATGTTTTTGGTGCATTCTTTATAGGTTCGAGTCCTGTTAGACCAACAATAAATATCCCGGAAGATATTTATATTTCAAAAATTATTTAAAAATTATTTAAAAATTATTATTATGAGCGATTCAATGAAAACTCAAGAATTACCTAATGATGACGCTATGTTATCTGCTTTTCTTCATTCTGGTGAAGAAACTGTTATTGTTAAAGCTGAAGATATTCCAGTTGAAAGTTCAGGGATTGATTACAAAAAATCATTTTTTGAACCCCAAGTTGGTATGTCGTATACAGTTAAACTTTTAACCAATCCATTTGGTGTACCTGGAAGTACAACAAATTCAACAGCAATTTCACATCGTAAAGTTTACAAAGATTTACCAGACCCTAAAAGAAAAGGTAAAAAATTCCATTATGTAAGTTCTGGAAATGCTAAAACTTGTAAAGCTTTAGATTTATTCTTTGAATTAAATAATTTAAAGAAAAATGGAGATGTTCTTGCTGAACAAAAAATATCTGAATTTATGGGAGCAACTAATCAAGGTGCTATTTTAATTCAAGTATTATCTTCTCCAATAGCTGAAGAAATTGGAATGTACAGAATAATGACATTTTCAACATTTGGTCCTAATGCAACAATTGCTAATTTGATTCAAGAAAAAATGAATCCAACTAAGGAAATGATTGCTAATGGATTTGAAAAAGAAGATGTTTTCAATATTTTTAGTTCAAACGCATTAGTAATTCAATGTGATGAAGCTGAATATGAAGGACAAAAAGGACGTGATTTTTCGAAAACAGTTTTTTCTAAAAATCAACGTAGTGCTTATGTTGTTTACGAAAAAGATGGTAAAGATGTTAAATACGAATTTAGTAAAGATGATGTTGTTGATGGTAAATTAAGACCTGAAGCTGTTGAATCATTTAAAGCTTTTATTGAACAATTAAAAAATCCAGATATTTCTATTCATAATTTATTTTCTTATAAAGAAATTGGAGACCCAAAAAATTCTGAAGATACAGAAAAATATCTTGTTCAGCTTCATGAAAAAGTTGATGAAATTATTCCAATAATTAAAAATGCAAAATCTATTGCTGAAATAAAACAATATGGTGTTGTTGATACTACATCAACAGGCGATTCAGCACAAACAATTAATGGAACTAAAGCTTCAGATATTCTGAAAGATTCTGCACCAAGTGAATTAATGAATTCTATTTTAAATGAAGGACCTACTGAAAATAAAACAGAACCAAATGTTGAAAATACAAATAAACCAAGTGTTGATGATATTTTAAATTCATAATTATTCATTTATATTATTTTGTAAATAAACAAAGCAAGTTTTCCGGGACTTGCTTTTTTACTTTGAATTAAAAATTATTTTTATCATGAAATTTATAGCTACACCTGGAAAAAATTTCAAAAACTATGTTAAGGTAGTTTTGGAAACAAAAGAAGATTTGAGTTTGTTTAAATCTGTTGAAAATATATTATCTAGAACTGAATATAAACCATTTATTAAATCATTTAATAAAAATGTTTGTGAAAGTTATTTAATTGACAAAACATTTTTTCCTGCTCAACTTTGGCAAGATGTTTTAAAAGGATTAAAACCAATATTACCAAACATTAAACTTGAAAATAGTGGATTTTTATATTCTGATATTAAAAAATCTGATGTTGAAGAATACGTTGAAATATTAACATTACCTCCTAAATACAATTTATTTCAAGATGAATATTTTTATCAACTTGAATCTGTTTATAGGGCTTTATTATTTAAACAAAGCAGAATCGAAGTTGGAACGGGAGGTGGAAAAACCATGATTACATATTTATATTGTCGATATTTAATTGATAATATAATTTCCAAAGATAAAAAAATATTAATTATTATTAATCGTAAAGATTTAGTAAGACAAACAGCAACTGCTTTTGATGAATTTGATACATTTAATGATGTTCCTTTAAAAGTTGAAACAATTTATTCAGGTGCTAAAAAAGTTGCAAATGCAAATATTGTTATTGGAACATATCAATCATTAAAAAATTATGAAAAAGAATATTTTGATGATTTTAGTTGTGTTATTTGTGATGAAGCACATTCAGCAAAAGCTTATTCAGTAAGAAATGATATATATTCAAAATGTTTTAATGCTGAATATTTATTTTCAATGACCGCTACGTACCCAGATTATAATACGTTAGATTATTTATCTATAGTTTCTATGTTTGGACCATTGGTATTTGTTAAAGATACTTACGATTTAATTCAAGATGGAAATATTACACCTGTTTTTATAAACAAAATTATTATTAATTATGATGAAGAAAATAAACATTTTTCAGAAAATTTAATAGAATCTGGAATAGTGGGTGCTGAAAAATATAGAATTGAAAAAGTATTTTTTCAAAATTACGAACCAAGAACAAAATTAATTACAAAATTAATTAATGGATTTGAAAATAATCATTTAATTTTAGTTGAATCCGTTGAATATTGTGAATATTTAAAAGAATTTATTTCAAATGAATGTCCTAATAAATATGTTGATATAATACACGGTAAAATTTCAACAAATGACAGAGATTTTATAAAAACTTCTATGGAAGAACGTGAAGATATGGTTCTTATCGCAACTTATGAAACAATGAGTACTGGAGTTAGTATTAATAATATACATCATGTCCATTTTCCTAATGGTGGTAGGAGTAAATTTAGAGTTAAACAAGGAACTGGGAGAGGTGTTCGCTTACATAACAAAAAGAAAGTTTTAAATGTTTTTGATTATCAAGATAATATGAAACGTTGTGCTTTTAAAAATCATGCAAAAGAAAGAAATAAAATTTATGAAGATGAAAAACACCCCAGCAAGGAATTTACAGTAACAATATAAAGCAAATGAAAATCATGAAAATACCTGAAAACACAAAATTATCTTCAACAAAAACAGATAATTATGATAAAATTGATAAAAGATTATCATGGTTATGGTACTCATCAAAAGATGTATATGAATTTTTAACACCTGAAAAAATAAAAAATAATCTTGATTTATTTATAAATGAATTAAATACGGAAGATTTTGGATTTCAAAAATATAAAATACAAAGAGGTGATAATATGGAATATTTTATTATTACAGAAAATCAAAAATTTAATTTAAAAATTATTGAAAAAATTGGAAAACAAATATTTTCCAATTTTGTATTTAAACCAAGAATTTATAAAAAATCCAAAGTTGTTCAATTTAATTTTCAACAAAATTTTTTAAAGGAATTAGCACATAATATTAAATCAAATTCAGAAAAAATTTGTAATATTTATTTTGATAAACGAGGCAATATGGATATTTATATGGTTCGTTTTGATAGAATGTCTGATTCGGGTATTTTTTACAATTTGAATGGAAGAACATATATTCCAAATGAAATGAGTAAAAAAATTGGATTAATTAGAAGTGGTGATTTTGGTTCTGCAAATGAAGGTTTTATTGCTTCTGATGAAGGATTAAAATTAGTTATTACTGAATTAAAAAAACATGGATATGAAGTAGGTTTTACAAATATTTTGGAAAGATAATTAAAAATTTTTCAAAATATAATACAAATATATAATAAAAATTAGTAATTAATATAAAATATCATGGAAATAAATAATTTTTTAACCACTTTAGAACAAGCAACAGGAAGAATGCGATTAAAAGAAATTACTTCAGCTGTTGAAACATTAAAATCAAATAATTCAGATTTAATGTTGTTTTTAACAAACAATACACCAAAATGTAGTGATTTTGATATTGTTTCTTTTTTGATTGAACAACAAACATTAATGTTAAATTCAAGAATTCCATTAAATTTAACAAAAAATATTTATGACCAATATTCTATTATATTTGTTATTTGTGTTTTGGAATCAACAAAAGTTAAATCTGAAAGAAATAAATTAACAAAAATGTTTTCAGATTTATTAGCTAATTCAGCAAAATTTGATATTTACAAAAAAGTAAATAAAAATTTAAAATTATCAAGTTCAGCTGATTCACAAATGAATGAATTATTTTGGTTAATTCCATTATTTTCAAATGTTAGTGTTTTAACAAAAATAGATGTTGAAAAATTCATTCAAGAAATGAAAGAATGTTCCGTAAAAGTTAATGAATTTATTTTAGGTTATGGATATTATGTAACAAATAATATTACTAATATGGATAAATCAGCATATAAACTTTATTTACAAGAAGGATTAAAATTATCAAAAAAACAATAAAACAATAAAAAACAAATGGAAAATAATATTAATGATTCAATGAATTATTTGTCAGATATAACAAATATATACAAACAAATATCTATTGAACCAGATATGTTATTTGATGTTAATGATGAAAAAGAATTTCTTATCAAATGTATAGAAACAACATTTGATAAGGATTTTTTGTTAATAGAAACCAATTTATTATTAAATGATATTAACAAGTTAAATATAAGTTTTGTAAATTTAATTAAGTTATGCAAATCTCAAAAAACACCATACATAAAAATACATAAAATTTTTATTGAATATTGTGATTATTTTGATTTACCATATAATAAATGTTTTTTATCACTTCATGAAAAACTACAAATAATGATAAAAAATGGTACAATAGATATTATAGGTATTGAACAATTTAAAAAATTAGATAAATTAAATAACCCAAATAAAGTAACAACATTATTTGATTTAATAAATAAATAAAATATGGAAAATACTAAACCAATAAAATATGAATTTAAACAAATAGAACGTGGTTTAACAGCTTTTGTTGGAAACTTTGAAAAAAAATTAAATGAAATATATTCTGATATACCTATTTTAATTTTAGATTCAGGTGACGAATCATATTTTTTTAGAGAAAAATTTCAAGAAACAAAAGAAAAATATTTACAAGTTCCAAGAGTAATTATAGCTATTGATTCTGTTGAATTTCAAACAGACCAAGATACTAATCAATATACTAAAATAATTTATCGTTTTAATGATGAAAATTATAGAAGTCAAATAAGAAGAAAAGCAACAAATTTACCAATAATAATTAATTTAGTTTGTTCCAATTTTATTAAAGCTTTGGAATATTTAGAAGTTATTGGTAGTATATTATCTTTAGATAATACATTTACATATCATCATTTAGGTAATGATTATCAAGGTAATTATAATTTAACAAGTATGTCTATGGAAAAAAATTCTATGGATATTGGTAGCGGTACAAAAAATTATGTTATTAAAGCAAATATTGATTTGATTTTACAATTATTTTTTGTTAATTTTTCAACTATAGAAAAACTTGGTTTTGGTGGACAATCAATGCAACCTGGAGGTTATGATATTAATGGAAATTATGTAGGTGGTTATGATATTAATGGGAACCCAATTGAAGGTGGACAATATAATCAACAAGGACAATTGGTTGGAATTTATGATGGAAATGGAAATCAAATAAATAGTGGAAACATTAATGGAACAGATGTAGGTTCAGGACTTAAACCAATATTTAATATTGAATCAGAAAATAATATAGAAACATATTTAACTAAATTAGACCCAACTAAATAAACAAAAATCATGAATAAAATTTTAAAAATACTAGATTATACTGAAAAAAATAAATATTACAGATTTTTATATTATTTATTTTGTCCAATATTTTATTTATTTGATTTATTATGTTTTTATTATTATTGGAATAAAATAAAAACAGAAATATTAACAAATGATGATTTGATTTCTTTTCTTGATACAAATGAATTTGGATATAGATGGAATAAATTATATAAAATTGATATAATTGAACCAAATTCATTTATGGACCAATTTTCATTAGATGAAATGGAGGTTAAAATAAAGTTTGAATTTACTAATGAATTTACAAAAAAAATATCTGAAAATACAGCTTTTGATGTTGAAAATTATATAAATTTACATGTTATAACATCAATAATTCCTGAAAATAAAATTAAAAAATATCAAGTTGATATTAGATATTATAGATATTATTTAATTGAAAATAATTTTAAATGGTTAATTTTATGGTGTATACTTTTTTTCTCATTAATAATTGTATTAAAAGAACTTCTTATTAATGTTTAATTTTTAGGATATAATAAATAATCATGAATAAAATAATAATTAAAAATAATTAAAAATGGAACAAACACCAGAAAATTTAAACTTAAATCAACATCAAGCAAAAACAGAAATTTCTTTGTATAATTCTATTGTTGAAAAAATAAAAAATGCCGATATAGATAAAACTTTTGAAAAAATTGAAAAAAATAATTTTTTCCTGAAAAAAGAAGATTTTGAATTATTAGGCAATATTGCTTATATGTATGGTTTAGAATTTTGTTCACAAAAAGAAAGTTATCGTAAAAATATTATGGATAATTTTATTTTACGTATGAATAATGTTGACATAACAGCTGAACAATTAAGAAAATATCATAATATTATTTTAAATGTTTCTGTTGAAAATTTAGAACAAATAAAAGATGAATTGAAAGATTTGATTATATCTAAAATTCCAATGGATTTGATAGTTTTCAATAATATAAAATCAAATATTAATACTATTATTAGAAATAGTAATTTTCCAATGCAATTTGCTATTGAAATTAATGATTTGATGAAAACAAAGAATAATTATTCTTATGCTGAATTATTGAAAATAAATAAAATCATTTATGAAAATCTAAACATAATTGGTAGTACATTTAAAAATCTTAGAGCTTTATATTCAAATACAGAATTTAATAAAGCTATTAACAAAGCATCAGATTATTTTGAGTTACAAAAATTTTCTCTTGTTTATTTTGATTCGATTTTATCTTTGAAAGAATATTTTGAAAATTCTAATAAGGATAGTGGTATAAATCACTATATTGATTTTGTTGAAAATCCAGACCTATTAAATGAATTAACTCCTGAATTATCAGATGAAATTTTGGAAACAGAAAAAGTTATCAATGAAATTGATGAAACAGTAGAAATTGAAAATCTTCCTGTTTTTAATAATCCAGAAGATACAGATAATTTTATTAAAGGTGTTTTAATAGAAGTTAATGATAATAAATCAGTTGAAAATGAAAATGATTTATTTTTAACATTTATGGAAATATCAAAAAATTCAGATTTAGTACAATATGTTTATCAATATATAAAAGAAAATAAAGATAAAAATCGTACTGAATTTGAACAAGTATTTAATTTTCCAAAAATACTATTTTTAGATAAAATTAATATTTATTTAGATAATTTAAAGGAAAATTATAAAAAATTGGTGGAAATTTATGTTTCAGAAATAAATCCAGATATTCATCCAAGAATTATTACATATATTAATGATTTAATTCATTCTTGTATTATTGATAATGCAGAAAGAAAATCATATTTGTTTACACAATTAAATGAAAATCAAATTTTCACATATAAACAATTACATCAAATGATTGGTTTAATTGAAGATTGTAATATTGCTGGAGAACATGTAAATACTTATGTAAATTTACGTGATTATCTTGTAAATAATGTTAATTTAAAAACAATTTTTGAATCAATTGATGATATTGAAACATTACAATTTGAAATGCAATTCTTAACAGGTGTTAGTGAATTTTATAATATGGATGTTACTGAGGTTACTGAGGTAACAGAAGAATCAACAGAAGATTTATTATTAAAAATATAAAAACAAAAATAAAATCCGGTAAAATTTTACCGGATTTTTATTAATATTAATAAAAATTTCATGAAAAAGATTATTTTAAATTTTAAAAGAACAATTAGATTTTTAGTATCAATAATTGTATCAAGTGAATTTGCATTTATTTATGTTTTATTAGGAACAATAAGTCAGGTAGCTCACACATATTTTTTATTAGAAAATATTTCATCATTAGAAGGAAATTGGAAAATATTCCAATCAGTAATGTTATCAATTTTTATTTCATCAAGTTTATTATATTGGGTTGCAATATCAGATAAAGATGATAAAACAGATGAAGGAATTAAAAATTTTAAACGAGCAAATTTTGCTGTTTGGTTATTTACAATAATAGAAATTTTCATAAATATTTATTATTATTCAAAACATTTAGTTATTGATAAAAAAGAATATCAAATATATGAATTTATATTTGCTTTAATGATTGCATGTTTAATACCATTAACGATTAAATTATTTTCATCTAATATTCGTAGTAAATATTGGATATTAGAATTTGAAGATAATGATATTGTTGAATCCTCCAATGATGAAACAAATTCATTATCAGAAGAAAAATTATTAGAATTCATTCAACCAATGATTACTAATTTTGAAGATTCTTTAAAGGAAATTCAAGATGTTAATCAAGAAAAAATTGATGAATTAATTAATAAAAAATTAGTTACATTAAATGAAGATATTGATAAACAAATATCTGATTCATATTTAAAAAATCAAGATTTATTTTTAAAACAATTTGAAAATAAAGCAAAGGTTTTATCAAACAATTATTTAGAAAATTTAAAAACAAAAATATAATGGGAGGTATTGTAATAATTGGATTTTGTTTATCTGTGTTTATTTGTTTACTATTGTTTACAGTTGATAAACACGATAAACTAAAGGAAAAAATTGAATCACGTAAAGGAAATAATTGTGATAAAAACAATGAAATGTGTTGTTCTGATTGTATTTGTTACGATAAATAAAAATAATTAAAATAATGAAAACAACATTATTTTTTGGGTTAATCATTATTTTAATAATAGTTTTTATTTATTATAAACTAAATGATGATGATGATGATTATGATAATTCAGCAGGATTTTTTGGAATGAGATAAAAACTTATATTTATAAAATGGAAAATACTCAAACATTAACAATTTTGGAAAAATATTCACCTAAATCATTAGATGAATTAAAATTACCTATTCGTATACATTCACTAATAACAGAAAATATACATAGACCAGGATATAGATTGTTATTACATGGTCCTCCGGGAACTGGTAAAACAACTACAGCAAGATTATTGAATTCTGATAAATCTAAATTTGATGTTTTATATCTTTCAGGTTCTAATGATTTTAATGTTAATGTTTTAAGAGAAAAAGTATATCCATTTGCATCAAATCATTCTGTTTTAAATAAACAAAAAACCATCATTATTGATGAAGCAGAAAATATTTCTGACAAAATACAGGATGCTTTTAAAATCATATTGGATTCTTCTAAAAAAGTAAATTTTATTTTTATTACAAATGAAATTGAAAAAATGAATAGTGCTGTTTTGTCTCGTTGTACACAAGTTGAATATAATTTTCAAGCAAATGAATTACAGGAGCAACAAATAAATTATGTTACTTACTTAAAAAATATTGCTGTTTCAGAAAAATTAGAACATGATGGTCCTGGATTAAAAGAATTATATATCAAAAATTTTCCAGATTTTAGACATTCATTAATTATTATTCAACAATTAATTGATAGTAAAAAATCAATAACTATTGAAAATGTTAGAGCAACTTCAGAAATTGGAGTACAAAATATTGAATTATATGAATTAATAGAAACTATTCATGATTCACAAAAATTTTATGAAAAAGCAACAGAATTTAAAGGCAGAGAAAAAGATGCTATTAATTCATTAGCAGAACCATATTTTAGATATTTGAATTCTAATGGTAAATTTGAACAAACATTAAAAGTTGCCGTTATTATTTCAAAATATTCAAATATGTTGTCAACTACAACAACCAAATTTGGAACGTTTTTCGCTTGCTTAGTAGAATTACGCGGAGTTTTTAAATAACAAAAATTCATGATATACATATTATTAACAAAAGAAAAAATATCATTTCAATTAGAAATTCAAAAAAATATCATTAATTATTTAAAAAATTATTTATCAAATAATTCCAATATTCAATATAAAATTATTTATTGCCCATTACATATTATAGAAAAAAATTTATCTGAAATTGGAAAAGATGATTATGTTTTATTTCACCCATTTGTGGCAGCAAATAATTTATTGATAGTTAAAAAATATCAAAATAGTGTTGTTATTCTTAGACATAAAACTATTTTGATTCAAAAAATTTCTAAGAGAAATCAAATTAATGAAAATCTTGCAATAAATAATGGTTTTAAAATTTTATACATGGAACCAGAATATGATGATATAACAAATGATTCATATAAATTAATAGTTCAACCAGAAGAATATTTAATTTCAATTCAAACTATATTAAACAAAATTTCTGGATAAATAAAATAATAATAAACTGAATAACAACATGAAAAACAATTTTGAAAAGCCAGATTTTTTTATATCAGGAAAAATAGGTAGTGGTAAAGATACAGTAGCTGATTATTTAAAAGCATATTTTGGATATTATAAATTTCGAATAGCTGATACTATAAAACGTATAATAACTGAAAGAAAAAATGTTTCTTTTGAAGAACTTGAAGAACTTAAAAGAAATAATCCTGAAATTCGTAATGAACATACCGATACAGGTGATTGGTTAGGGAAAGGTTCTAATATTAATAGATGTAATTTATTGGTTAATCGTAAATCATTAGATTGGCAAAATTTAGATGTATCAAAACCGTTTGTTGTTTGTGATGCTAGGAGTAAGGAAGAGATTGAAGTATTTTTACAAAATGATAATATTGGTATTTTTCTTTCCAGATTAACAGGAGAATATTCAAAATCAACACATTGGACAGAACAAAATTTATTTACAAATGGTGTATTATCTGAATTGATAGATGAATACCCAGGACAAATTATTGTTGTATTAAATGGAGGTGAATATAAATTAGAAGATTTTCAAAATCGTGAAAATTTATTAGCTTTAATACAATTTGAAACAGAAAATATATCTGGAGAAGAATTATTAGAAAAAATCGATGTTGTTTTAACACAATTAATTGAAAAAGAAAAGGAGGAATAAAACATGGAAAAAAGACTTTTACTTATTGATGGAAATTATTTTGCTCATAGAGCTATACATGGTTTAAGGATTTCTCAACCTGATTTTAATTTAACAACTGTTCAACAAATGAATAATTTTGAATCATTATTAAATGATTCATTTATTAATTTGTTTAAATCATTTAACAATAGTTATCATGAATTATTAGAAAATATCGTTTTTGTATTTGATAATAAATCATGGAGAAAATCTATTGAACCAATTAAACCATATTATATTAATGATAATACTAAATTGGGATATAAAGATAATCGAAAAGAACAAAAAGAAGAATCAGATATTGATTATGATAATTTTAATTTAACAATTGAAAATTTTCGAAATAAAATAAAATCACAAGTTCCTATTATTCATTTTGATGGAGGTGAAGGTGATGATGCTTTGTTGTTGTTAACAAATAAATTTTCAGAACAAAATATTGAAACCATTATATTTGCAACTGATGGAGATTTAAAATTCCTTGTTAATAAAAATGTTATTCTTTTGAAAAATACAAAATCAAAAGAATTACCCGATGGTGAATTTATTATTTCAGGATATTTACATTCAAAATTATTTGCAGAAAAATCTATGTTAGAAAAATTTACACAAACTAATTTAGATACACAATTTTATGATTTATTATTTGCTATTGATGTTGCAAATGGTGGAACTGTTAAATCAACTAAAAATCGTAAATTAAATTCAGGAATTGCAATAACAAATAAATATACAAATTTATTAATTAAGGTAATTTGTGGTGATGCTAAAGATAATATATTTCCTTTGTATCGTTGGAGAAATCCAAAAGATACAATGAATATGAAAGTTACTGAAATAATGATTAAAAAAGCATTTGAAATGTCTTTATATGATTTTGATGAAAAAACTGTTAAGGAAGCTTTTTCTGATGGTAAATTAATGGCACAAATTTTGATTAATTTAAAAACAGTAACAAAACAATCAAATGTTGAACTTAAACAAATAGTGGAACATTATCAACATAATTTAAGAATGAATAAATTACATATTGAATGTTTACCAGAATATGTTGTTAAAAATTTTAATTCTTGTTATGATGACAATTTATCATTAATCAATAAAAGATTAGAACTTGAAACATTATTAAAAATGAATTTAAAAGTTCATCAAAATGATAATGCTAAAGAATTAATGGTATCTTCAATTGTTTCAGATGATAATTCGAAAGAAGTTATTAATGAAAATCAATCTATAATTGATGATATTTTAGGGATATAAATAAAAATTATAAATAATAAATAAACATGGAAAATCAAGAAACAAATCAAGAAATAAAAACACCTGAATGTATACAGGATTTATTGAAAATAAATAATGTTACAAGAATAACTAAGTTTGATGAAATTAATCAAATTTATGATTATAAAAAATTATTAGAAACCGATGAAGTTTTCATTAAATGTAAGAAAAGTAATATAATTATATTTGATACTGATGTATTTAATAGTTGTTATGTTATTGATGTTTTAAATCAATTCCTAGAAAAAGAAAAATTTGAAAATACGGATATATCATATTGTGATAATATGGGTATTTATGAAGAATTATTTAAAGATTTCTTTAAAGATAAATTTAGTTTGGAAAAACCAATTCCAGTTATTTTAGTTATTAATATTGTTGAAAATTCGGGTGAAATAAATAAAGAAGATTCAGATATTTATTTAATTACAGAAAGATTTGGTCCAATAACAACTAATGAATTTATGGAAATAAAATCTATTATAAATAGATAATTCAAAAAATGAATATATTTTATGTTCAGCTGTTTGGTATGTTTGTAGTAAATGTGTCGATATGTATTAATTATAATAATCCAAAATAATTATGGAACAACCAACAAATAATTCTCCAACAAAAACGGTTAATTATGAAGTTTTCAATCGTTTTCAATCTATGTTTTATCAAAACATTAGTGAATTTGAAAAATATTCATATTATGAAATTAAACAAAACTCATTTATATTATTGAATAATTTAATTAAGGGATTTCCACATTTAGCAGATGAATTATTGAATATATATTCACCTGCAATTAAAATATTTGATTCACCTGCAATTATATTAGCATTACAAAGAAAATTTGTAAATGGTTTTACTCGTCCTAGAATGCCACAATTTCTTTATTATAAATCAAAACCAACAAAAGTTATCAAAGAAAAAATAATTAAAATTGATAAAGATTTACTGGAATTTGGTCCTGAAATTTCAAAAGAAATAATGAGTATTTTAATGTATGATTCTAAAACTTATGAATATTTGAAATTTTCAACTAAAGTACAATTTTTAGGTAAACAAATATTAGGTGAAATCCAAAAGAAAGAGGAAATTAAATCAAGAAAAAAATTAAAATAACTACCTCTATATATAACTACACAACTATTTTAGCTGAAATTAATATTTCAGCTAAATTAATTTAATTTAAAATTTAGAAAACATGATGTATTTATCTTTTTTGCTCCCTGTTTGGAACTTTATTAAAAAATATCTTTGGTGGGGTATTATTATTATTATTTTGTATTTTTCAGCTAAATGGGCTTATAATAGAATAACTTATCTTGAAAAAGAAAATCAAAGAAAATCAGAAAATATCAAAAATAAAGATTTTGTTTTTTCCATGGAAAAAACAAAATCAGGACAATTAGAATATACTGTTGCTGCTTTGACTGTTAAAGCTAATGAAATGAAATATTTTTCAACCGATATTATTAAACGTTTGGAAGACATGAATTTGAAAATTAAAAATATGCAATCAATTTCAAATGTTAATTATCATTACACAACTAATATAGATACTGTACAATCTAAAAAAATTGGAGAAAATAAATATTTAGTTGATTGGAAAGATAAAAATAATAGTATTTATGTTAACATAAATACACCAGTAAATAATAATCCATTTTTATCTGATGTTGTTTTTGAAACTAAAGATACATTATTGATAGCTCCCGAATATTCTTATAAAAGAAGTTGGTTATTTTGGAAAAAACTTACTGGTGTTAAATTACATATTAAATCTGAAAACCCTAATTTCAAATTAGACCAAGTTCAAACTTTCCAGATAACAAAATAAAGATGAAAACAAAATTAAAATTATCGAATGTATTATGTAATTTAGATGAATTTTTTAAAAGAAAAAAAATTTATTTTAATGGAAATTTTAATGCTCCGAGTATACCTGAAAAGTTAAAAATAAAAATATTTGGATAAATGAATTTCTCTTAAAAGCTATAATATATTATTTTTTAACAGATGCTGATTTTAGAAAAATATTTGATTATTCAGAAAAAGAAGTAATTGATATATTAGGTTTAATGGAAACAGAATATAATGATATGACTGAATTTTTATCTACTAGTAATTTAATGTTTAAATTAACAAAAGAATTAATTAATAAAAATAAACTTAATGAATTCAAAGCAAGAAAAGATTTTATTTTAAAAATGAAAGAATTAAAAAATAAAAATGGAAGTTCAAGAAGTTAGAAGTATTAAATCTTCAGCAATAGAAACACTTAAAAGTCGTACAAATATTTATGACCCTCGTATCATTACTGATAAGGATAAAAACTTAGCTGTATGGAATAGTGAAAGTGTTGAACTTGCTAAAAAAGGTTTATCTGAAGGTTATAGATTAAAGGAAAGTCCGTTTCTTAAAACAGTAAAAGATGCTGAATTAAGAAAGGGTAATTTACCATTTAATTATACCGAGGACGAACTTGAGATTCTTAAAATTGTTTGGAAAGATAAAAAATTCTTTGGTAATAATTTTATTCACTTAAAGGATGCTGAGTTTGGTTGGAGACAAATTAAACTTCGTGATTATCAGGAAGATTTATTAGATTCATATACAAATAATAAATGGAACATTTTGATGTTCCCTCGGCAATCAGGAAAAACAACAACAACAGTAGTAGAAATTGTCCATTATGCAATATCTAATTTTGATAAAGATATGGTTGTTATCGCACAATCAGACCTTGTTGTTAATGAAATTCTTAAGAAAGTTAAGGAAGCTTTCCATTCTTTACCATTTTTCATGCAACCTGGATTTATCAAATTTAATGCTTCCGGGTTTGTATTAGATAATGGTTGTAGACTTAGTATTGGTGTTGCATCTGAATCTGTTGTACAAGGATTTTCTCTTGATTTTCTGTTTATTGATGAATTTGCTTATATTCCAAGTCTTAGAGTAAATAAATTTTGGAATAATATTTATCCTGCACTTGTTAATAACCCAAATTCAAAATGTATCATAGCAAGTACTCCAAATGGTAGAAATAAATTCTGGGAATTATGGTATGGTGCTGAAACTAAGAAAAATAGATTTGTTACTTCAAGAATATATTGGTATGATGTTCCTCGACCATGTAAAAAAGGTCAAACACCTGAACAAGCTTTAGAAGAATTTAAAGCAGATACAATTGCCAACGTTGGATTTGAGGGATGGGAAATGGGTTTCGAATGTTCATTTGATACTCAATTGAAATCAATATTTCCAGTTAAAATTCAAAAATGGTTACGTGAAAAACAACGTCAACACAAAGAATTATGGTCAAAAGATAATCACCCATTAGGTAATGAATTTAATATAGAATTTAGAAATCAAGAAGATTTTATAAATGATGCTGGTGAAGAAATTAAAGGAATAAAATATGATTTAAAAAATGATTATTTTGTTATTGGAGAAGATTTAGCTGAAGGACTAGGGCAAGATTGTAGTATAATGAAAATTCGTAAGGTTGAATGGGATATTGTTGATAAATGTTTAAAATATATAAATATTGGTGTATTTAAAGATAATGAAATTTCTGTTGAAGATTTTGCTGAACATAACATGAATTTCTTTAGACATTTTAATCAAAATAAATTACGTTGTGTTGTTGAAACAAATAATTATGGTGGTGAATATTTTGCACAAATTAAACAATTAGCATTAAATAATAATGAATATTCGGATTTTGATAATATTATTTTTGCTAAATTTATGAGAAATTCCAAAGATGATTATGAAATGGGAATTAGATGGGACGCTTCAAATAAAAAAGTAGGTGTCAAAGCATTTAGTAATTTGGTTGGTAAATGTTTATTAGATGAAACTCATTTTGAATCTGTCGAGGAATATTTAAACTTTGGTAAAAATTCTAACGACACATATAGTTCCCAGTACGGACATGACGATTTGGTGATGGCTGATGTTTCCACAAGTTATTTTTTAAAATCAAATAATCTTTATGCAACAAGTTTCCTTAAAGAAGCTGAATATGATTTAAGAGCAAGATGTTTTGATGAAGCTGAAGAAGTATTGAAACAAAAAGAAGAAGAAAAGAAACAAGCTGAATCTATATATAGACGTGATGGCTGGCATTTAAGAAATTCAGAAATAGAATATAATTCAAGAAAACGTCGAAAAGGAGGTACTAATTTATTAATGTAAAATAATTCAATCTATAAATGATTAAATTATTGGATATAAATACAAATGTTATAAATTTATATCAATATGGTTAATACAGTTATTCTTACAAAAAAATTAATAGAAATATATGGTGATTTATATATTTATGATAAAATAAATTATGTAAATTCTAAAACCCCGGTAATTATTATTTGTCGTGAACATGGAGAATTTACTAAAAGGTCTAATGAAATTTTAAATGGTTTTGGATGTCCAAAATGTGCTAATATACAAGCTGGTGAATCAAGAAAGAAAAATGGAAGAATTCCATTAATGAATACAAATATTTTTATCAATAAAGCTAATGAAAAACATAATAATTTTTATGATTATTCAAAAGTTGATTATAAACATTCACAAGAAAAAATAATTATTATTTGTCCAGAACATGGAGAATTTGAACAATTGCCATCAAGTCATTTATTTGGAAGTAAATGTCCTAAATGTTCCAGAAACGAATCTGATAAAAAAAGAACATTAACAACAGAAAAATTTATTGAAAATTGTAATTTGATACATAATAATTTTTATGGTTATTCAAAAGTTGATTATAAACATTCACAAGAAAAAGTAATTATTATTTGTCCGGAACATGGAGAATTTAGTCAATTACCTTCAGAACATTTACGTGGTACAAAATGTAAATCTTGTGGTAATAATAGTATGAAATTAACAAATAATGAATTTATAGAAAAAGCTAATATTATTCATGAAAATAAATATTCATATCATAAAATAAATTATATACATTCAAAACAAAATATTATAATACATTGTACTGAAGAAGATAAAAATGGATTGGTTCATGGAGACTTTGAACAAAAACCAAACCAACATTTAAATGGACAAGGTTGTCCAAAATGCGCATTAAAATTTGATAAATCTGAATCAGAAGTTTTAGAGTTTATTCAATCATTGAACATTAATAATATTATAACTAATGATAGAACTATTCTTAATGGTAAGGAAATAGATATTTATCTTCCTGATTTAAAAATAGCCATAGAATATAATGGTTTATATTGGCATTCAGATTTATTTAAGGAAGATAAATACCATCTTGAAAAAACTGAAGAATGTTTAAAACAAGGAATTCAATTAATCCATATATTTGAAGATGAATGGATTAACAAAAAAGAAATAGTTAAATCAAGATTATGTTATATTCTTAATAAAATAGATAAAGACCATATAGCTTATGGGAGAAATTGTTTTATTAAGGAAATTAATGATAAATCAATAACACGTAGTTTTCTTGAAAGAAACCATATTCAGGGATTTGTTGGTAGTAAAATAGATTTAGGTTTATATATAATCATTAATAATAAGGAATATTTGTTATCAATAATGACTTTTGGTGAATTACGTAAAAGTTTAGGTAATTCTTCTTCAGAAGATTGTTATGAACTATTGCGTTTTTGTAATGCTATTAATTATTCAGTTATAGGGGAGCAAGCAAATTATTAAAATATTTTGAAACTCACTATAGACCAGAAAAAATAATAAGTTATGCTGATAGACGATGGAGTACAGGTAATCTTTATGAACAATTGAATTTTCAACAAATACGTGTATCTCCTCCTAATTATTTCTATATTTCTGTACAGAAAAGATTACATAGATTTAATTATCGTAAAGATATACTTATTTCAAAATATGGTTGTTCTCCTGAAGATACTGGAAGAAATTTCACAAAAAATGTGTTAGGATTAAATCGTATATATGATTGTGGTACATTAGTGTATCAAAAATAAATAATATAAAATTATGAAACTTTCAACTATTTGGACAGATTTTGATGAGTTTTTAGATTTGTGTTTAAAAACAAGCACAAATGATACTCGATATAAAATGAAAATTTATCAAACTTATTTTGATAAAAATGGTTTTTATCAATTTGATTGGCAAAAATTATTTGATGCTATTGTATTTATATTTTGTAACGATAAACGGATTGCTTCTAAATTTGATTATTCAAAAGAATTTTTAAAGGACCAACAAGAAAAACTTGGTAATAAATTCAAAACATTTGAAATTGAAACATTAGATGGAAAAACTAGTGAAAAAATTAAACCAAATGATATTTTAAAAAAATTATTCGAACAATTAAAAGCAACATCAAGAATTACTTTAAATGGTGAAATCCAATTTTGGGGAAGTTATACTGATAATTATAAACAATCTGATAGTATTTATTTAACAAAAACAATTGAAACTGAGAATCCAATTAAAGTAAATATTATTGGTTATATAAATAGACAATTAAAAGATTATTTTAAAGTTATTCATGGAGATTCAGAAATTTTATTAGAATATATTGATGGTAAATATCAACACTCAATAAATACACAAACAGGTAAAAAAGTTAATTTAGCTATAAAATATCCCGAAATAATTCATTTTATAAATGCTAAATATTATGGGATATTATTAGATAACCTATCATTTGCTAATTTTGAATATTTGGTTAAATCTTATTGTGAAATAAAAAATTTAACTGTTCCAAGTAATCGAGGAGAATTAACATCAAAAGAAAGTAATACGTCTATTTCATCTTTAAGTGATGTTTTGAAATATTTTAATGAATCACATAAAAATTATTCAAATATTGTATTCACTTATAAAATGGATAAATTTAATTCATTTTCAGTTAAACGTTCTGATGATGAAGATTATAATAAATTTAGAAGTGAAGATGAAAATGAATGGGGTAAATTACGTAGTGCAAATAAATCAAGAAAAGGTATAATTAATAAACCATTAAATTAAAAAATATGTTCTTCGAAAAAATAAATAATTTAATATCAAGTGAATTTAAAATAGAAATTAAAGCCCAAACTAAATTAGATAAAAATGTTATGCTTATTACATTAAGTAAAAATAAAATATCTTATGAATCAACTATTACAGGTATTATTTCTGAAGAATTATTTTTAAGAACAGTAAAAAACATGAAAGAAAGGTTGAATACTATGTATAATACAAATAATGAAAATTCATAAAAACCAAGGAGGTGTTAATTCAGAAAATTCCGATAGTAATTGTCGGAATTTTTCTTATTATATCATCTTATAAATATAAATTAATACGGATAAAAAATATATAACCATAAAAATATATTAAATTATGAAAAATTTTAATCTTACACATATTGATGTAAATAATATTATTGAAACTTATGAATTAAGAACAAATTTAAAAGTTATTGATAAAATTGATGAATTATGTTGTGGAAAAAATATACACAATGAAAAAATTTATTTATTTATTAAAAATGATTTTGTTTTAATTACGAAATCTTATTTATTAATACAACAATTATTTCAAACAATTGATAGTTTAATGAAAATTCCAGAGGAAATTTATTTAATGGAATATTATACTTTTAAACAAGCATATACGGGAGCTTTACAATATTCAAATGAAGAATTAAATAAAATTATTAAATAATCATGGATAATAAACATAATTTAACAGTAGAAGAACAATATAAATCAATGTCAGAAATTGAACATATTCTTACCAGACCAGGTATGTATTTAGGTTCAACTTATTCTGAATTGAAAGATGTTCATTTGTATAAACCTTCCGAAAATAAAATAGTTGAAATTAAAGGTGTTGGATATAATGCTGGTTTATTAAAATTGTTTGATGAAGTTTTCACAAATCCAATAGATGCTAGACGTAATAAGAAAAGATTATTTGATATTACAGAAATTAGTGTTGATGTTAATACTAATGGAACAATTAAAATTACTGACAATGGTGGTATTGCTGTTGTTTTTCATAATGAAATGAAAATGTATTTACCAAAAATGTTATTTGGTTTTTTACGTACTTCGGGAAATTATAATGAGGAACGTGATGGTGCTGGATTAAATGGTATAGGTTCTAAATTAACAAATATTTATTCAAAATATTTCAGAGTTACAACTTCCGATACTAAATATGAAATGGATATTCAATGGAGTAATAATATGTCTCAAATTGATTTTGAAGATGTTAATCCAATAAAAAATAGTTATCATGGTTCAACATTTGAATTCCTAATAGATTTGGAAAGATTTGAACTAACAAATTTAGATACTGCTACAATACGAATAATGCAAAAAAGATGTATTGATGGAGCAGCTGCAAATCCCGGGTTAAAAATAAATTTCACATCAAATATAGCTGATGGAGCATTAAATTCCATATGGTTATTTGATACATTTGACAAATTTGTTGATTTACATTTATCTAAAAATGAAATAGAAAACACACAAAAAATAATTCAAAAAGGTTTTGATGATATTGTTTTAATACCAAGTATTGGATATAATTATGGTTTCGTTAATGGAGCTGTTTGTGTTGATATTGAGGGAACTCAATACAAAAAAATACATAAACAAATTGTTGATAAAATTCTGGAAATTCTTAAAAAGAAAGATATTGAATTAATTACAGAAAAAGATATAAAAAATAAATTATCATTATTCTGTAACATATCATTACAAAATCCTAATTATTCTTCACAAACCAAAGAAAAATTAACATCAAAAATACCATTAGATAAATTAAAATTAAATAAACAATTTATTGATTCATTAGAAGATAGTGAAATAGTTAATCAATTGATTGATTATTATAATGTTAAATATCTTGCTGAACAAAAGAAAAATTTACGTAAATTAAACGGTGTTCTAAAAACAACTAAATCTAAGAAACTTATTAGTTGTGCTGATAAACATAGTAACGAAAATGAATTATGGTTATTTGAAGGAACATCTGCATCAAATGGATTTCTTTCTTATCGCGACCCAAATAAAATGGCTTGTTATCAATTAAGAGGTAAAGTTAAAAATACATTAAATTTAAGTAAAGAAGATATTGTTAATAATATTGAATTACGTGAAATCATAGCTGTTTTGGGATTACAATTTGGTGAACCAAAAGCAAATCTTAAAAATTGTACATTCAGAAAAATAATTATTGCATCAGATATGGACCATGACGGAAACCATATTTGTGGATTAATGATAGTTTTCTTTGCTAAGAATTTTCCTGAATTATTTTTAGATAATAGAATTTATCGAGCTATTTCACCAATTGTTATTGCTTCAAAGGGAACAGGAGATAAAAAAGAAGAAAGATTTTTCTATACAAACGAAGAATATCAAAAAGCTGAATCAAATTTAAAAGGTTGGGATATTGCATATATTAAAGGTCTTGGTTCTTTAGAAGATGAACATTATGATATAATGCTTAATCAACAAAGATTAATGAAATTCACAATAAAAAACAAGGATTATATGTCAACCATAAAAACTTGGTTTGATAAATCAACTGAGTTAAGGAAAAATCTCCTTTTAGAAGAAGAATTTATAGAAATAGATGATTAAATATTTTTAAGTATGGAAAAAGATAAAAAATTTAAACCAGGTGATAATATAATGGTTTGTGGAACATTAAATACTTATATTACAAAAATAGAAAATGATAAAATTTATTTTTTGAATGAAGATGGAATAGAAAAATTTGAAACTATTAATGCTATTGAATTTTTAGGTTCACCTAATTTAGAACAACAAAATAAATCATTTATAATTGATTGTGGAATATATCCATTTGAGATATATATTTTCTTTTCAGATTTGGATTATATGTTTAATGAATTGAAAGATAAAACATCGAAAAAATCTTTCAAACATATTAAAAAAATCTTTAAAGAAGAAAATAATCATGATGGAACATTTTTAATTAATGATGATAATACAATGATAATTCATATGTGGAATGAAATTAAAAATATCAATGAATTATCGGTTTTTAATCATGAATTATTACATGCAACAATTGCAATACATAGGATTATTGAATGTGAATTAAATCATAATTCAGAAGAAACATATACATATTTATATGGATATTTATGTGAACAAGTTTATAAACAATTAAATCTTAAATTCGAATAAATGGGACAAATAGTTAACGTATATCATGGTTCTCCTAATAAATTTGATGAATTTTCATTTGATTTTGTTGGTAGTCAATCTGGAACAACAGGTGCTGGATTTGGTCTGTATTTCACTGAAGTAGAAGCAGAAGCTTTAGTTTATGGTGAAAATATTTTTGAATGTGTTTTAACATTGAAAAACCCAATACATAATAGAGAAATATCATTAAAATATAATGATATAAAAAGAATTATTGATAATTATATTGATGTTGGTGGAAATAATTATTATCAAAATTATCAATATAATGAAAAAATAGCTATTGATGATTTATTAAAATATTCTATTTCTGATACAGAAATTATTGGTTCAATGGTAAATGCTGGAATGCAATTAGATATTATTATGGAGATATTGACATCATTAGGTTATACACATACAATAGATATTATTGAACCTGATGACAATATAAGTACTCATTATATTGTTTATGATTTGAATGCAATTCAAATCATTAATAAATATACATTAGATACGCGATGAAAATAATCAAATATTTATGTAAAAAATTAAATCAATTTAAAAATTGGTTTGAATTATTATTTTATTTTGAATGTGAAAAATGTAAAACTAAAAGTGTATATTTTTCACACGAAGAACATTTTACACCTGGTTCCCCAAATGTTTATATATGTAAAAATTGTGATGAACAATATATTATATGTTAATTATATCCAACTTATAAATGTTTAATTAATAGGATATATAAATTATATTAATTAAAAAATAAAAATTATGAAAAATGATAATGACCTGGTTTAAAGATTACGATGGTATTTAAAAATACCAAAAACCAACAAAAATACATAAAAATTTAATCATTTTGATTATATTTAAAATACAAATGATTTAATAATAACTATTTGTATTAATTAAGTTAATAATATTTCGGACTTACATGAGATGAAAATTTCTTAAGATGCTTGTTAATTAAATTTAACCGTTGAAATTGAATTCAAGAATAAATTATGGAGATATTTATTAATTAATTAATATTGTGGATAGGACTGAGAGGAACTTGTTAACCCTTATATTTGTTGAAATCGCGAAAGATTTTTATCAATTAGCCCAAATATAAAATATTTATTATTAAATTTTAAACAAATTATTTCAAATTAGTTTGGGGGATAAAAACTTCGGAAACATCATTTATGATGCCTGTTTTTTATTTGAAATAATTTTTGTACTTTAATCATTTTTGCTTGATTTGTTTTGTTAATAGCTACCTGATATTTAATTATTTTCGGGTAGCTATTTTATTTTTTAATTTTAATTATATTTCAATATTAGACTGAATTAAATCTTCGAAAGAAAAACCATAAAGTTTATGTTAATTATAATATATGTTTTGATAAGAGACATATACGAAAAACAAGCTTATTAATTTCGAAAATATTTGATAACATAATCTTTCTATAAATGTAATACTTAATTGGATATATAAATTAATCAAAGAAATCATTAAAAAACATGAAAAAAGATAGATTAACAAAAAATATACACAATATTGGGTATTTAGGTATTGGTGAATATATAGCTAATAGTAAATCATCAGCATATAGATGTTGGAACCATATGATAACTAGATGTTATTCAGAAAAACAACAAAAATTACAACCATATTATATTGGTTGTACTGTTGATGAAAGATGGCATAATTTTCAAGTTTTCGCTGAATGGTATAAACAAAATTATATTGATGGTTACGCTTTAGATAAAGATATATTATTTAAAGGAAATAAAATTTATGGACCTGATACGTGTTGTTTTGTACCATTACAAATAAATCAATTATTTACTAAAAATAATTTACGTAGAAATAATATTCCTATAGGTGTTCGAGTTACTACATCTAACAATTATCAAGTTTCAGTTAAAAAATTTGGAAAACATTTAACGTTTGGTTGTTATAAAACAATAAACGAAGCTTTTAATGTTTATAAAATTGAAAAAGAAAAATACATTAATGAAGTTGCTGAAATTTGGAAAAATGAAATAACACAAAATGTATATGAATCATTAATAAAATATCAAGTTGAAATAACAGATTAATCATGGCTAAAATTAAAAAAGATTATAAAGATGCTGAATCAATGCCAGCAATTATAACAGAAAGAGAAACAGATATTTACTTAAATAATGAAGTAAAACATTATGCTTTATATGTTGTAACAACAAGAGCATTGCCAAATATTATAGATGGTCTTAGAGTTGGTGCACGTAAAATTCTTTATGCTGCAATGACAGGAAAATTAAAAAAAGGTAGTAAGGAAAAAATGCCTGTTTTAATTGGTAATGCTATGGAACTTGAATTTTTACATGGTGATTCATCATTAAAAAACACCATAGAACAATTAGGCGCAAAACATTTATTTGAATATTCACCATTAGATATTATTGGACAAACAGGTTCATTAAGAGTTCCAGAAGCTTCAACTGCAGCTAGATATTTAAAAGTAACAAAAAATAAAAATATTGAATTGTATGATTTTGATATGGATATTTTGAGATATAATTTTGAAGATGGTAAATATACGGAACCAAAATATTTTTTACCTATAATTCCAATGGTATTATTATGGAGAACAAATTCACCAGGATTTGGATTTTCATTTAGAAGTTTTAGTCATGATATTAATGATATTATTGATGCAACCATTACTTCCTTAACACAAGGTTCATGTAATGGTTTATTTCATATTCCAATAAGACCATCAATTTTAGGTATATCTGAAGATAACATAATATTTAATGAATCTAAACAAACATATTATAATGTTGGGGAATATCAAATTGATGGTGATATTTTAATTATTACAGATTTACCATTTAATGTTTCATATTCAAAATATGAAAAACATCTTATTGAATTAAAGGAACAAAATTATATTTTTGATTTTAGGAATCAATCAAAAAAAGGTGCTATTAAATATATAATAACTTTTCCAAAAGGTAAAATAAATTTATTAATGAAAGAATCATGGAAATTCTTTACGAAAATGAAATTATTTTCAAAAATACCAAATTTAACATTAAACACAATTGATATTGATGGTAAAACAATTGTTAATTTTGAAACAACACAAGATTTAGTTGATGGTTTTGTTAAAAGAAGATTAAGATTTTATAATGAAAGAAAAACATTACTTGTTGATACCATAGAAAAACGTATTGTTGATTTAACAGATAAAGCAAAATTTATACAATTAGTATTGGATGGTAAATTAGTTATCAATAAAAGAAAAGTTGAAGATGTTAAAAAAGATTGTGATACTTTAGGTGTTACTTACGAGGGTTTGAAATTAATAACTTTAAGATTTACAGAAGAAGAAATAAATAAAGCTATTAATGAAATAGTAAATTTAAAATCTGAACTTGAATATATAAATAATACTTCGATTGAACAAATGTATCTCAATGATTTAATTGAATTAAAATCAAAAGTATCAGACATTAAAAAAATTAATATTTTATAAAAATGAAAAATCAATATAGAATTGGCGAAGAAACATTATTAAAATTAGATTACGGTTTATCTGAAAGAAAACATTTTTTTCAATATAATCAAAATGGTAATAGTCAATATGTTTTAGGTCAACCAGAATTATTATTTAATAATAGTAATAATATCAATGAAATAATTGAAAAAACAGTATGGAATGATACAAACCAATTAAATAAGGTTTTTAATTCGTTACCTTTATTGGATAATATTAATGATTTTGATGGTATTTTTAATGAACGTATTATAACTGGTACTATTCTATTAAAACAAGGATTTTCATGGAATAATGTTTTTGGTGTTTTAGTTGTTATTAAAACAATGGGTAATCAATTTACAGAAAAAATATTACTTTCACAATTATTTAATATTGATAATTTCAAATTTAATTTTGATGATTCGAAAGAATTAATTAATGGAAGTTTTTGGACTAAAAATATTAATTTTTGTATACCAAATTTTAATGAACAATTAATGATTTCAATTGAAACCATTATGTTTACAGATGTTGTTTATGATGGTATTGATATAGGTAAAATTAATAATTATCCTGTAAGTATTGATAATTATGAACCATTAGTTGGTGAAGAACCAATACCTGCAAATATACAAACAGAAGTAATAATTGAAAATAATCAATATTTAAGTATTACTCCGATAACATTAGAACCAAATAAAACATTAGAAAAAACTATTTATGAATTTTTTGGTTTAAACGAAAATAATATTATACCAATTACAATAGAACATATTGTAAAATATGGTAATGATAATTTTGGTTATAAAACAATAAAAATATCTAATGAAGATTATAAATATGGTAAAATAAAGATTGGTTTAGATTTAACTGAATTTGATTCAACCGAAATAACTATTTTTGTTTCAACAGAAATTAATTGTAATAATAAATTAATTAAAAGAGAACAAACAATAATATTTGATTATGCTGATATTTTAAATCCAGTAATTTCAAATTTAGTTTTATCTCCAGCATCCATATTTCCTGTGGAAGTTAAAAATATACAAAATATAAATAATACAGTTATTGAATCAAAAATAGAATCAAAAATAATAGCTGTATATCAACCAACTTTTGTAGAATTACAAATTAATGATGTTATTTTATTTGAAAGTAAAAATATATCATTTAATGATATAACTATTCCATCATATTTAGTAACAAAAACATCTGAAGGAAATGATAAAGATTTCATCTTATCAAAAAGCACTATTGAAGGAAAAATATATTATGATTTAAGTACAATAACGAAACCTGAAAAAGATATTAATTATCAAATAATTGATGCTGAAACAAAACTAATCCTTAAAAAAGGAATAATCAAAATATAAATAAAATATGGATAATTTACTGACAGCTATAGATTTAGAAAATAATAATAAATTCATTAATAACATAGTTGAAGAAAGAGTAATATTATTTGTTAAAAAATTAGTTCGAAAAGAATTAAAAAAATTTAAAGATTCAAAAAAAATTGAAAATAATTCATTGGAAGATATAAAAATATCTGATGAAGAAAAAAACAAAATAACAAAAGAAATATTAGATTCAAAAGAAGTAAAAAATTATCGTCAATATGAATATGAAATATTAAAATCTACAAAAGAAAATTATTATAATTTCCGTAATAATATAGATGATTTGAATGATATAGATAATTTTTCTTTTGATATTGAAAAAGCTGAAATTCAAACAATAAATAATTTTAAAACTTACGAAAATCTAATATTACATTCAATTTCAAATAATACATTATTTCAAAGAATTAAAGAAGAAAAAAAGAAAATGATTCAATCTAAAATTGAATCATTTTCACATATAATAATTGATGAAGAATCCTTAATGATGAATTCATTAAATCAAATATTATTAATGAGAGAAATGTATAAAATTGATATTACTATTGATGATATTATTTTATATGAACGTTTTAATTTACAAAATAATATTGATATATCTTATCAATTATCTGATAATTTATTTAAAAAAGTATCTAATGGTATTATATCAAAAAATATTCTTAATGAATTTTTGCCTAAATCAAATACAATACGTCAATTATCAACATCATTAAAAAATATTAATAATTTAGTTTATCAACAAATTATTAGTAATAAAATGTTAGCTGTTTTATTTTCAAAAGAATTTATTTCCAATAATAAAATAACTACTCTTGAAACAACATATACAAATAATATTAATAGAGAAATGGTTTATAGAACCAGAACTTTAGGTGAATTATTATTTGAAATTACCAATGAAGAAAATATTGGATTTCAAAAAGTCGAAAGACAACAAATATATATGACTTATGATGGTTTAAGACCTTCAAAAGAAGAATATTATAAATGGAATGGGTTACAAGTATTTGATATAGATTTAAAATTTTGGATTAAAAAATCTAATGGTAATATACAGGAATTAAAGGAATTAATACATAAATATTTATCAAATTTTCATTGGTATTTATGGATTTGTACATCTGCTTCCGGGAATGGTTTACATATTTATACTAAAGTAACTCCTCCACATCATGTTTATATAATACCTGAAAATAATGAATATATATCAAAATATTGGCATCAAGTAAATTATATTACTAAATTATCAAATATTTACGATGTTTTAAAACGTTGTCATTTGTCGAAAAATAATAATATAGATTTTTCATTGTTTTTTAAAGAACATAAAAATGAAGGTACTTCCATTATTAAAATGGAAGAAAATAATATCGATGAAAATAAATATGTTGATAATGTTGTATCACGTATTACAGCTGGTATTAGATTATCATTTGATACAAATCCATTAATAAATCATAATTTCTTAGATTTACATATAGGTTTAGGTTTAGCACAAACATTAGATGGTTATGAATATCAGGAAACTATTGAAAAAGTATTGTTACGTAAAAATACAAATTGTAAACAAATAGATTTAATTAATGAAAATTTAGTTGTTGAAAATCAAGAAGATTATTTACAAAGAAAAAATAAAAATACTATAGACCTTAGTAAATTTGTAACACTTGGTATTGATATTAATGAAATAAATGTTTTACCAAAAAATCAAATTAATTATGTTACTCGTTATAATGTTTGTAATACACTAGCTTCATTGTTTGGTAAAGATGGAATAAATATTGCACATTCATTATTGGATTCAAAAGCAAATGGTAATGTTGGTGAAATAAATTCATTTTATAGTTGTGCAATTTCAAACGGAAAAGAACCATCAAAATTAGGTTTAGAAATACTCAGGAAAGCAGGAATAATAAAAAATATTGAATCTGAACTAGTTGAAATTGTTGAAACTGGATTCAAAAATGATTTAAAATTAGAAATTGAAAAAACATTGTTAAATCCTATAGAAAACATAGATTTCAAATTATTACATAATCAATATTTATCCGATATTAATAATGAATTGATTAATAGGGTAACAGGTGAAAAATTAAATATTATATTTTCTCCCCCAGGTTCAGGAAAAACTCATTGGATTTTGAAATTAGCTAAAGAAGGTAAAAGAGTATTATTGGTTTTGCCTTATATTTCAGTAATTCAGAATAAGGTTGAAAACGACTCTTCAATAACAGATTTATTTGATACTTTTTATGGTTCAACTGATATAAAAGATATAGCTTACGGTCGTAATGCAGTAACAACATTTGATAAGTTTTCAAGAAGTAGTTATGAAAAAATATCTAAAATGTTTGATTATATTTTTCTTGACGAAAGTCACTTATTATTTACAAGTAGTTATAGAATTGAAGCTACAAGTAATGTTATCAAAAAAATAAAGGAATTATTTTATATTTCAAGTAATGACCCTTTCAGTGCTAAAATAGTTTTAATGACTGGAACCGAGACTGGAGAAACTTATTTTTTCAATAAGGTTTCAAATATAATGAGAATATCAAAACCACAATTGAAAAAAGAATTAGAATTTTTAATTTGTGGAGATACATTAGATTCAATAACAAGATTAGCATCAAAAGCAGCTGATTTAATTTCAAATGGCTATCGATTAATGATTCCCACAAATAAAGGTGAAATCTATTCAGAAAAAATTATTGGAATGATTGAATATTTATTAAATCGTAATTTAAAATATGGTTATTATAAACGTTCAAACACTGAACAAGAAATTTGTCAATTAATTAATAATGAAAATTCAATAGGTGATTATGATATTGTATTTTGTTCCAATTATTTAAGTGTTGGTATTGATATAAATGATAAAGATTTAAAATTTGCATCAATATATTTAGGTAATTTTTCAGGATATGAAATAGAACAATTTAATGCACGTATTCGTAAAACAGGAATTAAATCAATTTATTGTATAACAACAAATAAATTAGATGGGACAACAATAGATTCATTATTAGTTGAACCAGATTTATTATTAAAAATAACTGATGAAGACCAATTATATTTTATTGATGATAAAAGTATTGCTTCTGCAAAAACAGAATTTATTGCTAGTTATGACCCAGTATTACATAGAATTACTACACCTGGATTTTCTTTATTAAATGGTAAAATTCAATTTAATCTTGAAGAATATGAATTAGTATCTTTCGAACAAAAATATTCTATTTGTATGGAGCATCCAATTAAAGTTGCAAGAGAATTGGCTAAATATGGTTATCAAATAACGGTTTCAACTGAATTTGAAGGTTTATCTGAAGGTGAACAAGAAGTTTTAAAGAAAATGGGGATTGAAGCTGCTAAAAATGAAAAGATAAGAAAACATAATTTATTAGTTGGTACTTATATGGATTTAATAAATCAAAATTATTATTCAAATGAAAATGGATTGGAATTTTCAGATGCTATCGAATGGATTGGTAAGAATAATAATAAAATTATTGAAGATAGAGAATTAACAAAAATTGATGAAGATGGTAAAACAATAATACCATGTTTTGTTCAAATTATTTATGATGTATTTGCATCACCCCAACAAGTTATTGTTCGTTCAAGAGAAGCATTTGATAAAATGTATAAACCAGCAAAATATCTAATTAATAGATATTCGAAAATTAAAGCTATAGATATAATATATCAATATGTTGATGATAATGGAATTTTAAAACAAAAGAATTTTCAACGAGCAATAAATTTATTGAAACTTATTGATGGTTCTGAAGCAAATGAATTAGCTGAACCAATAACACGTTCATTAGAAAAAATTTATTTATTTATTGATAAATTTGAAACCAACAAAGATTTCCGTATTGGCTATGAAACTTATCAATCTTTATTAGATACTTGGACTAATGAATATATAGATACATTAGGAATTAAAATTAATACCAAATATGGTTTTGATAAAATTAGAGATGGTTTAATAGAAATGCTTAATGATGTTGGGACTAAATCAACTTCAAAAAATGGTATTAGATTTTCATATAATTTAATGCCTGAACAAGATTCAACAACAATTTTAAATCGTAGAAGTATTGATACATTAGTAAGTAATATGTTTAATATTACAGATAATATTGTTTCCAGTAGAAATAAAATTAAACAAAAACATATTCAATTAAAACAACAACAATTTTAATTTATGAAATTATCAGATATATTAAATCAAGAAGAATTTTTTACAATTATTTATGAAAGATTAAAATATTCCGAACAAACATTTGCTTTTAAAGAAAAAATAATTAAATGTTATATAGAATCAGCAAATTTTGAAATATTAATTTTAAATGATATTTTCCATATAAATAATGAAACATTTAAAATATATGGGGATATTAATGATAAACAAATTAATATCCATATATGTGAAATAATTTGGAAAAAATTTAACAAAAACATATTCAATTAAAACAACAACAATTTTAACTAAAAAACACATAAAACATGATATTTACAAATTATATAAAATTAGATGAATTTATTAAAATTATTAAAGATAATTTCCTGAATTGCAATGAAACAAATATAAAATTATGTTATTTATATTATGATAAATTTGAAATATTTTGGTATAATAATAATGTTCGAATTAAATTTAGTGAACAAGTTTTAGATAAATTTAAAGTTCCACCAAAATTATCCGATAATGAAAATAAAAAATATGTTGCAACATATTTTTATAAAAAATATTTGAAAGAAATTAACATAACCGAAGAAGATTCAGAAAAAACTTCTAAAAATAAATCAAAGAAAAAAATATACATAAAAAATCCTGTTAAATTTAAGAGGGATGTTGAATTTTCCAAAGATAAAGAAAAAACAATACCAACTTATAAATTAAAAGAATTTTGGAATTATAGTATAAATCCAATAACAGGATTTGCAATAACTATAGATAAAAGTTTAAATTATTTACATACAAATTATTGGATTGATAAAAATATAAATTCATAAACATGAAACCAAAAATATTAAATCAGGAAAGTTTAATGGATAAATTTAATATTATTAATGGAAATAATATTACTATTAATCAATTAAAAAAAGATTCACAAATTCATTTAATGGAAATATTAAAGAATTTTCTTTATACAGGAACAGAAATATTGGAAAATTTTAATATTGATGATTTTAAAGAATATACATTTTCTGGAACAAGAATAATAATTGGACATTTTAATTATTTCAATTATTGTAGAGATAATCCAAATACATTATTTTATTTGGGTAAAAATAAAAACATAGTAGAAATAAATTTCAGAGATTCATTAGATGTTTATAAGGAAATTGAATTAAAGGCTTTTGATGAAAATCAATATGTTATTGAATTAATTTTTAAATCAAAACGTATGAAATTAAGAAAAACTAAAATTGTTCGAAATAAATTTCGTTTTACATATTCAAAATTTAAAAATGAAATTTCATTAAGAGTTATGAATGAATAAATTAATGAATGGATAAAAGCAACACAAATCAAATAAAATGGAAAACAAAATTAAATTTAGTGAGTGATTCAATAATAAATTAAGTGTTGAATGTTATCCATTATCAGGTGAATTAATAAAAAATTCAAAACAAATTGATTATATTATTAATGTTTCAGATGAATATATTGAAGTAAATCATAATATTTGTAATGAAAATAATATTAAATATTTTTGGTTTCCATTATCTGAATGTACTTCAATGGGTATAAATTCTATTTATGGTGCTTTACAAATTTTGTGGATAGCTGAAAGTCAAAATAAAAAGGTATTATTGTATTGTCATGCAGGAGCTAATAGGTCGGTAACAGTTGCTGAATGTTATTATTTTTTGAGAACTAAAACATATTTGAAAAGAAAAGATAATCAAAAATTAGATAAGGATATATTAAATATGTTTATTTTTGATTCAGAAGAAGAAAAAATTGAAACTGAAAAAAGTTTTAAAAATTCCCGAATACAAGATAATATTGATAATATGGTTTTACCTTCAAAATATATTATTGAAAAATTTTTAAAGGAATGTGCTATTAAGTTTGAAAATTACCAAATAGCTTCAGGAGGTAATTTAGATAGAATAAAACTTGATTCAAAAATATATAATTATTAACATGGAAAAAATATTAATAAATAATAAAACTTGATTCAAAAATATATAATTATTAAAATTAATATCAATAATTCATAAATTGATATTATCAAAACAATATTTTGGTGATACCCAAAAGTTTTTTAAAAAATCATTAAAAGGTGGACAAAGATATTTATCAAATTTACAAAATAGAATTACTGAAAATAAAGTTGGATTTTTGATTTCAAATCCATCTGTTATTAAATATTTTGAGAATCTTTCAAATATTTAAAAAACAAACCTTAAAAGAAAATAAAACAACAAAAAATTATTAAAAATTATTAACATGGAAAATAAAACAAAACAAAACCAAAACCAATATTTATATCTAAATTTTATTTTGAAAATAAACATTCATTAAATGAATTTATACAATTTGGAATTAATGAAACTCAAAATAATTTAACAAAACAATTTTCAGATTATCATGTATTATTAGTAGCAAATATAAATCCTGATTTAAATGAAGAAATATATTTCGAATGTTTTTATCCAGATAAATTAGATGAAAAAGATTTCGAAGAATTTAAAAAACAAACCTTAGAAGAACTGAAAAATGGAAGAAAAGAAACTTAGTGATTTAATATCATTGTTTGATTTTGTTAAACTTGGAATGATTAAATCAGAAAAAACATGGGAAAATTTAATTAACTTATTTGATTGGTATTTCAAAAATAAAAATTTGAAAATACAACATTCATCTAGGAAAATTAAAATAGATAAATTTGAATTTATGGTTGATTTTGATAATACTTTAACAACATCAATAATAAAACAATCAATTTTAAATTATTACTTTGAAAATAAAACAAAAAACATATTAACAACAAAAATAAAATAAAATAATCATGAGTAAATTTTTTGAATTTTTATTTAAGTCACAACTAGGTTGGGCTTTAATAGCTTTAATTTTAATAGGTTTTTTAAAAGGATTTGAAGCTCCTAAATGGATGTTTTTTATTCCAGTAGCATATTTAATCGGTCTTTGGATTTGGGGTATGTATGTTGTTGTTTACAAAACTTTTTTTAAAAAATAAAGGGTCACATGAAAAAACTTTTTACAATTAAAAAAGGGAACCATTATTCAAACAAATGGTTCCCTTATCTAACATTTAAAAGTTCAGTTAAATTTCAAATTCAATTTGAAAATTCTCCTAATTATGAAATATCATCAGATAAACAAAAAGATACTAATAAACTTTTTGGTATTTCAGATGGGTGGCATCATCATAAACATTCAATTAGGATTGGTTGGAGAATAGTTAATGAAATGATAGAATTTATGTTATATTATTATATTGATGGTAAACATTATTCACATATATTATATGTTTCAGAACTTGAAAAATCTATGAATCCATTTAATGGAAGTATCGAAATTAAAAAAGATTGTTATATTGTTAATTTCAATGATATTGAATATATTGTTACTCGTTTCAGTAAATGGTTTGGTTTAAGATATTTATTATTCCCATATTTTGGAGGAACAACTGTTGCTCCTAAAGATTTTAAAATAAATATAAAATGGAGTCATATAGATTTAGAAGATTATACAATTGATAGATTATGAAAAAGAAATTCCAAAAAATAAAATAATTATCATCAATCTATAATTGTAAATAAATTTGGATATAATTATTAAGAATAAAAAAATATAAATAACCTACCCAATGGTTTTGTATGAGTGGTTGGAAGCAATACAACATAAGTTATATAGCTAGCATCATAACGGTATTTATATTTTGGGGTTTTTATAGCTCAGTTGGAAGAGCGTCAGCTATAACAGCTGAAGGTCACAAGTTCGATTCTTGTTAAAAACACGATTAAGTTGTTGGAATTTATTTTCCTGTAAGTTCGTTAATTTTATGTTTGGACGTGGGTTCGAGTCCCACCGCCTCCACATTAAAAACTTTGTAAGTTTGGTTCTAAACTTTCTGGTGGATTAGTTAATTGAATTTTAGTTATTCAGTTGACCCCAAAAAACATATTGTTGGTGTTCTAATTTATTGGTTTGGTTAGTTTAGAAGACATAGTAACGGGGGCGACCGGTTTTGACAGCATAACACAATTAGTCGGAATAGATTTAATCAAACAAATAACTGGTAAAGTTATAAACCTTTTTGGAAACGACGTTAAAGTAGCGGCGTAATCAACGTATTGGAAAACACGAAAGTTTTCCACAAATTGAAACCCGAATAATTTCGGGTTTCTTTTTATTAATTATTTAATTTCTTTAAAATTATGGAGAATGTAAAAAATAAAAAATTTAATGATTTAGTTTTTGATAGATTATCTTCTTTAGAAAAATTTGATAAAATTCAATATGAATTTAATCGTATTAGAAATATAATGATTGAAGATAGTCCGGAATTTAATTTATTACCTATTAAAAAACAATTTCATCAATGTTTTAGTATTTGGAGAATGATAATAATTTCAAAACGTTCCATAATAAGACAAGTATCTATTTTTAATAAAAATGTTGATGAAGATATTAAAAAATATGACCCAGAATATGGGTTTGAAGAACCAGAATATGTTGAAATTAATGGTATAAAAATGTTATCAATTTAATTATGGAAATCAAAAACATTAAAAACATTGGCGATTTCATAACAAATAATCTACAAAAAATCCAAGGTTTCGATTTTCGTTGGAATAGCTTGATAACAAGCAATCCATTATTATTTGAAGATATTAATTATTTAAGAATTAAACCATTCATAGATAATAAAATTACTGAAAAAGAAAAAGAAGCATATAAAAAAGGTGAATTACGAGATTTATATGCAACATTTGATAATTTATTAGTTTGTAATTTAAAATATTATGATAGAATAATAAATTATTGCACAATGGTTTTTATGCACTATATTGAAATTGATGATACTGTGTACAAAGAAAAAGATGCTAAATTTGAAAAATTACCATTTGAATTATCTTTAACACCAACAAAAATATGGTGTGCTGTTTTATCAAATCAAAATAGTACAGCTTGGGAACTTGAATATGGTTGGGATATAAAATCAATAATTCCAATTAAAGAAAGTGATAAAAGTGTATTTGAACTTTCATGGCAATTATTATATAAAAATCCTATTTTTTCTAAATTTCAAGAATGGAATGCTTTTAGAATGAATACTAATGGATTTAGAGAAACTTTCGTATTAGAAAAAACTTCAAATAGAAAACTAGCTAATGTTTGTAGTAAATTTACAAAATCAAGTACAGCTTTATCGGAAAATCAATTAGATACAATTTTCGAATATTATAAAGAAATTGAAAGTTTAACCACAAATATATCTATAAATAAAAAATTATATAATATTCTTGATAAATGTTTAAATATATTATTTCCTGATAAATCACATTATTCAATATATGTTTTTACTTCGGAATTTTATATATTTTCAACAAAATTTAGTATCAAAGTAAGTAAAAATTCTAAAGGTATAATTACCAAAGATTATTTAGCTAATTCTTATGAATGTTTCGCAGCTGAAGAATATTTACTTCCAAGTATAAAAACACAAATAGAATGGGCAAAATATCAATTACCAGTAATATTTGAATTTGATAAAAAAATATTGAAATCTTTATTACAAAATATGCTTGAAACTAATTATCGAGAAATTGTATGTATTAAAAGAATGAATGTTGGTTTAGATGGAAATGGTGTTGTTTCTAAAATAACTTTTTCAGGTATATTTAACATGGTTAAAATTGTTGAAGAATTTATTATTGATAATAGAACAATAAAATCAATATCAAAACAATATTCAAAATCAAATGCAGCAAATTATATTATCGATAGAGGTTATATAATTTTTGGAATTGAAAAAGATATTCAATTATTTGAAACTAATCAAATTACTAAAAAATCAATAATATCACATTATAAAAATTATTGTATTCCTGTAATGAATTATATGTTTGATGTAATAAAATTACATAATATATCTAAAAACGATATTATCGATATTGTTATAGCCGGAAATATTAATCCAAATAGATTAAATAATTCAAATATTAGATATTCAATTAATTCATCTGTTAACAATAAAGATATATTATCAAAAGGATTAGCATTTCAAAATAAAAAAGCAATTAAAAATAAAAAAGGTTACTGGTCAGCAATTGAATAATTTTAAATATATGGAAAAATTAGAAACAGGTTTTTATTGGATAAAATTATTTAATAACTCTCAATGGGCAGTAGCATATTTTAATGAAAATGATAAAAAATTTAGTTTAATAGGTACCGAAAAACAAACTAATTCACCATATTTAATAGATTATAATAAACTTCAAAAAAATAATAACCTAAATAAACTTGGATTTATACATGAAAAACTTATTGAATTATCTATTAATGAGGAGTTTGATAGAAATAATTTTTTAATGAATTTATGGGGTAAAGATGATAAATATGCTATTCGTAGTTTTGATGTTTTATTTACAAAAATTAAAAAAGAATTATTACCAAAAAAATTTAAAACAATACGAGGAAAAATAGTAAGAATATTATAAATAAATATTATGGAAAGAGTAAAATTAATTGGAGTTTTAATAGATTTACTTTTAAAGTGTAAGGAATTTTCAGAACTTGAAGGTTATTTAGAAGAAAATCATAATGTATTAATATTTAAAACACCTTATATTGGTCAACATAATTGGGTAAAAATTAAAATTGATAAATATTTGGATTTTATTGAAACTATTTATATTGAATATCAAATTGATAAAAATATTTTCATTAATGAAAATATTTCTGTTGTTGAAGCTTTTAAGGTTTTAAATTATAACATAAAAATACAAGAAAATCAAAAAATACAAGAAAATCAAAAAATACAAAAATCATGTTAGACAAAAGAGAATCACAATTATTTCGAGAATTTTTAAAAACAACAATTTTATTATTAATAAGTATTAGTTTTGGTTTATTTATAAGTGATATTATTGAAAAGGAACCAAAAATAAAGATTGTAAAAATTAAAGAACCATCAAAAATCGAATATAAAGAAAATACATTTTTAATTAAAGAATATTATCGAATTAGATTTAAAACCAAAAATATCCCATTAGATACAATTTTTGTTAATTCAACAATTGAAAAAATCAAATAACATGAAAATGGAATTTATAATATTTTGTATCATAATAATGATATTATTTATGTTATCATTAAATTGGTGTATAGATAATATGTATGAAAAAGATGAAAAATTAAAATCTAAAGATGTTTGGTTATGTTTAATTTTATCATTATTCTTTTGGTGGTGGATAGGTTTTATTGGATTAATTCAGATTATGCGAAGAACAAATGGAAAAAATAAAAGATAAATGTAATTTCTTTTCAGAAAGAAACAAAAAAATAATTGAATTTTTTAAATCAAAAAATATAAATATTCGTATTTTTGGAGATTTTAAAAAACCATCAATAATTTTTAATAATGATATTTGTTTATCTTGTTATGTAAAAAATAATAATTTAATATTTACTGATAAACCATTTAATTCAAAAAATTTATTCTTTATTAATTTATCAAATATAGTTATTGATGATAAATTATTTTTTTATTGGTTAGAAAATTCACAACATAGAGCAATTTATACAATTTATTTTCAAGTATATGAGGATATTGATGAAAAATTATTTATAACTAATTTCGATAAAGATATTAATGGAAATCCAAATCCAATATTTTCAAAATTTAACCCCAAAATATATTTTGGATTAGAATCTGCTAAAAGTATTGTTGATAAATTTTCAACAAAATTAATAAAATTAAAAATTATTAATTCAGATTAAAAATGACTTATGGAACTAAC
>JFJP01027031.1_pt1 | contig 52598 bp, 54 predicted proteins | sample 431651 | NCBI WGS metagenome assembly JFJP01 (sample SAMN02602958, study PRJNA72255) | Microbial mat metagenome, whole genome shotgun sequencing project. | biome: fresh water; feature: sink hole; material: water; isolation source: purple microbial (photo- and chemosynthetic) mats found in... | reverse complement strand
GTGCTTTTTATGTTTTCAAAAAATGAGATAAACTCCATTCTCTATCGTACAACTATAAACCTGAACTCCAATGATATTGTGAATCATCGCCCTCCAAAAATATCTTTAAAAAATCGTTTTGCCATTTCTATCAGCCCTTCTATTTTCAACTCTCTTGCGGGCAAGCGATACTTTGATTTCCAAATCAATTTAGGGAAATATGATTTTAATGAAACAGGTTCTTATGTTTCAAATAAAATCTATTATAATCTTACAATATGTAATAAAACCCATTTTCCTATGATTTCTGAAGAACAGCTTGCCATTTATCAGGTGCACGAATGGCTTTGTCCAGATTTTAACATTCCTGCAGAGAATTTTGATATAGAGGGGACATATAATTTAGGTTTATATCAATATATTCAAATCAATATAATGGAATGCCAATCTAAAGGAAAAGATGATATTTGTGCCAATGAATCTGAGGTTTATGATCTAACGAAGAAGTTGGGTAAAGGCAAAATATATACTGACTTGGTGATTATTAACAATATTTTGAATTACAGCAATTATGAAGAACCCTTTACACCTTTTAAAGATCAGTTTGAAATGATGATCGGGATTAATAACTCTTATCTGCAAAAGGAGGTTTTTTTGACTGGTGTTCAAGTGGAAACTGATCAGACGAGAAGCTTCAATTTTTTAAGGGAAATGGCTGAGCCAGAGGTCAAAACCAATTTTATTTTTGAAAGAAAGATGGATTCATATTCTATCAATGAAAACATTTTGGTTAATGGCAAAAAACTATTCGTTTCTATGTACCTTCGATCAGGAACATTGAGTAAAATATACTATAGGAGCTATAATTGTTTAGAAAATTATATGCAAGTGATTGGGTCATTGAACAGCATTTTTTATTTTATGTTCCTTTTAATCAATAAAATTTTAACAAGAGATGATTTAACATTGAAAATCGCCAAAAATATTTACGATTTTCCAAAGGAAAAAAAACAAAAGAACGAGCATAAGCCTAATATGACTGATTCTATGAGATTTTTATGTTTTGGCTTTTTCAGAAACTTTAGGAATTTCTTTTATAAAAGTCGGTTCAAAGATGAATATCAGATTGACAATATTAAAAATGCTATTTTTAAGGACATGGATTTGATCCAATTATTAATAAAATTCAAGGAAATGGAGAATTTCAAAAAGGTTTTTATGTCAAATGATCAAAAAATCCTTTTGAATTTTATTGCTAAGCCGAAATTCGAAGAGCAAATGAAGATAAAATCTCAAAGTGAATTGAATTTTAATCATAAACTCACAAAGAAAAAAATAATAAATTTTCAAACTTTAAAACGAAGAATCGGTTTCTATGATACGAAACAATTATTTTATTCAGAGGTTTCAAAAGCCTATCAAAATATATTGTTGTCAAAAAGCGAAATGGATCAAAAGCTTCTTGCTTTATTAGACAATGAATCATTAGATCGTCTGAAATTGGAAATGGGGAAGAATTTTTCAAAGAAAAATACTTTTAAAAAAACCAAATATGTTACGGAAGAACAAAAGGGAGAAAATACTCGCAATTTATTTAGATTAAACGACAAATAAGAAATAATATTTTTTTAAAACCTTAGATTTTAATTAAATTCAGATCTTTTATTCACATAAAAAATTAATTAATTATTTAAATGCTGTCAACAAATGATCGTCTTAAAACTTCCTGCAAATATGCCTTTGCAGCTTTGAACGCTTCTTTCATAACACACATTCTTCATCCTTTAGATGTTATCAAAATTCGTTTTCAAAGTATTATTGAAAAAAATGTGATTAAAATAATTTTTCATTTACAAGGCCATGATGGAAGCTCAAGAAATATAGTGCCGAAATACCAAAGCATAGGTTCTGCTTTCAATGAAATTTATCGATCAGAAGGAATGAGAGGTTTGTACAAAGGTTTGATAGCCAGTATTTTTGGGCAATCGCTTTCGAGAGTGATTTTTTTCACAATGTGAGAAAATTGTTTTATATTCCCTAATTTTCTTTCCCAATCTTTAAAAAAAAGTTATGAGATCAAGAAGGAGAAACATTCTAAAACTTATGGCCAAAAATCGAATTTAGCGATTGCGAGATCATCGCTTGAATCTGGACTAATTTCTGTTGTGTTGACTCAACCGTTATGGATAATAAAAACTAGATTGCAATTGAATTTGAAAAACCATAAAACAGTGAATTTTTTTTAAATAATACATAAAACAAACAGAATATATTTTTCATTTGCTTTAATGTGTTTTAATAGGGGTTTGCCAATTTGAAACATGTGATCGGAGAAATATATCATCAGCATAATGTTGGTGGATTTTACAGAGGAATGTCCTTGTCTTTGATTCTTAGCTTGCATGTGGTTGCTCAGATCAGCATCTATGAGAAATTGATGAATATTAAAATGTTTAGAGAAAAAATCTCATTATTTCCAATAAAACACTATTTTTTAGTTCACATCAGTCGTTTCTGACTTCTAAATTCAAGCCTTTTCTTTATGGAATGATGAGCAAAGTGATTGTTAGTTCAATTTTTTACCCAATTACAACAGTCAGAACTAGAATTCAACAGAATCAGTTCTTTGATTTTGATCACCATTGTGAAGTGAGGAAAGAAAAATATAAAAATATCACTGATGTCACGAAAAAAATAATAAAAAATGAAGGTTTCATAGGATTTTATAAAGGATTTTTGGTCAATGCTTTGAAATCTTTACCATCTAAAGGTGCTTTCTTTTTCTTTTATGAGATCTTTAAAGATGCTGTGTTTGGTGATGATCATAGAAAGCTCAGGGGAACTTAAAATTTTTATGTTTGATTAATATTAAATAACCATTTTTTTTCTATTTATTTTGTTCAAAAGAATAAGATTTCCTAACATTTTTATAAGTAATTATTTTTTAATCACATCCCTAATGGTTATTTTCCAAATTAAGAAAAAAAATTGAAAATTTTATTTCTTATACAATGGAGTATTGAACTATTTCCTTTTCTTTGTTGACATTTAGAACAATGTTACAGTGATTGCTTCTATTCTGCTAATGTTTATTATTGTCAATCATACTCAATCTTAGGAAGGTTCTCTGGTGTGGTGGTCACACTATGGTAAAATCTGAGGTTCCTCAGGATTCGAGTCCGGAGGAGCATAAAAATTTATGATTAATCAATGAATTAAAAGTAGATTTTATAAAAAACTACGACAAATAAACAAAAAAATAAAAAATTTAAACAAGTAAATTTAATTCAAATAGAAAAATAAATATAAAAGAAAAAAAAAGAAAAAGTATGATTTCTTTGTTAAAACATTTAAAAAAATTTAAACTATTCATTTTAATTTTTATTAGAAGAATAAATTTGTGAGAAAAAAAAATTAATTTCCCAAAAAAAAAATTCTAAAAAAAAAATTAAAATATATAAACATTTAATCTAAAAAATCACACATTTCCTTGTTTTTTTTGTATTTTTTAGAAGTTTCTCATTTATGCCAGCAGATTTCTTGAAAGTTTCTTCTTCAGTTTTTTTATTTTTAAGTTTCTCTAAAAACTCCATTCTTTTAGCTTTCCAATCGACTTCATTTTTACTCAAAAAAGTATTCCTAGACACTGAATGTGAATCGATAGATGAGTCTTTATCCATAATATTTTTTGTCAATTTATCTAATTTTTCCTTTAATCTATCATCTTTAATGTCTTTTTTGCCCAGTTTTTTGTTATTTGGTGGGTCGTTTTTGGGAATTGTTTCAATTTTCAGTTTTGGCTTTTTTCTGCCCATAAAATTGGTTTCGCTGTCTGCTTTTGACACAGTTTCTTCTTTCTTTTTTTCATTTTCTTCATGCTCTTCAAGAACTTTCTCCAATTCATTGTTATTCCCATTGGCGTTTTCCTCATTTTGAATGGAATCATTGATGTTATAATTTAATTTATTATTATCTATTAGATCCTTTCAAATTATTGAATAAACATGAATTAACTAATATGTACATTATTGTGTTTTTCTTCATTTTCAGTTAGAGTCATCATTTTTTTCTGGAGATTATTTGGATTTCTAACTGGTTTTTGAATTAAACTAGCGTCAATAGATGTATTAGTGATGAGTTTTTTGGGAGTAATGTTCAATGAAAAATTAACTTTATTATTTTCTTCATTCATAAAATTATTAGCAACATTGATATTTGAATCGTTATTCATTCTGGAGCTGTTTTTTTTATCGTTATTTTGAATTGTGATCTTCGAATCTACTTTATTCTTTTCTTCATTAATAAAATTATTGGCAACATTGATATTTGGATCGTTATTCATTCTGTCGCTGTTTTTTTTATCATTATTTTGAATTTTTATTCTGGAATCTACTTTATTCTTTTCTTCATGAAGAAAATTATTGGCAACATTGATATTTGGATCGTTATTCATTCTGGAGCTATTGTTTTTATTGTTATTTTGAATTTTCAATTTCGAATCTATGCTTTTATTCAAACTCATCTCGAATGTCGTTTCTTTCCGCTTGACCTCATTTATCTCTTCATCGATATTCCTTTTATCAGAAAGCGAATTCGAATTTGTGTTATTATTCATAAGGAAACCATTTTTTATTTTATCATCAATCCAATAGTTAGGACGCTCCATATTTGGCTTATAAAAGTTGGTTTTCTTGAAGAAAAAAAATTAAAAGATTAGAATAAATTTAAATTTACTTGGTGATCTACTTCCATTAATGTTAATTTAGAGTCTAAATAAAGTTTTTGTATTTGATCATATTTTGCATCGTTTTTCTCCTTGATTCGTTCTCGTTCCTTTTCAGCTAAAATAATCTTGTTTTTCCAGCGAGACAATGCATTCTCATTTACTTCAACCCTTTCGCCATTATTCTTTCTCTTTTGATATTCGCTCATAAAATCAATAAATTCATCCAAATCACTAACAAAAAAAATTTTAATGATTTAATAAAAAACTTTTAAATTTTGACCCTTTCATATTATTTTCGTATTTCTCGTATAATTGATCAACTTCTCTTTCTTTTTCATATGTGATTGAATTCAATTGCTGTTTCAATATTTGATCAGATTGCATTTTGTCTAAAGCTTCATTCTTTGATCTTTCTACCAAATTATCATATTCATTTGTATTTCTCATTGTCTATTTTTTATAAAAACATTAAATTCCAATAAATTTTACCAAACCTCAAGATGATTTTTCAAAATTCCTTTGATATCAACTCCATCCAGTCTTTCCAAGCTTTTGAAATATAAAAATCTATATTTATATGTTTTATTTGCAACTAATTCATTCCCACAAAAATCGAATTCTTCAATGTTCGGCATATTTTGTGCTGTATATATCAAATCTTCTAAATAATTCATTGTCAGGAGATTAAAACTACAAATAAATCTCTTCAGCTTCTTGTAAGCAGGAGGCAAGCCCAGACACCCTAAACTTTCAATCTTATTTTTCGAAACATCCAAATGCTCTAGAAATTGCAGATTCTGAATATTTTCAATATATTTTATTTGATTTCCTGAAAGAATCAGAGTTTTGAGAAAAGGAACATTGAGATTCTCCATTTTTTCAATATAATTCATGCTTAGATCCTTTAAAAAAAAATACTTTATTTAAAATAAAAAAATTTAAATTTTACGAGATGGACCAAAGATTTCAGTTTATCAAGGTTCTCGATTTTAGAAATTCGATTTGTTGATAAATTGAGATTTTCTAATTTTCGAAAGGCATCAAGGTTCTTGATTTCTTTTAAATGATTCACTGACATATCAAAAAAAGCCAGGTTTTTAAACTCTATTAAGATGTCTTCAAGAGTTTTCAAATAATTATAGGAAAGTATCAAGGAATCGATATCTGTGCATTTAATAAAATCGGTGATATTCATGATGGTGCTGATGTTTTTCATCTTTAAATCTAATGTATAACCTCCTATTTTGTTTGATCTGAGAGAGATTTGTAGTAGATTTTGGCTTAATCTCATGGGAGTTATATGTCAAACTGAAGGAAAATTAATATTAATTTTGCAATATATTATAACAAAAAAATATGCACTACTTGGATCACCACAAAGATTTTTTTTATTTTGAATAACCACAGTTTCAAAAAATTGTTTTAAAGGTTTAGAAAATAAGTAAATTAACAAGTATTTACAAACAAACAAAAAAGGAATTTTTAAAATAAATATCTTTCAATTTCTTTTTATACATAGAATTCTTTGACAGAAAATATTTTCTTTTGAATTTTTTAAATAATTGAGTTACAAATCAGAGTTTTAGACATTAAATATTTGGTTTTAATTATTCTTTTTTTGTTTTGTTTGCTTATTTTATTTTATAGCTTGTTTTCTATTTATTTTACAAAAGTTATTTTTAATTTTTTCTGCTATTTGATGGGAATTAAAGAGAAATAATAAAAAAAGATTAAAATTGTTAAATTTTGATTCTTTTCAAAAAACACAAACAAAATTAATAACAAAACAAATTTGCAGATTCAACAGAACAACCCATTGATTATGATATCCTGCTTCTCACTCCCGTCCTTCTTCTCTTTTTCAAAAACAACAAAAAAAAAAAAGCATTCTTTTTTTGAATCGTCTTTAATATTTAACTTTTCTAAAAATTTTTCATCAAAATAATTTTGACACAATTCTTTAGTTTTTGATTTTCTTGCATCGCTCACTCTTATGATTTCCGCCTCTTCTGTTTTAAATGGTTTTTCATAAAGATCTTCAATGAATTTATTCTTCCCTAATTTTAAAGACAAAGGGTTCCTAGGCTCTGAAAATTCGATTGAACTGCTGGCAATTGACTCCAAATCATCAAATAAAAATTGCTTTTTCAAATATTCGATATGTTGTTGAAATTTAAGGAGTGCTTTTGCTTTAGAATTTCTGAATTGGTAGAAAATTTTGTAGTAGGTTTTCATTGTTTTTAATGAGGAAACCTTCAAGGTCTAAAATTATAATTCAGTTTTCAATATATCCAGGAACTAAAATGATTTCTTTTGTGATGTGTTTAATATTTTTAAACAAAAAATTTTTTTTTCTCCACCCCATAAGATAAGTTGCTTCAATTACAAAATTCTTGGCATATAAAAATCTCAAAATTTGGGATTCCATTTGTTTTCAAAAACTGAAATTTTTGTTTATTAGAGAATTAAACCCATAGAAATTTATCGGTGGGATTTTTATTTCATGAGCTTCAAATTGTCCCTTGATCTCTTCCTCTGAAAAACACCATAATTGATTGAACAGTTGGCGAGTTTTTTTTTTTTCTTTACAATTGGGTTTACCGAAGGTTTCTTTAGTTTTTTTTTTGACTTTTTCAGCAATGGAGAGTGTAATTTCCAAAGATTTTAGATTTAGATTGTCTTTTAATGCGATCATAAGTATTTTTTTATTGTTTAAAATCAAATCATAAAAGAAATGTAAAAAAATCCAAATTGTTTTATTAAATAAAAAATTTAGAAGGAAAATAAATAATCATTCAATTTTTTTCATTAAAAAATTCATATATTTAGAAATTCATATATTTAGAAATTCCCTATTTAGAAATTCATATGTTTCGCAAGAAAAAAACGAAACTGAAATGCGAATATAAAGATAACATTAATATAATTAAATAAAGCAAAACAAAATTTCATAACTATTAATCATTACAATAATATTAAAAAAAACAAATATTTTTAACTTTAAGACTCCATCTTTTTAATTTGATTTCTTTTGAATAGACTACTTCCTCTAAAACTAGAATTAGCTTTCTTTCTCAACAAAGGAGTCTTGGTTTTCTTGTATGTGGCTGAATAGAAATTTATTTCTTCAAATATAGCAGAAGCTTTTTGGTAAATTATGCCTTCAAATTCAATATTGAATCCTTCTGTTTTTTGTGAAACTAATTGATGATTTGTTTTCCATTTGATGTATTCTAAATAAGCTTGCTCGCTTTCAAGCTTAAAAATTATTGTTTTATTTATTTCTAATTAATTTCTTTGTTAATTTTACAATGGTTTCAATGAGATATTGATTCACATTGGTGTTACCATCGAGATAAATTTTCAGCAGCATCAAAGCATAAGTTTTACAATTTTTTGATGGGCTCACAAGAATATGACTAGCTAGGTTCAAAAGCCCCAATTGCTTCAAATGGCATCCAGTGAAAACTTTGATGAATTGCTCAGCTCCTTTTTTTAAATGATTATTGTTCTATATAAAATTTTTTGCAAATACCTGGATTTTTTTCATGGTTCATTAAAGAACATAAAAACTTCAATCCTGTATTACAAGTGAAATGTGAAGATTCCTCATCAACTTTTCCACATATTTCCATTAAGCCGATCAAATCAAGATCCCCCTATATAATGGAAAAAAATTGATTAAATAAAATTATTTTTTTACTGACTAATAATAAGATCTGGACAATTTTGTTCGAAATGATCAATTTTTTCTCAAATAGATAATATTCAAACTCTCTATAAAAGAAGAAAATAATAGAAATATATAAGAGAAAAATTAATTACTCGACTGTTTTTGCAAGAGATGGATTGTTCAGATTCAGTTTAATCAAAAGATCTAAAATTATTTCATCTTCTTTATTCAATGCATTGATCTTTATTTTGCCAAATGAAAAGGTTTGCAAATTATAACCAAAATATTCATAGCATCCTGTTTTAAAAAATAAATAACATTGAAATTAAATTTTCTTTTTAAATTTTTTAAAAAAAGTTTTTTTTTTAACTTGTAAAACTAAAAAAAAAATTTAAAATTACGATCTAAAGCTAAAAAGTTCAGCACTTCATACAATCCAAATTTTTGGCAATGAAAAACCAATTGATTTAAGAAATCTATGTCAAAAAATAAATAAATTAAGTAAAAAAATACAAAAAAAAACCATTAAGTTTCATAATCCTTTCTTTTATGACTTTTTCTTCTAAATTTCCAAACCATTTTTTCTCAGGAAAATTACAAATACTTATCTCTTTATGATTCTTCAGTATCTAAACAACAAAAAATAAACAAAATAACTTCATATTTCTTTATACTTCTTCGTATAACTCATTAAATTCGCTATATCTTCTATTGATCTTATATTCAATATCTCTTGTTTTTACATGAATAATATAGGACTTATCAAAAAAATTTTTTTGAGATTAAAGATAAAAAAAAACAATAAAAGAAACCACATAAGAGCTGTTTTTATCTTCCTCAAGCTTAAAATCTTTTATGTTACAAAGTTCGAAATATCTAAAAGAGCAAAAAGCTTGATAGAAATCTTGTTGCGAGATGTTGAAAGAATTAAAAGTTTCTTTGTTGGAGAAAATGGCAAGATTTTGCGTATTGGAGAAATTCAGAGGAGAAAATTCCTCAGTCGAACTCTGAGAATAAGCCATATTAAAAAAAAAAATGAACTGAAGTCTTTTTTTTAAATTAATTATTTATGAAGTAACTTAAAAGAATATATGTTGCCTCATCTAAGATGAAATGAAAAAGACCTGTCAAATTTTCATTTTTTTTAATTAAAAATGACGCAATTAAGAAATACCAGCACCCCCAAAAAATTTTTTATGAAATAAAAATTAAATTTGCTGAGATTTTTTAAAGAAATTAGAAATTTTGATTAAAAAAATCATTTTTTTTTAAAAATTCAATAGAGAAAAAATAAATTTAACGGCAATTTTAACAAGATAATTTGTTTTATGAAAACGAAAAAAAATCATTTCTTAAGTCTTGTGTTTTTTTGAAAAATTAAAATTTTATTCATAAACTGCTAAATTTAAACTTTTTATAAAATGTTATTGATCATTTCAAATAATATTTCTTTTCTTTTGAAGACTTTTTTCAGTTTTTCGTTTTTCTCTATCACATATAAGGAATGCATCAAAGCCAGATATCTGTTCCAAGGTTTCTTTTTACTCATTCTTTCTAGAATTTTCCGTATTCTAATATCTTCATCAGAAGAATAAATTTTCATGATTTTCAAAGCAATTACACAAAATTTATGAGCCTCTGAAAAATTTCTGAGTCTTTTATGAACTTTTATCAATTCAAAAACAATTTCATTTAATTTAAAGTCATATTTTCCAAAGGCCTCCACCAAAATATTATAGGCATTACTGAGGTATTTTTCGACTCCTTCCAATGAAAATATCTCTATTTTGATATCCCCGAAAAAAGGCAGATAAGATGTCCGCAAATCAAGGATTTCCAGCATATGTTCAGCAATTTTATAGTAGCAATGGGCTAATTTCTCCTTATCATAAGGATTATCTTCTAGAATTTCTCTTGCTTTTTCGTAGCTTTTATAGCTGATTGGGTCTTGCAGCAAAAGAACTTTCGCAAAAAAAATTTTATCAATCGTATCTATTGTTTTTCGGTTCAATTCTATTTCAGGATTTATTATAAACTCTTCATTGATATTGTCTTCATTATTTACTTCCATAGTTTCTTCTGAATCTTCATAAAATTCTTTAATATATTCTTCAAGATATTCTTTATGGTTTTCTTCATTTTCTTTATAGTTTTTACCTTTAGTTTCTTCATAATTCTCTTGTTTATCTTCCTTTGACTCTTTATTTATTTCTCCCAGTAAAAACTTCCTTTGCATTTTATTCAATATATTTCTCAAACTTATTGCCCTGTTTTCTTCATCATCATCTATGAGAAATTTCTCATACTCAACCAATAAAATTTCTCTACTCAAAGGAGGAAATAATTTTTTTGCGATTCGAAGAGCACGATTGAAACAAATAAAAGCTTTATCAACATTATCGCTTTTTATTTTTCCAAGAGCCAAATATAAATAATAAAGAGATAATGGGTTCTTATTAAAATGGTTTTCTATTTGAACTTGATCTTCTGAAGGGTCTATATTATTATAAGTTTGGTTCAAATATGCGTTGATATCAGCAATATCTATCTTTTCTTCATCAATAAAGAATTTCCAGCCTCTTATTTGTTTCTTTGGTGATAAGATGATCCTTATTTGCAAAAATTCAAGATCACATTCTGCAGCTTTATTGTTCCGAAAAAGTGAAGAAGCATGTGAAAAAATATCAATTACCATTTCAATTTCTTTGGGGTTTATCAATAAAGTGTTGACTTCTTGTTTATCTGTGAAAAGTTGATTAATGAAACCAAATTCTTTCTCATATAAGACCTGTATTTTTTTCTGTTTTAGCGGGTTCATTTCACATTCTGGATTCTTTTGATAAGCTAAAAGTTGACAAAGACTTTGTTTTGGGTACATTGTTTTGATTTCTTGTTGCAACTCTATGATGCCTAAAGCTAAATTATAATGCTCATCATACTTTAAAGAATAATAAAAGTTTTGAAGGATAAGACATCCTTCTATTTCAATATCTTCGGGGCTTTCTTTAGAAAGGTTTTCATTTGGAGGAATATTGAAAAGACATGAAGAAATTATAGAAAAAACTTCAGGATTTGCTATGTCACCACCATTGTTTAGACGACTTTCATAGATACTTTTGTTGGGAATCATTGCAATTTGGTTCTGATTTTAGATTTTTTATTATTAATAAGGGTTAATTTATATAGAGAAATATAGCATCATTTAATTCTTTTATAATTTATGAAAGAGAAGTTCTGAGCTTTTTGGAGGGTGGAATATTTTTAAGAATTTCTTCGGAATAAATTTAAGGATTTAAAAAAAAATAATTGTTTATTTTTTTAATTATGTTATTATTTAAATTTCAAAAAAAAATTAATTTTTTTTTTTATTTATTTAAGTTTCTTTTAAAACGTAATTTAAAAAAAAAAAAAAATTCATTTATTAATTTATAAATTTCATAATTTTTCAATTTTTTTTGAATTCTTGTTTATCATCTAAAACATATACTTTATATAAACTTGTTTAAAAATTAGGCACTCTAACAGTTAAATTTCCATGTTCCAGATCAAAATTGAGAAATTCCATATTGCACTTCTTAGCCCAGTTTTTAAACTTTTTCACAATTTTTTCTTTAGTTAATTTTTCGCTTTCCTCAACTTTGAATTTATGAAAAACGATCAAAGCAGGTTTATTCAATTCCTTTCCAATCGCCGGTTTATTTTCTTCATTATAAATTTCTTCAGGATAAAGCTCAACCTTTTTTAATAAATTTATAAAAATAACATTCTTTTAAATAAAAACTCACTGATCTGAAAGAAAAATTGACAATTTTATCGAGATTTAATCTTCGTACATCTGTGTTGCCTTCGAATTTAACAGTCGCAAATTCATTTCCTATTGTAAAGTTTTGTACTTTTCTCAATTCTTCTTCTCCCATTCTGCTCAATTGTTGTAAAGAAGGTTCCAGGTAATAACCTTGCTTCGTTAATATAGGAATCATGCTTTCTGGAGCTAATTGATTGAGGTATTTATGGCGTTGATGCTTCATTTCAAATTCTTCTTCATCTTCGACGTTTAAATCTTTTATAAGCTTTTTAAAAAATATATTATTATAATATTTAAGATAAAAATAAAGGTTTTTACTGTAAGCGTTTGGTTGTTCTTTAGCTTATAATACTCTAGAGTGTGATTATCATTCAAGACAATTATGCCTTTTTCAGGATGGTTCACCATTATTTTAAATAATTTCTCTTGCAAAATAAAATTCTTGCCAAAGTTTTTCTCTAAGATCTCAAGGATTTGTGATTTCATTTCTCCGATCGAAACATCAAGCTCGCATTCAACAGAAAAAGAACCTTGTTTTGGCCCTTTCAATTCAATGGTAAGTCTTATTGCAGGATCCATGAGTTCTACAAAAATTTGAATTATTTTTAATTTATTTTTATTTTACCTTGAATTTTTTGTCGATCTCCAACCACACCACTTTTTTCTTCATTTTTGGAATTATTTGATTGAAAGAGACTCATTTTTTCTTGTTGATATCCCATAATATTCGGCTCTTTATCAGTGAAGTCTTTCTGTTTCCTTTCGACATCTTGGTTTATTTTTTTCTCTAATGAAAGATTCTTTTTCCTTTCAAACAAGTCGGATTTGTCATTATTAATGCTATCATTTTTTCTTGAAATTGTGAAATTGTTTAACAATTTGGGGTTTCTCATCGACCCCCCTCTTTTCTTATAAGGCAGATAAGTTAAATTACCGAAATCATCATTTTCTTCATAACTACTCCCATAAAATTTCTGATAATCTCTATTCCAATCGTGATAGAGCCAATTGTTTTGTGTTGGGGTATTTGTGAAACACTGCGAGCCAGTAAACATTCCCAAATTTGGGTTATATATTTGATCAGTTGGATATTGATTAAAACTTCCCATGTTATTTGCAGGTAAATTCATTTGTCCTGCCATATTATATTGATTGGAAGCCATCATATTGTTGCCCATCGCAAAATTATTATTTGTATTCGGTTGGAATAACCCAGGTTGTTGTTGTTGCATAAAACCCGAAGTAAGACCTGTATTTTGATTTGGCATTTGAACTTGGGGTTGACCAAATAGGCTTCCTGGTTGAGATTGAAAACTTGTTGTGGGAGCACTCATATTTCCAAATAATCCTCCTCCTGTCTGTCCAGTATTATCAGCAGGTTTGTTCATAAAATTTGAACCAAATTGATTAGGCTGTGCAGAACCAAATAAACCACCTGTTTGAGCTGCTTGTCCGAAAATGCTGGTTCCTGTTGTTGCTTGTGGGTTTGTTTGGGTCAAACCCCCAGTCATTCCTTGGCCAAATACCCCAAGACCTTGTTGTTGGGTGGGTTGGTTTTGGCCAAATAATGGTTTGGTATTTGTATTGGATCCAAAACCTGGAAATAAGCTTGTGGTCGGTGTATTTGTCGGTTGATTGAAATTGTTTTGTGCAGCTCCAAATAAAGGTGTTGAACTATTTGAAGTATTACCAGTTGGGTTTCCACCAAAGAACGAGTTGTTTGTTTGTGAGGCATTGCCAAAAAGTCCTCCACCAGCTGCTGCGGGTTTATTATTTAGAGAGTTATTGGTATTAAAAAGAGATCCTTGGGGTTGTTGTTGTTGATTGTTGTTCATAAGTCCGAAACCTTGTGTTCCCATAGACTGTTGACTTGTTCCTCCTAGATTAAATCCTCCACCAGGTTTGGATTGATAATTAGCTAAGGATTGACCACTTTGCAAAAGCATTTTCATCTCATCAGGCAATCGTCCTTCTTTGATTAATTTGTAATCTTCAATTCTTAACTCTTGCAAATGCTTTCAAATTTTTTTTCAATAAATATTAATTTTCGAAAGTTTTTTTACCTTATCCTTATAAGCTGGCATAGCATTTATTGAAATCACCCAGCAATTTTCATTACTTTTTTTGGTCTGAGACTTATCAAATGGAATCCCAATAGTTCCTCCAGCGCCTTGATTTCCCATCATTCCTCCTGCTGCTCCAGTAAACGAAGGCGTTGTAGCAAGTCCAAGTCCAGTTCCAAAATTATTTGTTTGATTATTTGCAAATAAACTTCCTCCAGTATTTGGTTGATTTGTATTGGTTCCAAACAACCCTCCTCCAAGACTACTTCCTACTGTTGTAGGCCCGCCTCCAAAGATCCCATTAGTGTTTTGTTGGTTCGGTAGTCCACCACCACCAAATAACCCACCAGTTTGTGGTTGTGGTTGGTTATTTCCAAATAATCCTCCCCCTTGATTTTGGGCTTGCCCTGTGTTTGTTGCCATCGGAAAAGTGGATCCTGTTCCAAACCCTGAGCCAAATAGACCACCACCTATTGGGGCAGGGGGATTTTGGTTTGGAATACCACCAAACAAGGTGTTACCTGCTGGTTGTTGTTGAGGCATAAAGGAATTATTTGTTGGTGGCTGATTTGAACCTAAAAGATTACCAAATAAACTACTGCCACCTGATGCTGGTTTAGGCTGGTTTCCTCCAAAAAGGCTACCTCCACCTAAATTCTGGTTTTGTTGGGGTTGGGGTTGGGTTCCTCCAAAAATGCCTCCTTGTGCTTGTGGGTTGAAAACTTTATTTAAAAAATAGTTTTTTTAAAAAAAAATAAATAAAAGTGGAAAATAAAATAATTAGGGATTTTTAACGTGAAGATTGCTGAGGTTGTTGCTGTTGTGGTTGTTGTGCAGTTGTACTAAAAATGTTTGAAAACATTTTGTTTGGAAAAATTGTTCAAAGATGAAATTTTAAAGTTTTTTTTTTATTTTATAATAATTTCTAGACTCTAATGAAATTTATAAGGCAAATTTTGATTTGTTTTAATATAAAAGGAATTTAATCCCGGGGAATAAAAATGGCTTTAATTTAGAAATTTTAGGTTTTTTTTATTTAGACTTTGAACTCTTCTTTTAAATTCTGATTGATATTTTCCAACTGTTCAATTTCCTTTATTTTTTCATCAAATTCTTCCTCAAGAGAAGCTGTCAATTCTCCATTTTTCTCAATTTTTGTAAATAATTCAAACACCCCTTGACTTACACAATCGATTTCCTCTTTAAAATCCCGAGGAATCTCTTTAATTTCCTCTTTTTCATAATCAAATTTTTCGAATTCATTCGTTTTTTCTAACCCAACTTCCTTCAAAATCAATTTATATTCTTCACATTTCTCCATTTCAACGAAATCCATACGATTCTTGAATTCATTTTCCATCAATTTTTGAATAAAATCCACCCATATTTTCCCATAATTCGCCTCAATTTTTTCGAATTTAATATTCAAAGACTCTTTTTCAGCATAGCTGTTTGAAGCTAAATCAACCAAAGTCATTCCAAAGGACCATAAATCCGATTTCCAAGGGTCATATTCTTTTGATTCAGATCCATCCATGAGATAAATTTCCTTTAATTCAGGAGCTAAATAATACGGAGATCCCACAAGAGTACTTGCCTTGGGTTTGAATCTTGAAGGCCAAAAACATTCCCCAAAATCACTCAAGTAACAGTTATGTTCAGAATCCAGAAGGATATTATCAGGTTTAATATCTCTATGAGCCAATTTTGCTTTTTTTTGCAAATAGATTAATGCCGAAGAAATTTGGAGAAATATTTTTGTTAATTCTGCTTTGGTGTAAGGTGTGTTTGAAAACTGATGTTTTTTTAAATCAGCTTCTAATGTTGTACTCATTAAATTCATTAAAACAAATAAAACATATTCAGTTTCGAGGGGAGATTTATTTATCGTCATGCTAAAACCTAAGATCTTCATGATGTTTGGATGATCACATTGAATTAAGTAAAGAACTTCTTGTAAATCAACTAAATGGTGCTGAAATTCTTGACGACGAACCTTTTTTAGAGCGAATTCCTGGTCTGAATATTTCAATTTTACACGATAAACTGGGTTTTGACCTTTTCCAATGAGATTTAGTATTTCATAATCTGAAACTTGAATTATTGACATTTGGGGTGAGATAATTTATAATTTTCTCAGATAAATTTAAAATATATGAAGATTTTAGGCATTTTGTTGAAGAAAAATAATAATTTCTTAGTTTTTAGAGTCAAAAACTGCGAGAATTTTGTAAAAATAAAGAAAAACTTTAAAAATAATTTCTTAGCTTTTTTGTTAAATTAATTTTTTATTTATGATATAATTTTGAAATGTTAATAGAACTAAATTTGTGAACCAAAACTTTTTTTTTTTAATTCTTCTTCTTTCTATAAAGAAATTTTTATTTAAAATATTTTCATTAAATTTAATTTGAACAAACATCAGATTCGGGATATTGTTCATCCACATTGTGTCCATAATTTGTTTTAGTCCAAAAGACTTTCTCTGGCACAGATGCAATATCGCTCACACCTCCCTTCATACAAAAAAGTAAATAAGCTAAATTTTCTTCAGTGAGGAGTTCTGTCAAATTAGTGCTCTGATCAAAAGATATTCCGTTTTGTACTTCCACAGGGAGATCCAGTTCATTGACATAATACCTCATGATAAAATTTGAATAATACAAGAAATTCATATTTAGTGATTCATTATTTTTGGTTCTATTCTTGTAGATATCATCATTGATAATTTCTTTGATATACACTAAATAAGTCAAATTTTGCCAAGATTCAATTGTGATTATTTGAGCAATTGTCCCATTCAAATTTTCATGTGTAAGCAGCTGAACCCCTTCACATTGTTTATTTTGATAACTGACAACACATTTTGAAGAATTATCAGGTGATTTATACATCAAAAATAACCCGAGATCCAAGTTAGAATTAAACCATTGAAATTGGATTCTAATTTGATTGTTTTCCAGCTTTGGTGACAATAAAATTATAACAGATTTAGCTTCAGAATCAATGGTTATTTGCATACAATTCGTCTTATAATGTGTTTTACTGACAAAAAACGTATAAGTGTTATATTCAAGATTATAAAATGTGAGATTCTCACTCGTCTTAATAACAAAAGTTCCTAAAGACTCGGTTTGAAGATTGGTTTTGCATTCAATAGATGCCGCATATAGTGTGATAAAGACTTGATCCAATGGTTCCAATGTAATCATATCGATAATTTCTAGGTTCAAATCTCCGAAATTTATATCATCAAGTTGTGTTTCGAGAAGAGAAATAGCTTCTGATGAAGAATCTCCATTATTTGTACTAGATGTTGATTTGCTACTTGTTTTACTAAAATAAGAACTGCTTGATGAGGAATTCATATTTTTCATTTGAAGATATCCCAAATTCGTGAGATTCTTTGCATTGTTTGATAAAAGTAATTCCAATTGCAAAGGATAGTAGCCTGACATTGTAAATTGTAAGTATCCCACAAAAGGTACATTGTGAATCAATTGATTCATAATTAGAGAAAAAATCCCATTTTCATCGCTGTAGGTCTCCATCAAACATTCATAATATTCTCCTATTTCTGGGTTACCTTCTGTAAAACATATGGAACATCCCACCAATCCTTGATCAAATTCTCCCAAAAGTTTACCTATAATAAGAAAAGTCAAATTATCAGTCAAATTGAAATCAATTGTTGTTGCATTAAAAGTCATTGAATCGTTTGATGTTGATGCGGTATTGTGATGTTGAGTTGTATGTGATAATAAAATATTTGAAGAATCTAATGCAAGATAGGAGGATACTCCAAGCTGATAGACACTGTAACTATATTTAATTGTGTCGAATACATTTGAAGGACAAACTTGGACAAAATTTTGCATGAAATCTTTTAAAGGGGCAATCGAACCTTCAAAGGCCAAATAATTGAAATTGGTGCTTTGGGAACTTTGAGAAAAAACCAACAATTTGGACCTTTGATCATAGATTCTGATATTTTCGCTATTATAATCTAAAGGAATATTGATCTCTCCACCTTCAATCATTAAAATTACTCTCATATCATCGAAACACACATCAGTGCTATTGATTTGGACAAGGTTGAGACAATGAGTGATTGAATGTTTAGGATTAAAACTTTTTGTGAGATATTCGCTTAAAAGAAAACAAGATGCCGTATATTCAGTTGCATTTGAAGGATATTGTTTTATATTTGCATCTGTTGTTTGAAAGTCTGTTGAAAAAAACTGCTGTTTTTCAGGCAAAACATTCGGAACATAAACTAAAGCCAAAATGCCTATGATTGGAATCAATATATAAAGAACTATCATGGCTTTATTAAACCTAAGAGATAAACTATATTCTCCTTGTAAAATTTCATAAACGCTACCTAAATAATAACTACAAGCCATAATAATGAACCCTAAACCAATAATCCCCAAACTTAAGAGATAAATCACCATTATATCAGAATAATATATTATTGACAAAGGACTTGCACAACAGTTTGTGTTAATACAGGCATTTTTTGTCCAATTTATTGAATCTTCCCAAATAAAAGCCTGTTCATCTAAAGGACAATTCAAATAAGGTGATTCTTCTAGTCCTAAATATTTATTCGCACATTCATTTGTTTGCAAATACTGATAATTTAGATATTTTAAAGCATTTATACAATTTTCAGGGTGTTCAAAATAATCATTGATTTTATGAAGGTTTTTTATCAAGAATCCGTTCAATAATGCCATTAAAACAGTTAATAATAAAGTGGCGTTCGCACCCACAAAAATCAGAATTTTGAATTTTCTAAGAGAAAAAAGAAAGATAACTTCAATTGCTAGAATAAAAATCATGCTGATTCTCATCAAACCCTTCAAGGAATAATTAATCGCCAGAGTATTTAGTTCAAACTCTAATGAAAAAACTTTTAAAACCTTTTGACTATTATAAATAAGCAAAAAGCAAAGAATTATTAACAAAATTCCTGATATATAAAGCAAAATTTTACATGTAATTTTTGAACCTTCTATGCTAAAATATACGAAAATTGAAAAAATTAGACAAAGAGTGTCAAAAAACAATAAAATAAGACTTATTATTTCGACGTTTGGTGCAGTTGATAAATAACGGAAACCCAATAAAATTATCACAATTTTCAATAATTTGGCTATTGTAAACAAACTGGAAAAAATGAACAAAATTCCAACGAATTTCAAATTCAAAAAAATGAAATATTCCCTCATTTCACGAAATTCATGTCGAAACAAATAAAGATTGAACAAAAAAGAAAAAATTCCATAAATTAAACTTAAAAATATGATTGTCAAGAAGTAAATTCTGCCAAAGCCTATGCTCCAAGATCCGGAATAGAGAATTCCTATTTGAATAATCGAGGAAATTATTAAGAAAATAGAAAAGGCTAAATTCAATTTCACAAAAGCAAACCTCTGAGAATAGGTGTATATTTTATCGGAATTTAAAGCATTGGCTTTGGACTCCAATGGCTCATTAGATTCTTTTTCTGGAAATACCCATAAATTATTCATTTAAAAAAACAAAAAATTTTGAGTGCAATTTTATGTTTTAATGTATTTCTCTAAAATTTTAAAAAATTTTAAATCAAAATTTTTGTTTGGAAATTTTATATGAAAAATAATCTATTTTTAAAAAATATCTCAAATTTTTTTTTTTAAATAGAATCGTTAAATTTCAGAGTATCTTCGTTCTGTGATAACTATAAGAAACATAAATATTGTTTGAATGGAGTTTTTTCTATGCAAATATTTGCATCGAGAAAATATATAATAAAAACCCGAAGCATCTGATAATAATTGGGATGCATCAAGTTAGAAGGGTTAATGAACTTGATACAATTCGCCAAAAAATTCACCAAACAGGAATATACATGAAATAAATGTAATTAAAATTAATCGATTGAGAATTAATCGATTTTCCAGATTAAGAACTTGAATGGTTGCTATGTTTTCAGGTTCAATTCTCGTGAATAAGAGCTTTATTGAGGTTTCTATAACAATTCATAATCATATTCATTTGTAATTTTTCTTCATGTTACATGATTTTTAAAAAATTACTAGAAAAAACTAATTTTTATTTGTTAGTTGGAAATTGATTTACTTTTTTTTATAGCGAAACGATTTTTAAATATCAATCACAATTTTCGACTCATTTTATAAGGTGAAAATAAGACAGTGATGACCAAAGGCCCTTCAAGTAAATATAAAATAATGATCAAAATATTTCATTTATCGGAATTTTTGATTTCAGCTTTAACGTTTGTATTCTATTTTAGGTATTTGAATACAATCAAGTAGAATTTGAATTAAATTCAAATAAAAAAGGTTTAGATTGGTTAAAAAAAATAAAAAAAAATATTCAAGTCAAAGATATGTTTTTTATTTTTTTTTCATCCATTCACCATTTTTACTCATGAATTAAATTCGTTTTCAAATGTCTGCAATTTATTCTTTTTCTATCAGCCCAGTTTTCTATCTGGAACGTTGCATGGAAAATTCCATAAGTGGCTATCAATTTATTAGCTTCAATCAAGGTCGTTGTTGGGTCTTCTGAGTTCATGTGGGCTGTTAAAGAGATTTTTCCTGTTGTCAAAGACCAAACGTGCAAATCATGCAAATCTTTCAATCCAGTCAATTTGTTCAAATCATTTTCTAATTGAATCACATTCAAACCAACAGGGACAGCTTCCATCATACAACGGATGCATTCTGTTGCAACACCAATCGTTGTTGCCAGAACGATGATCGAAAAAACAAAGGTACAAATGGGATCTGCAATAACAGCATCTGGGTTATTTAAAATAATAACGGCAGCAATAATAACTCCAAGACTTTGAATTGTATCACCTTTTATATAATTTTAATAAAAATTAAAAAAAAATATAAATGAACCTAAAATATGAATAACTGCAGCTCTTAGATTTGGGTTTTCTGTTTTTCTCATATGTTCCATATTCACGGGTTTTCCTTCTAACTCCATTGATTGTTTTTTTTTCAGAAGCTGATCCTCCTCCTTTTTCATTCTTGACATCTTGCTAATTCTGGGTTCGATTTCTATCTTCCCACAAATGTTTGTATTTAAAATCAAACCCATCACCAAATTGCAGCACAAACCTATGACAGACGTTATGGTCATAATGAGTCCATTAACAGGTGTCGGGTTCATAACTCTACTAACAGCTTCTATAACCAGCCACACAGTTAGAGCCCAAATAATCAAAACACTAGTTAAAGCACCTATGATTTCAGCTCGATGATAGCCATAAGAAAGACTAGATTTCTTAGCTGGGATTAAACCTACCCAAATCGAAAAGATTGAAATAACAAACCCAGAAACATCAGAAAGAAGATGAGCTGCATCTGTTAAGATAGCCAAAGAGTTTGAAAACCAACCACCTATAAACTCACAAATCATGAATGTACATGAAACACAAGTAACTGACATCAAACGCTTCATAACTAAACGACTTTCCATTCGAACATCGTCTAGGGTTAAGGTCGGACCACAGTCGATTTCAGAAGAGTCGAGCATTGGTTTTTTGTTATCGACATAGTCAAATTTGTAATAATCTTTTTTATCGGCTGTCTCTGACATTCTATCGAAATCAAAAATTAAATTAAGAAATTTTTTATTATTTATTATTTTTCAAAATATTGCAAGATTTAATATTTTAATTTTCAAGGTTTTTTTTAAAAGCTTATAAAATTTTCTTTCTTCAAAAACACAAAAAAAAATTTTTTTTTACACATTAAGAAATATTTTTTAAATTCCTCTATTTCTTAAAATCTAAAATCTGATCTTTCATTTCATTGTCTCGCAAAGCATATCGCAGGCCCATGGAAACTTTTTATTTCCCCATTAAATCATCCTTCCCATCTTGCGGTGATGCCTGAAGATGAGGTTCAACCTGATTTTCGATTCAAACAAAACATTAATGATGAAAAGATCAACAGTTGAAAAGTCAAGTTCTCTGAAACTTTGATGTTAAACAAAACAAACTCTTAAATGAAGTATTTATTAGGAATAAACGAATACAAATCTGACAAACACCGCATAAGTTTCTTTAAACTAACCATATTTATTTATTTTTAAAGCCTTATCATATTAAATCTCTTAAGAAAAATATTATTAAAATTATTATAATAATAAAAAACCTTTCTCTACTCAAAGCCCCATTGAAGTATGTGGAAAATCCTCAAATGATATCCTAAAGTGTTTCGATTGGCGTTTCTATGAAGGCAAAAATTATGATACTCCTGTTAAACTATAAGGTGATTGTGGTTCTTTTACGCCTTAGCAACACTATCAATGATGAAACTCGCATTCTTTCAAATAAAAACTCAAATACCAACCTTTTTTATTAAGTTCAGGTTCTCTTTCCTGCACATATTCCAATCAAGGTTTTAATAGGGATTATCCATATTTGGTGGTAAAAGAAGTCTTTGAACGAGATTATTTTGAAGAGTCTTGTTCTCTGTTATTAGTGAAAGAGTGTGGAAGATTAAGGAACAAAGAGCTTTAGATAATCGAATGATCGGGATGATTTTAAAGGTTGGATGTATACATCATGCTGTGGTTTGCATTGGCTGGGAGGATTTACATGAGGGGAACTTGATAAAGTATTGGATCGTGAAGAACTCTTGGGAGCAAATGAATGCATTTGTTGTATGATGGAGGCAGTTTCCAAACATTTGAACTTTATTCCATTAGAAGAAAATTTGAATCATTTCCAGGAGTCATGTTGGTCTTTAACAACATGAAAAATTTCCTTAACAGCTCACATAAACTCAAAAAACCCGAATTTGACATTAATAATAGTGAACAGTTTATTGAGAAAGTATAGGATTTTATATTCTACTTACATCGAGAAAAAATTAAATGTAGACATTTGTTAGTAGGAAGAGTTATTAAAAATTGAAATATATTTGTATATTTTAAAATATCTTAAACGAAAAGAATTTTAATAAAATTTCTTTATTAGTCTAGTTTTATATTTTCTTTTATGATATGTCATTGTAAATTAATAATCTATAAAAATTTCATCTTTCAAATAAATTTAATCAGAAATTTCCAAACTCTTTAAAAGTTTTATCCTTTCTATTCGAACCCTGAAATAATTTGAGCCAAAAATTGCAAAAATAATGAAAATTCCTTCCAAAATTAAAAAAGTCATCTCTCTTATTCCAAACTTCTCTAAATCCGTTCTTTCTTTCATATATATATATAAAATTAAATCTGTTATAAAGATGATTAGATCGAAAAACAGAAGACCAATCCCGCATAACATGAACTTTGTATTTTTTTTGAACAACGCCAAAACAACAATTAAATTTGCCATGAACCAAACCCCATTGATCACAAGTCCAACAGCTGCAAACAACAAGATTTCATCATAAAAATTATTATCTTTAATGTATAAAAGAATGAAAAGGTTGGTTGCATTGAAAAAATGAAAAAGAGACAGAAAAATCATTATCATAACATAGATAAACGCATTTTTCTTATATTTTCCTTTCTCTTTTAACCCTTGATAATTTGAATTTTCTAATAAAAAATTGCTGGCAGAGCTTGAACAACTATAAGAGTTTTTATTTTCCATTTCCTTGATGATTGTAATGATGTTGGTTTCTAATTCTGTACTGTTGGTGACTTTTAGATTATTGAATACGAAGGAACGATTTTCTGAAGATTTTTCATTATTTAGCTCAAAGGAACTGAATTCATATTTAAAAGATCGATAAATTTGATCTCCAGACATTTGCTAATGGTTTAGTTATGTGCTTTTACAAAAAAAAAATTTAGAACGAAAAAAAATTAATAATTAAAAAAAAAACTTTTTTGTAAGTTCTTTAAGAAGACGGAGAATTCTGTTGTAGATGAAAATATGTGATTCTTTTCTTAAAAAATAAAATCTTTGTTTTATTTATTCCACAAAAACCAGTTTTTTTTTTTTAATTTATTATTTATAATTGATTAAAAAAAAAAAATTATATAAAGTTTGTTTTTTTAAAATTACTGCGTATTTTTTAAATTTTATAATTTCCTTCATTTATTTGTTTAAAGCATTGTCATTCTTAAATTTCAAAATAATCTCAAAAACTTCCCAATCCTTCATTTATTCCTGTTTTCTAACGAAATTTAAAATATCAGTTCTCATGTCTTAAATTAATAGTTATTCCTTTGGGGGTTTGTATAAATTAATAGTAAATTAAATCGATTATAAATGAATAATAACACTGAAGAAAAATGCAAATCTGCAATGCTTAATGAATCAAAACCTTCCCTTTCTGAAAAGCCTCCTCTTGCCTATATAAACCCTGAATATGTAAAAAAACGAAATAATAGATATTATGACAAAAGCTTTGAAAAAGATCAGCCAAATATTAATTATTCAATATCGAAATCAAAGCAACCAAAAACTCCAACAAAAAAACTTGACAAGAAAAGAATAGCTCATTCACTTGATAAAAACCCACCTAAAAACCAACAAAAAATCATAGAGAAATTCGATAATATATTTGAGAAGAATCAAAATTATTTATATAAAAACAAATTCAATTATGAAGAAACATTAAAAAAGCTTTACGGGATCACAAATAACCAAAATAATCAAATAAAATGCCAATCACCTACTATAAGAATCAAAGGTGTTGATCAAAGTTTTCAATGGGCAGGCTTTGATAAAAAATCCTTAGAAAGCCCGATAGGTTTTATAAAAATTAAAATGCATGGAAATTATGATGAGGGTTTAGAAAAAATTGATTCTCTTTACAAAAAAAACGAGATGGCTATAAGGGATTATATTAAAATCAAAAACAATCTGAATTTCGTTTGTCTTGTAAATAAAAATTTAATCTATTTGATTTTTTTTTTAAAGTAGAGGAATAATCTGAAATATGAACCTTATTCACCTTGCTTTAATAAACCGAAGCCATGAGTTTTTGCAAAGGATTAATAAAGGAAGATTATGTTTGCCAACTCTCTTTTATAAATATTCATTTTTAATTATCAAAATAAAGAAAATATTTTATGATCAAACTTAATTATACTGAAACATGCAAAAAGTTTTTTTTTAAACTTTCAAAATTTTCATGAAAAAAAAAAGAACATTTTTTTAATTTTTTGGGGGTTAAATCATAATATAATTCAGAATATTTATTTATTAAATAAAAAAAATAAAAAAACTTAAATTTTTATTTTAAGAAAAAACCTAAAAAAAAAATTTAAATTTGAAAAAAAAAAAAAAATTTAAAAAAAAATATGAGTCAACAACCAACTCCATCCAAATCAATTTTTTCCTCCATCACTCAAAACTTTAACAAAATCTTCAACCTTTCCAATATCAGTTGCACAAATTCTGATGCAGTCCAGAAAGATAACAAAGAAAATTCAGTCGCCACCATACTAAAAAACGATCCAAACCTTTGTCCCCAACATCTTCGTGACCGATCACATTTTTGCAAAGAATGTCAAAATACCTTATGTTTTGTTTGTGCTTCTGAACATATTCCAACAAAGCACGAAATTTTAGACTATTCAGAATTGGGTAGTTTTATGAATAAGAGCATTCAACACATTGTTCATCTTGTTGACGCCAGTGAAGAATCAATGATTGAAACAGAGTTCCCTGATTATAGAAAAGAGATTGAAGCAGGCTTGACTCAAATACAAGAAGCCAAAGAAGATGTCATGAACATGATAGGCCTATATTTTGACAATTTGGACTTTAAATTTAGAGAGCTTTTCAAAAGAGTGCCTTCTGTTTATCAAATAAATCATTTGAAATCTGGGTTATCTTCTTTGAAAAAAGAAGCTTTGATGTTCGAAAAGCTGGCGATCACTACAAAGAAACCTGATATCTCAGAAATCAAACACTTTTTGAACTCAGACTTTGAAAAAAAAGTCAAAAATTTTCTTATGGAATATGAGAATGTAAAACAAGTGAAAGACAGCAACAAAAGAGTTAATCTGCCCAATATTCAAATAACAAAGCCTTACATTGAGCAAATTTTTAATGATATGCCCAATTATTGCAGTGCGATTCCTGCAACTGATTCCTATTACGATCAAATCAAAAAAATACGAGTAGCAACTCCGAATTATTTTTTGCCAGAATTCGAAAGCTATTTGCCATACATTGATGATTTAACAGAGAAATTACACCTATATAACCTTTCTAAAGAAGCATCAGAAAGTTATAATTTAACAGTTTCTACAGAAATCCCAGCTGATCATTCTGTGATAGTAACTCCTAATTTAGAAATTTTTATATGTGGAGGTATTTTAAAAAACGGTGAGCTTTCATCTCAAACTTTCCAATGCAGTCCTTTTCAAGACCAAGCTCACAATGAAATGACAGAAAGCTTTCAAACCGGGATTGCTTTGAAAGAAAAGAATAAAATGTTGCAGAAAAAAGTGGCTCATTCTTTGTGTTATGTGAAGAATAAGGTTTATTGTATCGGAGGAAAGATTAATAATATTGAAAGGACGAAGAAATGTGAAAGATATGATATTAATACAAATAAATGGGTTGAAATCGCTCCGTTGAACAATGAAAGAACAAGGCCTGCGATCAGTTCTTTTGAAGATCGTTACATTTTTGCTTTCTTTGGATGTGAGAACAATGGAGATAATTGCAAGACTGTTGAGAGTTATGATATTAACGCTGATAGATGGGTTATTGTCAATGCTATGAATCAATGGCCACAATTTGAAGTCGGGCTCGCAAGTGCCACACAAATAAATGCTAATCAAATTATAATCTTTGGAGGATTTTATGAAGGAGCTAAGCATAACAATAAAAGAGAATTGATTTTTAATGAACGAGGTCTGCTTTTTAATGTGAATGAAGGTAATTTTGTGAATTTGGGAGCTATTTTACCGATGAGCTATTGCCAATCTTATCCACCTGTTATTGTGAATAATAATATTTATAGTCTAGGATATGTTGTGAAGAGCGTTTCACCTAGTTTTAATAGATATATGGAAGCTGATTTGGTGTTAAAGATTGAAAACGGCAATGTTCAATGCCGAGATGTCTTTTATTACAAATAAAAATAAGGATAATTTTTTTTTATTTGATAAACAATTAATTAAAAATAAAGAAAAAATTTCTTATAAATTATTTTAACGCTAATTTTTTTTTCTAAATTTTTTTGTATTTTTTTAAAAATTAAACGAGAAAAAAAACAAATATTAAAAATCACTAATTTATTAAAAATTGAAAATTCACAATTTTTAAATGTCAAATCATATTATGTCAAATAAAAACACGCTGATCTACAGTCCTACACCTGTCAAGCTCAACATCACTCCTCCAACTTCTCCTTTTGGATTATTTACCAGGAACAATAGGAACGAATCTCCGAAAGTTTCTCCCTTTAAATTTCCTCATTCCTTTAAGTAACTTCTACAAACCTAACTGAACTTTCATCGTTCACATCTAAACAAATTTTTAAAGGAGTCCCAATATCAAACCATATAAGAAATTTATGAACACAGACGACAATGAAGGAGACAATTTGAATAGCAGTCCTAAATTTGCGAATAATTTTCAAGATATATTTCTTGATATCAAGAATTTCACAAATTATCCACCCAACGAACAAGAAATGTCCAATTTTCAATCGCCTGTGTCAAAATTCATGTAATTTTAGTTTTAATTAATTGTTTAAACAGAAGAAAAATATGTTTTAAGGCCGAATCAATGGACTGAATCTATGAACGATCGATCAACACCCAATCAAATAAAAAAAGCACATTATTGCAATTGCAAAAAAACGAAATGTCTAAAGCTTTATTGTGAATGTTTCGCAATTGGCGAGGTTTGTGATTCCAACTGCTGTTGTCATGATTGCAGTAATTTGAACAATAACGCATTAAGAGATAACACAGTTGAACAAATCCTCCAGAAAGACCCTCAAGCTTTCAATACGAAAATCGAAGCTTCAGCCAATAAAAAAATCAATAGAAGAGGATGCACTTGTAGAAAGACCAATTGTCTGAAAAAATACTGTGAATGTTATCATGCGGGAATCCCATGCTCGGAATTCTGCAAATGTGACCATTGCAAAAATAATGAGTTCTTTATCAAAGGAAACCCTCTCAAAAAATTGTCGATTGTGACACCTTTGAAAGAAGATGAGAATAAAAGCGAGGATACGATTGATACTTCCTATAAAAAAAATAACATTTTTAAGGGAAATGCGAATAGTCCGGAAATGTGGCTGTCGGAGCCTAGAAAACAAAGGAAGATTGCGATTAAAAATGGTCAAAAGGAAGAAAGTAATGGGAAAATTATTATTGAAAAATCGTTGATATTTTAAAAGGAAACAATTTTTTTTGTTCAATTGTTTTTTTAATGTAAAAATATCACCCACTTTATAGTTACAAAAACAACTTTTTTTTGTTTTTATTTTTTTAGAAATTATTATCTGAATCATTTTTTATGATTTAATAGTCAAGAAACTTAAATTTAAAAAAAAAAAAAATGAAAAAAATGATAAAATATAAAAAATAATTTATTTCTTTCTAAATGAAACCTATTGAATTTGATCGAGACATGCAACACTCAACCAAATAAATATAGTTCCCTTTCATTTAATGAAATTTTTTCATTTGATGAAATTATCTATAAACATTCGAATTCGCTCAGCAGCTGATTTATTTGTGTTTAAGTTTGGAGGGTGTTGAGGCAAAGATTTTTGCAAATGAGGGAATGTTAGAAAAAAATTAGTAATTAAATATTTTTTTAAGAACAAACAAACACTTTAAAAACAAACAAATGAAAATTTTTTTTTAAACTTATAAAAATTAAAAAATTTTAAAAGAAATCAGATTAAATTAGAAAGGATGTAAAAATTTCATTGAAAGGAGAAAATATTTATCATATCAAGAAAAAATGAGATAAAAATATATTTTTAAAAATGTCAGATATAATGATGGATGGCTTAATTCAATAATACTAAAATAAAAAAAAGCTAAATAATTAAAACTAAAACTTAATCGTCGAATCATTTATTTAAATTACTCCATTAATCCAAATAATAGAGTCAATCATTCCTTAATGCATTGATATCCGGCTCTATTATAAAAAAGTTTTCCTTTAAACTTCTGTTGGAACTCATTTGCATAGAATGTATTCATGAATTTCTCTATTTCTTTATTCTTATCAAGCATTAGCTCATTCGATGATCCATTTTCATTATTTTTAGATTTTTTCTCGTTGTTTTTTTTTATTTGAATGAGACTCCAAGGATATATATGGAATTCAAAAATAAAAGAGCAATAAAAAGCATTTTCAAAGAGAAGCTTACAATTATAAGTTTGACATTCACCCTGTAATTGGTTTTCATTTGAAGTTATTAGTTTTACAGGGAACTTTGTCTTTTGACCTGATAGTCTTGATTGAACAATATTGCTTATTGAAGTGAAATAACTTTCATATACAAGAATTCCAGGAAAGCCTTTTTCTAGGCAATGTTCGACAAATTCATCAATTTTATACCCCAAAATTTGAATTAAATTGAAATTAAGCTTGATTTGACCATATTCAAACTTTTTGCTTTTATGATTGAAATATGTATTAATCATAAAAAATGGGTTTTTGGAGTCAACCTTCTGAATCAGCTGTTTTTCCATTGATTCTTTGAGATCTGCTAATTTTTCTGGTTGAGCATTTGAAATTGTTGAAATACCTTTGTTAGCGAAATTTTCAAAAAAGTTGAACATTTGTGCTACATTTATCAACAAAGTCGTCAAATTCTTGGCTCGAAAATCTGATATCGAAGTTAAACGATCTACCAATAGATCCAAACTTGGTGAGACTAGATTGGAATAAGCACTCATATGAACTGTCATCAGTGATGTGTTTTCATCAACCACGATTTGTGTAATTTTCTTATAGGTATTCATATTAAACAGAATGCAACTTGACTGAAAAGTGCTCTCTTGAGAGAAAATTGAGTCATGAATCATAAAATCTCCAAAAACTTGATAGCTTCGCACTGGTTGAAGGAAATAAGGGACCTTTCGCATTATTTTTAATTCTAAATGGTGATTAAGTTTCTTCTTGGTGATTTTTTTGCGAGAGACTGCCAATAGCTGATATAGGTTATCATTTTTATTTTTGGCAGGCTTTTCTAAGAAATAACAAAATATAAGTGAAAAAGGATTCTGCAACAAAAATACTTTTATTTGGAGAAACAGATGTTTCTGCTACTGATAACATTTCGGACAGAATAAAAATCTTGATTTATGAAAATAATGGTTATTATTATTATCAGATTAAAAAAATTGCAAATAAATAGAGGAAACTATTAGTTTTTTCATTTAAATTTTGTGTTATTCCTTTAATTAAGAAATTATTATGTGTTTTATTCTTGGTGTTGAATTTGTGCAAAAGAAAACTGTCTAACTCTCTACTCATCAAATTCTCCACTACATCGTCTTTAGTCACTTTCCCATAAACCAAGCCATAAATCATACATACTTTGCTAAAGGTAATTATTATAATTAAAAAAAAATGTTTTACTCTAAAATCGGCGTAAAACTTTTGCTTTCCTTCGCATACTCAAAAACAACTTGCAAATCAGGTAGTCCTTCACTAAAAACTTTCGAAATCTTCAAGAGACTTTCGATTCTTTCTCCCATAAAACTTATCTATTTAATATATACTATAATTTTAATTTTTTTATAATAAAACCCTTTGTTTTTCTAAATCCAAATGTTCTTTTTCTTGAATATATTTCAAAAAGCAGTGAGCGTTAAATCTCCTATTCCAGCCAAGCCAAAAATTTTATCTACCATATTGAAACAACAAAAGTTTGGATTTCTCGTGATTATATCCTTCAACGAGACCAGCTCCAAAAGCATAAATATTCTTCAAAGCACCTTATAACTCTAGATAAAAGACAAAAGGTTATTTGGTCCCCCAAAAGGCACTTTTGGGATTAAAAAATTTAACATTTTTTTCAAGTATATCTGGAATGGCTAGAACTGGTAAACAACAGAAAACAATAGTGGCATTTTTCACTCTTCTTCTAAAATGGTAGTTTCATTCACATTTTCATCCAACAGGACATGTCTTTAACCTTGATTTTATTCAATATTTTTGGGAAAAATTCAATTAAAATATACGCAATTCTGATCTTTTTTAAAAAGAACCACTTTAATTTTTTTAATCGAAACTTGCAACAGTGGCCAAAGCAGTGCCATATATACCAGCTGAACTAAAACTAACAAAAAACAAGGCTTTAAATTTTTTTTATTAAAATAGTGATAATGTTTTGAGTTTAAAAATTAAAATTGAGTTGATTGAAATTTTTATGATTTATAGAAAACAAATAAAAAAAAAGTTGTTTGTCTATTCATTTTTTTCTTTCCAAAACATTTTTTAATTAATTTTTTTTTCCAATTTGAATTTTTTTTTTAATTCTTGCATTTTTTTTTCTTTTTTTTCTCAAAAAATTGAGTAATCTTAATCGAATTTAGCAAAATCAAATTCGTTTTTCAATTCTCTCATCATCAATCTCTCTGTTGCTTCTTCCTTGCTTAATTTTCCATGGACAATCTCATGAATCACACTACATAGATTTAAACAAACTTAAAAATCACCATCCGCTTTTAAAAAAATCATATAAGTTTTACCCAACAATAGGCATATCCAATTTTTTTTCCTTCGAATATTCGAAAATGACTTCCAAAGTAGGTAGTCCTTCAATAACTCCTTTCGAAGTTTTGATGATATTTTCAATTGATTCTCCTTAATCGTTGATTTTAGATAAAGAAAAAACTTGAAATTTAATATTCAAAAACCTTGCGCCAATTTAAACCCACAAGTTCTATTTCTAGAACATTCTCCAAATGCTGTTAGCATGAGATCTCCAATACCAGCCAAACCAAACAAAGTCTGGATTTTTCCTCCATAATGCAAGACAAAAGTTTGAATTTCTCGGGTTCCTCTTGAAATGATGGCAGTTTTGGTGTTATATCCATAACCATAACCTTCAACAATACCAGCTCCAATGGCAAAGACATTCTTTAAGGCTCCTGCAATTTCAACTCCAATAACATCCGCTTGAGTATAGATTCTGAAGAATTTATTTGACATTGTTTTTTGGACTAATTTTGCAGACTTAAAAAAAAATGAAATTATTAAAAAATTAATTTTAATTTGAAACCTCTGCATTTTCAGAAGCAACTACAACAGTTGTTGGAAATTTTTTTATGATCTCTTCAGCAAATGAAGGTCCAGAAAGCACACAAAAACTAATAGTTTCTCCCAAAGTTTTTTTCACAACTTCAGAAACGAATTGTTTTTTGGACACGATCATACCTTAAAAAATTTAAAATTTATTTAAAAATAAAAAGAAAAAAATTGCCTTTAGAGCATGAGCAAAAAGGAATTGATGGGTTGAATAGATGTTTATTCTTCTCCAAAACATCAGCGATAACTTGAACGGGCAAACAACATAAAACGAGTGTGGTATCTTTCATGGCTTCTTCCAAACTTCCTGTGGCGGTGACGCAATCATTTAGAACGATTGTAGGGTGGTATTTGCTATTCTTATGATTTTTATTGATGTCTTCCACCTAAGAAAAACAATTACGGGTGAGAAACAAAAAAAATCATATTATACGCAATCTAATTCAATTGTAAATAGTTGAACACTACATCTGTTTTCAAAACTAGCAACTGTTGCCAAAGCCGTTCCGTACATGCCGGCTTGATAAAAGAATTAAAAAAATAAAATTGAAGAGATGTGTGACCTCCCATAATTGTGACTTTTGGTTTTTTTTCTGATTCCATTGGTGTTTTAATGGATTGGATAGTAATTCAAAATTATTTTTTTTTTTTTTTTTTTATAATTTTCGAAATTAAATAAAAGATTGAGATAAATTTTATTTCTTTCATATGATGTCTTTCTCCAAATTTTAATTGTTAAATCAAAAAATTTTTATAAATAAACTGAAGAAAAAAAAAAATAGTTTTTTTCTGAGTCATTTTGATTTTAATGAATAACTTTAACTAATAATTTTTTAGTTATAGCTAAAACATGTTTTTTTTTATTATAAAAAATAACTTAAAACTAAGCTATTATTTGAAAACCAAAAGTAATTTTTCATATTAAAAGAAACATTTTTCAAAAAAATGAAATGGAAATCTCATGCAGTCCTGCCGCAACAGCGAAAATCAAACCTTACCACAAATAATCTTTTAAAACAATCCCGTTTTTTTCAAGATTCTATTTCATTGAATAAAGATGAAGCTTTTTATGTTTTTTTTTTCTTTTCTTTTTTTCTCGTAAAAACTTCAAAAATAAGAAAATTGTTGATTTGTTAAAAAAACCTGTTGAAAGCCGCACCACTGATGATATCCAACTATTGGTGAAACTGACAGAAAATATGTTTTTTTTTCAGAATATGAACTCCAAGAATTCTCAGATTGCTTCCCACCCTAAATGTTGTAAGCTGATGAAATATCGAATGATTCCCAAAGGCCTCGCAGCCATTCATTCTGGTATCATTTTCTAATAATAATCTTTCATTCAAAACTGTTCTAAATAGGTGATATGCCAGATTGCTTCTATGTGATAATCAAAGGTTCAGCTCTCGTTTTAATCCCCAAAGACCCTGAAGCAATTTACAAGGAAAAAGAAAAAATTCGTCAAAGGTTTAAAAAAATGCAAAAAGAAGTAGAGAATAAAAAGAAACAAGTGAACGAAAATAAAGAAGAAGAACAAAAAGAAATCCAATCTTCAACACTTCCTCCAAAAGAAATGACCCCCAATTATTCCCCTACACATAAATTCATTGATTCAACCCTAACTCTCAAAAATAACAGAGCTTTAAAATGTCTTCAAAAAGTCACAAAAATGATGAGCTTTTTAAACGCCACTTCTATTGGATCTTTAAAGCAAAAGCTCGATCATACAAATTTCCTCATAACACCTCAAATGAGGAATGAAGTCGCAGCTTTAGGCATCAGGCTTGAAACCCTTTCAAACCCCAAACAATATTTTGATGGACAAGTATTTAAATTTTTTGTGGGTGGCACTTTAAGCAATGGACAATCCTTTGGAGAATTAGGTCTTTTAAGAAAAAAACCAAGGGCTGCGACCATTTTATGCACAGAAAACACACATTTGGGCATTTTACAGAAAATTGATTATGAGACAATTTATTTTGATTTGCAGAACGAAAAGCTAAAAAACATGATAAATTTCTTTAAGAATTCATTAGATGAAAACATGGCTAATGACACTATCACTAAATTCGCTTATTTGTTTGATAAGAAGAAATTTTCATTCGGGGAGAAAATTTATAAGGAGGGAGAGAATGCTGACTATGTTTTTTTGATAAAGAAAGGTGAAATTGAATTGGACCAGAAAAATCAAGAGAGAGAACAAGATAAAAAGGAAAATAAGAATGGAAAAAACGTTTCAAATTTTCATAAAACGAAATATAGAATTAAATTTGAAACTGCAAACAACCCACAGGAAAATACTGCAGTTGCGATCTTAAGAGCAGGAGATTATTTTGGCGAAGAAGAAGTTTTTTTAAATGAAAAAAGGAAATATAATACCGTTTGTGTGAGTTCAACAGCTACTATTTACTCAATAGCAAAACAAGTTTATTTTCATTTCTTTATTTATATATAAATTTTATTTTATTTAATTGTTTTATATTATATTATTCTATTGTAATTTTTTATTTTATTGCATTGCATTTCTTTCTCATTTGAATTTGTTTTTTTCAGAATTTTTTTCAAAGTCTTGATGAATTCAAAGAAATTCATAGTATTTTTATTTCCCGAATAAATTCCAAAAAGAAATGGCGCGAAAAAAAAATCAAACAAGTTCAAGACACTCGTATGCAGATGAAAACCTTTTATGAAAATTTGGCAGAACACAATGAAACCTCAAAATCTGTCAAGTGCTCAATCTCAGAGTTAAAAGAAATAATTTCTTTGAGATCAACAAAATTTCCTCAAAATTCCGAAATTTTTTCTTGTGAAGTCAACGAAACAATGAAAAAAACTAAAGAAAATGCTGAATCAATTCAAGTGAAACAATTTAAATCAAGTCATTTTCCTGGTATTTTGATTCGAGGAGTTCGGGCAAATAACTCAAATAATTTGATTTCTGATTATCCATTAACAAAAAACTTCACCAGTCTCAATTCAATAAATCAAGAAACATTGAAATCCTTGCTAACTGTTGAAGAAATAGGACAAGAGGGGATTGTAAGTCAAACTGAAAAAATTGCAATGAATTTAAGAAACACCAATACAACTAAAAATTTCAGCACCCAGAAAAGGAAATTAAAATTGTTTTTTCAGAGCAAAAACTATTTTTTCCCGTTAAGAAATCACAATAAAAGCTATGCAGAAAGGTTTAGATGCAAAATTGAGGAAGAAATTAAAAAGAATTATGAAGAGGAAGAGGAGTGTCTGATAAAATTAGAAGGGGGAATAGAGAAAAAAATGAGAAAATCAGGCGTTCAAGAACACACTGTGATAAGTTGGAAAAAAAGCAATGAGGATAAGGATTTGATGAGCAAAATGGAGAAAATTATGAAGAAATATCATAAAAAAGCTGCAAGTTTTGTTTAAGCAAGATATGAAAAATCAGATATTTAAATTTTGTAGCTTTTATATGAGGAAAAATTTTCTATCAAAAACAAAATAATTTGCCTAATGAGCAGTGCTTTTAAATGAGGAAAAAATTTCTATCGAAAACGAAATAATTGTCTAAATGAGCAGTTGAATTATAAGATTTAAATTAATTCTCAGATTTTTCTAAAAAATTTATAAATCAAAATTATGTTTCATATTTAAAAAAAAAAACTTATTTTATTGGTAAACGAATGAACTGGCTTCATTATAAAGTATTTCGAAATCAAACATATTTACTGCATCAATTTTCTTTAAAAGTTCTGCATTAGCAACTGGCTTTTCATTTAGTTTCAAAGCTATATTAATAACATTTCGAACAACATTCGGAATAACTTCAGTCTGCGTTTTCGTATCTAATATTTCATTATTTTTCTATTTTTCATTCAAAAAATATCTTTAACAAAACCCGTAAAAATGGCTGGATTTGCATTTAATTCGAGCAAATATGGAGTGTATTTCTCATCAAATAAAATATCACAGCCTAATAATTCGAAGGTTCCTAATCTTCTCATTAATTTCTTCTCGCAAGACAATATAACATGTGCTAAAATCAATTTGATTCTGTGATAGATTTCATCAATTTTTTCTTTTGTGACTTTACACCCATCCATCAAATATTGCTATAATTTTTAATCAAAATAAATTCATTATTAGATTTTAATGAATTACTTCGAATTTTTCCAAAGACCAAATTGTATTTTCTTTTTCTTTTTGAAAATCGGGGTGTTTTTTCTGGACACTTGCATTGGTCAAATGAGTGAATCGATTACCTTCATCTTCGATTTGGTCTGATTTTTCCAAAAAAAAAAAAAAGAAGTTTTAAAACAAACCTTTTATTTTATAATACTCATAGAATATTTGTTCATTGACAATCTCAAATAACCCTTATGAAAAAGAACTAAAAGTGGCTTCGTGCTGGCAATAAAACAATAGCATCTGAAAAATATAGATGAATTTTTTTAAATCGTGAATAATTTAACCTATAATCGAACTTTTTCCCCTCTAAAAGCAAAGGATTCTCCAAATATTTCTGGATAACGCCTTTTTTTAACAAGGCGTAGGCTTTTGCTTTATCTTTTTCTTTGTTCACTTCTTCCTTTTTTTCAAGATTTCTCTTTTGATTAATATCAATGGAGGTTGATTTTTTATTGTTTTCTATTGGTTTAATCGAAAATTTATTAGAAATCAATGGCAAATGTTGTTTTGTAGATTGTCTGCGTAAATCTGGTTTTACAACATTTTTTGTTTTGGATGAAAATTTCGAAGGTTTTTTCTCTTGAAAGTATTCCTCTTTAAATTTCTGCAAATTCGTAATTAAGGTGATTCCTTTTCCACAATTCATGGCTGCTGGCTTGTAAATCCAATTCGAATTCTCATCAGCTTTTTGGAACAATGCTTCATCTTGAGAAAGGTTATGAGTGTTCAAATCCAACCTTTTATAATTATTATTTTATTTATATAAATTTATATAAAAAATTTAAATTTTTAAAAATTTTGAAAATTAGTAATAAAAATGAAAAAATTATGAGAAACATGAAGGTTAAAGGATAAAAATCAGATAATTTAAGCATTGAAGTCCTGTTTTTTATTTCTTTTTGCTCGAATTCTGTGAGGGTTTGATGAAGTCCTGTTTTACTTGCTATTGTCTTTATGTTCTGAATATGATTGACCTATAGGATGAATTAAATGATAACGGCTCAATAAATAAAACGAACTATTTGGTAGCCCTCAATCAGCCTTGAAAAATCAATGTCTTTGACACATTGCACCCATTTAAAATAAAAACCAGGACCGGAATTCGTGATTTTGTTGTTTTGAATGACCCATTTTGAGCTAAAAAATTCATTGAGTTAAGGATTTTTTTTCTTTTTACTCGTCTGAAAAACAGGATTTAATCAATTCTTCATTATTTCCTATTCCCACAAAAATTGGTTTTTTACCATTTTTCTTTTTTTCAGGCTTATTTGAAAACATTTCAATTTTTAAAAAAAAAAAATCACCTTTTTTTTTTTTGAAACAAATATTATAATTTTTTAAAATTGATTAAAGCATAAAGTTCTAATTTCTGATAAAAACCAAATATAATTTTTATGTTTAATTTAAAACATTTCAAGTTTTTTTAAAAAAAAAATTTAATTTTTTTTTTAATCACATAAAAATAATTTTTAATTTTTAACTTGATGAAAAAAAAACTTCAAAAATCCACACAAGCTAAAAATAACGCTCCTTATCAGCACTCTTTGCACCCCAACCTTTCATCAAAACCTCCCGTTTCACAAACTTCCTCCTTCAAAATGAAGACTTTGGCAAAATCTCCTCCTAAACCTCAAAGTTCAAAGTTAGTAAATAAACAAGAAAGTTTGAAACATATTGACATGCAAATAAAAGAATCAAAAAATTTCCCTATTTCAAAAATAAACCTAATAACCCCTGAAAATAATAATATATGCCTTCTTAAAGCAAACAGTGGGCGATTAGAAATTTCGCATCAAAATACTGAATTAAAATATCCATATGGCACTGGCACCTTAAGGGATTTCGAAATTGAGAATAATAAAGATATTATTTCAAAGGACTCTTTGCACCAGATCGTGTATAAAGCCGAATCTTCTTTGAAAATTATCATAAACAATGCTGAAATAGAAAGCAAATCCAGTTTTAAGAGGAGAAGTCTTGCGCAAAGGAATTCTTTTATAAAACCTAATTATCTGAATAGATTTGAAATTTATATGAATAAATCAATCAATGAAAATGATAGTATAATATTAAAGCCCGCCGCTTCTAATCCAGGCTCAAATCATTCTTCCAAAGAGTCCACTCCAAAAGTTAGTCCTCAAAAATCACTAAAGAAAAACTCAATCACAAATTCTCAAAAACGCAGATGCACAGTTTTTCTAGAGAATAATAAAGGATTTTTCGGACAGTCAAATGTTTGCAAAATTGATAGAAAAAAAGATATGAGCTTGAATCTGAAGTTTTATTTACAAGTTTTCTTAAATAAAATATAATTCTCTATTTAGAAAAGAAGAGAAGGATGAGGAAAGTGAAGAAAGTCATCGAATTAATTCTCACAACAAAATGAAATCAGCTGTAGATCATGAAGATTTTGAGAGATTCGTTTATGATGCTTCGATCTCTTATTCCCCAAAAACTATTGGCTTGAAGCCTAAATACTATCATAATTTTATTACAAAAAAAATATTTTCTGATAAAAGCTTTAGTAAGGCCCTTTAATTTTCTTAAAAAAAATTAAAAATAATTCAGGTTATTCACAAGGAAAGAAAAGAAATTTTTCTTCCATCACAACACTACCCTCTAAAAGAAAAACTTTAAATAAAACTGCTCTTTTTGCTCTTATTAAAACCCAAAAGACACCAAGAAACAACTCAAAAAATGTGGCAAAAACTGAGCCAAACGAGCAATATTCATCTTATGGGCAACTTCTCAGAGCATCTTTAAACCAAACGAAAACAATGAACGCGACAAATAATCAGAAAAGTAAGAGAGAAGAAAAATGCTTGTTTTATATCGATTTATTGAGAAGAGTTGAGCTGATTAATTTCAGGAAAAATGATAAAACTCCAAGTTACTTTTACAAAATTTCCTCTTTAAAATTGAAACGGGTTTGTTTTAGATGTATTGGAAATTGATGATATCCATTTATTAGTTGAAAAAGATGTAGAGGTCTATGAAATGTTTGTAAAAATCCTAAGCATTGATTATTTTAGTAAAATTTTCGGTAAAATATAAATTTATACTAATATAAATAGATGTTCTCAAGAAAATCTATAATCTCCATATAGCAGATAATCAAATGAAAAAAATACTAAATCAAAAGAAAATCGAACTTTTTGCGAAAGATTTCAAATTGATTGAAAAAATTCCGAAATTATCAAAGGAATTTGTTCAGATAATTTGCACAAAAGTTCTGAAGAATAAGTATTGTGAGTTCAAAGAATTCATTGAAATCCTTTATCAATTCTCGAAATTGAAAAAATACCCTGAAAACTTCACAAAGGCCATCAAATTAAAAAGTTTAATTGATGAATTGATTCTCCCTGTTTTTAAACTCGAAAGCAAGAGGTTCTATGAAAATAATGGACAAAATATACAGATATTCTATGAAAAATATAAAGTCTATTCAAACCCAACAATATGTCTGTTCTGTGAATGTGATGATTTACTAAAACATGTATGATTTTATTAAAAAAAATAAACAAATGTTTAAAATTGTTTTCAGTTTTTTTCATTGTATGAAACTTTTGATCTTAAAATCTCAGAACAAACTTTCATCAATTCTAAAAACTTTTTAAAATTCTGCAGCGATTTCCATTTGATTCCAAAACTTTGCACAACAAACCAAGTCGCCAAAATTTTCAAAATATTCGAAGAAAAAAACAAAGAATGCATCAGCTTCACAAATTTTATTATGATTTTATGCTCGATAGCTCATATCGGTATTTATTTTTTTTAATGATTGATTAGAAATGAGGAAGTATAATATTATAACTGTTTTTATCAAAAAGGATTTAATGCTGTGGAGGAGAAAGACAAAGGATTTTTTAAAAAAATTTGGAAACTTTTTCAGGTTTTGATTGGCACCAATAATATTATTTCAGAAAAGCTGGTGATTTCGAATTTTATGAAGAATTAAATTAATTTTCACAATTTTCTTTTAGTATATATTTAATAATAATCAAAAAAATCAATCTCTTTGGTTTTATTATTTTATTTTATTGATAGTATTTTTATTTTTTTTTATGAGAAAAAAAAATGAAAATATTGTTTTCCAATTTTTTTTTTTTAACAATTTAAAAAAATAAATAAATAAATAAATTTAAAAAAAAAAAACTATGATTTTAGAGGAAATTTTCTTTTCTTTTCATATTAATTGAATTTGCACTTCGAGAAGTCCATTTCCGGATGAGATTTCATGAAATCCGCCAACTTATCCTGTTTCAACAATTCATCACTTGATGGCTTTCCCATTTGTTTCTGCCTCATATCGAACATCATCTTCTCAACAGTGGTTTTCGTCTCTCCATCCAAATCGGATAAATTCGAAGGTTCTGGATTGATTTTCTTGGTATCAATAGTCGGATCTCCTTTAATGGCACATTCCCACCAATGCCATTGATTCTTCCATTTTTCAATTGCAATATGCACATATTTTCCACCTTTTCCGTCCTCTAAAGTCCATAAACTTCCATCCACATGGATCTTTTCAGGGAACTCCCCATCAATAATTGGTTCTTTTCCAATGGCTCCAACCTTTGAAAATAAATATAAATTAAAAAACCTTAATAAAAAAAAAAGCAAACAAATAATCGGTTGGTATCAATTGTGACTTTCAACCCCTTGGCCTTTGTACTTTCATCCACTGGGATATACATATGCAATTCTTCTAATGTTTGCGTCCAATTGTATTTATCCGTGGTGCCTCCATTTCCAAGAGGTGCTGGCCCTGTATCTTCTTCTTTTTTATCAGAAGCATTGGCTTCAGTTTCTTCTGGTTTTTTTTCTTTGACTTCGACCACTTTTTTAACTTCTTCTTCTTTTTTCTTGACTTCTTCAACTACAACTTTTTTCTTTAATTTTTCTGCTTCTTGACGGGCTTTTTCTTCGTTTTCACGTTTTCTTTGTTCTTCTCGAACTTTTTTGGAAGCTTGTTCTTTTTCTTCCTTTTGTTTTTCTTCTGAGAATTTCTTGAAATTCGTCTGACAGTGCTTCACTATCATTTCTTCAGCCATTTCTATAAATTTTTTTAAAGATTATTGGAAAAAATAGATGATTGAAACTTTGATTTGAAAAGAAATCAGTTTTGCGTCGAAGGAAACTAAAGACTTGATCAAAAAATCCTTCGATTCCTTGACTTTGCTGGACGACTTGCATGAATATGCCGTCGAACATACCACCATCTGGGGAAGCCATGGATTTGAGTTAAATTAAAAAAATCTTAAATTTTGAAAAAAAATTTGGCTTTTTTTTTCTAGAACTTGCTATATATGGGTTGTGTTTAAATAAAATTCAAATTTTTTTTTTAATTTGAAAATTCAAATTTTAAAACAAAAAAAATTTTTATTTTCAAAAAAAAAAGAATTTTTTTTAATAAACCCAAACTCAATAAATAATTAGAAATAATCTGCTGGCCATATTTCCAAGAATAATCGGTGCAATAGAGATGCAGATTAAAATACACAATGTTATGCATATACACCCACAAGCTTTCGCTCTTGCTTTTGGCCCAACACATCTTGTCTAAAAAATTGAGTTTATATTTAATTACAAAAATTAAATCTTTACAAATAAACTGAATGGGTTCGCAGACCATTCAAATCTTCCATCAGGAGGAGGCAACCAAGGGGAATTATTAGGCTCACTTCTTCCCATTCCAACAGGATTTTCTTTTGCCACACTTTTCGGTACAATTTCAAATGATAGAGTCAATTTTCCTTTAGTTTTTAATTTTTTCTGAATGAAAAATTTTTAAAATCCATATCAGAATTCTAAAAAAAATACATCATTTTTTTCGGAATTTTCAAGATCCAAAACGAATTTTTCTTCCTCTTTAATAAAAAACTCTTTTTCGTTTTTATCACCCATGAGATTTTTCGTTAATTTCGCCATTTTTTTACTGAGTTTAATTTTTTTTTCCCCAGTTTTCTTCACGGAAAAGTCATTTTTATATGCTTCCCTTGCTTCATTTCCAAAATCAAATGTTTTCTCTGCAATATAATCATTTGGGGAAAAGAAATCTTTATCCCACACTTGAAAAGATATCGTTAAATCCATATCCTCATCACTGAGAATCACAGGCCAAACCATTCTCCAATTAAAACTTCCATATCCATTCTGAGCTCTAAAATGAGTGTCAGTCCTTTGTATTTTCCCTCTAAAATTGCCTTCAATATACAGATCCGAACAATCCTCCACATCCATACTCGGCACTCCATCAACATCCCACACAACAATCCTGAATTCGAATTCCATTGGAGGTTTAGGTGTTATATCCCAAATCCTATCATCTTTTCTCAAAGGAAGTGGAATGATTTCTAACCAAAGGGTTATTTTACCATTTTGTTCATATTGATGTAAAGGATGAATCAAATCACGGGTCTCTATCGGAATATTTTTTAGCTTCCTCCATTTCTTTGAAAAAAAACGGTTTTCTAAATCAATGGTAGTTTCACCAATTAAATCGTCGGGAACCAGAAAATCATAATCCCACACCTGAATTTTCAATTGTGATACCCCTGGCAACGTGGTTTTGAATGAGAACATTTTATAAAAATCACAATTGACTTTATCAGTTTGATGTTCATTTCTGTTGTTTTGTTCTTCTGAGCCAAGGATAAGCTTTAAATAAGGATCGGAATCAGAAAAAAGGTCCATTCTAGGCAGGTTCTCTGCTCGCAGAATGTAGACTCTGATCAAACATGGGAGTTTCTCAAAAATGTTTCTTTCAATTTTCTGCAATAAACTGTTCGAAGTTCGGGATTTCATCTTATGCTCATCCATACGCTTTTTATTGGTTTCAGACATTATTGAGACCCAACCTTTAAATTTACCCACTTCTTTTTGATTTGAAATCAGTGTCGAAGCTTTAAAAAAAGTATTATTCTCATCTTTGAATCTTTTCCCTAGTTTTATGGGAAATTCATCAAAAGTATTCAAGTTCATAAAGGGACTTTTCTCCAGGTCAGTGGTGATAAAATGCCTATAGTGTTTCTTGAGATCTTTGTTCAGATTCCTGCTGATTTGACCATCGTAACCCAATGCTTTGAAAATAATTTCATCAGGCATGTTTGTTTCTGACATCAGTCTTTTCGTTTTATCAGGCTCATATTCTGCAATTTTTATGATGTTTTCTGAGTTTATAGTGCCATCTATCTTATAAATATCATCCCGTTTTATTTGTATTTTCTTGATAGGTTTCAAATCCATATTAATATTGTCTTTTTTTCTCATAAAGGGTTCAGTTAAATTTTTGGATTTGGGGAATGAAATCTCCAAAGAATTTTCGGGAGGGCTTTGAAAAGGACGAATGTCACGAAGTTCAATAACTTGCGGAACAGGATTTGAAACTTTTTTAGCTAATTTTTGTTCAACTCTTTCATTGGTTTTTGTAATAAAGTCAGGAAAATTTATACTGAAATTTCCTAAAACTGGTTCTGATAACCCTTTTAAAATCCGATCGAAAACTGTACACTTTAAAAATTTTTACATCAAAACCATTAAAATCTAAGAAAAAAAAAACATTCAAATATGGGCAATATGCGATTTCAATTGGTAAATCTAACTCGAAATTCAAAATAGTACAAATATTTGGATTTGAACCTATTGTTGGTTGGGTTTGCAAGTGTTTTTTCTCTTCGAGGGTTTCCTTCTTCTCATTGGTCTTCATCCCATTAATATCAAATTTGATAAAAGGTCGTGATACAGGAAATAAACCCAAAGATTTCAAACCTCTAAGGCCTAGAATTTTAATAGATATAATATATTTTTCAGTCTTTGGGGTAATGTTCATTTCCAAAGAGTTATTGAACATATTTGCTTCTAAAAATTGGAAACTAGCAAGAATTCTTCCACAATTATTTTGATTTTCTAACAAAAATTCATTACATTTAAAAATAATTAGGATATTTTACCATATTCTAGCTCATGCCATGCAGGTTTTGGAAGAAATTCTTTCTTCCAAGAGATCCATTTTTCCTCTATTCCCTTTTGGACATCTATCAAACAACTGCCGATGAATTCCTCACCAATGGGATCCTTATCAAACATATGCAAAAATATTGGTGGGCATTCCTCCTTCGGAAATAACATCACTTCTAGTTTATGCGTTTTATACCAAACCTTTTAAATTATAAAGAAAAATCAATTAAAAAAAATAAAAAATTACAGGATTTAAAGATTTCATCACAGTTTCTCCTTTGATTTCTTTCCCATAATAAGAAATTTTATAAAAAGGATCTGAACTTCCATTAGAATCAGCAGGAATCAAATCTTGTGCCAAATATATATGTGAAATTAGCATTCCTGATATCAGTTCCTTTTTTTCTAAGGCTTGCTTCACTTCTTTTACGCCGCTTATTTGACTAGAACTAATGTTGAAGCCTAATTTCACAACCCCTGCATTATGTTTTCTAATAGGTGGTTTCATTTCAATGGATTTATCAGGAATAAAATAATATAATTGTGGCTCGCCTTTCAAATCTTTGAATTTTTGTCGAATGAAACAAATCAAATCTACTCCTTGGCTTAAATAAATCAAAATATCAGGCAATTCTTCATATGTATAAGGGAAATCGCAAATGATTGATTTCCTTTGATTCCATGTTAAAACGCCTTGTTCAATTTTGCATTCATCGAAAACTAATTCTCTTTCACCCCATCTGATTTTTATTGAGTAGGTCTTATCTTTTTGAGGGAAGGAAAAACCATAAAAAACATCTGCAATCAATTGCCAACCTGTGTTTCCCATTGAAATAGTCTTTAAAACCTGGGAGCTTATTTTTTCAATTGTGTTGGGATCTGATAAAACTGGTGAATTCTCCTGAAAACATTCAATTGATAACAAGAGTCTTCCTTTCCAGAAACTACCAATATTTGGACTTACATCCATTAAATGACCATATTTTGACTTGGATTTATCAGGGTGAGAGCCATATAAATTCAACCAAAAGAAGTTAGAATACTGATTCATAAAAAAATTTTAAATAAATTGTTTTTTATATTTTCAAATAGAAAAACTTTATTCATTTTGATATCTTTTAATTCAAATGTGATGCTTCCAACAAGTTCATTTGGGGTTCCTATATCTTGATCCCAAATACCTAAAGTTAATATTTCATTTACAGTCGGTTCTGAAAAGGGCAGCTAAATTGAATGATTATATTAAAATATTCTTTTGTATATAATATATACCTTAATAATCATATTCCATTCAGGGTTTTGATTGTTATTAATAGTTTTGGTCCTATATTTAGCAGACCCGAACTCAAATATAAGAAAAGTATCTATAGTTCCGATTCTATCCATTTTCACTAATTTTTCACCTTTAATTAAACGTATCATGATTTGCCAGCCATTTATTTTAATATAAGGTGGGAAAAGAACTCCTCCTTGATTTATTTCTCCAATAGTTCCTTCAGTAAATAATTGCTCATTTTGTAATTTGTTTTTGTTCGTGTCATCATATTTCTCGTCAATCATTGGTATTGGCTCATCCAATGGACCAATGCAGGAACAACTAAATTTTAAAAACCCTTTGATTTCTTCTGGGTTTTGCTGAATATTCGTCAATCCAGCCCATTGATGTAAAATAGCATGGCTTTTAGACAAATATATAGAAATTAAATCAATCTCTATTTCGCCGATCAATGAGTTAGATTTTAACAATTTATGGTCGAAAACTTGAATGTAGAGCTTTTCTAACTCTAATTCATTGTATTCAGATAGCTTCTTATCGAAAAAAAAATGTTCTGACCAATAAATCATGCCAGTTCCTCTTTGATCCTTCTGAGTTGAAAAACGAGATATCCCTAAGGCATTCAATTTTATGACAGGGTCAATTGTAGAGCTTAAAATTTTTAAAGGATTTATTATTTTTAGCTTTTTAGGGGTGAAAATACTCTGATTTCACTATTAAACTTCTTGTTTCCTCTATGAAAACCTTAAAAAAAAAAAAATCAAAAAAATTTGAATTAGATATTACATGAAGTTGATAATTGCCGGGAGATATTGCTCTAGGGTTCATTTTGTTCAGGGGTAATAGCTTGTTTGCATTCATTTGAATTTATTAAGTCTTAAATAATTTACTTGAGTTTATTACAGTCAATTACTATATATAATGTATCGATAAAATTATATAAATTAGGAAATATAAGAAATGAAAGAATTTGGAAATTAGTTTTTTTAAGAAAAAATTCATTTTTTAGAACAAAACAAAAAAATAAATTTTTTTTTTCTTTTTTGCTTCAAATCCATATTATGCCCAATGTTTGAAAAACAGTAATAAAGATAGATAAATTCTTATATTAATTTTTAAAAAAACAAATTAAATTTTTTAAGAATTTTATAAAATTAGAAAAAAGATAAAAAAAAAAAAAAAATTTGTAAAAATTGATATTAAATTAGACAAACAAATAGTCTCAAATTTTAACTGAATTAATTTACAAAATTAAAAAAATAGTTTCGCAAAAATTCGATATAAAATTTAAATATAAAAAAAAAACAGAATATTTTTTAACACAACTCAGAGAAAAATTACTGAAAATCTGGAATATTTTATTAAATTTTCCGATTTGTCTCATCAAAAAAAAATTAAATAAATTAAATAATTCAATAAATAATTTAAAAATCCAATAAAACTCCTCCACAGAGTTTTCTAAAGCCAAAATTTCTTTTGACTCACCAATCAATGTCAATTCTTCTTAAATTCAATTATTTTCTCGATGATCAAGACTATCACCTCAGTCAATCCCTTCTCGAATTTACTTCCCAAACCTTTAATCTCTCTCCAAACCTTGTCAAAGCCTTGGAAAAAAATCCGAAAAACCCTGACATTCTAGCTAAACTACTTCAGAATTGTTTTTTCCAAGAAAAAACTACCAAAAAGAGGCCTTTTTTCCGCTCTTTATCACAAACACCTCTTAATCTCCAGACTTTAGCCCAACCCAGATCTCTTTTTATAACCCTTCGGCAGATGAGGAAAATAGCATTAATGAACTGGTTTTGGGCTTTAGAAGAGGTAAAAACCGTGATAAAGAAGCCGCTAAAACAAAACTGGGTATTTTTCATAAATTTTCAATAATTTTAAATTTTTTTCTTCAAAAAAGGAAGGACTTTTATTCGAGGAATTAGGCAAGATTCTTGCCAGTTTTCTCGAAATGAATGCTTTTCAGATGACTCAGACTAAACTCATTAAAATGTTAACAGAATTGAAGGAATTACAAATGGATTTAAAGCAAGCCGAGCCTGTAAACCAGGGGATTTCTGGTTTTCTTCATGAAATGATGTATCATTTGAAGCAAATGGGGAGATTAATCTATTATTTTGGGTTAATAAACGAAGAGGCTTCTCCTAAAGATAATTACCGTTTCAATAAGATATCTCTCTTCCGTTTAAAACCCAAGCCATTAGACTTTATAAACCATCAATTAACACGTTATTTCGCTTGGAAACTCAAGCGATGGAAACAAGAATATCAAGAGGCTTTAGACCTACAAAGACTCTCACAAATCATCATTATTTGTAAGATATGTCTTCATAAAACACAGTCGAATCAAATGAATTATCACTCAACACAATGCCTCAAAAGAGCAGAAGCACTGCATGAACTCAATAACCTTAATAAAACTATTGGAAAATACATGACAATGATGAATGAAATCAAACAGTTTCTTGTCACTAAAGCAAAACTAGACATGTTTTTTTATCTGATTTTAAAAATTTTAGAAAACTTTTTTTTATTAGAAAAAACCTCAAAAGCGCAAAAAATGACTCCAGTCAAATTTTCTCACGCTCTAAGACATTTTTCTTTGATAGAACCCCCCCGAAAACCTATTCTGCAGAGAAAAAAGACACTTCTAATAGCAATTCTTCTGAAATTAAGACACCACTCGAAAACCTCAGCATTAGCTTTTTACCCCCTGCTCAGGTATTTTCAGACTCCCAACCCCATCCTTTGATAAAATTGACCCCTATTTCATGTGAAAATTCAGCAAAATTATCTTCAAATCCATCAGAATTTGGCTCTGAAGATGATAAAAACCATTTATCTCTGAAATTAATGAACAATTTCAGCAAGAGAAAGGACTTTCAGCCAAAGAAAGTGAGTGATTTCGCTAAAAATGACTGTAGAAGTAGAGGGAAAACAGTCAATGAAAAATACGATAAAAAAAAAGAAGAGAAAGAACATTGCTTTAACACTAAGAATTCTAAACAAGAGAACTCTTTATTCAATAAGATGATCAAACAAAAATTAATGAAGGAAATGGAAAAAAAAACATGGTTAAAGGATATTTCCCTTCAGCTTTCTATCGAACACGGGTCTGAGAAATTCGAGGAGAGAGGCTTTTTTAGCGATAAAAAGCCAAACGGACGGAAGGAGTCAGTTGAAGAAGGATTTGTTGATATTTTTAGCGATATTTTTTTAAATAGTGAAAATTCAGAGATTTCTGATCATAATTCACCAGTTTATCATAGAAGAAAAGAAACGAAGAAAACATTCAACTTCGAGACATTGAATCTTGAATATTGTGAATCAATGGATAATTCTGTCAGTTCGAAGCATTCTCTTCAACAACCCCTTTTAACAGAAAATGAGCAAACAGTAAAAGAAGATGGAAAAGATGAAATAAATGAAAATTATAAAAATGGTGATGAAAATGAAGAAGAAAAAGAAAAACTGGAAAATGAAAAAAATGAAGAAGAAGCTGCTTTGGTGCGAAGAATGAAAAAAGGAAAAACAATGCTTGAAGAAACTAATTTAGTAATCAACCGCTCCAGCATGCAAAAAAGCATCAGAATGGAGAAAAAGGACATAATTCGCAAAGACGATGAAGGGATAAAGATCTGCAACAAAATTGAGGAGAAATTGCGAGAAGTCTCAGAAAATGAATACACTATAGGCTCCAATCTGAAGCTCGAATCCATTATTAAATACCTTCAGGAATTAAAGAACCTTATATATAATGGCAATATAGAAGGAACTTCTCACCAGCCTTATGAATATTATGAAATAGAAGAAATCCTTGAATTTATGAAAAAATTTCTCAATATAGGTGAAAAATATCTCAATTATAAGCATCTTGCTAATCAGAATTTACTGAGAAATGATCGGGGATGTGTAAAAAAGGAGTTTTTTCGTGGCTGGAAAAAGACAAAGACCGTGAAATCTAAGCAGAATTCCTTCTCTTTAGAGAAAACCAGGAAGTCGAGAACTCCTAATCCCAATCTTGTGTCTTTTAAGAGACAAAAGACCAGAACTGAGATCATTAAGCCTATGGAAATCGACACGAATCCTCTGAAAAAACCGAATAAAAATTTAACTCTTTTAACAAAATTCGAGAAAACAGATGAAATTTGGTTGAATAATGAAGATAAAACAAAGGAACTATCAAATAAACTTAGATTATCGATAAAGGTTGAACAAAAACCAATAAAAAGTATCCTTTCTGCAGACGAAAAAGCTAAGAAAAAGGTCAGTTTTAATGAAGAAGAAGGGAGAGAGAATATGACAAAGATAACTCTAATAAAACCTACAGATTTCGAGTGTATGAACGTAAAAGGAATCGCATCTCCTGGCATTTTCCAGCAGAATTCAAAGAAAAGACCCTCAATCATCACAAGATTCTTGGAATGTGGTCAGTTTTTCACTGATGAAAATGCGAGAATATTGGACAAAAACACAAAAGAAATACGCCATTCACCGATTTTCAAATACACAAAGAGAAAAAGTGTTGAGGTTTTGAGTCCAGATAGAAAATCGCCGGAAAGACACTTGAAAAGAAGTAAGAGGCCAAGACAATCGGCGATGGGAATATTGAGAGGCGGAGGGACTTTACCCCTAGATATTATTGAGAATTATGATAAGTTTCCGAGGAAAAAAGCAAGGCATTATTCATATCAAATACCGAGAAAAGTACCAATTGAAGAACCTTTGAACAGAAATCATGAAAAGGAAGACAAAAAAGAAGAGAAAAATGAAGAGAAAATGGAGAAGATGAATGAGGTTGCCAATGAGAAGAATGAAGTGGCGGATCGTATTGAAGAGGAGGATACAGATTCGAGCGAGGATAGTATTTCCATGATAGACGTCAAGGATTATATGAGGGATTATTATAGCGATAGTGATGTGGTGAAGTTTTCGAAAACTATGGAATGCGAATTCGGCATGTAAGTTTTTTATTTTGAATATTAGATATTTTGAATATTTATGAATATTTTAAATATCTGATCTATTTTTTTAATTCAAACTTTTGATTATTTTTTGAATATTTTGACTATTCTCTAATAAAGAAAGGAGGAAATAAGCATAAAAGACTTCGATTTCATTAATTTAATTGGAAAAGGTGCATATGGTCGAGTCTACCTCGTAAAACGTCGTCGAACGGAGGACCTATACGCGATGAAGATCATAAACACGATGGACAATATGAACAAAAATAAGCTGGTTTCACTCCAAACTGAGAGCAAGATCTTCGATCTTGTGACCAGCGAATACGTGGTCAAAGCACTATTCAAGTTCAAACACGATGTTTTCTTCTGTTTTGTGATGGAATACATGCATGGAGGCGACTTTAGCAAGCTTTTGCAGACTTATGGTCGTTTTGACGAGTCAACAGCAAAGTTTTATATAGCAGAATTGGTTTTAGCAATAGAGCATTTACACAGTGTAGGGGTTGTTCACAGAGACCTTAAGCCTGATAACATCCTGCTTGACTCAAAAGGCCATATAAAACTAACAGATTTCGGTTTAAGTGATATAGCTATAGCCACTTATGCGATAAATAAGAGAACTCCAATCTTGACTCGTGAGGAGAAATTCAAGAAATTTATCACGAAATTCAACATAAATGACAATATGATGACTAATAATACACATTATATCGTTTTAGGAGGCTCGAATCTTAAAGCCAAAAAGACTTTTGAGTCCCTTGAAGAACACACCCCTTCACCGATAGATCAACATGGGAAAAGATCTTTGAAGAAAGGAGGGAAACAAAGGATCGTTGGGACTCCGGATTATATAGCACCTGAGATACTGAATGGGGTCATGGGAAGTCTCAATAATCCTAGTATTGACTGGTGGAGTCTTGGGGTAATTCTCTTTGAATTTCTCATTGGAGTACCACCTTTTTCTGATGAGACTGTTGATAAAATCTTTGATAATATTCTACATATGAGGATCCCTTGGAATGAAATCGCAGTGGAAGGGGATGAGAATGAAGGAGAGGATAAGATCAGCAAAGAGGTCATGGATTTAATGAAGAAGCTACTTGTGATTGACCCGAAGGAAAGGTTGGATGCTGATGGGATAAAGAGTCATGAGTTTTTCAAAGGTTTTTTTAAGGGTTGGGAAAATAGTAATTTTTTGGAGTAGAAATTGATTGGAATAATCTACATCAATCAGAACCACCAATCGTGCCGGACAGGAAGAAAAATATTTTTTTGGAAGGAGGAGATACACCAAGGGAAAAAGGAACTTTGACGTTCTTAGATAAGTTAAAACAAGTAATAAATTTTTTTTGCATTTTTTAATTTGTTGATTTTTTCTTATATTCCTCTATTTTTTGCTCTCAATAACAGTCTAATCAAAAAGAATCTTCCAAAAATGAAGGTGAGCTATACCAAAACATTCGTTTCGATCTCCTTCACAAAGAAAACCAGAAAATTGCCAATGAGTTCCATTTTTATTAATTTTTCAAGTTAAATCTATATAAAAAAAAAAATTATTAGAAATATGCTGAAAATAAAAATTTCTAACAATAATGAGGATAAAGTTTCTGAGATTATTCCCGATTATTCAGGTGGAAAATATTCTTTTGATTATTCATTTTCTCCAGAAACGAAGGATTACAATGAAAAACTCCTGCATTATCCAACAAAGTCAGCAAATCTTTTTTAATCTGGAAGTTTAT
>JFJP01001159.1_pt1 | contig 52609 bp, 39 predicted proteins | sample 431651 | NCBI WGS metagenome assembly JFJP01 (sample SAMN02602958, study PRJNA72255) | Microbial mat metagenome, whole genome shotgun sequencing project. | biome: fresh water; feature: sink hole; material: water; isolation source: purple microbial (photo- and chemosynthetic) mats found in... | reverse complement strand
GAGCGGGACCTCTACGAGCTCAGCGCCGAGATGAACCTGCCCCACAGCCGGGCCGACATCGTGCTGCGCAGCTACCCCGGCGCCGACCGCGCCCCCACGCCCCTAGCCGACGTCTTCGAGATCAAGCGCGTCCACAAGGAGGCCTCCGACGCCGAGCTCCGGCAGGGCTTCGAGGAGTGCGCCGAGCAGGCCCGCCGCCACCGCTCGGGCCCGTTCGCCGCCTTCCGCGCCGTGGCCGTCTGCTTCCGCGGAAACAAGGACTTCCTGTTCGGCGTGTTCTGAGGCCGGAGCCATCCGCCCGGAGCAAAAAAAGGCTGGAGGGACGCGATGTTCCTCCAGCCTTTTGGCTTGATTTCAAGGCTTTTGCTAGGGCACGAAGTCCCAGAAGTCCTTCTTGGAGAAGTTGTTGTCGGTTCCCAGGCCGAAGTAGCCCTTGCGGCCCAGGGCGAAGGCCACGCCGTCGTAGCGCTTGCCGCCTTCGAAGTCCGCCTTGTCGGTCCAGGCCAGGGCGCCCGAGGTGTACGACCAGCAGTCGCTGAAGGTGTCGTCGGCGCCCCTTCCGCCCACCAGGTAGGCCACGCCGTCGAGCACGAAGACCGAGGCGGAGTAGCGGGCCTGCCCGTTGAAGGGTGTCTGCGAGACCCACGAGTTGCTGCCGGGGAGGTATTCCCAGAGGTCGTTCTGGGGATAGCTTCCGACGAGGCCTCCGAGGATGTAGCCTTTCCCGGAGAGGGAGAATCCCATGGCGTGCTGGCGGGTGTTGGCGCTGGGGGGCATGCCGCCGCGGGCGTTCCAGGCGTCGTTGACGGGGTCGTATTCCCAGAAGTCGGAGACCAGGCCGGTCGGGGTCATGCCGGTTCCGACGTAGGCCTTGTCGTTGAGGACGAAGCTGGCGGCTCCGCTGCGCTGCACCCCGCTGAAGGTGGCCCGGTTGGTCCACTCGTTGTTGTCGGGGTTGTATCTCCAGAGGTCTTTGAGCTTGGTGGTCGCGGTCTCGCCCAGGCCGAGGTAGGCCCTGTTGTTGATGACGAAGGCCACGGCTCCGCTTCGTCCGTCGGCGGGCAGGTCGGCCATTTGGGTCCAGACGTTGGTCTTGGGGTTGTATTTCCAGAGGTCCTTTTGGAAGACGCCGTCGTTGCCGGTGGCCACGTAGCCGTACTGCCCGATGGAGAAGGCCACGGCGCCGACGCGGGCGGTGGCCAGGTCGGCGCGCTGCTCCCAGTGGTTGGTGGGCAGGGTGGTGAAGGCCACGACTTCGCCGTAGCCGGTGCCGGAGGCGTTGCTGGCGTAGGCGCGGACGTGGTAGGTGGTGTTGGGCTGGAGGTCCTCGAGCTGGCTCTCGAACGAGCCGACCTCCTGGGCCGAGCCGAGGGTCGTGCGGCTGTCGGCGATGGTGGGTGTGGCGTTGGTGGCCGACCAGCAGTGCCCGTGCTCGACGGCCTCGGTGAATCCTTCGCCGAAGGCCAGGAGGGAGCCCTGCGCCCAGGCCTCGAACTGGTCGAAGGTCGAGATGGCCCCGGTGAGCAACTGCGGGGGCGAGGTGGGGTCCACGGCGGTGATGCTGACGGGCACCACCAGGGTGTTGGCGTTGGAGGTGAAGGTGATGGTCTCGTTGTAGGTGCCGGCGGCCAGCTCCGAGCGGTCCACGCGGACCACGATCTGGTCGAGGCCGGTGGCCACGTCGCCCGTGGCGGGGGTGATGGTCAGGAACTCGGCGCTGGTTGAGCCGGAGTAGGTGGCCGTGCCCCGCCCGGAGTTGCTGAGCTGGAGGGTCTTGAGGCCCTCGTTGACGTTGAAGAACAGCTCGGTGGGGTTGGCCGTGAGCACGGGGCCGTCCACGGTGGCCAGGATGGTGACGGGCTGGTCGCCGCCGTTGCTCTCGATGAGCAGCGAGCCCGAGTGGTTGCCCAGGGCCAGGTCGTTGCGGTCCACGGTTATGGTCAGGGTGTCGGCCCCTTGCCCGGCGATGCTTCCCTGGCTCTTGTCGGCCGAAATCCAGGCGTTGTTGGAGGCCAGCGTCCACTCCAGGGTGTTTTGGCCCGGGTTGGCCAGGCGCAGGTCGAGGGTCAGCGTGCTGGCCCCGAAGTCCAGCGTCGTGGCCGAGAGCTCCAGCACCTGCGAGAGGGCCGTCAGTTGGAAGGGCACCTCCAGCGCGGCCCCGGCCGCCACGCTCAGCGAAACCTCGTCGGACGAGTAGCCGGGCATGCTCACCGCGAGCGTGTAAACCTGCGGCTCGAGGTCGATGAACCGGTACTGGCCCTCGGAGGCGGTCGTGGTGCCGCGGTCGGTGGGGCTGAGGCTGAGGCTCGCCCCTTCGATCGGCTCGTTGGTGGCGGCGTCCGTGACCACGCCCTCGATGATGCCCAGCGTGGCCGTGGGGTCATCTTGCTTGCAGCCCGCGAAGGGCGACAGCAAGGCCAGCAGCAAGAACAGCCTGGCGCCCCTGCCCAGCGATCGGGTGGATTTGTTTTCTTTTTCCATTTCGTTGGTATTCTGGTGGTTGATTTTTGCCTGTTGGAGACCCGGGGCTTCGCCACTTGGCCCAGGAGCACGCATTGGGTTGTTTTTCGGCGTATAGGATCGCAAAAAAACAACAAATGCCACAAAGTTGACTCGGCAAGGCTCCTAAAGTTTCACAATTAGGAAAGACCACCCGGGGATATGGGGTGGTGCCGATTCGTCTTATCCTGCCAACTTGCTGGGCAAATTGCTATTTTCGCGGCGCGATTGGGCCCAACCACATGAACGAAGGCATTTCTCAAAGACAACATCAAAACAAAAATGAAAAGAAAATTGCTCATTCCAGCCTTGGCGCTGATGGCCGGATGCGGTCCCGCCGAACTTAGCCCTGAACAGATCCGGGAGCAGATCGCCACCTACCGCGAGCAGATCGCGCAGCTCGAAAGCCAGATCGAGACCCTGGACGCGCAGTTGCACGCGGCCGATTCCAGCGGGGCCGCGACGGCCGGAGGCATCGGTGTCGAGGTCATGGAGCTGCGCCCCGAGGTCTTCCGCCACTTCTTCGAGTCCAACGGAGCCGTCAAGGCCACCCAGTCCGCCTTCATCAGCCCCGAGATGAATGGCCAGATCAAGGCCGTCCACGTGGTCGAGGGGCAGCGCGTGGCCCAGGGCCAACTGCTCATCTCCCTGAACGACAACGTCCTGCGCGGCAGCTTGGCCGAGCTGCGCACCAGCCTGGTCCTGGCCGACACCCTCTTCCGCAAGCAGGAGTCCCTCTGGAGGCAGAACATCGGCAGCGAGCTCCAGTACCTCGAGGCCAAGAACCGCAAGGAGGCCCTCGAAAAGAGCCTCGAAACCTTGCAGGCCCAGCTCGAGCTCACCCAGATCCGCGCTCCCTTCTCCGGGGTCGTGGACGACATCGCCCTCCAGAAGGGCGAGATGGCCTCACCGGGGATGCAGGTCATTCGGCTGGTCGGCCTCGCGCAGATGACCATCGAGGCCGAGATTTCCGAGAACTACCTCCCCTTCGTCCAGACCGGCGACTCCATCTGGATCAGCTTCCCCACCTACCCCGACCTCCTTGTCGGGACCACCATCCAGCGCACCGGCCAGTACATCAACCCCGACAACCGGACCTTCCAGGTCGAGATGAAGGTCAACAACCCCGACGAACGCCTCAAGCCCAACATCGTGGCCGTCGTAAGGGCCGAGGACTTCCACTCCGACCAGGCCCTCTTCGTGCCTTCCACCGTCATCGGCAAGGATGCCAGCGGCCTGTTCGTCTATCTGGCGGTTGAGGAAGCCGGCCAGACCATCGCCAAGAAGCGCTATGTGCAAACAGGCCTCTCGGATGCCAACAACACCTTGATAACCAGTGGGCTGGCAGCAGGCGAAAGGGTGATTGTCAAAGGGAGCAACTTGGCCAAGCAAGGCATGAGGCTGAACGTCATCAACTGATTCCCGCAACAGGGCGGGCCGCCCAGCCGCTTTGCCCTGGCCTGGCGAATGCCCCGGCAAGCCCGCGCTTGCCGGGGCATTTCCCTCCATCAAAACGAACGAACCATGCAAGCAGAGAAGATCAGCGCGAGTTTCGAGAAGGTTCTGCAAGGCTGGGGTGTCCGGCCCCATACCGCAGAGTCGCTCAACGTGGCCATTCTGGTGGTCTGCCTGGCCTGCGTGGCCCTGCTGGCCAACTTCTTGACCAAGAAGATCATCGTCAGGGTCGTCACCCGCCTCATCGAACGGAGCAAGAACACCTACGACGACGTCTTCCTCGAGAACAGGGTCTTCAGCCGCCTCTCGCACCTGGTGCCCGGGCTGATCTTCTACTACGGCATCGCCTGGGCCTTCGACGACCAAAGGCTCGTGCAGGTCATCCAGTCCATGGCCTACATCTATATGGTCATCGTCCTGCTCGTGGTGGCCCAGTCCTTCGTCAACGCCATGGCCGAAATCTTCCAGAAGGTCGTCGAGAACCGGCACAAGGACGACAAGTCCGGCAGCCGCGAGTCCATGGACCACGAAGAGACGGCCTTGAGCATCTCCGGCTACCTGCACACCCTCCGCCAAGTGGTCAACATCGTGGTCATCTCCGTGGCCGGCATCCTCATCTTCTCGGAGCTGCTCGGCCAGTCGCCCGGGAAGCTGCTCACCGGCCTGGGCGCCCTGGCCGCCGTGCTCATGCTCGTCTTCAAGGACACCATCCTGGGCTTCGTGGCCAGCATCCAGCTCTCGGCCTACCGGATGGTCAAGCGCGGCGACTGGATCTCCATGCCCAGCCGCGGGGCCGACGGCGACGTGCTCGACATCTCCCTGAGCACCGTCAAGGTCCAGAACTTCGACAAGACCATCAGCACCATCCCCACCTATGCCCTGGTCTCCGAGTCCTTCACCAACTGGAAGGGAATGCAGCACGCCGGAGGCCGCCGCATCAAGCGGGCCGTCCACATCGACATCAACAGCGTCCGCTTCTGCGACCAAGCCCTGCTCGATCGCTTCAAGCAGATACACATCCTGCGCCCCTACATCCTCCACAAGGAGAATGAGCTGGCCCAGCACAACCAGGCCGCCGGCATCGAGGTCGGGGGATCCCTGGTCAACCGCGCCCGGCTGACCAACCTGGGCACCTTCCGCAAGTACCTCGAGCTGTTTCTGCGCCAGAACAACCAGCTCCACGACGGCTTCACCTTCCTGGTGCGCCAGCTCGCACCCGGCGAGACCGGCATCCCCATCGAAATCTACGTCTTCACCCGCACCACTTCATGGCCCGAGTACGAAGACATCCAGGCCGACATCTTCGACCACATCCTGGCCTCCGTCAACGAGTTCGACCTCAACGTCTTCCAGAACCCCACCGGATCCGACTTCCGCGTCCTACGCGACCCCCGCTAAAGCTCCAGGATCAGGAACTCCACCCGGCGGTTGCGCTGCCGGCCCTCGGGCGTGTGGTTCGGGGCGATGGGCTTGGCCGCCGCGTAGCCCTTGGCCACCAGGCGGCTGGCCGGCACGCCCTGCCGCAGCAGGTAGTCGCGCACGGCGTTGGCCCGGTTTTGCGAGAGCGGCAGGTTGATGGCGTCAGTGCCCACGCTGTCGGTGTGCCCGCCGATCTCGACGCGCAGGGCCGGATGCTCGGCCAGCAGCGCCGCGACGCGCCGCAGCTCCAGCTCCGAGGCGGGGTCCAGCGCGGCCTTGCCCGTCTCGAAGAAGACGTTGTTCAGCACGATGCGCGAGCCCACCGCGAAGGGTGGCACCTCCACGTCGAGCGCCTGCGTCGCGGCCTGGGTCGGCTGCCGCAGGTCCAGGCTCTCGCTCACGGCCAGGTAGCCCTCCTTGGCCACCACGACAGCGTACTGCCGGTCGGCGTTCACGCTCAGGCTGTATTGGCCCTCCGCTTCCTCGCGGGCCAGCTCGCGCCCGGTCTCCAGGTCGAAGACGCTCACCACGGCCTCCAGCGGGCGCCCGTCGCGCTGGTCCGTCAGCCGTCCGGCCACCTCCACCGCGCGCTGCCCGACGCCCTCGCCGAAGGTCTGCACCGTCTGCGGCAGGTCGATGCCGTTGGCCCACAGCTCGAAGCTGCCCGAGCTGAAGCCCCGCACCGTCGGCGCGAACACCACGGGAATCTCCAGGCTCTGCTGGCTGCCGATGCTCACGGGCCCGCCCGGCAGGAGCAGCCTGAACTGGCTGGCGTTCGGCCCCGCGTTCACCACGCTGTCCAGCCGCACGGGCTGGCTGGAGCTGTTGCTGACCCGCAGCGCCAGCGTGTCGGTCTCGAACAGCGGCACCCGCTTGCCGAAGTCCACCACGGCCTCGAAGCGCAGGCTGGGGCTGACGGCCTTGCCCCGGATTTCCACCCGCAGCGTGTCCATCGGGCCCATCAGCCAGACCTGCGCCGAGCGCTGGCCCGCCACCTTGGGCCGGAAGCGGAACTCGACGTCCGCCGCCGACCGCGCCGCGACCACCATCGGCTCGAAAGGCGTGGCCAGCGAGAAGTCCTCGGCATGGCCGCCGCGGATCTCGATGGCCTCCACGCCGGCCGGCAGAAGGTTCGGGTTGCGCAGCCAGCCCGCTATCCGCCTGTCGAGGCTTTGCCCCACGAAAATCGTCCCCATGTCGATGGGCGAGACCGCCAGGGGCGAGTCGGCCAGGCGGAACGGCCCGTCGCTCTGGTCGGTCTGCAAGACCTCCTGCCGGAGCTCGGGCCAGACGATGCTCATGCCGAAGCTGCGTGTTACCAGGAAGGCGTTGTCGGGGCTGAAAAAGGCGTCGAGCAGGTCGGAGCTGTGCCCGGCAAGGTCCTTGAGCAGGCGTCCGGTGAGCACGTCCCAGGCCTTGGCCGTGTTGTCGGAGCCCAGCGTTACCAGCGTCCGCCCATCGGGGGCGAAGTAGGCCCCGAGCACCGGCTCCTGGTGCCCGCGCAAGACGACCACGGGCTGCCCGGAGGTGCGGTCCCAGACGCGGGCCGTCGAGTCGAGGCTGAAGGTGGCCACCAGCAGGCCGTCGGGCGAGAAGGCGCCTCCGGTCACGGCTCCCGTGTGGCCCTGCATCTGCGCCAGCATCTGGCCCGTCCGGGTGTCCCAGATTCGGGCAATCTTGTCCGAGGGGCGGATGCTCTGCCGCGCGCCCACGGGGGCGTGGACGTAGTCGGAGCTACCCGTGAGCAGCGCCCCGCCGTCGGGCGAGAAGGCCAGCGCCTGCACCTGCCCGCCCGCGTGCGAAAGCGTGGCCAGGCTGCGCCCCGCGCGGGCGTCCCAAAGCCCGGCCACGCTGTCCTTGCGCACCTGCGCGAAGGCCACGCGCCCATCGGCCGAGACGGCGAAGCTGGGGCAGTCGGCGCTCAGCGTGGCCTCCCCGGTGCCGGGGTCGAAGGCCCAGAGCGCCTCCCAGGTCTTGGCCCAGAGCGTCCGGCCGTCCTGGCTGGCGAAGAGCTGCTCGATCTTCTTGGCGTCGGTCCACTCGCTGGCCAGCGCGCCCGAGCTGGCGTCCCAGAAGAAGAGCGTCTGCCCGCGGGCCACTACCAGCCGCTGCCCGCCGGCCAGGAACAAGGCCTGCTCCAGCGGTTCGCGGCCCTTGTCGCGCATCAGCTCGCGGCCGTCGCGGCTGTCCCAGACCTGCGCCACCCCGTCGGCGTCCACCGTCAGCAGCCGCGTCCCATCGGGCGAAAACTCCACCCGCGCCAGCGCCTTGGTCGTCTTGATGACCAGTTGCTGGCCCGAGGCGAGCTGCCGGAGGGCCAGCTCCTTGTCCGAGAGGGTGCAGGCCACCCGGTCTTCGGTGGGCGAAAAGGCGAACAGGCCGGTGCCCGCCTGGTGCCAGAGCGTGTCGCCCGAAAGCGCGTCGAGCACCGCCAGGGCCTTGTCGCGGCCCAGCACCGCGGCCCATCGGCCCGAGGGGGCGAAGGCCACGCGCAGGGCGGCGTCGCTTCCCGCCAGGCTCTTGCCGTCGCGCAGGTTCCAGAGGTCGGCGCGGCCGTGGGGCGAGAGGGTCAGCATCCGCTTGCCCTCGGCGCCGAAGAGGATTTCGCTGAAGAAGCGCTCTCGCTCGTAGGCGTAGGGCCGGGCCGAGAGCTGGGCCACCTGGTCCACCCGCACCAGGTAGCGCTCGCCGGGCAGTGGCGGCAGTTTCCATTCATAGACCAGCCCGGTGTCCGTGGCCACCGGATGCCAGCTCCGTCCCAGGTCGTCCGAGTAGTGGAGGGCCACCGGGTCGCCGGGCCCGATTCCTTCCCACTCGATGGTGGTCTGGGTGCCCACGGCGAAAAGCTCGCCGCCGTTGGGATGCTTGACGCGCAGGGGCGAGCGCGCGGTGCCGGTGGGCGCCTGGCCCGCCGTGTTGGCGTAGAAGTAGCTTTCGGGGCAAAGGTTGTTTTCGAGCAGGAAGCGCGAGAAGGCGCCCGCTTGGCTCGGGTCGAAGGCCACTTGCAGGTCGAGGCTTTGCCCTGGGGCCAGCCGCGCGGGCAGTCGCTCGGGCTGGAGCACGCGCATCTGCGGGTCGGAGGGGCGGATGGCCCGGAGGTCGAAGGGCATGGCGCGGGCCGTCAGGCGGACGGGCAGGACCTGCCGCGTGCCGGGCTCGCCGGGCAGGAAGCTGAGCTGGCTGGGCGTGGCCTGCAGCGCGGGCACCTTCTCGTCGGGCAGTCGGAAGTCGAGGCTGGCCGAGCGCCCTAGGGCCGTCAGGGTGTAGCGCTGCTCGGGGCGGCAGTTGGGCGTGGCCCGCCACGTCACGCGGCAGGGGCGGATGCCCTGGGCCTCCTGCAAGATTTCGAGGTAAACGCGCTTTCCCTGCTCGGCGTCGTTGACCCGGCCATAGACCTTGCCTCCGGTGGCGTGGGCCACCTGCGCCAGCACGGGCGGCACGTCCATCTGGATGGCCAGGCAATAGACCGTGGCGCGCAGCTCCTGGGCCAGGCGGATGATGCCTTCGGGCGCGGCCTCGCTCAGCCCATCGGTCAGGAAGACGACCACGCGCTTGTGGCGGCCTCGGCGGGCGGTCTCCAGCGCGCCCGATATGCCTTGCAGGAAGCCGAGCTGGTAGTTGGTGCCGCCGCGGGCGCGCAGGTCCACGATGGCCTGGGCCACGCGTTCGTAGCTGTTCGTGAAGTCGGTGTTGAGGTAGCTGCGGTCGTCGAAGCTGGTCAGGGCGATCTCGGTCAGGTCCATGGGCGCGGCTCGGGCGAAGGCCAAGGCCGCCTGCTGGGCCATCAGCACCCGCGCGCCGTCCATCGAGCCCGACACGTCGATGGCCAGGACCACCGACAAGGGCAGCGGCTCGGCCGCGGGCGGGCACTGCACGGCCGCGACGGCCACGGGCCGCCCGTTCTCGACGAGCTGCAAGTCGCTGGGCTTGAGGTCGAAAATCTGCCTGCCCCGCGCGTCCAGCGCCAGGAACTGGGCGGACATCTCGGGGTAGGAGTCGGCCTGGATGCCGGAAAGGCTGACGTGCTGGCCCCAGGCGAGGCTAGAAATGAGAAGGAAGAAGAAGGTCAGGGGCAGATGCTTCATCGGGGCGGCTTTTTCCCCAAAGTTAAGAAAAAGGGAAAAGCCGCCCCGGAGCCGGAGCCCCAAGCGGGAAGCCAGCCCCGCGCTCAGGCCATTTCGAGGACGGCCCGCAGGAGGTTCTGGGCGCCCAGGCCAATCTGCGCGATGTCGGCCTCGAGCATGTAGCAGGGCGTGGTGACGAGCTTGAGGCGCGGGTCGATGACGATTTCGCCGTGCGTGGTGCGGACGTGCTCGGCGCCCATGGCCGTGACGGCCTCGATGGTGCTGGCGTCGTCGCCGATGGTGAGCCTTGCCCCGGGCAGGACCTTGGCCATGATGGCCGGCGAGATGCACAGCGCCCCGATGGGCTTGCCCGCCTCGACGGTCTCGCGGATGGCCCGCTCCACCGCGGGCAGCACCGTGGCCTGGGCCCCGTCGAAGGCCACGCTCGAAAGGTTCTTGGCCACGCCGAAGCCGCCGGGGAAGACCAGCGCGTCGTAGTCGGCCGCGCGGTACTGGCCCAGCTCCAGGATCTTGCCCCGGGCGATGCGGGCGGCCTCGACCAGCACGTTTCGCTTCTCGGGCATCTCACTGCCATCCAAGTGGTTGACCACGTGGTGCTGCTCCACGTCGGGCGCAAAGCACTGGTACTCGGCCCCCAGCAGTTGGGCATGGTAGAGGGTCAGGGTGGCCTCATGGATCTCGGCCCCGTCATAGACGCCGCATCCGGCCAGGACCACGGCGATCTTCTTCTTGTGGCTCATCGTTGTTGGTTTTGGGTGGATGTTGCTCCGTGCGTAGCGGCCGCGGCCACTCGTTATAGTGCAGCGTTTTTGGGAATATTTTTAAGCGTTTTGTAAAAATTTTCAACCAATTCTGCAACCAAGGCATTAAAATCAATTTTTTCCTTTTTAATCCAATCTTCAACTTCTTTATGCAAAGGAATTTCAGCTTTCCGTATCCACTTTATTTTTCCTGCTGCAATATCTTCATCGGTAATTTCCGGGTTGTCGCTGTAATCAATATTATCGTCATCGTAATCAATAAATTCTTGCGGAACTTGTATTCCATGTTTACCTAATATCATGGCATCGTTCCATAACAATGTTTCGCTATTGAATTCTACTTCAATATTTTCTACTGTTTCACCATTTTTTATCATTTCAAGAATGGTTTTCCAATATATTTTTGTTGTTTCCATTTTATTTCGATTTTTTGTTGTTATATTCTTGTCTTTCTTTACGATTAGAACGCCTTGCAGAAATTAATCTGATGGCATCTCTGATTGTATAAACAACAGTAAGGAAAACATTTGCAACTATACCAACTGTTATCCAACGTTTTTCCCTATAATCAAATCTATTGTCTTCCGACAATGTACGGTTTTCATCTTTAAAAACTTCTTTGGCATCGTTAAAATCAATGCCGTGTTTATCTTGATTCAGTTTATTTTTATTTTCGTCCCATTCAAATTCCATTTGATATAAGTTTTGTCCGTAACGTAATTTCGGTTATTAGTTTTATGGTTGTATTTTCTTTGATAAATATTCCAAAATAGGAACTATTCAATTCAGGAAAATACCATTCGCCGTTTATTGTCATATCTTTTTTTCCCTTTTGTATCTTCTGCACTATCGACTTAAAATAACCTGTAATGTCATTGCTTCCACCATCTTCAATTCCTACCCAAAAGCACAATTGTGCATTAAGAATTAAATGCACACCACCAGAAGCCGCATCAATCCGTCAAACTTTCGAATCGACAGGTTTTGGAAGTATGGCTGCCTGCTTTGAGATTGGACATCGACGGTTTTGGAGGGTAGCTTGATCATCGGGTGGGGATTGACTATGGCCAAAGGTACAAACTGTACTTTGAAAAAACAAGCGCCTTGGCGGTTTTTTCTGGCTTTTGTGCGGGCTGCGGCCTGGTGCTGCTTTGCCAAGGCCCAAGCCATTGGTTTTCATTAGAAAAACCTAAGCCACCGATAGCCTCAAGCTCGCGGAAAACGTTCGAGCCTCTGGAACGTGTGGGGGTGGAATTTGTAGGCGGTGGCCAGTCTTTCCAAACAACCTATTTGAAAGTACAAAGTTCGTGTAATAGACAGAAAGTCAACATGGTCAGATTAACATATGCTATGACGTTTTATTTTGTTAATGTTTTAAAGTCTTTTAATTCTACTACTTTGTATTGCGTTTTGTCTTTTTCTAAAATAGCATTGATCAAAACTGTTCTATTATTTTTAAAAGCGTCGGCAGCCAATTTAATTTGATCTGAATTTAATTTTACTGAAATTTTTGATCTAACCTTTTTGATTTCGCCTTCAATTAGTATCATATTTTGGTCGCTATCAACGTCTTTTGATTTCAATTGAACAATCTTGCCATAAACATCGTTTTCGGATATTTCTTTCATTTTTTCACGAATTGTTTTTGAAAATGTGCTCAAATTATTCACCTTTTCTCTATTCAATTCTTTGGCAGTAGTTATTTGGTTTATTTGAGTTCCTTTTAGAGAAATTTCAATATCCGCATATTCAATGCCAGTGTATAAATCTTTTAATTTATTTGATACATTTACACTTACTAAATCCCTATTTTGAATTAAAAAAACATTGGTGGGCTCAAAATTATCAGAACCAATTATTTCTGTATTGATGAATTCGGTAATGTTGATCAAGTTCAGATTTATTTCTCTGCCAATTATTGAATTTTCAAAAAGAGTTTTTTCTTTTATCTCTTCATTATTTGGCAATTGTATTTTTGTAATTAAACTACCAGCATCATTTTTGAAAAAGTTACAATAATTCAAGTATCTTTCTGCTTCATCTTTGCTGTCAAAAAAATGAGGTTGTTTAATGACCGAAAAATTTGCTACTTCCTGTAATAATTCTTTTGATTTGTTAATCAGTGTATTAAAAAATGGAATACTTGGGTGTCCATTTTTTATATTTTCGTTCTCTATATGGAATGATAATATTTGCCTGTCCTCGATGATTATTGAAGCCAATTCGTCTATATCTTCACTGTAAATTTGTGAAACAATATTTAAATTTTTTAAAATTTCTCTCTCGTAATCTGAATTTTCATATTTATTGTAAATGTATAATTTATAGGTATCAGAAAAACCCAGTTTTGAAGGCGGAACAAATAAATCATATTTTGTTCTAACTTCCTGTTTTTTCCAATCTCTGCTTATTAACAGGTCTGTAATATTTTTATATATTAATTGGTTCTTCATTATGAGTAATTATCAAATAATTGATTTAGTGTATCATTAGAAATAAAATTGTTTTTACTGATTGAAATCCTCTTTGTGGCAAAATTGGGTGTTAATAATTCTGCTTTATCTGGAAAATACCAGTATGCACATTTCCTTGTAATTAATTCGTTATCAGAAATGTTCAACCAATTTGATTTGTCTGATGGAAGAACAAATAAAATTAAAATCAGGGGACATTTAGTTTTTTTCCTTGAAAGCAAATCATTATACGTTGATGAATTTAAATCGTATTTAAGAGCTTCTTCTTCAATAACTATTGAATTTTCCGTTGTTGCTTTTAATTGGAATTTTAATTCTCTACCAGTTTCAAAATATCTTTTATGCTGGTTTTCAATACGAAAATCAATCTCTTTGATTTCTAAATCAGTTCCATAATCAGGATACGAAGAACTTGTTTTGTAACCATTAAAGGCGGCAACCAATTCTATGTACCTTAATGATAAAGCCTCTTTTATATGTTCTTCTGTCATCATAATTGTTAAAATAATTGCGCAAATTTACTGGAAGTTTTGAAATTAGCTAATCTGTCAATTTCTAATTTCCATAGGCTATAACGTCATGGCTTCAACCCTCTTCAATTCCTACCCAAAAGCACGATTGCGCAAGCAATCATGAAACGCACACTTCCAGAAGCCGCACCAGCCCGTCGAGCATTCGAATGGGCCAGTGCTCGGAGTTCGAGAGGCTTTTGGCACTGATCGATTGACGATGGCCAATTTACAAACGATGCTTTCGAAAAGCAAGCGCCTGGGCGGATTTTTGGGGCTTTTGTGCGGGCTGGCGGGTGGAGCACGACGAGGAGGCCTGGGACTGGGCCCTCACTTGCGGGCGGCGGGCCGCGGCGGGAACTGCTCGCGGACGATGTCGAGCACCTTCTGGCAGGTCTGCTCCAGGCTGTCGCACTGGGGGATGAGGGGCGCGTCGGCGGCCAGGCGCAGGCGGATGTAGCGCCCCCCGAAGAAGTCGTCCTCGAGGCCGACGACCACGCGGGCGCCGTCGCGCTCGTGCCGCATCTTCCACTCGGCCAGCTCGAAGCGGGAGGTCTGGGCGTAGGCCCTGCCGGGCTGGGGCGACTGCTCGGCGGGCAGCCAGAACAGGATGATGCCGTTGGTTCCGGCCAGGCGCAGGTGGTAGGTTTCCCAGTCCACCTGGTCGTTGAAGAGGAAGACCTCGGTCGCGGCCTTTCCGTTGAGGGCGCTCTTGGGCGATGCCACGTAGATTTTCTGGTCGCACTGGCCCAGCAGCCGGATGGCCTCCTCGTGCCAGTTGGGGGCGCCCAGGATGGGCCCTGCCAGGAAGACCACGGGGGCGTCGAGCTGGCCGATGGTGTCGGGTGGGGTGATGACTTTGGCTTGCATTCGCGTTGTTGCTTGTGGGGGATGCTTGGGGGCGCGTGTTTCGCGCCTGGGTCCAATTTACGCGATTTTTCGGAACGCGCGACGGGCGTTTTCGCTTCAGAACAGCAGCGAGAGGCAGGTCAGCCCGCCGTCCATCTTGCGGAACTCGGACATTTCGATTTCCAGGAGGTCCAGGCCCAGGGCTTCGAGGGCCTGCCGGGCTTGGGGGAATCCCTTGGGGATGAGGCATGTGCCGTTGACTTCCAGGGTGTTGGCGGCGTACTCCTCGCCGGGGGCCAGGCGGACGAAGCGCTCGTGGGCCAGTTGCGGGGCGAAGGAGTCGAGGCCGATGAAGTCGCGCCCGCCGAGGTGGGTTACGCCCGTCTTGAGGTGGAGCACGCCGCGGACTTCGACCGTGGAGCTGGTGTAGCCGTGGCGGGCGAGGATCTCGGCGAGCTGCCGGGCTCCCTCGGCGTCGGTGCGCCCCGAGAGGCCGATGTGGAAGTGGTCGCCCACGCGCATGACGTCGCCGCCGTCGAGCCTCGCGGGGGCTTGGACGCGCTCGATGGGGAGCGAGGCGTCCAGGAGGTGCGGCAGGATGGCCTCCTGCTCGCCCAGGCGGCTGGGGTCTCCGGGGCGGGCCAGCACGGCCACGCGTTCGGTAACGATGGCGGTGTCCTCGACGAAGCATCCGTCGGGGAAGCGCGGGTCGGCCTCGAGCACGCGGACCTCGAGGCCCAGTTGGCGCAGGGCCTGCTCGTAGGCCTGGTGTTGGCGCAGGGCCAGGGCGAAGTCGGGGCGCCCGAGGCCGGCGGTGGTGATGCCGTCGGCGAAGTTGGCGCCGGGCCTGCGGAGCAGGGCGTGGCGGTAGCGGGTGGTCGTCATGGGGCGGAAGGGTTTGGCTGGTCGGCAGGCTCAGAACTGGAAGTAGATGAAGGGCTGGAGCTCGGCGGTGCGGACCTGGTAGATGGCCATGACCACGGCCACGACCACGACGCCCTTGACCCAGTGGGGCCAGGCGATGAAGCGGTCGCGCCAGCGGTCTTTGAAGGTGTCGGAGAGCCAGTGCGTGACGAAGCCCAGGGCCACCATGGCGAAGATGTTCTTGTACGAGTCGAGCATCATGCCCAGCTTGTCGAATCCGAAGGCGTTGGCTATCTGGTACATGAGGGCGTTGGCGTCGTCCATGCTCTCGGCGCGGAACCAGATGCGGGTGAAGGTGATGAAGTGGAAGGTCAGGAAGATGCCATAGACCTTGGCCAGCCAGTGGTCGATGTCGCGGAAGGGGGAGATCTTCTGCCAGTGCTTGTAGATGACGAGCCCGACGCCGTTGAGGGCGCCCCAGATGACGAACTGCCAGCTCGCCCCGTGCCAGAGGCCGCCAAGCAGCATGGTTATCATGAGGTTGACGTTGGTGCGGAACTTGCCCTTCTGGCTGCCGCCCAGGGGGATGTAGAGGTAGTCGCGCAGCCAGGTGGAAAGGGAGATGTGCCAGCGCCGCCAGAAGTCGCCCACGTGCTCGGCCTTGTAGGGCGAGTTGAAGTTGCGCGAGAGGTGGAACCCGAACAGCAGCGCCACGCCGATGGCGATGTCGGTATAGCCCGAGAAGTCGAGGTAAACCTGGAGCGAGTACGAGTAGAGGGCCATCAGGTTCTCGAAGCCCGAGTAGCCCGTGGGGTTCGAGAAGACGCGGTCGATGAAGTTGACGGCGATGTAGTCGGAGATGAACATCTTCTTGAACAGGCCCTTGAGGATCATGAACAGGGCCATGCCGAACTCGGCCCGCGAAAGGCTGTACTCCTTCTGCAACTGCGGAAGGAACTCGCCGGCCTTGACGATGGGCCCGGCCACCAGTTGCGGGAAGAACGACACGTAGAAGCCGAAGTCGAGCATGCTTTGCTCGGGCTTGAGCTTGCCCCGGTAAACGTCCACGGTGTAGCTGATGGTCTGGAACGTGAAGAAGGAGACGCCCACGGGCAGGATGATCTTGTCCACGTCGAAGGCTCCGCCCGCGAACAGGTTGCCCAGTTCGGCCAAGTGGTTGTGGACCACCCAGTCGGTGCCCAGCAGGCCGTTGACGCTGTCGATGAAGAAGCCGGCGTACTTAAAGTAGGAGAGCACGAAGAGGTTGACCACAACGCTGGCGGCCAGCAGCAGCTTCTTGCGCCCCGGCGAGGGCGTCCGGTGGATGGCCTTGGCCAGGAAGAAGTCCACCAGGGTGGAGAAGATGAGCAGCGAGACGTAGAGCCCGCTGGTCTTGTAGTAGAAGAAGAGGCTGACCAGCAGCAGGTAGGCGTGCCGGACCTTCTTGTCCTTGTGCAGGAAAGTGTAGAGGCCCATGACCACGGCGAGGAACACCCAGAAATACATCTGGGTGAAAATCAGCGGCTTGGATTCCGAAAAGAGGAAGATGTCCTTGAGTAGTTCCAGCATGGTTTTGAGACCGCGCGCGCGTTGGTTTGCCCAGGCGCCCGAATCGAGCGGCAAAAGTAAAAAAAAGCGCATAGCCCCAGCAAAAAAACGCGGCCCGTTTCGCGGCGGACGATGGCCCGGCAAAAGGCTGGGAACTTTTCGCCCTGGCGCCACGTCGCATGGAAGCGTTTCCCCTCGGGGACGCGACCCAAGGGGGCATTTCAAAATGATTCAGGCTGACAATCAGTCAATTGCTGGCTAAAACTCTGACCCAACGCCCTGATGGGCTATTTTTACGCGACTAGACCATCCGAATGATCCTTCGGAAAAAAGAAATCTCAACCCCAAAAAACCTACCCATGAAACGAAAGACAAGGACGAATTTCGCGGGCATCCCGCTTGCCGGAAGGCATTTCGCAAGACTGCCTAAGGCCTTGCTGCTGGCCGCCGCGCTGGCGGCGGGCTGCTCGGGCCCCAGGCCGGCGGAGGAGCCGCCAGTGGCCGACAGCCTGCGGGGCGACAGCCTTCCCGCTGCGGCGGCCTCCCCGGCGGAAGGCTACGGCGTGGAGCTGTTCATGAACGCGGATGGCAGTTGGGGCTACTCGGTGACGCGGCAGGGCCGGGAAGTCGTCAACCAGCCCCATATCCCGGCCATCGCGGGCCAAAAAGGCTTTGCCAGCCGCGAGCAGGCCCAGGGCGTGGGCGAGCTCATGGCTGGCAAGCTGGAGGCGGGCATCATGCCGCCGACGGTCACGGTGCCGGAGTTGGACAGCCTGGGGGTGTCCTACTGACGGCTGGCCTTCTTCTTGGAAGGCTTTTCCTTCGGGGCCGAGCCGGGACGGATTACCTTGTGGTCGGATACGACGTTGGAGATGTAGATGCGGGTCTCCATGATTTCCTTGCGGTACAGGTCGGTGATGAAGTTGGAGGCGCGTTGCTTGACCTCCTTCTTGGTGGTGTTCTGGGTGCTCATGGCGTGAAAAAGTTGTTATGGAAGTGGTTCAACGGTTCAGCTCTTGGGTTTCTTGGGGGCTCGCTTGGTCTTGACCTTGGGGGCCGTCTCCTGCTCGGCGGGCTTTTCCTGCGGATTTTCCTTGGGGGTCTCTTTGGTCTCTTTGGTTTCCTTGCCTTCCTTGGCGGCCTTGCTGGCGCCTTTGGCGGCTTTTTTTTCCGGCACGGCCTCGAAGAACTCTATCAAAGACTGTTCCGTCTCGAGCAGCACGCCGCGGAGCTCGAACATGATCTCGGCGCACTGCTCGTCCATCTCGACGCCGGGGAGGCCGAGCATTTGGAGCTCCTCGATGTCGATGACGAACTCGTGCGAGGGGTACTTCTTGACCATGGTCTTGACGGTCAGCTCGGCGTCCTCCTGGCTCCAGCCCATGTAGCGGGTGAGCATCATGGTTCCGTAGGCTTCGCCGATTTCGAGGGCCCGGGCGTACTCGCCGATCTTCTGTGGGTTGAGCTGCGAGTAGAGGGTGCCGCTGGTGTTCCCGGCGAACTCGGTGGCCAGGCGGATGGTCTCGTTGATCTTGATGCCGGTTCGGCCCTGGATGAGCTTCATGGCGATGTCGAGGGTCTCGAGGGTGTGGAGCTGGACCTGCTCGAGGGCCTTGAATCCGTTGAGGGCGGAGTTGTAGCGGGGGAAGCTGCCGTCGGACTGCTCGCGGATCTGGGTGTCGAGGGGTCCGAGCTCGGAGAGGTCGGTGAGCATGATCTGGTCGGCCACCAGGCAGATGAGCGATCCGGCGCTCTTGGCGTAGAGGGGCACGAAGATGTTGAGCTGCTTGGCGGTCTTGCGGAGCAGCTTGGCGATCTGGAAGGCGGCGTCGATGTCTCCGCCAGGGGTCTGGAGGATGACGTCGAGGGCCTCGAGGCGCAGCCCCTTGATGAGGTTGTGCAGCAGGATGGGGATCTGGTTGTCCACGACCTTGAGGTCCAGGACCAGGACGGAGTTCTTGCGGTGCTGGATCAGGGCGCTGGCCAGTTGGGAGATGTCGTCGAGCAGGGGCTGGGGGATGGTGCTTTCGTTTTCCATCGTGCTAGGTTTGGCATTTTTTGAGGGATTCCGACGTCCGATGGGAAACGCCATCGTGCCGCGAAGGTAGCACTTTTTTCGGGGAAAGCGGCCAGGCCCGCCGGCTTGGGCGGGCGCCGCGTGGGGACGCCCGCCCGGTGCCAGGGCCAGGCTCAGGGCAGCACGTGGAGGAACACGGCCATGAAGTGGCAGATGCTTCCGCCGAGCACGAAAAGGTGCCAGATGGCGTGGTAGTAGGGCAGCCGCTTCCAGAGGAAGAAGATGACGCCCAGGCTGTAGGACAGGCCTCCGGCGAACAGCCAGGCCAGCCCGCCGCTGGAAAGGTTCTCGAGCAGGGGGTCGATGGCCACGATGACGATCCAGCCCATGGCCATGTAGAGGGCGGCGGCGGTCTTGTTGCCGGCCGCGAAGAACAGGCGGGCCACGATGCCGGCCGCGGCCACGCCCCAGATCACGCCGAAGAGGCTCCAGCCCCAGGGGCCGCGCAGGGTGATCAGCGTGAAGGGCGTGTAGGTGCCCGCGATCAGCAGGTAGATGGCCACCTGGTCGAGCAGGTGCAGCACCTTTTTGACGGGCAGGCGCACCGCGGCGTGGAAGCTCGACGAGGCGAGATAGAGCAGGATGAGGGTCGTGCCGAAGACGCTGGCGCTGACCACGTGCCAGGCGTCGCCGTGGAGGGCCGACTGCACCACCATCAGCACCAGGCCGATGATGCTCAGGAAGACGCCGATGCCGTGCGTCACGGCGTTGGCGATCTCTTCTTTCTGGCTGAACTCTGATTGGAAGGACATAAGCGAAGAATTTTGGTGAACAAAAAAGGGACTCTCGAGGAGCCTTCCGCGCCGCCAGTTGGGGCGGAGGGAGGGCCTCCACCCTAATGATACGCCATTCGCCCGCGAAAGTCAAGCCCCCGGGCCGCCCGCCGGGGGCGTCCAGGGCCTAGGTCAAAGCCTGGCGGACGCCAGGGCTTCGGCCGATAGCCGCCTTTGCCGGGGCCGCCTGCCCATCGCCGGGCGGCGTTCTAAATTGTTAATGTCGATTTTCCTATCTTCGGGCCTCGCCGCGGGCCGGGCAAGTTTGGCCGGGCCTTTGCGTTATCACCCTCCGGCCCCCCGCTTCCCGCGGCGGGAGGGCCTTCCCCAAAGAAACACCCGGACAAGCATGAAACCCCAACGAATCTTCCCGCTGCTGAGCCTGCTGCTGGCCCTGGCCTGGGGCGCCGCCACGGCGCAGCCCTCCAACGACATGGCCCTGGACGGGCAACTGGCGCAGCAGTATTTCCAGAACAACGAGTTCGACAAGGCCGCCGTCCTCTACGAGAGCCTCTTCGAGCGCACGCAGTCCAGGGTCTATTTCAACTACTACCTCGAGTGCCTGCTCAAGCTCGAGCAGCACCGCGAGGCCGAGCGCGCCGTCAAGGCCCAGATCCGCAAGAACCCGCAGGACCTGGGCTACCTGGTCATGCTCGGCAAGGTGCTGGCCGCGCAGGGCCTGGACGACCAGGCCCAGGAGCAGTACGAGGAGGCCATCCGCAAGATGGACGGCAGCCTGGCCCAGACCACCCAGCTCGCCAACGCCTTCCTCATGGAGCAGAAGTACGACATGGCCGAGCGCATCTACCTGGTGGCCCGCTCCAAGAACGCCGACTATCCGTTCCACTTCGAGCTGGCCAGCGTCTATGCCATGCAGCGCGACGACGCCGCCATGATCAAGGAGTACCTCGACTTCCTGGCCAAGGACCACACCCGCCTTTCCGACATCCAGACCCGCCTCCAGTACCCCATCGTCAACGACCCCACCGGCGACCTCAAGCGCACCCTCCGCATGGAGCTGCTCCGCCGCCTGCAAGAGCGCGGCCGCTCCGAGGAGACCCAGAACGCCTTCAGCGAGCTGCTCATCTGGCTCTACACCCAGGACAAGGACTTCGAGAACGCCATGGTGCAGGCCGAGGCCATCGACCGGCGCAACCAGGAGAACGGATTCCGCCTGATGAGCCTGGGCGAGCTGGCCCTTTCCAACCGCGACTACGCCGCCGCCTACCGCGCCTTCGACTACGTCGCGGCCAAGGGAAGCTCCACCTTCTACCACAACGTGGCCCGCTACAAGCTCCTCAACGTCCTCTACCAGCAGGTGGCCAGCGGCCTGATACAGACCCAGGCCGAGATACAGGACCTCGAGCGGCGCTACGCCACCACCATCGGCGAGCTCGGCCGCACCGTGCCCCTGCTCCGCGACCTGGCCCGCCTCAAGGCCTTCCACCTCCAGAAGCCCCAGGAGGGCATGGACCTGCTCCAGCAGGCCATTGGCATGCCCGGCATCCAGGCCGACGAGAAGGCCCAGTGCCAGGTGGAGCTGGCCGACATCCAGCTCTACCTGGGCGACATCTGGGGAGCCAAGCTCCTCTACTGGCAGGTCGAGAAGCAGAACGAGGAGAGCCCCATCGGGCACGAGGCCAAGTTCAAGAACGCCCGAACTTCCTACTACGATGGCGACTTCGAGCTGGCCCAGGCCCAGCTCGACATCCTCAAGTCCAGCACCTCCAAGCTCATCGCCAACGACGCCTTCTACCTTTCGCAGCTCATCAAGGACAACCTGGGCCAAGACAGCATCAACACCCCCTTGCGCAAGTTCGCCGCCGCCGAGCTGCTCTTCCTCCAGAACCGCCCCCAGCAGGCCCTCGACAGCCTCGACGCCATTCTGGAGCGCTTCCCCACCTCGCTGCTCGTGGACGACATCTACTTCCAGAAGGCCAAGATACACCAGCGCCAGCGCCAGTTCGACCTGGCCCTGGGCTTCTACCAGAAGATCGCCGAGAGCTTCGCCCAGGACCTGCTGGGCGACGACGCCATCTTCGCCATGGCCGAGATCAACGAGTTCGACACCCGCGACCTCGAAAAGGCCATGGAGCACTACAAGCGCCTGATCGTCGAGTTCCCCGGCAGCATCTACACCGAGCAGGCCCGCGACAGGTACCGGCAGCTCCGGGGCGACTTCCAGTGAGGCGCGAGCTCCCGGCCCGGACCCTCGGCCTGGCTCTCCTGCTCGCCCTGCTGGCCCCGCGCCCCGCGCTGGTGGCCCAGCCGGCCGACAGCCTGGCCGCCCCGCCGCCCTGGCTCGTGGTCGGGCCTGTGGAGCTCGTGGGCAACCGCGTCACCCGCGAAAGGGTCGTGATGGCCGAGCTCGGATTCGCCCCCGGCGACAGCCTGCCCGCGCCGGCCTGGCCCCTGGCCGTGGAGCTGGCCCGGGCCAACCTCCTGCGCACGCCCCTGTTCAACTTCGTCGAGATCGACACCTTCCGCCTGGCCGCCGACACCGTGTCCGCCCGCGTGCGCCTGCAGGAGCGCTGGTACACCTGGCCCTACCTCTTCCTGAACTACGCCGACCAGAACCTCAACGCCTGGTGGCAGCACAAGCAGCTCGACCGCCTGACCTACGGCCTGGACCTGCACCGGCTCAACTTCCGCGGCCGCAACGAGCTGCTCAAGGCGCGGGCCACCTGGGGCTACTCGCGGCGCCTGGGCCTCTCGCACGAGAACGTCTTCCTCGACCGCCGCCGCCGCTTCAGCCTGGGCATGGCCCTGAGCTACACGCTCCAAGACCAGGCCCAGGTGGCCGTCCGGGCCGACCGGCTGGTCTTCTTCGAAGGCCAGGGAGCCCACCTGGAGCTGCTGCTGGCCGCCCTGCGCTGGAGCTGGCGCCCCGACAACCAGACCTCCTGGGGAGGCGAGCTCGACTACTCCCGCCGCGAGGTCTCCGACAGCCTGCGCCTGGCCTGGCCCGAGTACCTCGGCGGGACGGCCCCCGCCCTCGGCCACTGGGGCGCCAGCGCCTACTGGCAGCGCGACAGCCGCGACAATGGCAACTACCCGCTCAGCGGCTGGTGGGTCCGGGTCCAGGCGCAGGCCGACTGGCTGGGCGACGGCAGGCGCTTCATCGGGCTGTCGGCCCGGGCGCGGCGCTACCAGCCCCTGCCTGGCCGCTGGAGCGCCGCGGCCAGCCTGGCCGCCTCCGCCCTGCTGGGCCGCGACCCGCCCTTCTTCCTGCAAGGGGCCTTGGGCTTCAACGACTACATCCGCGGCTACGAGTACTACCTGATCAACGGCCGCTCTTTCCTGCTCTCGAAGAACCAGATTCGCTTCAACTGGCTGCGCTACAGGCAGTTCGACCTGGACTTCTTTCCCCTGGACCGCTTCCCGCAGTTCAGCCGGGTACACGTCTCCTCCTTCGTGGGGGCCTTCGTGGACCTGGGCCAGGTGTGGCAGCCCGCCGCGCAGGCCCTGGCCGAGGGCAACCTGCTGGTCAACCGATGGCAGGCCTCGGCCGGGCTGGGCTGGGACTGGGTGACCTACTACGACAAGGTGCTGCGCCTGGAGTGGAGCGTGAACCGTTTTGGACAATCGGGCTTTTTTCTTCATTTTGTATCGCCGATCTGAAGCCGCAACCAATCCCGCCGACACCATGCGCGTAGCCCTCTATGGCCAATCGTTCAAGCCCGACTTCGTCCCCAGCCTGGAGGAGCTCTTCCGCAAGCTGGACGAGTGCGGGGCCGAGGTCCACATCTACTCGCCCTTCGCGAAGCACCTCGAAAAGCACTGGCGCAAGCCTCCGCTCTGTCACTCGACCTTCCTGACCCACCAGGAGGTGGACCCGGGCTGGGACTTCTTCTTCTGCCTGGGGGGCGACGGCACCATCCTCGACGCCGTGACGCTGGTGCGCGAAAGCCAGGTGCCCGTGGTGGGCATCAACAGCGGGCGGCTGGGCTTCCTGGCCACCATCTCGAAGGAGGAGGTGGGCCAGGCCTTCGAGGCCATCCGCGCGAAGGCCTACACCCTCGAGGAGCGCAGCCTGATCCAGGTGGACACCGCCGAGGACCTCTTCGGGGAGTTCAACTACGGCATGAACGAGCTGACCCTGAGCAAGCGCGACTCGGCCTCGATGATCACGATCCAGGCCTACGCCAACGGCGCCTTCCTGAACTCGTACTGGGCCGACGGGCTGATCGTGGCCACGCCGACAGGCTCGACGGCCTACTCGCTGAGCGCGGGCGGCCCCATCGTGATGCCCGGCTCCAAGAACTTCATCCTGACGCCGCTGGCCCCGCACAACCTGACGGTCCGGCCGCTGGTGGTGCCCGACGACCTGACGCTCCAGCTCCGGGTGGAGGGCCGCGACAAGCATTTCCTGGTGGCCCTGGACCACCGCTCGATGCTGATTCAGGACGGCGAGGAGCTGGTGCTGCGCAAGGCCCCCTTCGGCGTGCGCATGGTCAAGCCGCACGACAACGACTTCTTCGCCACCCTGCGCAACAAGCTGCTCTGGGGGCTCGACAAGCGCAACTGAGGCCGGGGCCGGCGGGAAACAAAAAACAAACTTTGGCAGCCAAAAACTTGAACATGGGCCAGAAATTCCTATTTTTGCCACGAGTGGCCCGTCGTTTGCCCCTGATGCTCCGTCCCGCCGCCAGGCGTATTCGTTGCCTTCGCGTTGAGGAACAGCAGGTTTGGTGGCATGGACCGTTCCCCTGACGTTTCAGCCAATCTCCCCCTCCTCTTGTGTTTTTCCGAATTTCCGCACGCATTCCACCCAAATCATTTATATTTGTCCACAACATCAAAGCATTCCGAATTATGAAAAAACGCGTTTACCATCTGATAGCACTGCTCGTCCTTACCACCGCGCTCGGTGCTCAAGCCCAGTCTTGGAAAAGCTACCGCACGGAGCTGGTCTTCGGGTTGGGCACCAACCACTTCCTGGGCGACCTGGGCGGCGGGGCCGAAGAAGGTTCCCACTTCCTGTCGGCCCGCGACGTGGACTGGGCCAAGACCCGTCCCACGGCCCTGGTCGGCATCCGCTACAAGCTGCTCGACCGCCTGGCCGTCCGCGGGCAGGTCGGCTACGCCCGCCTCTCGGCCGCAGACAGCGAGTCCGCGAACTGGACCCGGGCCATGCGCGACCTGAGCTTCCGCTCCAACCTCTGGGAGTTCGGCGCCCAGATGGAGCTCTCGATCATCAACAACTACCAGGGCCGCAGCTACCTGCTCACCCAAGGCTCCACCAGCCGGCTGAACGTCTATCTGCTGGGCGGCGTTTCCGGCATCTACTTCAACCCCAAGGCCGAGCTGGACGGCGAGTGGCACGCGCTGCAGCCGCTGGGCACCGAAGGCCAGGGCCTGACCTTCAACGGCGAGCAGATGGCCGACCCCTACTCCAAGTTCAGCGTGGCCTTCCCCGTGGGCCTGGGCTTCCGCTACTACATCACCAAGCGCTGGGCGCTCGGCCTTGAGATCGCCACCCGCTACACCCTGACCGACTACATGGACGACGTCTCCGGCCGCTACTTCGACAACGACTTCCTGCGCGCCCAACGCGGAGACGTGGCCGCCGACCTGGCCGACCGCCACCTGGGCGGAGCCGAGCTCGAGGCACTGCCCGGAGCGCCCGCGGGCGTCGGCGAGAACATCCCCGCCGGCATCCCCTTCAAGAACGGCTCCGAGCGCGCCCACAACAACTACAACGACGCCTACATCTTCGCCATCTTCACCCTGACGCACACCTTCCAGACCACGGAGCGCGGCGGTCCGAAGTTCTTGCAGAAATAAGGCTCCCACAGGGGCAATTTTCCCCAGCTTTTCCAGTTGGTCCATTTCGACAAGCCTCGGGATGGACCAACTTTTTTTTTGCCCAGGCCGGGGGCGGTATCCAATTTGATATGCAGAACCACATGAGAAAAACCACAGCCGCGCTCCTGGGCCTCTGCCTGGCCCTGGGCGCATTCGCGAGCCCGGCCCTGGGCCAGCGCTTCCGGGCCTACGAGCTGGGCCCCTACCTGGGCGGGGCCTACTACATGGGCGAGGTCAACCCCGGCAAGCAGTTCTACTCGATGGACCCGGCCTTCGGGGCGGCCTTCCGCGTGAACTTCAACTCCTGGCGGGCCTTGCGCCTGGAGATCACGCAGATGAGCATCTCCGGCTCGGACCTGGACTTCGACAACGAGTACCAGCAGACCCGGGCGCACCAGTTCGAGAACGAGCTGCTCGACTTCGCGGCCTTGTACGAGTTCAACTTCTTCCCGCTGAACCCCAAGGGCGGCGACTTCTGGGGCTCGCCCTACGTGGCCCTGGGCTTCGGCCTGTCCGTGGCCTACGACGGCCCCCAGAAGCTCAACCCCAACCTGCCCGTGGCCCTGGGCATGAAGCTGCGCCTTTCGCCCCGCTGGTCGTTCGACCTGGAGTGGAACCTCAAGAAGACCTTCTCGGACCACCTCGACCTGCTCGAGGAGCAGGACTTCGGCCCCGAGGCGGGCGCCATCTGGGGCAAGCAGAAGTCCTACGCCCCCACCACCGACTGGGTCTCCACCCTCGGGGCGCGGCTGAACCTGACGCTCTACCAGCGCAAGAGCACCTGCCCGGCCTACTTCTGATGCGCGGGCCGATGCCGCGGGCCTCTGGTTTTCATGGCAAAAGGCTTATCTTCGCGGCCCCGCGCGTCGGCCAAGGGCCGCAAGGCGCGGATTCCCAAACCCAAGCAACCGACCATGGAGCCCTCGACAGACACGTTAGCTTCGCAGATCGATCCCCAGAAGGTGCCCCGGCACGTGGCCGTCATCATGGACGGCAACGGGCGCTGGGCCAAGAAGAAAGGAAACAGCCGCATCTTCGGGCACAAGAACGGGGTGGAGGCCGTCCGGCAGACGGTGGAGGCCGCCGCCGAGCTGGGCGTGCGCTACCTGACCCTCTACGCCTTTTCGACCGAGAACTGGAACCGCCCGGCCCTGGAGGTCAGCGCGCTCATGTCGCTGCTCATGGAGGCCATCGGCCAGGAGATGGACAAGCTCATGCGCAACCAGATCCGGCTGCTGACCATCGGCGACACCGAGGCCCTGCCCGACAACGTGCGGTCCAAGCTGCGGGCGGCCATCGAGAAGACCTCGGCCAACCAGGGCATGAGGCTGGTGCTGGCCCTGAGCTACAGCGCCCGCTGGGAGCTTGCCCAGGCCGCCAGGGCCATCGCCCTCAAGGCCAGCCAGGGCCTGCTCGACCCCGAGCGGGTGGACCAGCGGACCGTGGAGGAGCACCTGGCCACGGCCGGGATGCCCGACCCCGAGCTGATGATACGCACCAGCGGCGAGCGCCGGGTGAGCAACTTCCTGCTCTGGCAACTGGCCTACGCCGAGCTGGCCTTCGTGGACAAGCTCTGGCCCGACTTCCGCAAGGAGGACTTCCACGCGGCGCTGCTCGACTACCAGGGCCGCGAGCGGCGCTTCGGCCTCACCAGCGAGCAACTGGAAAAAAAGGCTTGAAAAAATGCTGCCCATGCTTGCGCGTCCCTTTGAAATTTAAGGTTTCTTTGGCTTTTCAAAAGGCAATATCGGCCCGCCCGGGCGTTTTGCGCCTGTTGGCTCCGAGGCGCTTCGGCCGCGGAGCCCCACCGTACCCATTTTTTCCGTGCCCTGTCCGCGGACGGGGCCTTAACCCTTCCCAGTCGCCCATGTCGCTCAAAACCTTCCTCCTCGCCCTGGCCTTCTGCCTGGCCCAGGGCCTTTCCATGGCCCAGACCATCGACTACGAAAACCCCAAGGATTACGTCATCGGGGGCATCACCGTAACCGGGGTGCGCTTCCTGGACCAGCAGATCCTGGCCAACCTCTCGGGCCTCCAGGTGGGCCAGACGGTCCAGATACCGGGCGACGACATCAGCCGCGCGGTGGACAAGTACTGGGAGCAGGGCCTGTTCTCGGACGTGGAGGTCTCGCTGGTGGAGGTCATCGACGGCAAGGCCTTCCTGAACATCTACCTCCAGGAGCGCCCCCGCCTGGGCAGCGTCGAAATCAACGGCCTGAACAAGACCCAGACCGAGGACATGGTGGAGCTGGTGGACCTGCGCCGCGGGCAGCAGGTCACCGAGCACGTGGTCAACACCACCATCCGCCGCATCCAGGACCACTACCACGAGAAGGGCTTCCTCAAGGTGGGCGTCGAGGTCATCCAGCGCCCCGACTCGGTCTTGCCCAACACCAACAACCTGGTGGTCAACGTCGAGAAGGGCGAGAAGGTGAAGGTGGCCGAGATCACGCTCTCGGGCAACCAGGTGCTGGCCGACCGCCAGGTTTACCGGGCCCTGAAGAGCACCAAGCGCAAGCGATCGCTCCGCCTCAAGTCGGCCAAGTACGTGGCCGACACCTACCGCGAGGACCTGGAGCTCCTGCTGACCAAGTACCGCGAGCTGGGCTACCGCGACGCGCGCGTGGCCTCCGACACGGTCTATGACTTCGAGGAGAACACCGTCAAGATCGAGATAGCCATCGAGGAGGGCCGGCAGTACTTCTTCCGCGACATCACCTGGCTGGGCAACAGCAAGTACAGCTCGGAGGAGCTGGGCCGCGCCCTGGGCATCGCCAAGGGCGACGTGTTCGACCAGATGGCCCTGGACATGCGCCTGAGCTACGACCAGGACGCGGTCTCGAACCTGTACCTGGACGACGGCTACCTGTTCTTCAGCGCCACGCCCATCGAGAAGCAGGTCTCGAACGATTCCATCGACCTGGAAATCAGGATTTACGAGGGGCGGCAGGCCACCATTCGCAACGTGGTCATCTCGGGCAACACCAAGACCAACGAGCACGTGGTGCGCCGCGAGCTGTTCTCGCGGCCGGGCGACCTGTTCAGCAAGACGAACATCCAGCGCTCGGTGCGCGAGCTGGCCCAGCTCGGGCACTTCAACCCCGAGACGCTGAACGTGCTGCCTTTCCCCGACCCGGCCACGGGCACGGTTGACCTGGAGTACGTGCTGGAGGAGACGGCCAACGACCAGATCGAGATCTCGGGCGGCTGGGGCGCCGACATGATCATCGGCACGGTGGGCCTGCGCTTCAACAACTTCGCGGCCAAGGACATGTTCAAGAAGGGCGCCTGGCGGCCGGTGCCCATGGGCGACGGCCAGCAGTTGAGCATCCGGGTGCAGTCCAACGGGCAGCGCTTCCAGTCGTACAACTTCTCGTTCATGGAGCCCTGGCTGGGCGGCAAGAAGCCCAACTCGCTGACCACCTCGGTCTATCACACGATACAGACCAACGGCCTCCGCCGCGAGGACACCCGCTACGGCATGTTCCAGATCAGCGGGGCCTCGGTGGGCCTGGGCCGCCGGCTGCGCGTCCCCGACGACTTCTTCACGCTCTACAACGCGCTGAGCTTCCAGCGCTACGAGCTCCAGAACTGGACGAACTTCGGCCTGTTCACGAACGGCGTGGCCAACAACCTGAGCTTCCAGACGATCCTGTCGCGCAACTCGGCCGGGCCCTCGCCCATCTACCCTAGGGGCGGGGCCAACTTCGAGGCGGGCCTGCAGGTAACGCCGCCCTACTCGCTCTGGAAGGAGGACGACTTCTGGAAGCTGGACGCCGAGCAGAGCGAGGGCCTGACCGCGGCCGAGGTGTCCAACCTCGAGAGCCGGACCCGCTACCGCTGGATCGAGTACCACAAGTGGACCTTCAAGGCCGAGTGGTACACCCAGCTCGTGGAGAAGCTGGTGCTGATGACCCGCTACCACTTCGGCTACCTGGGCATGTACAACGCCAACTGGGGCCCCTCGCCCTTCGAGGGCTACGCGGTGGGCGGCGACGGCATGATGGGCTTCCAGCTCTTCGGGCAGGAGGTCATCGCCCTGCGCGGCTACGAGAGCACCACCACCCTGACCCCCGCCGCCGGCGGCAACGTTTACAACAAGTTCACCATGGAGATGCGCTACCCGCTGAGCCTGAACCCCTCGGCCACGATCTACGCCCTGGGATTCCTCGAAGGGGGCAACGTCTGGAACGACTACACGCAGTTCGACCCCTTCCGGATGTACCGCTCGGCGGGCGTGGGCGTGCGCATCTTCCTGCCCATGATCGGGATGATGGGCATCGACTGGGGCTACGGCTTCGACAAGGCCAAGGAGCTTGGCGGGGCGGGCCAGTTCCACTTCGTGCTGGGGCAGCAGTTCTAAACCAAAAGCGCGCCGTTTGTTAATTTGTTCCAATGGCCCGCTCATCAACCCAAATCGGCTTACTTTTGGCGTCCGGACGCAAACCGATAAAAAACATTCCCATGAAAAGACTCATTCTCACAAGCGCGATGGCCCTGATGCTGGCCATGGGCGCCAATGCCCAGAAATTGGGCTACGTTGACACCGACTACATCCTGGAGCAACTGCCGCAGTTCGCTGCCGCGCAGGAGGAGCTGGACAAGATCTCCGAGCAGTGGCAGGCCGAGATCGAGGGCATGTACGCCGAGGTAGAGCAGCTCTACCAGGACTACCAGAACAACCGCGCGGTGCTGACCGAGCAGATGCGCCGCCAGCGCGAGGACGAGATCATCACCAAGGAGAACGAGGTCAAGCAGCGCCAGAACGAGTACTTCGGCCCCGAGGGCGCGCTCTTCGAGAAGCGCCAGGAGCTGGTCAAGCCCATCCAGGACCGCGTCTTCAACGCCATCCAGGAGGTGGCCCAGGAAGGCCAGTTCGACATCATCCTCGACAAGGCCGCCGGCGCGACCCTGATCTTCACCAGCGAGCGGTACGACAGGAGCCAGGCCGTGCTCGACAAGCTCCGCTAGGCCCCAACGCATTCCCCCCATCAACCCCAACGATCAACCCCAATCCATGAAAAAAATCCTCCTCCCGCTGGCGATCCTGCTTTTCGCCGGCTTGGCCAACCTGGCCAGCGCCCAGAAGATCGGGCACGTCAACTCGCAGGAAATCCTCGCGGCCATGCCCCAGCGCGACTCCATCGCCGCGGCCCTCCAGGCCGAGGTCACCCAGATGGAGACCATGCTCGCCGAGATGAGCGCCGAGTTCGAGGGCAAGTACAACGAGTACCTCGAGAAGTCCGCCACCTGGTCCGACCTGGTCCGCCGCGACAAGGAGGCCGAGCTCCAGAGCCTGCAGAGCCGCATCCAGAGCTTCCAGGTGGACGCCCAGGAGCAGATCGGGGCCTCCGAGGAGCGCATGCTCCAGCCCCTGCTCGACAGGGCGCAGGCCGCCATCGACAGGGTGGCCGCCGAGAAGAAGCTCACCTACGTGCTCGACCTGAGCATGGGCGTGGTCATCTTCGTGGACGAGGCCACGGCCATCGACATCACCCCCGAGGTCAAGCTGGCCTTGGGCATCCGATGAGACAAGGGCCAGAAAACCAGAAACGACCAACCGAGGGTTGCCTGCCACGCGAGCAGGCAACCTTTTTTCTTTGGCGCATGGTGGCATGGGCCGCCGCGCCTTTCCTTTCCCATCAACCTGAACTTTCTTTCAGTGAACAACCGACCCATTGGAATTTTCGACTCCGGCGTGGGGGGGCTGACCGTGGCCAAGGCCGTCAGCAACCTGATGAACAACGAGGACATCATCTACTTCGGTGACACCGCCCACATGCCCTACGGAGACCGCTCGCCCCAGAACGTGCGCGAGCTTGCCCTGCGCATCACCGACTTCCTGGTGGAGCAGGACTGCAAGGCCGTCGTCATCGCCTGCAACACCGCCTCGGCGCACGCCTACGAGGCCATCAAGGAGCACCTCTGGCACAAGGCCCCGCAGGTGATCGTGCAGGACGTCATCTGGCCCAACATCGAGCAGATCAGAGAGAAGGGCCTGCGCAAGATCGGCCTGATCGCCACCCGCGGCACCATCCGCAGCGGCATCTACCCCAAGATCGTGGCCGAGCACCTGCCCCAGGTCATCATCCGCGACATGGCAACGCCCCTGCTGGCGCCCATGGTCGAGGAGGGCTTCATCTACGACGAGGTCAGCAGCGCCGTGGTCTCGGCCTACCTCAGCAAGCCCCGCCTGGCCGACATCGACGCCCTGGTGCTGGCCTGCACCCACTACTCGGTCATCAAGAACCAGATCCTCAAGCACTACGACTTCCGCCTGCCGGTCATCGACTCGGTGGTCTTCACGGCCCGGAGCCTCAAGCGCCGGCTCGAGGAGAAGGACTGGCTGGCCACGCTGCCCGAGGGAAGGCACCAGTTCTTCGTCTCGGAGGCCTCCGAGAGCTTCCGCCGCATCGCCGAGATGTTCTTCGACGACGACCTGGAAGTGCGGGTCAACAACCTCTGGGGCTGAGCGCCGCCCTCACTCGCCTGCCTGCTGGCCGCTCTCCTGCCGGACGGTGCCCCTGGGGCGCCGCAGCCGGAGGGCGGCCAGGTCCAGCTTCAGCGTGCCCGAATAGACCACCCCGAAGGCCAGGACGATCAGCAGGTGGCTGATGTCGTTGTAGGTGAACCACTCGTCGTCGAGGCTGAACCGCGTCGCGTGGAGGGCCGCCGGCAGCAGCAGCAGCGCGATGCCCAGCACCACCGCCCCGGCCCCTTCCATCCGCCACCGCACGAAAAGGTACAGCTTCGTGATCGAGACCAGCCCCAGCAGGCCCAGCGACGAGTTCATCTTCACGTAGAAGAAGTCCTCCGTGTGCCAGACCAGCAGCAGGAAGGCCAGGTACTTCACCAGCGAGAAGCCCTGGAGCCACAGCCGCAGCCGACGCGGGCGCACGGCCAGCACCGTGGCCGTCTCGGCGTACAAGACCGCAAGGCCGCTCATCGACCAGGCCAGCACGTGCAGCCCCTTGCCGAAATAGAGGTCGAAGCCGTGGGCCATCCCGCCCAGGAGCGTCGATACGCCCATCAGGGCGAAGAAAAGCCGCCAGCCTTGCTGCAGGCTGACCTCGGCCGCGCCGCCGCGCCGCAGCCGGTGCGCCCATACCCAGCAGGCCACCGATATGACCAGGTTGGTCAGCAGGTTCGAAGGCTCAAGGATGGTGAGCCCTAGCACTTCAATTGAAACCATCTTCTCAAAAGTAAAAAGAGTTAAACGTTCTTAAAAGTCCGAAAAATACGGATTCGGGACCAATTCTTAGCAAGAAAGGCCTACTTTTGGCGTCAATTTTTCCAACACGCGCCGTGATGCCCCATCCCGCAGCCGTCTTCACCGACCTGGACGGAACCCTGCTCGACAGCCGATCCCAGGTCAGCCCGGCCGACCGCGGGACGCTGCGCTGGCTCGGCGACCAGGGCGTCCTGCGCGTGGCGGCCACCGGGCGCAACCTCCGCTCGGCCCGCAAGGTCATCGACGACGGCTTCCCCATCGACTACCTGGCCTTCTCGACCGGGGCCGGCATCGCCCGGTGGCCCTCGCGCGAGCTGGTCTTCGAGAGCCACCTCCCCGACGGCTCGGCCCGGCGGCTGGCCCTGGTCCTCATGGGGCTGGGCATCGACTTCATGGTCCACCACCGCCTGCCCGACAGCCACCCCTTCGCCTTCCACCGCGCCGCGCCCGGCAACGGCGACTTCGAGCACCGCCTGGCCCTCTACGCCGAGTTCGCCGAGCCGCTCATCCCCGACCTGGCCAACCTGCCCCTGGCCAGCCAGTTCGTCTGCGTGCTGCCCCACTGGCGGCCCGAGCTCGAGCGCCAGCTCTCGCTCGGCTTCCCCGAGCTGGAGCTCATCCGCGCCACCTCGCCCCTGGACCACCTCTCCGTCTGGCTCGAGCTCTTCCCCAAGGGCATCTCCAAGGGCAGCGCCCTGCTCTGGCTCTGCCAGCGCGAGGGCATCGACCCCCGCCGGGCCATGTCGGTGGGCAACGACTACAACGACCTGGCCATGCTCGAGCGCTGCGGCGACCTGGCCTTCGTGGTGCGCAACGCCCCCGAGCCCCTGCGCGCCCGCTTCCGCACCTGCCCCGACAACGACAGCAGCGGCTTCTCGCAGGCCGTCCGCCTGGCCTTCGGCCGTTGAGGGACGTTGGATCCCCCCTTTCCCGGCCTGCACGGCCGCGGAAGCCCGGGGCCGCCCATCGGATGGGCCGCGGCAGGACGCTTAGGCTGCTGGCGCGAAGGCATAACCGCGTGCCGCCTCCAGCCTTTGGCGGCGCGGCCTCTGCCCGGCGCGCCGTGGGCCTGGAGCCTGTTTCCCACCCTTGGGCCGCGAACCATCCACCAACGCTATCGCGTTTTTCTGCGGGCCGTGCTTATTTCCAGGCTATTTTTTTTATATTTGCATTGTCATTGAAGGCTGGTTCACTCAAGCGTTGTTTATATTCTCCCAATGTCCTCCATCCGCATGATTCAAGGTGAAATGAATTTATCTCAGATGTTTTTGTCTTTTTATCACCAAAGATGACGGCTTTGAACGGAAGCCTATCCGACTGCCTCCATTCAACATTTTGGAATGGGCTTGGCTGATGGATTTTTGATGGATTGTCCGTGATGCGCGAAGGAATTTTCCTTAGGCATCAAAATCATGACAAAAGGGTGGAGTCCAGCGACCACCTGCCAAAAAAACGGGGCGGAGCCGAAAAGCCAGACGAGTAGGACGTTACCATTATCCCAATGGCAAGATGAAGAATTTCAGACTTTTCCACATCGCGCTGCTGGCCTTCAGCTTCGGGGCCTTCAGCAGTTGCACGACCCTGAACAAGTCCATGCGCGAACCGAACACCCTGCTGGAGCTCAGCATGGAGGACTTCGAGCTTTCGGAGCAGTTCACCGCCGAGGCGACCTCGACGAAGATCCTGAACATCGACTTCCAGCGGCTGTTCTCGAAGAACATGGGGGCGGTCGAGGGCTCCATGGGCTCGTTCAGCGCCGCCAGCATCCCCGTGGTGGGCTCGCTGGTGGGCGACTTCACCTCCAGCTACGCCTTGTATGAGCTGATGAACGCGCACCCGGGCTACGACGTGGTGTTCTACCCGCAGTACGAGGTCAAGGTGCAGAAGCCTGCGCTGGGGCTGGGCTTCCTCCAGAAGATCACGACGGTGAAGGTTACGGCCCGCCTGGCCAAGTTCGCCGAGTAGGCTGAGGCCCGCCGTGGCCCAAGGCTCCAAGGCTTCCCCCCACAGGACGGCATGTCCGCGGGGGGAAGCCTTTTTTTCGTGGGCGGGAGCGAGCCCGTGGGCTGGCCGCTCATGCCAATTTGCCATCCAACGCGATAGATTGCCTGGAAGCGTCTTGGTTTTCCAGTTGAACCCCTACGGGGTTCTGGTTCGCGGCGGTTCACTGCTACCCGGATTTCATCCGGGGCTATGCGCATTCCATCCCTTCGGGATGGAATGCGGGTAGCCCGCTTTTGTCGGATGCTTGTGCTTGGGATGTTCGACCAACGAACGCGGCTGGGTATCAGCGGAGGATCTTGCGGACGAAGGCCACGGTGAAGTAGGCCATCATGAAGATGCCCATGAAGCCCTCGAAGGCGGAGATGGTGCGGTTGACGCCCGAGGGGTAGTAGTCGCCATAGCCGATGGTCAGGTAGGTTATCGCGCTGTGGTAGAACGATTTGGCCACGAGCGAGAGCTTGTCGGGGTCGCCAATCGACGAGACGATGTCGGTCTGGACGCCGAGCAGGGGCAAGACGATATAGACCAGGCTGAAGAGCACGTAAACGGCGAACATGCTGGCGAAAACGCGGACGGGGTTGGTCGCGAACTCGCCCATCTTGTCGAAGACGAGCCACTTGAAGGCGTAGCTGGCCAGGTTGAGGGGCCGGGTGGCGGGCCTGGCGGCGTTGGCCTCTTTGAGCTGCGCGATCTGCTCCTGCCGCTTGAAGGCCACGTAGGCCCGGTCCTCGTCGTTGTAGCGCCCGGTCTGGTTGAAGCTCTCCTTGAGGGTGCGGAACTGCTCGGCCTTCTCGCGGTGGCCGCGGTCTTGCTGGTGGATGAGGGCCTCGAGCCGGTTGGCCTTCCAGTCGAGGAAGAGCTTGCCCAGGAGCCGGGTGCCGAACAGGTCGAGCCGGTCTATCTGGACGCTGGCGCCGCCGGGGCGCATGTCGATGATGTCGCGGATGAGGCAGTCGTTGAGGCGGAGCTCGCCGCAGTGGCTGGGCTTGAGGTTGACGAACGCGCTGAACTGGCAGCGGTCGAAGGCCAGGCTGCCCAGGCGGGCCGTCTCGAAGGTGGCGCCGCGCTGGGCGAAGTCGAGGTCTTCGAAGAGGACCTCGGCCTGCTCGAGCTCGGCGCCCGAGAAGTCGAGCTCGCCGCGCTCGAATGATGAGCGCCTGAAGCTGACGCGTCCGCCCCGGAGCTTGATGCCTTGGAAATCGATCCGGCCCTCGCCGAAGCGGGCCCGGCTGAAGGAGATCTTGCCCGACTGGCACTCGATGGCCTTGAAGCTGATCTCGCCGCGGCCAAAGTAGGCGCGGTCGAAGTTGAGCTCGGCGTGGCCGAAGTCGGAGTAGTGGAAGTCGATGGGTCCGTCGCCGAACTGGGCCTGCTTGAAGTTGAGCTTGCAGTCGCCGAACTGGGCGTTGACGAAGCTGAGGCTGCCGTCGGCGAAGCGGCAGTCCATGAAGTTGAGCTCCTGGCACTCGAAGCGGGTGCGGTCGAAGCCGCGGCTGCCTTTGCCGAAGGAGGCCTCGCGGAAGTTGACCTTGCCGGGGCCGAAGGTGGCCAGTTCGAACTCCAGCCCTCCGTCGCCGAATCGGCAGTGCCCGAAATCGACCTTTCCCTGCCCGAAGCGGGCGATCTTGAAGTTGGCCTTGCCGGCGAAGGCGGCGTGGGAGAAGGAGGTCTCGCCGTCGGAGAACTCGACGTTGGCGAAGTTGGCCTCCTGGCCGGCGAACCTGGCCCTGCCGAAGTCCTTCTTGCCGGGGCCGAAGGCGGCGTTCTTGAACGAGACGGCGCCCAGGCCGAGGCCCGCGTCGGCGAAGCTGGCCAGCGCGCAGCGGAAGCGGGCGCCCTCGAAGTCGGTCTCGCGGGTCTGGAGCAGGGCGTGGTCGAAGCGCAGGGGCGCGCCGGCGAAGGTGGCGCCATGGAAGTCGGCCCGCTCGGCCTCCAGGTGGATCCGGCTCCAGTCGATGGGGATGCCGGGCTGGTTCAGGAAGAAGGCCCCCGGGCAGCGCAGCCGTTCCAGGCGGGTGTGCTCGTCGGAAGGCAGGCCCGCCCGCGCTCGGAAGCGCGCCAGGGAGAAGTCGAGCACCAGGCATCCGGCCAGGTCGAGCTGCCCCTTGGCGAGCTGCTGGTCGATCTGGTCCTGGCCGAAGTGGCCGAGGGTGATCCGGCGCTCGGTGCCGTCGGGCTCGACCAGGCGCAGCTCGGCGGTCGCGGGGGCCGGTTCCGCGCCTTCCCGGGCGAAGGCGCGGTCGAGGAGGGTGACTTGGAAGATGTCGCTCATGGCCGTGTCTTTTGTGTGGCTTGGATGTTTGAAGATAGCACAAAAGGGGGAAGGGCGGAGCCAGGAGGGAGGGAAATAAGGAATGATTTTTGCCGCAATCCGCTCAGTTGGTGACCCTCAGGGTCCGCGCCACGGGGTCGTAGAAGGTCCGGTAGGTCCAGAGCGGGAGCTGCGCCGGCCCTTCGAGGACGCTGCCGTCGGAAGGCAGCGAGAACTGCGAGCCGCAGACGGTGTCGGCCACCACGAAGCTGTTGAGGGAGGCCACCTTGCCCCAGGCGTGCTCGTGGTCGTGCGGGCAGGCCCTCTCGAAGGCGGCGAACTCGTCGAAGCTCTTGCGGTAGAGGATGATGCCCTTGTAGCCGCCCGTGACCATGACGTGGTTGCCCACGGCGTTGAGGTCCACGAAGTCGGGCTCGTTGAGGAAGATGGTGAAGTTCACGGGGACCCTTGGGAAATCGTACTCGACCCGCTCGCAGGCCATTGGTGCGGCGGCGGCCAAGAATAGGAAACAAACGAAAAAACGGATGGTCATGCGCATGTTTTCAAGGATATTGCAAGGCACAAAGCTATTGAAAATCGGCTTGCTCGCTGCGTTGTGGGCCATTTGGTCGGCCGCGGCCTTCGGGCAGGGCTTCGTGCCTCCGGGCAGCACGGGGGAAGGCGGCCAGGCCGAGGGCGGCGGCGGCCCCTTCGGCTGGGGTGGAGGCAGCGACGCGCTGAGCCCCGAGCAGGACCAGTTCCTGCAGAACTTCAGCCAGACCCGCACGGGCAAGACCTGGCTTCCGGAGGAGATCCTGGACTTCTACAAGCTCATCCAGAAGTACAAGCTGACCGAGGAGGAGGAGATGGCCAAGTCGGCCCTGGTGATGGGCCTTCCGCTGACGCCCGAGGAGCAGCGGCTGGTGGACCGGGCCTACCGCAAGGACGAGGTCTCGGACCGCAAGCAGAAGCGCTTCATCCGCAAGGTCAAGCGCCGCCACGAGCGCATCATGGAGAAGTCGCTCAAGGACACGCAGATGCGCCGCAACGACCTGGCCCAGCGCGAGACCGACCGCCGCCGCTCTGACCGCGTCCGGCGGGGCAAGAACCCCTACACCCTCTTCGAGCGGATGGCCAACCCCACCGTGCGCCAGAAGAGCCAGCGCAACCGGGGCGTCGAGCGCCAGCGCGACATCACCGAGAACCAGCGCGCCCGCCAGCGCGCCCGCTCCGCCCGCGCGGCCGACCGCGCCCGGCGCCGCCACGCCCGCGACCGCGGCTGAGCCCCGGGAAGGCGCCCCAAGGCTCGTTTTTCAAAAAAAGATTAACTTTGCCCCCGTCCAACAGGGGCGGGTGCGCGCTTTGGCCCTCGTCCGCAAGCTGTTGGCCTTGCAACAACCAAACCTTCGACATGGGAAAAGTCATCGCGGTAGCGAACCAAAAAGGCGGCGTGGGCAAGACCACCACCGCCATCAACCTGGCTGCCAGCCTGGCCGTCCTGGAAAAGAAAGTCTTGCTGATCGACGCCGACCCCCAGGCCAACGCCACCTCGGGCACGGGCGTTGACCTGCGCAGCGTCGAGACCAGCATCTACGAGTGCCTGGTCTCCGGGCAGGGCCTCGCGGAGGCCATCGTCCCCACCGTCACCGAGGGCCTCTGGCTGGTGCCCTCCAACATCGACCTGGTGGGCGCCGAGATAGAGATGCTCAACTTCAAGGACCGCGAGAAGGTCCTGCGCCGGGCCATCGAGGGCGTCAAGGACCAGTACGACTACATCTTCATCGACTGCTCGCCCTCGCTGGGCCTGCTCACGCTCAACGCCCTGACGGCCGCCGACTCGGTCATCATCCCCGTGCAGTGCGAGTACTTCGCCCTCGAGGGGCTGGGCAAGCTGCTCAACACCATCAAGATGGTCCAGAACCACATCAACCAGGGCCTCGAGATCGAGGGCTTCCTGCTGACCATGTACGACTCGCGCCTGCGCCTGGCCAACCGCGTGGTCGAGGAGGTGAACCGCCACTTCGAGCAGATGGTCTTCAAGACCATCATCCAGCGCAACACGACCCTGGGCGAGGCCCCGAGCCACGGCAAGCCGGCCATCAACTACAACGCCGCCTCCAAGGGCGCCCGCAACTACCTCAACCTGGCCCACGAGTTCCTCGAGCGGACCAAGGCCCCCGAGTCGGGCAGGGCCATGGCGGAGGTGGCCTGAGCCGAGACCGCATGAAACAACCAAGATCCTTCCGATGGCAAAGAACACCGCGCTAGGCCGAGGCCTGGGAGCGCTCATCGACGATGGCAGCTACGAGGTCCAGAAGGGAAACCGCGGCCTCAGCGGCACCTCCGAGATTCCCGTATCCTCCATCCGGGCCAACCCCTTCCAGCCCCGGAAGGAGTTCGACCCGGAGGCGCTGGAGGAGCTCTCCCGCTCCATCCGCGAGCTGGGCATCATCCAGCCCGTCACGGTCCGCAAGACCGACCAGGGCTACGAGCTCATCTCGGGCGAGCGCCGGTTCCGCGCGGCCCAGATGGCGGGCCTGGAGAACCTGCCCGCCTACGTCCGGCAGGCCGACGACAAGGCCATGCTGGAGCTGGCCCTGGTCGAGAACATCCAGCGCGAGGACCTCAACCCCCTGGAGGTCGCCTTCTCCTACGAGCGCCTGATCCACGAGTGCGGCCTGACCCACGACACCATGAGCGCCCGCGTGGGCAAGAAGCGCTCGACCATCACCAACTACCTGCGCCTGCTCAAGCTGCCCGACGCCCTCCAGGCGGCCCTGCGCGACAGGCGCCTGGACATGGGCCACGCCCGCGCCCTGGCGGGCATCGACGACGCCCAGCGGCAGATGGAGCTCTTCGGGCGGGTGCTCGAGCTGGGGCTGTCGGTCCGCGAGACCGAGCGCCTGGCCCGCGGGCAGGCCCAGCCCGCCCCCAAGGCCAGCCCCAAGGAGCCGGCCTTGCCAGGCGACTTCGCCGAGCGCAGGTCCTGGCTTTCGCAGAGGCTGCAAACCAAGGTCGAGGTGCGGCGCGACGGCAAGGGCAAGGGCAAGATCGTCATCGGCTTCGATTCGGACCAGGACTTCCACCGCCTGCTCGAGCTGCTCCAGGGCCAAGGCTAACCCCCAGCGACGCATGAGCACAGCCAGCCCAAAGCCATTTTTGCCAATTTTCTTCAAAAGGCAAAGGCCAAAATTTTGGCCGGGGCGCGCCGCGATCGGCACAATTTATATCTTCGCGTCCGTGCTCTTGGCGCTGACGGCCCAAGCGCAAGGCCCTGAAGCCGACAGCCTGGCTCCCCGGGAGGCCATCGAAAGCGTTCGCAGCCCCCTCAAAGCGGCCCTCTACTCGGCGGCATTGCCCGGCCTGGGCCAAGCCTACAACCGCAAGTACTGGAAAGTCCCCCTGGTCTATGGGCTGCTGGCGGCCAACGCCTACGCCCTCCGCCAGACAGACCGCCTCTACCAGTCGTACACGGACGACTACCTCGACCTGCTGGAGGGCACCTACCAGGGCCGCTACAGCCAGGCCCAGGTCGAGTCCATCCGGAGCGACCTGCGCAAGCAGCGCGAGAACTGGGCCATCCTGCTCTTCGGGCTGTACGCCTTGGGCGTGATGGACGCCGCCGCGGACGCGTTCCTGGCGGATTTCGACGTCAGCGATGGGCTTTCCTTCCAACTGAGCCCCCCCGCGGTGGGGCGTCTCCTTCAAGGACAATCGGGCCCCGGCTGGGGATTCTCGGTTTCCTGGCGTTTTTAAACCATTGAAACTATGAAAAGACGATTCGCGTCGCTCCTGCTGATGCTTCTGGTGGCCCTAGGCCCCGTCAGCCGAGCGTTTCCCGCAGGGGAGAACCCGCCCAGCGAGGGCCAGGCAAGACAACAGCTCATGGATTCGCTCATGGCCGACTGGCTGTCGCGGGTAGCCCCGGAGGGACCTGCCCACAAGAGCTACTCGGCCGCCTCTGTCCTGTTCCGGCAGATGCTCGAGCTGAGCTCCAACGATTCCTCCAAGGTCTTCCTGGCCCTGGTCAACGCGAACCTCGACCGGATGCCCGACGAGAAGCTGGCCTCCTTCGAGCTGGCCCTGCGCGACCAGGACCCCTTCAACGACATCCTGGTCTACCAGGTCCAGTGGATTCTGGCCCGCAACCGGGGCGTCCGCCAGCCCTCGCCCCTGGAAATCATGGCCCAGTACAACGCCCAGGCCCTGGGGGCCAGCGCCCAGGCCCGCCCGGAGCTCCAGCAGCTCGACAGCATGCTGGTCCTCTGGCACCACAAGCGCTTCACCCCGGCCTTCCTCGCCGGGAGGCGCTCCAAGCTGGCGGCCGACTCCATGGCCTTCGACCTGCCCGACTCGGTCTATGCCGCCCGCATCGCGGCCATCGTGACGCCCATCGAGCTGGCCTACAACCAGGACGTGCGCACCTACATCCACCACTACACCAACCCCAGGGCCAAGACCTACATCCAGTCGCTGGTCGGCCGGACGGAGTACTACGCCCCGACCTTCGAGCAGGTGCTCGACGCCTACGGCCTGCCCCTGGAGCTGAAGTACCTGCCCATCATCGAGTCGGGCCTCAACCCCAACGCCGTCTCCATCGCCGGGGCCACGGGCATCTGGCAGTTCATGTACTCCACCGGCAAGATGTACGACCTCGACGTCACCCGCTACGTGGACCAGCGCAGCGACCCGCTCAAGGCCACCCACGCCGCCGCGCGCATGTTCACGGACCTCTATGCCAAGTACGGCGACTGGGCCCTCTGCCTGGCGGCCTACAACTGCGGCTCGGGCAACGTGGACCGGGCCATCAACCGGGCCGGGGGCGTGAAGGACTACTGGGCCATCTCCCGGTTCCTGCCCCGCGAGACGCAGGGCTACGTGCCGAAGTTCATCGCGGCCACCTACCTCATGTCCTACTACGACCAGCATGGCTTCAGCTCGACGCCTTATTCCCTGCCTTCGATGTGCCAGACTGTTACCGTTGACAGCACCAACCTCTACATCAAGCAGATAGCAGAGGTCGTCCAAGTCTCGGAGGAAGAAATCCTGGCCCTGAACCCCCAGTACAAGCGCAACGTGGTCCCGGCCAAGGAGCAGAGCATGACGCTCAACCTGCCCTACCTGGCCGCCGCCCGCTTCCAGGCCCTGCAAGACTCGGTCTATGCCTACGCCAGCGTCTCGACGCCCGTGCGCAACGTGGCGCCTGCCCAGGGCGGCACGGCCGTGGCCTCGACCACCCAACTGTCGAACGTCGTGCCCAGCGACGACAACTACGTTTACTACCGCATCCAGTCGGGGGAAAACCTTTGGACTATCGCCCAGAAGTTTCCCGGTGTCTCGAACACGGACCTCATGCGGCTGAACAACCTGACCGCCAGCGCCACCCGCCAGTTGCGTCCGGGCCAGGTCATCAAGATCAAGCCCAAGGACTGACGCGCGGCCAGCGCGCGCGCAGGCGGGAGCCCCGGGGCTCCCGCCTCCCGCGTGGGCGCTTTGGCGGCCTGGGGCCAAAGTTTTTCGGCCTTCTTGGCGGGCTTTTGCTATTTTCGCGCCGCCGTTCGTTTCTCCAATCGCCAGGCACCCTCCATCTTTCTCTTCTTTCAAAAAACGTCACGACGCATGAAAAGATCAAGCCTTCTCCTCGCGGCCGCGCTTTGGGCATGGATGCCGGCGCGCGCGCAAGACAGCCACGCGCCTGCGCGGGTGGACAGCCTGTCCACCGTGGTGGCCCATTCGAGGTTCCTCTCGAACTTGGACAGCCTGGGCAAATTGTCTTACGTGGGGAGAGAGACGGTGTCCCGGCAGCGGGTCGAGCTTCCGGATACGCTGCTGCGCCGGCGGCTTCAGGCCCTGCCCACGGTCGTGCCCATGCGCCCGGACCCGCTGGTGAAGGCTTACCTTTCGGAATACCTCGGCGAGCGGCGCGGCCAGACGGCCTCGATGCTGGGCCTTGCCCGTGCGCAGGAGCCTGTCTTCGAGGCGGCCATCCGGGCGCACCGCCTGCCCTTGGAGCTGAAGTACTTGCCCATGGCGCTTTCCTCGCTGTATCCCTTCGCGGCCTCGGAGCAGGGCGCGGGCGGGGTCTGGCAGCTCAACTACACCATCGCGCGGATGTACGGCCTCTACGTGGATTCCTACGTGGACCAGCGCCGCGACCCGCAGGCGGCGTCCATGGCCGCCGCCGCCTACCTGGTGGAGCTTTTCGGCATCTACAAGGACTGGCCCCTGGCCTTGTCGGCCTACGCGTGCGGGGCGGCCAACGTCAACAAGGCCATCCGCGAGGCTGGCGGCCAGACCAGCTTCCAGGCCATCTACCCGCACTTGCCCGAGGGCGAGCGCGACCTTCTGCCGGCCTTCGTCGCGGTCACCTACCTGGCGCACTACCACCACGAGCACGGGCTGGAGGTCCGCGGCCCGCTGGCGCCTTCCAACACGGCCGTCGTCAGCGTGGACAAGGACCTGCACTTCGGCCAGGTCTCGGCCGTTCTGGGCGTCAGCCTGCCCGTCTTGCGCGAGCTGAACCCGACCTTCCGCAAGGATGTCTTGCCGGGCAAGCAGCAGCCCCGCGGGCTGGTCTTGCCAGGGCAGCAGGCGCAGCGCTTCGCCGCCCTTAGGGATTCGATCTACAACTACCAGGATTCCAGCATTGCGCAGCCTCGCGAAGTGGTCTTGGCCGAACGGACCGAGGCCCGCGCGGTCTCCTCGTCGCCAGTGGCCTCCTACTCGGGCGGCTCCTCCTCGGCCTCGGCGACCGACGGCAAGACCCGCCTGACCTACACGGTCCGCTCGGGCGACAACATCGGGCTGATTTCGTCGTGGTACGGGGTCTCCATCGCCGAGGTGCGGCAGTGGAACAACCTGAACCACAACGGCTTCATCCGTGCGGGCCAGAGTCTTTCCATCTATGTCAGCCCCAGCGTGGCCGACCGCTACCGGGCGGTCAACACCATGAGCTTCGCCCAGAAGCAGGCCTTGGCTGGCGGGGGCTCGACGGCCTCGACCAGCAGGGCGGGGACTTCGTCCACGCCGGCGCGGGCCTCGGCGCCCACGCCCGCCGGGGGCAGTGACCGCTACGTTTACTACACCATCCGGCCGGGCGACAACCTTTGGGACATCGCCCAGAACTATCCCGTCTCGAGCACCGACATCATGCGCCTGAACGGCTTCACCGAGCGCGATGTGCGCGACCTCAAGGTGGGCCAGGTCATCAAAATCATGCCCAAGCCCTAACCGGCACAACCGAAAGCCCCTACCTCCGTGAAACCTTCGCAGTCTTTCCTGTTCCTGGTGGCCGTGCTGGCCGCCTTGGCATTGATTTCTATCGTTTTCCCCAAGGAGGGCATCCCCCTGGGCGGAGGCCTGAGCCTCCAGTTCGAGAGCTGGGAGGAGTTCACCCGCCGCGAAGAAAAGGACATCTCGGGCATGGTGGCCCTGAGCGAGGCCTTGGAGGAGGAGGAGGTCGCGCGGATCGCTGCGGCCCGGGACAGCGCGCTCGTGGAAGGACGCGTGGTCTATTTCCGGCCGGTGAGCCTTCCGGTGGACTCGGTGGTGCAGCCGCTGGAGTTCCCCGGCGGGGACCCGTCGATCCTCGAGTCCATCTTCGCGGTCCTGGCCGAGCTGCCCAACACGGGCGACCTGATCCACATCATGCACTTCGGCGACTCGCAGATCGAGGCTGACCGCATCACGTCCTATTTCCGCTACCGCCTCCAGACGCAGTTCGGCGGGCACGGGACGGGCATGGTGCCGGCGGTGCAGGCCTACCAGTTCGCGCTGCCCATCACGCCTAGCCCGCGGGGCGACTGGCGGCGGCACACCATCTACGCGCAGCCCCGCACGGAGCTTCCGCACAAGCGCTACGGCCCGATCGCCGGGTTCACCCGCTTCGCGCCGGTGCGTTGGCCGCCGGTGCCGATGCAGGCCCCCGACACGGCCTCCTTCGGCGACTCGATCCGCATCCTGGCCCAGATGGACAGCGTCCGCCAGGACAGGTCGGGGACGGTCTATTCGGCCAGCGTCTCGTTCGGGCGGCCGGGCTATGGCTACGACGTCAGCAAGGAGTACTACCGCTGCCGGATGCTCTACGGCCACAACCAGGCGCCCGTGGAGGTGCAGGCCTGGGTGGACGGCGAGCTGTTCCGCGTGGACACGCTCCAGCCGTCGGACGCTCCGCTCGAGAGCCTGGCCTGGAGTTTCGAGCGCTCGCCGGGCACCCTCGAGCTGCGCTTCGCGGGCAAGGACAGCCCCGACGTCTATGGCTTCTCCTTCGAGGACCATGTGGGGGTCTGCGTGGACAACATCGCCATGCGGGGCAACTCGGGGACGATCTTCACGTCCATGGACATGGGCCACCTTCAGGCGGCCTTCCGGATGCTGAACCTCAAGCTGCTGATCCTCCAGTTCGGCGGCAACGTCGTGCCCTATGGCAACGGGGTTTACACGCACTACTCGGGCTGGCTGGAGAGCCAGTTCTCGGCCCTGAGGCGCATCATGCCCGACGTGCCCATCATCGTGATCGGGCCGGGCGACATGTCGGAGAAGGACAAGGACAGCTACGTCACGCACCGCAACCTCGTGCCGGTCCGCGACGCCGTCAAGCAGGCGGCCTTCCGCTCGGGCTGCGCCTACTGGGACATGTTCGAGGCCATGGGCGGCCAGAACTCGATGCCGAGCTGGGTTTTCGCCGAGCCGTCGCTGGCCGAGCGCGATTTCATACACTTCAACCCCCGGGGGGCGAACGTGATCGCGCGGATGTTCTACAGCGCCTTCATCAGCGAGTACAACCGCTATGTCGAAAACCATTACCAGGATTCCCGAAAATGAGCATGGAGCGCGAACCGCTGGCCTGGCGGGCCTTGGCTTTCCTGGTGGCCTGCCTGGGCTTCGGACTGCCGGCCTGGGCGCAGGACGACCCCTTCGAGATAAGCTACTACCCCTTCGTCGATTACGAGGCCAGCCGCATCGAGTTCCCGGGCGACAGCGCCCGCTTCATGGGCTTCTACCAGCTCCTGGACAGCTTGTTCCTGCTGGGCCAGGGGCAGGCGCACATCGTACACATGGGCGGGTCGCACGTGCAGGCGGACCTCCTCACGGGCCAGTTGCGCGAGCGGCTGCAGACCCTCGCCCCGGGCCTCACCGGCGGACGCGGCTTCGTGTTCCCCTTCTCGGTGGCCAGCACCAACAATCCGGTCAACTTCGCGGCGCGCCACACGGGCACCTGGACCTTCGCCAAGAACGTGCAGATCCACCCGGCCACGCCCCTGGGCCTCTCGGGCATCGCGCTGCGCACCAGCTCGCCGCTCTCGACCATCGGCATCCTGCTCGACCGCCGCAACCACCTCGACTACCCCATCACCCGCGTGAAGGTCTTCCACCAGATGGATTCCCTGGGCTTCCAGGTCGTCCTCCGCTCCGGTAGCCAGACCCACTACCCGGCGCGGGTAGATTCGCTGATGGGATACAGCTTGTTCGAGTTCGACCAGCCCATCGACACCCTCGACATGGCCCTGGCCAAGCAGAGCCCGGAGGCCTGCCGCTTCACGCTCTTCGGTTTCAGCCTCGAGAACGACGAGCCGGGCTTCTACTACCACGCCATCGGCGTCAACGGCGCCAGCACCTCTTCTTTCTTGAAGTGCGAGCACCTGGGGGCCAACCTCCGCGGCCTGGGCGGCGACTTGGTCGTCATCGGCCTGGGCACCAACGACGCCTACTCGAACAACTTCGTGCCGGAGGTCTTCCGGGCCAACTACGACAGCCTCCTGCGCGACATCCGCGCGGCCCTGCCCCAGGCCGCCATCCTGCTGACCGTGCCCAACGACAGCTACCTCTACCGCCGCCACGCCAACCCCAACACCAAGGAGGTGGCCACGGTCATCTACGACCTGGCCAAGGAGCATGGGTGCGGCGTCTGGAACTTCTACCGCGTCATGGGGGGCTACAACTCCATCTCGGCTTGGCAGAGGGCGGAGCTGGCCCAGGCCGACAAGATCCACCTGACCAAGCCCGGCTACGTGCTCATGGCCAACCTCCTCTTCAACGCCTTCCTGCGCAGCTATGGCGACTACCTCGCCAAGAGGCCCCGCGCCGCAGGCGGGCACTGAGCTGGGGGATGGGGATTGGCCCTGCAGAAGTCGGAAATTGGAAGGGATGGAGAATGAATTTCTCGCTGGAAGACTTGGCCGAGCCTTCTCGTTCCTTTTGGCAACGCTGGTCGTCTTCCGTCCTTTTTCCATGCTTACTTTCGAGATGATTTTTGCAAAGATGGGCGCGGTCTAAAAGGTCATTTCCAAAATTCGCTTTCCAAAATTATCTTTGACTATCAATTGGTTACAAATAGAAAAATGCAAATAATGGTTTTTATGCTGGACCCAGTCTTGCTTACCGCATATGGTTTTTCCTTGCCAATCGCCGTCCCAATCATCCCCTCTAATTTTGATTTCGAAAAATTTTCGTGCCCTTCGTGCCTTTCGTGGACAAATCCCCTCCAAGGACAAAAATGGGCGCGGTCTAAAAAGGTCATTTCAAAAATTATCTTTGATTATCAATGGGTTACAAATATAAAAATGCAAATAATGGTTTTTATGCTGGACCCAAAGATTCCCCAAAAATGCGGCGGACGGCCGGGCGCGCCAGCCTCCTCCCTCCGCCACCCACCCTCAAACCCCAACAAACCATGTCCTACGCAAAAGCTTTGGAGCTGGACCGGCTCGATCCCTTGGCGGACTTCCGCGGCCAGTTCCACCTGCCGGAAGGCAAGATTTATTTCGATGGCAACTCGCTGGGCCTGATGCCGTTACGGGCGGAGGCCGAGGTGCTGGAGGCCCTGGAGCAGTGGAAGCGGCTGGCCATCGACGGGTGGCTGGCGGCCGAGAAGCCCTGGTTCCACCGGGCCGAAGAGCTGGGCGCCATGGCCGCGGGCCTGGTGGGCGCCCTGCCCGAAGAGGTCGTGGCCACGGGCGCCATCACGCAGAACCTGCACGCCCTTCTGGCCACCTTCTACCGTCCGCAGGGCGGGCGCCGCAAGATCCTGGCCGACCGGCTGACCTTCCCCTCGGACCTGTACGCCATCGCGCAGTTCATGCGCATGATGGGCGCCGACCCGGAGCGGGACCTGCTGCTGGCCGGCCGCGAGGATTCGCCCTTGCTGGACGAGGCCGAGGTGGAGGCCCTCATGGGCGAGGAGGTGGCCCTGGCCCTCCTGCCGACGGTGCTCTACCGCAGCGGCCAGTTGCTCGACGTGGGGCGGCTGACCCGCGCGGGCCACGCCCACGGCATCGTCATGGGCTTCGACGCCGCGCACTCGGCGGGGGCCGTGCCGCACCACTTCCACGAGCAGGGCGTGGACTTCGCCGTCTGGTGCGGCTACAAGCACCTCAACGGCGGGCCGGGCGCGACGGGCTTCCTGTACCTGCACGAGCGGCACTTCGACCGCGAGCCGCTGCTGGCGGGCTGGTTCGGCTACCAGAAGGACCGCCAGTTCGACATGAGCCTGGAGTTTCGGCACCAGCGGGCGGCCTCGGGCTGGCAGATCTCGACGCCCAACATCCTCAGCCTCGCGGCCTTGCGGGGCGCCCTGTCCGTGAGCCTCGAGGCGGGCATCGAGGCCATCCGGCGCAAGTCGCTGGCCCTGACCGACTACCTCTGGGAGCGGGTGGAGCAGGAGCTCTCGGCGGAGCCCTACGGCTTCGGCCTGGCCAGCCCGCGCGAGCACGCGCGGCGGGGCGGCCACCTGGCCCTGACGCACCCGACCGAGGCCTGGCGGATCAGCCAGGCGCTCAAGGCGCGGGGCGTGGTGCCCGACTTCCGGCACCCGAACATCATCCGGCTGGCCCCGGTGGCCCTCTACAACCGCTTCGAGGAAGTCGAGCGGGTCGTGCAGGCGCTCAAGGAAGTGGTGGACGGCCAGGAGCACCTGCGCTTTTCGACCCGCGTGGCCGCCGTCTCCTGATCGGCCTTGGCCTCCCATCGACTCTTCGGGCTCGAAAGACCGAGGAATTTGCTAAATTTGTGCTAGGCCCCGTGCCACTTGGGCGCGGGGCTTTTTCGCCCATAAACCAACACCCAGCAATCAATGTCCAAGAAAAAGAACAAAAAGCACAAGCCCGAACAGCCCGAAGCCCCCGACTTCAACCGGAAGGATCTTCGGCAGGTGCTGACCAAACTGTTCGGCGACCACCGTGCGAAGACTTACAACTTTAAGGAAATCAGCAAGATAATTGAAGCCGGACAAGGCGGGGGCGGGCGGAAGCTGTTGAATGAGGTGCTGGGCGAGCTGGTGCGGGAGGATTTCCTGCTCGAGATCAGCGCCGGCAAGTTCAAGTTCAACGAGCCCAGCCAGATCATCGAGGGCCGCGTGGACATGACCGCCCGCGGCTCGGCCTACATCGTGCCCATGGCCGAGTCGGAGAGCAAGGACGTCTTCGTCTCGTCCGAGAACCTCAAGACGGCCATGCACGGCGACCAGGTGCGCATCCGCCTGTTCGCCAGCCGCAAGGGCCAGATGCAGGGCGAAGTGGTCGAGATTGTCAAGCGCGCCCGCAACACCATCGTCGGCACGCTCAAGCTCAGCAAGGGCATCGCCTTCCTGGTTCCCGACAACAGCAAGATCCCCTTCGACGTGCTCATCCCCAAGGACAACCTGGCCGGCGCCAAGGACGGCGAGAAGGTCGTGGCCAAGATCGTCGAGTGGTCGCCCTCGGGCCAGAACCCCACGGGCACCGTGACGCAGGTGCTGGGCAAGGCCGGGCTGAACGAGACCGAGATACACGCCATCATGGCCGACTTCGAGCTGCCCGTGGCCTTCCCCAAGGAGGTCGAGCAGGTGGCCGAGCAGGTCGAGCCGGGCATCACCCCCGAGGAGGTCGCCAAGCGCCGCGACTTCCGCGAGGTGCTGACCTTCACCATCGACCCCTGGGACGCCAAGGACTTCGACGACGCCCTCTCGCTGCGCAAGCTCGAGAACGGCAACTGGGAGGTGGGCGTCCACATCGCCGACGTCACGCACTACGTCAAGCCCCGCACGCTGCTCGACAAGGAGGCCTACGAGCGGGCCACCTCGGTCTATCTGGTGGACCGCGTGGTGCCCATGCTCCCCGAGAAGCTCTCGAACTTCGTCTGCTCGCTGCGCCCCGACGAGGAGAAGCTCACCTTCTCGGCCGTCTTCGAGCTCGACGGGCAGGCCCAGCTCAAGCGCGAGTGGTTCGGCCGCACCGTCATCCGCTCGGCCCGCCGATTCAGCTACGAGGAGGCCCAGCAGCGCATCGAGACCGGCGAGGGCGACCTGGCCCAGGAGATCCTCATCCTCAACGGCCTGGCCAAGCAGCTCCGCGCCGACCGCATGAACAACGGCTCCATCTCATTCGACCGCGTCGAGGTCCGCTTCAAGATCGACGAGCAGGGCAAGCCGCTGGAGGTCTATTTCAAGGAATCCAAAGACTCCAACCACCTGATCGAGGAGTTCATGCTGCTGGCCAACCAGCGCGTGGCCTCCCGCATCGGCAAGCCCGGCCAGAACGCCAAGCCGAAGACCTTCGTCTATCGCATCCACGACGAGCCGGATCCGGAGAAGCTCAGCGAGTTCGCAGGCTTCGTCAAGCGCCTGGGCAAGAACATCCGCCTGGGCAACACCAAGGAGGCCGCCAAGGCCATCAACAAGCTCCTCGAGGAGGTCAAGGGAACCGGCGAGGGAGACGTCATCTCGCAAATGGCCATCCGCTCCATGGCCAAGGCCGTCTATTCCACCGAGAACATCGGCCACTACGGCCTGGGCTTCGAGTACTACACCCACTTCACCTCGCCCATCCGCCGCTACCCCGACATGATGGTACACCGCCTGCTGGCCACCTACCTCAAGGGCGGCAAGACCGCCTCCGAGGAGGTCTATGAGGACCGCTGCAAGCACTCCTCGAACATGGAGCAGCGCGCCCAGAAGGCCGAGCGAGCCTCCATCAAGTACAAGCAGGTCGAGTTCATGCAGGAGAAGCTCGGCCAGGTCTTCGAGGCCACCATCTCCGGCATCACCGACTGGGGAATCTACGTCGAGATGGTCGAGACCAAGATCGAGGGCATGATCTCCATCCGCGACCTCGACGACGACTACTACTACTTCGACGAGAAGAACTACAAGATGGTGGGCCACCGCACCAAGAGGACCCTCCAGATGGGAGAAGTCATGCAGGTGCAGCTCGCCCGCGTCAGCCTCCAGAAAAGGCAGCTCGACTTCGTGCCCTACCGCGAAGCCAATGCCAAGGCTGGGAAAAAACGCTGAAGCGGCCCCATTTCATGGCATTTCCATATTTCATGAACCCAAAAAACAAGGCCATGAAAACCCAATACTACCCACTGCTCTTCCTGATGCTCGCGCTGCCCTTCGGGGCCCTGGGCCAGCCCATTGACCAGGCCCTGCTCGACAGGGTCAAGATGGAGCTCACCCAGGCGCAGCTCAGCGCCTACTCCGCCGCCGAACAGCAAGCCCGCCAAGGCCAGACCTGGGAGGCCGAGGCCGACAACATGTACCAGGACCTCAACAAGGTACGGTTCCAGGCCAGGGCCGCGCAGAGCCGGGGCGAGCGCAGGCGGCTCGAAAAGCAGGCCCAGCGCCTCAACGACGTGGCCAACGACAGGCTGATGATGGCCGGGGGCGAGTACGAGCAGGCCCACGAGGCGATGTTCGCCATCCTGCTCCAGAAGACGGCCGAGATCCGCCCCGACAGGCAGACCGACCAGTACGCGGCCGGGATGCCCCTGGAGGAGCAGGCCCTCGACAAGTTCGAGCAGGCCAGGGCCGGCCGGAGGATGCTCCTGCGCAACCCGCACGCCCAGACCGTCGATGGCCAGCTCAAGCAGATGGCCGCCAACGAGCGGGATGGGCTGAACCTGCAGATCCAGGCCATCGCGATCTACTTCGGTTGGAAGGCCATTCCCAAGCAGCCCGACAGCGAGCCGGAGGCCGCGGAGCCAGAGGCCAATCCGAACGCCGTGGCCATCGACCCCGGCATCCGCTTCAAGGTCCAGATCATCGCCTTGAGCGAGCCTGCCTCGGCCGGGGTCCTGTCCGAGCTCTACAGCGGCGAGCTGCCCATCGAGGAGCGCTTCGACGCCCGCGCGGGCACCTACCACTACATGGTCGGCGAGTTCCAACGCTACGAGCAGGCCCGCGACTTCCAGCAGCGGCTGCGTGTCGAGGACGGTTTCGTGGTGGCCATGAAGAACGGGTTGCGCGTGGACCTGCGCCAGGCCATCGAGGCCACCGGGGGCAACCTCGAGTAGCGCGTCAGCGCCCGAACCAACGCCTGGCCCCGCCCAATGCCGCCGCCCGTCCGCGGGCGGTGGCATTGGGCGAGGCTTTTTCATGGCCGCTTGCCTTCGGGGGGGGGATGCCATGTTGTGCCCACATTTCATCCAGCGTGATAGACAGCCTTGAAACGTCTTTGTTTTCGCATTGAACCCCCGCGGGGGTCTGGTTCGCGGCGGTTCGCTGCTCCCCGGATTTCATCCGGGGCTATCCACATTCCATCCCTTCGGGATGGGCGGAACAGCCGGGTTTTGCCGGAAACGGGTGTTTCGGGCATTTCACCAACGAACGCAACTTGGTAACATGGGTGATAAAGGACAAGATTCCTGCGCCACGACCTTTGCCCTTCGCCTGGTTATTTCGCCCCTTCAGGGCTTTGGAAGGGTTGGCGCTCCCGTTCCGATGGGCTTCACCCATCGCTATGATATGGCGCCCCTTCGGGGCTTTCGCCGCGAATCCCTGGGCTCAAAAGGGGCGTAGCCCTGGCATCTTCGTAGCATCGCGCTTGGTGTGAAATCTCTATTTGATTTTCTACTAAGGTTTTACCCAAAAATAAGGTCTTGCCACCCTGTCTGCAATGAAAACCTTAGCAGGGATCCTAACCCATGATGGATGCAACCTTATACTAAACCGCTCCCGAGACACTTGCTAATTTTTTGTACATTTGCAAAAAAAGAACGACTATGAAAACACACCCCCATTGCACCGAC
>JFJP01038144.1_pt1 | contig 52710 bp, 40 predicted proteins | sample 431651 | NCBI WGS metagenome assembly JFJP01 (sample SAMN02602958, study PRJNA72255) | Microbial mat metagenome, whole genome shotgun sequencing project. | biome: fresh water; feature: sink hole; material: water; isolation source: purple microbial (photo- and chemosynthetic) mats found in... | reverse complement strand
CTTTGTCAAAAAATCCCAATAATAATTCAAAGGTTTTATTTGTGTCTACTATTTTAAGTTTATGAGCATCCTCAATATCCATAATTTCATAACAGATATCATCTGCAGCTTCAACAAGGAAAACCAAAGGATGACGGGCATATGATAATGGATTGTCATTAAATTTTTTTAAATCCAATTCATTTGCAATAGTCAAAAAAGTTTCTTTTTCGGATTGAAAATAACCGAACTTTCTTTTTCCATTAATAAGTGCATCTGATCCATGAGGATATTTAATAAGGGCTGCAATTGAAGAATATGTTAGAGCAAATCCGCCTTTCCTACGACCATTAAATTGATGGGTTAATAAGCGAAGAGCATTTGCATTTCCTTCAAAATGTATCAGGTCTTGCCACTGTTCATCAGTAACTTTCGACTTTACGTTTTTCCCGTTTCCTTCAGAAACAATAGAACCAAGTTCATCGAGAATATCTTTATTTTGTATATCGTTTCGTTTCTTTAGTTCCTGAGCAACTCTATTTGCCAAAGATCGACCCACACTTGCAACTTCCAGACTATGCGTTAATCGGTTATGAACGAAAACACTACCAGGCAAGGGAAAAACCTGTGTTTTATTTTGCAACCTGCGAAAAGGAGATGAAAAAATAATACGATCAAAATCGCGTTGAAACTGCGAACGGATTTCGTCAACATTTGATATTTCCTTGTTCTCTAGACCAAGTCGTTTTGCCGAAAGTAGTTTATCCCACTGCATCATAAATAGTTAAAAAAGTATATTTTCAAAAATCATTCAAAGATTTAAATATCAACTCCTAAAAAAATTCGTACCAAATAACCAATACCAAAAGTAAATGCAGCAACGCCCATGCTAATTGTAAACATTTCCCAGAATCGTTTACTAAAATTCAGATCTTTTGCAACTGAAATGTAATAGTTGAAAAATAAAATTATTAAAACGACAAAAGTTAAAGTTAATCCCAGACAAACAAAGTAATTGGTAAATAAAAAATAAGGAAGAATTAATATAACTACTGTGAAAACATATGCAAAACCGGTATAAAAAGATGATGTTATTGCATTTGAACCATTATTCTCAGCTTTGGTTGATAAATATTGTGATGCAGCCATAGAAAATGATGCAGCAATACCGGTAATTAAACCTGCAATTGCTATTAACCGTGTATTTTGCAAAGCAAATGTTAATCCGGCTAGCGTTCCGGTAAGTTCTACCAAGGCATCATTTAGTCCCAATACGATTGATCCAACATACTCGAGTTTTTTTTCCTCAATCATTCCAATAAGTTCTTTTTCGTGACCATCTTCTTCAAGAGCAATTTGACGGGCTTCGGGAACAAAAGATGCAGCATTCATATACGACTCATGTGCTCCTTCCTCGCCACGCTCCATAAGTTTTATCCCAAATGTTATTCCGAATATGCGGGCAATCCAGTAAAACTTAAATACTTTTAACCAATTTGGTTTGACATTAGCGTTGCTAATTTCTTTCCAAAAAAGATAATGTCGCATTTCATCTTTACCAATGTTTTCAAGCAACTTGCTGTTTTTTTCATTTTTAATTCTACGGGCAAGTCGTGTATAAATGTAATACTCTGTTATTTCGTTTTGCTGAAATTGTTTTATTTGTTCAATTTGCTCAGCATTTAAGTTTCTATTCATATCAAAAAATATTTATAAAAACAAAGTTAACCATACTTAAAATGAATACCCAATTAATAAATTAAAATTATCAGCCCAGTCACCATGAACTTTAAGTGTTGCCCCAATCCTGAAATTTTTGTAAAAACTATAACTTATTGTATACCGTTGATAGAAGTTTCTTATCTTATAAGGGGCATAGATATAGGTTCCCCAGTGTTGTGAAAAATCAAATTGTCCAAAAAGCAGGTGATGTCCTACAAGGAAAGATACTTGCTGATGGTCTAGACCCAATTGTTGCCTTTCGATTTTTTCTTTTGCAGCACCATCATTTAAATATTCAACTCCTAAGCTTAATCCGTTCAGCTTAGAAATTGTTTTTCCTACCAAACCATAAACTCCAAAGATAAATTTTGACATCTCTGAATTTAGGCTATCCTTCTCAATGGTTTTTATTGTTCCAAATGCACTTATCTTATAAAACCAACTGGGTTCATATTTATTTTTTTCATATTTGGGAAAGTTAAATGCACCTTGGCAAGTATAATTTAGTCCTAAACCAACGGTTGGAAAATTCATTCCGTAATTTGGCGATTTTGTCCCACCATTCGAAATATGATTATACTTTGCATAAGCCATTAGAGATAATTGCTCATTTATTTTATAGTAGGCATTAAGATCAATATGAGTTATAAATGCAAAATGAGTTGAAAAAAACAAATTCGTTGGATTATCTTTTTCGTTATATATTTTATCGAGATAAGTAGCTCCCACACCCATTCGTAATGATAAAAGGAAAGTTTTTCTACGCAACAGAAAGGGCTCTGCAAAACCAATCAAATTATATGAACTACCAACTATATCAGGATTAGCATAATTTATATATAAAAACGAAATACCAGTCTTTGAAAAACAATTGCATTGCTGAAAGTTTTTTTCTTTGATACGTAACCATGTCAGTTCAGCTTCAACACCAAAAGGATTGGTATTCGTAAGATGTTCTATTCTACTTGAATGTGAAAGTATAAAACCGTATTGAGGTTTAATGGCAAAATGTACTGGATTTTGAATGGAATCGTTTCCAAATAAGTTGTTTGTTTGAATTAATAAAAGAAGTACTAATAAAAATTTCATACTTGCAACTGATTTTGTTGAAAAGCAAATAAAGTAATTGTTTTTTAACCCCTTTTCCAAAAAAAATCAACTTTTAAAACAATATAATTTTTGTCAAATTGATAGTAGTAATTTTTTAAAAAACTCTTTTGTTTGTTTTTTTTCTATAAAGTTAGAACGTTGTTCGTCAAAATTTTATAAAAAAATTTTTTAAATCGTTATTTTTATATCTATTTGGTTTCCTTTGTCTTGTAGTTTTCAATAGAGTTTATTAACAAATTAAAATTATGATTAAAATCATGTTTTTAATAAAAAGTTTACAAACCTATTAACCGTAAGTTTTTTTGTATCAGTTTTTTTACTTTATTTGCGAGTTGTTTTTTGAATAAGGAGTATAAAGAATTCATGGAATTCGAAAAGAAATTAAAGACCAAAACCATTGTTGCTGTAGTTACTGTTTTGCTAATTTTGTGTTCAATTTATTTTTATCTCGGAATACAAAATCAAAGACAATATCGCGATTGGCAAATACAGAAGGACAATGAAATTGTATGTCTGGAAATTAAAAATCTTCTTTATAATACAAACTCTATTTATCGCGAAAAAATAAAATATTTCGTAAATAATCCTGATATTAAAAAAGAATTAGCTACTAATCAGGTAGACGAACTTTATAAAAAAGCATTACCCTTATATTCTGTTTTAAAATCTGAAAATCCGTTTCACTTTGTTATTAATTTTTATGGCCCCGATAATAGAGCTCTTTTGCTTTTAGATATTGGTCCTTCAGCATCAGCAGAACATACATTAACTGGTTCATTTATTGAACAAGTTAATAAAACAAAAAAAACCGTTTCGGGGTTCGAATTTTATAATTCACAATTATTTTATAAAATCGTCGAACCTATATTTTATGAAGGAAAATACCTTGGATGCATTGAGTTTGGATTACGCGAAAATGAGGTTTCTGATCAGATTGCCAAAAAATACAATATTTCTGTTGCATCTGTTTTTGAGAAAAAATTTGTTTCTAATTCTTTTCTGGAAAATGCTTCTGGTCAAAACCAGGATTTAATAATCCATTCGATCTACAATACTACCCTTTTCTCAAATATCACAGTTCAGAATCAAGAAATTATCGATAGTAGGTTCAAGTTTAATGATCGTTATTATGTTTCAACTTTTGTTGAAGTTCAGAACCAATTTCGTACCGAAGGATTTGCTGGTATTTTATTTATTAAAGATATTACACAACTTGAAAACCAATTTCAGGTTACCATTTATCGTTCATTACTCATCATTATATTGATTTTGATTGCCGTTTCCTTAATTCTGCATTTCTCATTTAATATTATATTACACAAGCTATTTAATTTACAAGACAGTATAGATCGAAGACTCGAAGAAAAGTCAAAAGAAATTATCAATGCCAATGCAGAGCTTAACCAAATTTTTAATACTACAGGAAATAGCATGCGGCTTATTGACACTAACTTTAACGTTCTACGAGTCAACCGCACATTTACTATGATGTCGGGTATAAGTAAAGAAAATGCAGAAGGGAACAAATGCTATGAAGTTTTTCCTGGCCCCTACTGTCACACCGCTGAATGTCCCTTGGTTAGAATAATGAATGGAGAAGAGCGCGTTGAGCAGGATATTCAGAAAAAAAATGCTGTTGGAACAGTAATCCCAGGACTTATTACCTCTGTTGCTTTTAAAGGAAGTACAGGTGAAGTACTTGGCATAATTGAAGATTTTAAAGATATATCCAAAAGAGTTGAAATTGAAGAAGCTCTTAAAAGAACAGAGCAGCAATTCTCCTTATTTATGGATAATATTCCTGTTGGTGTTTTTATTAAAGACGAAAACGGTAAAATGCTTTATATCAACAAGTATGTAAAAAGATCTGTTTTATCTGATAAGAGTATTGGTAGATTACCTAAAGAATTGTTTTCTGAAAAGTATGCCAACCGAATAATTAAAGAGGATCATAAAGTTATTGCCGGTGAAATTTTAGCGTTGGAAGAAGAATTACCTGATTTTTCAGGAAACATCAACTCGTTTTTAACTCATAAATTCCGATTCAGAAATGCAGACAACCAATGGCAGATTGGTGGTGTGATGATCGATATAACAAACAAAAAGAAAACTGAGCTACAACTTAAAATTCTGTCGAATGCAATTCAACATTCCCCAACTTGTGTTATAATTACCAATCTTAAAGGGGAAATAGAATTTGTAAATCATAGTTTTACACAAATAACCGGATACTCAACAACCGACGTTATCGGAAAGGAAATAAGTATTTTAAGATCCGAAGAATTGTCGAAAAGTATCTACCAGGATATAATGGATATTGTTATTACTGGTGTTGACTGGCAAGGTGAGTTTCAAAACATTAGGAAAAACGGTGAAAAGTATTGGGAATTGGCATCTATATCACCCGTTAAGAACGAAAAAGGAGAAATTACACATTTTGTGTTTATTTCTGAAGATATAACCAAACGTAAACACAATGAAAAGGAGCTAATTCTGGCAAAAGAAAAAGCAGAAGAAGCAGATCGATTAAAATCAGCATTTTTATCAAACCTTTCGCACGAAATCCGTACTCCAATGAATGCCATAATAGGATTTTCCAACTTATTATTGGACGAGGATCTGGCCTTCGATGAAAGGGTTAAGCTGAATAACTTAATTAATGATAATGGGTTTAGCCTTCTTAAAATTATTGAGGATGTGATTGATATTTCAAAAATTCAATCTGGAAATTTTGAAATTAAAAAATCCGATTGTCAGGTAAATAAAATTATTACTGAGTTATTTAACGAGTTTAAGAGCAGGATTGAAACTGATGAGCAAAAAGATATCCGTTTATCACTAAATAAAGGAGTTAGAAGAAAAGGTTTTACTATTTCAACTGATGCCAGACGATTGCGACAAGTATTACATAATTTAATCGAAAATGCAGTAAAATTTACTTCAAAGGGATTTGTTGAGTTTGGCTATTCAATCATCGAAAACAATACCATTCAGTTTTATGTTATCGACTCAGGTATTGGAATTGCACATGAAAAATTCGAACATATATATGATTTATTCCGCCAGGCCGACGAATCATTTACCCGTGAATATGGAGGAATGGGCATTGGACTTACAATAGCCAAGAAAATTGTTCAGCACCTTGGAGGAGAAATCTGGGCTCAATCTACACCCAATCAGGGAACAACAATTTACTTTACGCTTCCCTTAGAACCAGCTGAGCATAAGTTTGAAAAGATTACCGAGGATGAATATCAGGATTATGATTTCAATTGGCAAAATAAAGTTGTACTTGTAGCAGAAGACATTCCAATTAACTATACTTTTATTGAGGAAGCTTTAATCCCTACTAAAGCAAAAATCATTTGGGCAAAAGACGGAAAACAAGCGGTTGAAATGTGCATGCAAAATGATCAGATTGACCTGGTTTTAATGGATATTAAAATGCCTATAATGGATGGTTTTGAAGCAACAAGAATAATTAAGCAGCACAATAAAAATCTTAAGATTATTGGACAAACGGCATATGTTCACAATAATGAAGAAAAACAATGCAAAGATGCCGGATTCGATAATTATATGTCAAAACCCATTAGTATCGAAAATCTCCTTTATGCGATAAATCAGGCATTCTCTCAAAACTAGCCGGTTATTTAAATAAATTTGCAGCTTATATACCCGATTTTATCAAGGTGTATATAAAATTTGTATCATATTTATTTTAAATTTCTTACATTTATACAATCATTTTGTTAACCCAAAATTTATCCTAATATGGTAACAAATTATATTCAAGAGCTTTTGGCCACCAATAATCGGGTTATTATACCTAATTACGGTGCCTTTTTAGTTAGAGCTACATCAAAAGGTAAAGATTCCAATAAGCTTGAAGAAAAGCTAAATGATGTTTATTTTAGCCCATTTTTAAAATTTAATGATGAGCTTTTAGAAAGATTTATTATTAAAAAAGAAGGAATAACAAAAGATCAGGCGGCAGGAAAAATTAGAAATTTTATCGAAGAAGTTAAAATTAAACTAAATAATGATTCTGTTTTTGATATTAATAATTTTGGGCAATTTACCATGGATAAACAAGGTAAAGTTGTTTTTACTCCTGTTTCAAAAGAACTAGAAGTGAAAGAACCCAAAGAAGAGAAAGCTGAAGAAACAATGAAAAAAGAACCTAAAAAGCCAACATCAAAAACAGTTAAAGAACCTGCTAAAAAAGCAACTGTTAAAACAAAGACTACAAAAGCAACAGAAAAAATTTTAGTTGTTGATACGAAACCAGACCTCGAACCTATCAAACCAGAAATAAAAGTGGAAGAAAAACCCATCATCAAACCCGAACAAAAAACTCCTATTACAATTACAAAACCAGAAATAAAGCATACTCAACCAAAGAAAGAAACAACTGTAAATAAGGGATTGGTTTGGTCAATTGCCATCGGATTACCCTTAGCTGCAATATTTATATGGGCTTTATTAAACTTTGATACCATAAATAAAATCATTAAAAAAGAGAAAAAGCAAGAAATTAAGATTGAAAAAGTTGTTACTACAAAACCGGTTGAAGAATCGACCCTGATTCGCAAAAGAAGTATTATATTGTTGCTGGAAGTTTTAAAAATGCAACATATGCAGATACATACTTAAAATCATTGCAAGAGAAAGGATTCCCTGCAGAGAGACTTGCAGAACGAAATGGAATGTATGCTGTAAGTTATAATTCTTTTACAGATAAAACGCAAGCCCTTGCAGAATATAGGGTAATAACCCGCGAAAAAGGTCTCACTGCCTGGATTTTGTATTACTAACAGACATTTCAAATTAATACATAAAGCCACTTATTTGTGGCTTTTGTTGTTTCATTTATTGGACAATGTTGATTTTTTATTTTAATTTTATTTTTGCGGATTTTATAAACTATTTTTCTTTAATTTGCGCTTTATTAATCGATTATACTTTTTATGAATGAAAATTAAATACGCTGACCTCATTGAGCAAACCTTTGACTTTCCTCAGAAAGAGTTTGAGTTGGATGATGACAATCTCCTTTTCCACAAGATTCCTTTAATGGATGTAATTGAACAGTTCGGAACACCTCTTAAGTTTACCTATTTACCGCAAATTTCAAATCAAATAAAAAGAGCCAAAAAATGGTTCACTAATGCCATGGAAAAGGTCGACTATAAAAGCGATTATTTCTATTGTTACTGTACTAAAAGCTCGCATTTTAAACATGTGTTGCACGAGGCTTTAAAAAACGATATTCATATTGAAACCTCATCGGCATTTGATATTAATATTGTTGAAAAACTATTTGAAGATAAAAAAATTGACAAATCAACCTATATAATTTGTAACGGATTTAAGCGTGAAGCATATATAGATAACATTGCCCGATTAATCAATAATGGATTTAAAAATACAGTTCCTGTAATTGATAATATAAACGAAATAAATCTTTTCGAAGAAAAAGTTGAAGTTCCATTTCAGGTTGGAATACGTATTGCCTCTGAAGAAGAACCTAAGTTTGAGTTTTATACATCAAGACTCGGTATTGGATATAAAGATATTGTTCCTTTTTATAAGAAGAAAATCCGTGAAAATCCTAATATCAAGCTAAAAATGCTCCACTTCTTTATTAACACAGGGATAAAAGACAATTCATATTACTGGAGTGAACTTGGAAAATGTTTGAATGTTTATGGTGAGCTTAAAAAGGTTTGTCCCGAGCTTGATTCGTTAAATATTGGTGGTGGATTTCCAATTAAAAACAATCTTGCGTTTGATTATGATTACGAATACATGATTGAAGAAATCGTTTCGCAAATAAAAATTTTCTGTGAAGCGAATAATCTTAAAGAACCTAATATTTTTACTGAGTTTGGATCGTTTACTGTTGGCGAGTGCGGAGGTTTAATTTATTCTGTATTAGGTCAGAAAAAACAAAACGACAGAGAGGTCTGGAATATGATTGACAGCTCATTTATGACCACCCTTCCCGATAGCTGGGCAATAAATAAACGGTTTATTATGTTGCCAATAAACAAATGGAACAATACTTACGAACGTGTTTTCTTAGGTGGCTTAACCTGCGATAGCGATGACTACTATAACTCTGAACAGCATAGTAATGCTATCTATCTTCCAAAAGTATCATCAGGCGAAACACTCTATATTGGATTTTTTAATACAGGAGCTTATCAGGATTCACTTGGTGGTTTTGGCGGTCTTCAGCATTGCCTGATACCTTTTCCAAAACAAATTATCATTGATAAAGATAAAAAAGGGAAGTTTACCTATAGCTTATTCTCCGATGAGCAAACTCCTTTAGATATGCTTCAGATTTTGGGTTATTAAATATTATCAATTTTTTCAAATGACATACGCAGGAATACCAGAGAAATATTCAATTCTTGATTCAGCAAAAATTGTGTTGATTCCTGTTCCATATGATGGTACAAGCACATGGGTAAAAGGATCCGACAAAGGACCCGATGCCTTTTTAGACGCTTCAGCAAATATGGAATTATACGATATCGAGACAGATTATGAAGTATATAAAAAGGGCGTCTTTTTAGCTGATCCGGTAACCGAAAATTCATCGCCCGAAAAGATGGTCGAAGAAGTGTATAAAACTGCTTTAAACTATTTAAACAAAGGAAAATTTGTTACTCTTTTTGGAGGGGAGCACTCCGTAAGTATTGGATCAATAAGAGCTTTTAGGGAAAAATTCGACAATCTTACAGTTCTTCAGTTTGATGCTCATGCAGATTTACGAAAAGAATACGAAGAATCTGCCTGTAACCACGCTTGTGCTGTTCATGAAGCTCAGATTACTACAAACCTTGTTCAGATTGGTATTCGAAGCATGGATGTGGAAGAAAAACAATACATGAAAAAAGAAAATTGTTTTTTTTCACATCAGATACATGCAAATCCAAATTGGATGAATGATGCTCTAGGCAAAATCACCGACAATGTTTTTATTACAATTGACCTTGATGCTTTTGATTCAGCTATTATGCCATCAACAGGAACACCTGAGCCTGGTGGGTTGAATTGGTTTCAAATTATAGATTTTATAAGATTGGTAGTGCAACATAAAAATGTTGTTGGATTTGACATTATGGAGTTATGTCCGAATAAATCAAACAAGGCTCCTGATTATCTTGCCGCAAAACTATATTACAAAATACTTAGTTACGTTTTTAAAAAATCAACATAATTTAACTTGTTTTAAAAATGAAAAGAAATACGATATCACAGTTTATCGAAGATCATTATTTGCATTTTAATGCTGCAGCATTAAAAGATGCAGCCAAAGGATATGAAAAACACCTTGCCGAAGGTGGCAAAATGATGATTACTCTTGCTGGAGCTATGAGTACAGCAGAATTAGGAAAAAGTCTTGCAGAGATGATCCGTCAAGATAAAGTACAAATTATTTCATGTACAGGTGCAAATCTTGAAGAAGATTTAATGAATCTTGTTGCACACTCACATTACAAAAGAGTACCTCATTATCGAGATCTCACTCCTCAAGATGAATGGGATTTATTAGAAAAGGGATTAAACAGAGTTACTGATACATGTATACCAGAAGAAGAAGCTTTCCGTAGATTACAAAAACATATTTATAAATTATGGAAAGAGGCAGATGAAAAAGGAGAACGTTATCTTCCTCATGAATATATGTACAAAATGATTCTTTCAGGAGTTTTAGAACAATACTATGAAATAGATCGAAAAAACTCATGGATGATAGCTGCAGCAGAAAAAAACCTGCCAATAATTGTTCCGGGATGGGAAGATAGTACCATGGGTAATATTTTTGCATCATATTGCATTAAAGGTGATTTGAAGCCATCGACCATGAAATCGGGTATTGAATATATGACAACGCTTGCCGATTGGTATATTAAAAATTCAGGAGGTAAAGGTGTTGGATTTTTCCAAATTGGAGGTGGTATTTCCGGTGATTTTCCCATCTGTGTTGTACCGATGCTTTATCAGGATATGGAAATGCACAACATTCCTTTCTGGAGTTATTTTTGCCAAATATCAGATTCTACAACAAGTTACGGTTCGTATTCAGGAGCAGTACCAAACGAAAAAATTACCTGGGGAAAGTTGGATATAAATACTCCAAAATATATTGTTGAATCAGATGCCACTATTGTTGCTCCGTTAATTTTTGCGTGGTTGTTAAATTGGTAATCTAAAAAAGGCAGATCATAAAAAAGACCCTGTGCAGGGTCTTTTTTTATTCTGTTATAAAAATTCTATTCCGATTATTGAAATATCATCAAAAATGGCAATACTGCCTTCCATAATTTTCTGACTTTTTACTATAGCATTAATATTCTGGTCAATTTCATCATCGTTGGTTAGGCATTTCTCAACTTCTTCAGTACCAAAAGTAACTCCATCTTCATCAGTAAGTTCTACTAATCCATCTGTATAACAAAAAAGCTTTGATCGTTGGTCAATAGTAATAGATCCTTGTGTTATTCCTGGAATTTTATCAAGCATCCCCATTCCAACGCAGCCTTCACTTAAAAAAACAAGCTCCTTATCCTTAACTTTGTAAAATATCGGTTGATTATGCCCAGCATTAACATATTCGAGTTTATTTGTTTTATAACTATACTTGCCTATAAACAATGTAATAAACTTCTCTCCCTTTGCACTAGCCATAACCCGGTCATTCAGTTTATTAAGTACATCCGGAAGAGTAGCGTCGGAAGTAAAAAGAGCAAGTAAATTGGCCTGGAAGTTTGACATAAGAATGGCTGCCGAAATTCCTTTACCCGAAACATCTGCAATACAAAATCCAAACTCATCATCGCTAAGCTTTATGAAATCGTAATAATCTCCTCCTACTTCCTGATGCGGATGATAAAAAGTTGATACAAATATTTTATCATTATGGGGAAGCAGATCATTTTCAGGAATAAGCATGGCTTGCATCTTTTTGGCAAGCTCAAGCTCTTTTTTTAAAGCTTCCTGACGTAACGACTCTTTATACAATCGAATATTTTCAATAGCTACAATAATAATATTCGAAAGGGTCTGAATAAAATGCAAATGTTTGATAGTAGGACTTACTCCTTCACTTTCTTCTTCAATATCTCCAATAAGAACAAATGCAATCGGTAAATTATTATTAAACACAGGTATTATATTATCGAATACCCGTAATGAAGGATTTGGAGATGCTGTTATGAAAGAGATTTCTTTGTGTTCAATCAGATCTTTTTCAACACTAATTTGGTCAATTATATCCTTGGAGCATCCTGAGCTAAGAATAAGGTGCCAGGTTTTATCAAACTTAAAAATCAGTATTTTACCAATATTTAAGTCATCTGTAAGAATCTTTTCATAGCTTTTAAGCAAGTCTTCAGTTGAAAGGTTTGCATTAATTGCTTTAGTAATAGCAAGCAAAGTATTCAGCTTAAACGTTGAAAGTTTTAACCTGTTTATTGATGCTTTGCTCGAGATGTCCATATTTCAGAAACTTAGTTTTGTATTCTGACTAAATATATAAAAAATACAATAGAAATGAAAATATTATTTTACTCTTTCGCTATATGATTTGTCTCGGGTATCAACTTTTATTTTTTCGCCTGTAACAATAAACAAGGGAACCATAATTGATGCACCTGTCTCAACCCTGGCTGGTTTAAGTGCATTACTCGAAGCGGTATCCCCTTTTATACCGGGTTCTGTATAAGTAACTTCTAAATCAACAAACGGAGGTAATTCACAATACAGAGGTGTTTCAGTGTCTGCATGATAAACAGCTTCAACACTTTGTCCTTCCTTTAATAAATCGGGTGCATTTATTAATTCTTTTTCAAATGATACCTGTTCGTAGGTTTCGAGATGCATAAAATGATACCCCATATCATCGGTATATAGAAATTGATAAGGGCGTCGTTCAATTCGTTGTACATTTACTTTAACTCCAGCATTGAACGTGTTTTCAATTACCTTACCTGTTTTAAGGTTTTTTAATTTTGTTCGTACAAAAGCTCCTCCTTTTCCTGGTTTTACATGTTGAAATTGAACTATTGCATACAAATCATTATTAAATTCAATACACAATCCATTCTTAAAATCTGCAGTTGTTGCCATAAAAAAATTAAGTTTTACAATTTTAGGATGCAAAAATAGTGTAAATCATTAAAATAACTAAAATTTATTGAACATTATATTGATGCAAGTATTATTTTAATCGATCTGAACCAGATTATACTTTAATCCCTTGTATTCAATCAGATCACACTTTACTGATCCGATTATTAGATCAATTCTTATTTGTAAGGGAATATAATTCTTATCTTTTGATATCCATATTGTAACATCATCTTCAGAATCAAAAACACGGCCTGGTTCAACAACGGGAGAAAATTTCATCGCATTAAATTTGCCAAGTTTTGTTTTAACTTTTTCATCCCCTACATATCTCATTTTTAAGGGGAACAATTCGTCAGCAAAATAGGTGTCGAGTATAACACTATCACCAACCTTTTTAACCTTATCAAATACTGCATTACGCATGTAGTAAAAGGCTGATAACATATCAAGAATATTTTCGGGTACACTTTTTTCTCCAGATCGTTTGCTAATAAGTTTCTTGTCGGAGTGAAAAAACTGAACTTCATTATAATACTTATATCCTCCTTCTTTTATATTTCGAATAGAAAAATACGGTAGTCCAGAAATTGTGTCAAAAAGGCTTTCGTAAACATCGCGAACTTTGTATAATTTATCTGCTAGTCCTATAGTATGTGCATATGCCTTTGCATGAAAAACTTTTTTGCCGAGGTAAACCGAATCTTTAACAATTAATGCGGCAGTTCCTGCATTAATCAGTCCAAAATGAGCTACATATTTTAAGCTTTCTCCTGATACAAAAGCCACCTTATTATTTAAATTCTGACTTCCAATAGGCTTAATAAAACCTATAAGCATAATTAAAAGAGAAACTATTTTAATACTTCTATTCATTTTTGTTTGTTTTACTAATTAAAACAAATCATATGCAAAATACTAACCAAAAATATTCTTCTTTGGTATTGTAGCAACAAAATCCTTTAAATAGAAAGGCTCAAAGTATGCCGTATTTTCAAAATTTTTCATTTTAAAGGATTCTTCCGATAAAGCGGCCATATTCTCGGCAAGAGGGCAAATATCAGGAATATATGTAAAATTTTTGTGTTTTATAATTTCATTAACCTTTATAGCTCCATCTCCAAAACATACGATTTTGTTTTTTTCCAATAGCTCAGCAAATGATTCCTTATTAATTATCTCCGCTGCTACCTCTCTTATTTTTTCCCCTTCTGAGGTATATAATCCAGTATAAACCTCCATTCTTCTTGCATCAATCATTGGCAACAACGTTGATTTATTAAATTCGTCAACAAAAACCTCTTTTTTAATTATTTTATTAATTACACTAAAACACATCAATTGAAGTGTATTAATCGCAATCAATGGTTTACCAAGTGCATAACATAATCCTTTCCCCACAGAAACACCAATGCGCAATCCTGTATAAGATCCAGGTCCCTTACTTACGGCTATAGCATCTATTTGATTAAAGCCAACTTTTGATTCATTCAAAACCTCATCTATATAAAGAGTAAGCGACTTTGCGTGCGATTTTTCATCATGATTTTCTCGCTTGCTAACAACTACTCCATTTTTAGCTAAAGCAACAGAACAAACAATTGTAGACGTTTCAATACTTAAGATTAAGGCCATAAATAAAAGTTCTGGTCAATTTTAATTTGAGGTCGAAATTACTCTTTTTCTTCAAATAGTTTTTTCTCATCGACAACAGATACTTTTGAACCTTTTTTCAGTTTTCTCGAAATTGCGCTATATGGCGCAACAACAATCTGATCATCGGCTGAAATACCTGAAAGGATTTCAATAAAACGACTATCTTGAATGCCCGTAATAACTGGTTGTAAATTAACGGAATCATTAACAACGACAAATACCATTTCCTTTGGTTCGTTATTCTCTTTTTCAGTTATCAACTCACCTTTAATCTCAATAGAATCAATACGTGTGGTAACAGCTTGGATGGGTATAGACAATACTCCTTTTTTAGTGTTCGTCTGAATATCAACTGATGCCGACATACCAGGCCGAAATGGATTGAGCTTACCCCTGTTTTTTAAATGCTCATATGAGTCTTTTAATAACAGAATTTTTACTTCAAAACTAGTAACCTGATCAACAGACATTCCAGTAACATTTGCCGAATTGGCTATCTGAGTAACTACCCCTGCGAATTTCTCTCCTAAATATGCGTCTATTTCAACAAAGGCAGTATCATTTAGCTTAACCTTAATAATATCATTCTCGTTGACTTCTACTTTAACCTCCATTCTCTCAAGGTTAGCAATACGAAGAATTTCTGTACCTGGCATTTGCATTGTTCCAACAACACGTTCACCTTTTTCAACATTTAATTTAGAGATCGTTCCTGTGATTGGAGAATATATAGTTGTTTTTTTAAGGTTCTCTTCTGCTTCTTTTAACGTTGCTTCAGCACTCTGAACTGCATATTTTGAAGCCTCAACAGATTTTTTGGCTGCTTCTAGTTCTGATTTTGTAATTTCGTAGTTTGATAAAGCAGCTTCAAAATCTGATTCAGAAATTGTTTTTTGCTCCCACAATACTTTACTACGATCGAACGATTTTTGTGTTTGGTTAAATTTAGTTAGCACTTGCTCTAACATGGATTGAGAATTGGCATAATTTGCTTTATAAGAATTTACCGAAGCTCTAGTGCGATCAATTGCCGAAAGATAAATATCTGGTTTAATTTTAAGCAATAAATCTCCTTTTTGAACATCGTCTCCCTCAGCAATATTTAGCTCAACGATCTCTCCAGAGACATCTGGTGAAATTTTAACTTCAGTCTCGGGTTGAACTTTGCCGCTGGCAGTTACCAATTCATTAATTGTCCTGTTTTCTGGATTTTCGACACTAACCTTAATTAAAACTTCTCCACCAAACCAACCGGCTTTTTTACCGATAATAGCAAAAACTATTAAAACGACTGCAGCTGCAAGAAGATATTTAAGTAATTTATTGTTTTTCATGATTTTCGAATTAGAAATTTACTTTGTGCTTGGTATTATATAAATTTACACAATAATAGAATATTTTAATTTACACGTCAAATTTAAGAAAACCATTTGGTTATAATTAAACGTATTTACTATTAAATTTTCTTTTTTTTAGTGAATAATATTCCTATTATTGGTCAATAATATATCGAAATGAAAAGCAAAAGAACCTTTGTAAAATCCTTATCTTTTTTTTCGGGCAAGAATCGTAAGTTGGTAACAGTATTGCTTTTAGAAACATATATTGTAATTGTAATTTTGTTTTTTTTATTAGGCTATTTCTCTATTTTCCAAAAGTACCAGGCTTTTAAAAGGGAGAGTATTGAACTTCGACAAAACTATATTGAAACAAAAAAACAATTTATAAAAAAAGAAACACTTGATGCTATTGATTTTATAAACTATAGTAGGTTACAGACAGAACAATCTTTAAAAGAACTGCTTAAAAACAGAACAAATGAAGCCATAAGCATTGCTCAAAATATTTATGATGAATATAAAAACAAAAAAGGTCAAAATGAAATTCAGAAAATTATAATAGATGCATTACGACCAGTTCGATTTAATAATGGACGAAGTTATTATTTTATTGGATCATTAAATGGAACTGAATATTTATTCCCAATTAACAAAGAGTACGAAGGAAAGAACCTGATAAATCTGCAAGATGACATGGGAAACTATGTTGTTCGGGATGAAATCTCTATGGTTAAAACATATGGAGAAGGTTTTTGTTATGGTTTCTGGAAGAAGCCCGGATCAGAAGCTAACTCACAACAGAAAATCTCATATGTAAAACACTTTCTCCCATTTAATTGGTATATCGGAACAGGTGAATATATTGATGATTTTACAATGGGTGTTCAAAAAAATGTGCTCGAACGAATATCAAAAATTCGTTTTGAAAAAGAAGGGTATATTTTTATAAATACCTACAATGGTGACGCGTTAATTACAGATGGAACTCTTGTACAAGAAAACAAAAATCTTTGGGAATTAGAGGATCCAAATGGAGTAAAAGTTATTCAAGAAGAAAGAAATGCGGTTAAGAATCCAGATGGTGACTTTATTTATTATTCCTGGAGAAAACTTACTTCCTCGGAAATTGAAAATAAAATATCGTTCGTTAAGGGTATACATGAATGGCAATGGATGGTAGGAGCTGGTGTTTACACTGATGAGATAGAAACAACACTAAAACAACATAGAAGCTCTCTTTATAAAAACATAAGAAAAGATATTATAATAATTCTTTCTGTACTTATAGTTGTACTAATCGCATTTTCGTTTTTTGCTTTATTTATATCAAAAAGAGCAACAGGTAGTATTAATTCTTTTTTAAGGTTTTTTGAAAAAGCATCACGTGATTTTATTTTGATTGACGAAAATAGAGTTTATTTCTCTGAATTTAAATCTTTAGCTATTTCAGCAAATAGCATGATCAGAGAAATGAAAAAAACGCAATTGCTCAAAATTGAAGAAGAGGTTTATTTCGAAGGACTCTTTGAAAGTGCTCCTGAAGCAATTGTGTTGGTTGGCAATAACGGTCATGTTATGCGAGTTAATAAAGAATTTACAAAATTGTTTGGTTTTACAAAAACCGAGATTTATCATAAAGATGTTGATGATTTTATTGTTCCCGAAGAGCTTAAAACCGAAGCAAGAGAAAATGCACTAAGATCAGAAAGAGGGTCAAATGTGTCTATTGAAACCATGCGATTATGTAAAGACGGGAGAAAAATATTTGTCTCGATTTTAGCTACCCCAATTCTAAATAAAACAGGGAAACTAGGAACGTATATTATTTACAGAGACATTACAAATCAGAAGTTAGCCGAACAAAATTTAAATGAAGCTAAATCAAGAGCAGAAGAATCTGATAGGCTAAAAACTGCTTTTCTTACCAATATGTCGCATGAGATTCGTACCCCAATGAATGCTATAATTGGATTCTCAACACTAATTAAAAACCCGAATCTAAAATCCGATGATAAATCAGAGTACATCGATATTATTGAAAAAAGTGCTTATAATTTGTTAACCATACCATAATAGATGATTTGCTGGTTAGTTTTGAATCGCTGAAAAAATTAAAAGAAATTAAACATATCCGCTTTTATGCAAAAAAAGGAGTTCCCGGTAAAGATTTTATTGTAAACACTGATCCCAAGAGGTTTAAACAAGTATATACTCATTTGCTCGATAATGCCCTCAAGTTTACAGAAAAAGGTAAGGTTGAGTTTGGCTATTACATTAAAGATTCGAATCTGATTTGTTATGTAAAAGACACAGGTATAGGTATCCCCTTTGAAAAAATGGATTTTGTTGTAAAACCATTTAGACAAGCCGATGAAACAGATACAAGAAAATATGGAGGTACGGGCCTAGGTCTTTCGATATCAAAGAAATTAGTAGAAAATCTTGGTGGTAGAATGTGGTTTGAATCAGAAACTGGAATTGGTACAACTTTTTATTTTTCAATTCCAAATGAACAAGCTACAAAAAACGAGATGTCTGATAGTCAAAAATCGGGTAGTTTGCATTTTAATAATTGGCAGAACAAAAAAATATTAATTGCCGAAGATGCTGAAACAAATTTTAGATTTCTTGAAGCTGTTCTAGAAAAAACAAACGTTACACTAAATTGGGCAAAAGATGGCAAAGAAGTATTAGATTTGCTGGAAAAAAACAGTGATTATGATCTAATCTTGATGGATATTCAGATGCCGGTGCTAAATGGGAATGAGGTTTTAAAGCAAATCAAAAGTAAAGGGATTAAAATACCAGTTATCGCACAAACTGCTTTTGCCATGGAAAGTGACAGGCAAGAAATAATTAATTTGGGCTATGATGATTATCTTATAAAACCTATCGAAATAAGCCTTTTACTAAAGAAAATCTCCGAAATATTTGAAAAATAATTCTATCCGATGACTGAAAAAAACATTCCAGTTAAGGGAATTGGTCTTGTAAAATTTAAAAAAAATAAACGATCAAAAGCGTTGACAATTTCTATTCGACCATTAAAAGGGATTACCGTAAATATGCCATTTTATTTACCATTTAGCGAGGCTTTGCGAATAGTTGAATTTCGGAAGGAATGGATTGAAAAGAATTTACCCAAAATAAAAAAAATAGAAGAAAAAGCAACTCTCTTTTCAGAAGCAACAACCTTTAAAACCAGAACAAGAACGTTAAATATAGTTAGTTATACTGGCGAAAAATTTACTGCTCATTTAACACACAATTCTATTGATCTAAGGTATCCTGCAGCATTTAATGTCAATCAAACCAGTATTCAGGAATTAATTCGCAAATCAATTCTTTGGGCTTTAAAAAATGAGGCCAAAGAATATTTGCCACAAAGATTAAATACCCTATGTCACAAACATGGCTTTAATTATAACAAGCTCTTTTTAAAGAACAATAAAACCAACTGGGGAAGTTGTTCTGGCAAAAACAATATCAATTTAAATATTCATCTAATTCGTTTACCCGATTATCTAATCGATTACGTAATAATTCATGAATTATGCCATACTGTTGAAAAGAATCACAGCAATCAATTTTGGATGCTTATGGCTCGTTTTATCGCTAATCCCAAACAGTTATCAAAAGAATTGAGAACATATTCGACCCATATTTATTAATTTTCAAAAAAACAATTGCTTGTTAATAGTTTGATTTTTTCGCAAAAAAATGTAAGTTTAGAGGTTTTTATCAAGCAAACAATATAAAATAATAATTAGCTTTTTACGTAATACAAATCTAGCTATTTGTTGTTTTTTATGAGTTTCATAATAATTTTGATGCTAAAATAAAGATTTCAGCTATGAAAATAAAGCTTAAAATCCAGCAAAAAATACAACTTTTCATTATTTCCTCCTCTATTCTTATTTATATTATAGCAATTGGTTATATAAGTTTAAATGCAAGAAAAATGGCATTTAAACTAGAAACTGAATCTGTTAAATTACAAGCATTAGGTGCAGCAAAAGAAATTAAAGCAACATTTGATGCCAATATGGCAATTGTTAAAACTCTTGCTGAGGTTTACCGCAACTACACAAAGTTTCCGCTTGAAGAATGGAAAGGACATATTAAAGATTTTTATTATGAAGTATTTAAAGAAAATCCCGAAATCTATAGTTTGTGGGACAGTTGGGAGTTAAGTGCTGTTGATCCTAGCTGGACTAAACCAACCGGAAGGTTTGTAACTATCCATTGGCGTGAGAATGGTATTATACAAAGTAATTATGAATTACGTAGTTTAACTGGAGATCCTCCAATATATGGAAAATACAAATACATTTATTCCCCAGCTATTTGGGAACCCTATTTAGACCAGGTTCAGGGAAACAAAGCAGAACTGTTTTTAATGACTACTTTTGATGTTCCAATTATGGTTAATGGGAAATATATTGGAATGGTTGCCATGGATATAACTCTTTCTGAAATTCAGTATTATCTCAGCAAAATACATCCATATGAGGGTAGTTATTCTATTATGGTATCCAATGGGGGTCTTATTGCAGGGCATCCAAATAAAGACATCCAGAGCAAACCATTCGCAGAAGTATATCCTGAGCTAGATTCAAAATTCAAAATTTCGGAGAGAATTAAGAAAGGAGACGCTTTTACTTTTGTTCATAAGGATACCTCTGGTTTAGAAATGTATTCAGAAGTCGTTCCTGTTTTTGTGAAAAACAACAATACCCCATGGTCCATTATTTTATCGGTTCCAACCAACATAATAATGGCTGAAGCTAACAAAAACTTTATAATTTCAGCGGTGGTCGGTATATTTGGTCTAATTTTATTAATTATAATCATTTTCATTATTAGCAAAAACATTACCAATCCAGTATCAAGAATAACTCAGCTTCTAAAATTATTATCTAAAGGACATATTGATAAAAAAATGGCTGTAAAATTGTCTTCGGGTGATGAAATTGAAGAAATGGCCGATGCTCTTAATGAATCCATTGAAGGCCTTAACAAAAAAGTTGAATTTGCAAATCATATCGGAGAAGGAAATTTAAATACTGAATTTAATTTGCTTAGCGATGATGATGTGTTAGGACACTCATTGCTTGAAATGCGCCAAAGCCTTTTAAAAGCACAGGAAGAAGACAATAAACGAAGAATTGAGGATGATAAACGAAGGTGGACAAATGAGGGACTGGCCAAATTTGCAGAGATTCTTCGTCAAAACAATAATAACCTCGATATTTTAGCTAATGAAATTATTAGAAATCTGATTTATTACATAAATGCGAATCAAGGAGGACTTTTCATTGTAAACGATCAAGACAGAAGCAATGTTGTACTTGAGTTATTAGCTTCTTTTGCATATAATCGAAAAAAATATTTAAAAAAACAAATTCAATTAGGAGAAGGATTGGTTGGCGCCTGTGCTGTTGAAAAAGAAACTATTCATTTAACAGAAATACCTCAGGAATATGTAAAAATAACCAGTGGTTTGGGTGGCTCCAATCCAACCAGTTTATTGTTGGTTCCTCTTTTAATCGAAAACGATATGTTAGGTGTAATTGAAATTGCCTCATTTAATAATTTTGAAAAACACGAGATTGAGTTTATCGAGAAAGTGGCGGAAAGTATTGCATCGACACTTAAATCTGTTAGAATAAATATCCGAACATCTCAACTTTTAGAACAATCTCAGCAGCAATCAGAAGAAATGGCAGCACAAGAAGAGGAAATGCGACAGAATATGGAGGAGCTTCAAGCTACACAAGAAGAATCAGCGCGTCGTGAATCAGAATTTAAAGGCACCCTTGATGCGATTGATCATTTTCTGTTAAAGGCTGAGTTTTCTTTTAATGGCGACATTCTTTTAGCAAACAACCAGTTTTTACAAAAATTCGAATATACCATTAACGAAATTAAGGGATTAAAAAATACGGCCTTTATTCCAGAGCAAGAGATACCAAAATTTCAAAAAATTTGGACATCTGTTAATTCTGGGTCAGGACATCAGGAAAAGATGAAACTAAAATTAAAATCAGGAAAATCTTTAGAATTTATTGTGTCAATTAACCCCGTTTATGTTAATGATGAAATTGAAAAAATAATTTTATTAGCAATTGATCCGAACTTATTCTAAATCAATCCTTTTAATTTAGAGTATTATGACATAAAGGGATTTTATATTTTAAAGGAAACATTGAAATTATATTATCAGAAACTGAATAAATAAAAAGAAAATATGAAGATTAAGCTCAATTTAAAAAACAAGATGCAATTATACCTGATTAGTATATCTGTGGCTATTTATGTAATAGCTATTGGCTATATCAGTGTAAACGCAAAAAAAGCAGCTTATAACGATTCGGTAGAAATTGTAAATACATATGTTGAAAAATATGCTTTTCAGATTCAATCTGACCTGAATGAATACTTTTCATCAGTAAGAACATTGGCAAAAGCATTTTCTGTTTATAATACAATGCCCAGAGAAACATGGGATCCATTATTTGTCAGGATGTATGATAAAGTTTACAGAGATAATCCTGATTTTTATAAGCTATGGGACAGCTGGGAGTTGAATAAGTTTGATAAAACCTGGACCCTACCAACTGGACGTGTTGCCAATGTTTACTCTCGTATTAATGGAGCTGTTCATTATAAGCAGGATATTAGAAGCCTTGATGGAGATCCTCCTGTTTATGCCAATATAAAAACCCAGGCAAAAGAACTTGTTTTGCCTATTTATTTCGATGTTTTTACTGAAGAGCTTGAAGATACCAAGCTAATGACTAGCCTTGTCACTCCTATTATAGTAAATAACCAATATCATGGTATGATTGGCGTTGATCTTATTCTGGAAAAATTTCAGGATATGGTTGAAAAAATAAGATTAAAACAGTTTGATGGTTCGTATGCATTTTTACTAAGTCAGGAAGCCAAATATGCCGGACATCCAAAAACAGAATTACTTAATCAGGTAGCAGAATTTACCTTAAAAACGGGCGAAAAAGCGGATCTATTAAAAGCATTTGGAAAAGGTGAACAATTCTCAATTATTGTTAAAGACGAGGCAAATTCATCTCATTTTGTAGCATTTGCACCAATAAAAATTGGAAGAACAAATACCCCATGGTACATTGGCCTTTCTGTTCCTACCAACTCTATTATGGCAATGGCCGATCGTAATTTTATGATATCTATTCTGGTTGGAATTATCGGGATAATTATTCTAAGTTCTGTGATTTATCTTATTACAAAAAATATTTCTGATCCTATACAAAAAATTACTGGATTTTTAAACCTGCTAGCAAAGGGAAAAACCAGTGTTAAAATGGCCTTTAACATTAATTCAGGTGACGAAATTGAAGAAATGTCGAATGCGCTTAATACTTCTATTATTGAATTGAACAAAAAAACAGACTTTGCAAATCAAATTGGGTTTGGAAATCTTGATCATGAATTTAAACTGGTTAGTGATGAGGATGAATTGGGTCTTGCCTTAATTAATATGCGTAATAGTTTAGCCAAGGCGCGAATTGAAGAAGAAAATCGCAAAATTGAAGATGAAAAACGTCGTTGGACAAACGAGGGATTAGCAAAATTTGCTGATATTCTTAGACAAAATAATAATGATCTTGCAAAATTATCAACCGAAATTATAAAAAATCTTGTTTATTATTTGGGTGCAAATCAAGGTGGATTATTTCTCCTTAACGATGATGATAAAAACCACGTTTTTCTTAATTTGATTTCAGCTTTTGCTTATGACACAAAGAAGTTTGTTGATCGTACTATCGAATTAGGAGATGGGATTGTTGGTACATGCGCAATTGAAAGAGAAACAATATACATGACCGACATACCTCAAGATTATATTTCGATTACATCCGGTTTGGGTGGTGCGAATCCTGATTCCCTCCTTATTGTTCCTTTAAATATGGAGGATAAGGTATATGGGGTAATTGAGATTGCATCATTTAAAAAATTTGAAGATTACCATATCGAATTTGTTGAAAAAGTTGGACAGAATATTGCATCTACACTTTCATCTGTTCAAATAAATATTAAAACCAATGAACTGCTGGAAAAATTCCAGCAGCAATCAGAAGAAATGGCAGCACAAGAAGAAGAAATGCGACAGAATATGGAAGAGTTGCAAGCTACCCAAGAAGAAGCTGCACGTAAAGGAGCTGAAATGGAAAGTCTAATTCATGCACTCGACCAATCAAGCTATGTTATTGAATATGACCTAGACGGATATATCACTAAAGCCAATGACAATTATCTGACCCTTTTAAATATGAAAAGATCTGATATTATTGGTGTTCATCATGCAGATAAAATGGAATTTGATGACCAGCAAAAAACAGAGTATACTAAATTCTGGACTGATCTCCGATTGGGTAAAACACGAAAAGAAAGAACCAAGGCCATAGTAAACGGAAAAACATATCATTTTTTCGAAATATATTCTCCACTTTTCGATGAAAACGGGAATGTTACGAAAATCTTGAAAATTTCTCATGAATTGGCTGATTTCAAATAAGGTTAAAAAAAGTAAAATATATAAGCTATGAAGCTAAAACTCAAAATACAACAGAAGATACAAATTTTTATTATTTCTTCAACCATAATTATTTACCTTATAGCCGTTGGTTATATTAGTCTTAATGCTCGTAAAATGGCATACAACGATGCTACTGAATTAACCAATCTTCATGTTCAGGAAGCTGCAAAAAACATTAAAGCACAACTTGATGCCGATATGATGGTTGTTAAGACGCTTACTGATGCGTTTTATCTTTATAAAGAGTATCCTAAAGATGAATGGCAAGATCTTGTTCATAAAATATATTTTAATGTTTTTAAAAACAATCCACATATTTACGGCTTGTGGGATAGTTGGGAGCTTGGTTTTATTGATAAAAACTATGATAAACCATATGGAAGAGTTTGCCATACTTATTGGAGAGAAAATGGTTCCATTAAAAATAGTATTGAATACAGGAGTATGACTGGGGATCCTCCATTATATACCATTACAAAATCTATTCTGGTTCCATCTGTCGCAGAACCCTATTTTGATATTGTTACGGCTGATAAACAAGCATCTTACCTTATGTTTAGTTTAAGATCTCCAATGCTTGTTAATAATCAGTTTGCTGGTGTCGTTGCAATTGACATTACGCTTGCAGAATTTCAAAAGATAATTGAAAACATAAAGCCCTTCGAAGGTAGCTATGCTTTTTTATTATCGCATCAATCAGTTATTGCCGGTCATTACCAAACTGATTTATTAAACCAGAAATTCGAAGAGGTTTTTCCTGGGGATGAAAAACAATTTATGGTTTCGGAGAAAATTAAGAAAGGTGAAAGTTTTAATTATATAAGTAAGGATGCAAATGGTGTTCCAACATACTACTCATATGCTCCTATTTTGGTTAAACACACGGTTAATCCTTGGTCAATAGCGATTGCCGTTCCAGTGGCCGAAATAATGACCAAAGCAAACAGAAATTTTAGAATTTCGATTTTAGTAGGTATTGCAGGTATTCTTGTAATGATTATTGTTATCTATTTTATTGGAAGAAATATTACAAACCCAATAACAAAAATTACTGGTTTGCTTAATCTTGTTGCCAAGGGACATGTAGATGAAAAAATGCGTATAAATATTTCTTCTGGTGATGAAATTGAAGAAATGGCTGTTGCCTTAAATAAGTCGATTGAAGGACTAAATAATAAGGTTGATTTTGCAAACTATATTGGTAAGGGAGAATTAAACCATGAGTTTGTTCTGCTAAGCAACGAAGATGTTTTAGGTAAATCATTAATTGAGATGAGAAATAGCCTTGTAAGAGCCAAGGAAGAAGAAGAAAAAAGGAAGATTGAGGATGATAAACGTCGATGGTCTAATGAAGGATTAGCTAAATTCGCTGATATTTTAAGACAAAACAATGATAATCTCGAAACCCTTGCAACAGAAATTATAATGAATCTTGTTAATTATCTTAATGCAAATCAGGGTGGGGTATTTATACTAAATGATGATGATAAAGAACATGTTGTTTTATCAATGCTTTCATCGTTTGCTTTTGATCGTCGAAAATTCCTGCAGAAAAACATTGAATTAGGCGAAGGACTGGTTGGAACATGTGCAATTGAAAAAAGGACCATTTATATGACTTCCCTTCCACAAGATTATATTGAAGTAACATCAGGGCTTGGAGGAGCTAATCCTAATTGTTTATTAATTGTTCCTCTTAAATTAGAAGAAACGGTACTTGGTGTTCTTGAAATTGCTTCATTTAATGTTTTCGAAAAGCATGAAATTGAATTTGTCGAAAAATTAGCCGAAAGTATAGCATCTACATTATCTTCTGTTCGAATCAACATTAGAACTACTGAGTTGCTTGAAAGATCACAACAACAGGCTGAAGAAATGGCCGCCCAAGAAGAAGAGGTTCGTCAAAATATGGAAGAACTTCAAGCAACACAAGAAGAATCGGCGCGTAAAAGTGCCGAAATGGAGGGATTAATTGAGGCTCTTAATACATCAAGTTATGTTATTGAATACGATATTGATGGATATATACAAAACGCAAACGAGAATTATTTAACATTAATAGGCTTAAGTAAGCAAGAGGTTTTAGGCACACATCATTCGGGGAATATGGAATTTACAGAACAACAACAAGATGATTATGATAAATTCTGGAAAGATTTGCGCACCGGAAAAGTTCGTAAAGAAACAACAAAAGTAAATGTTAGGGGCAAGCAATTTATTTTTGCTGAAACATATACTCCAATAAGAAATTCTGATGGCGAAATTTATAAAATCTTAAAGATCTCTAATAACATTACTGATTTCCATAAAAATTAATTATAACTGAACAAATAAGAAATCCTGCCTAAAAAGCAGGATTTTCTGTTGTTTGATATACAAGTATACTAATAACCTATAATTATTGGCATTTTAAAACAGTTTCGATCTGATATTTTGCCTGAGGTGCATAATCTCCCTTATTTGCTTTTTTGTAAGCATCGCAAGCCGCAGCATTATCTTCTTTACCTACATATGAATTTCCTAATTCAAAATAAATACGTGCATCTTTAGTTGTACCTTGTTCTTTAAATAGTTCAAGCGATTTGTTTGCAGCAGCAATAGCATCATCCCATTTTGAAAGCTTGTTATAAGCAGCAGCTAATTGGTAATGTATTTCTGAATCACCTTCTTTATAATTCAAAAGGTTCTTAAAATGGTTAACTGCATTATCATATTTTTTTGCTTTCATTGCATCAGCACCATTTCTCAAGAAAAAATTTCCAGCCAATTGTTTTGCAATATCTTCTGATTTTGCATCATTTGCCTGTATAGCAACATCCATCGCTTTATCAATTGTTTCTTTAAATTCATTAGGTTTGTTTGTTTCATCAAAAACCTGGGCTTTTCTTATATATGCTGTAGCATAATTTGGATCGAGTTCAATTGATTTATTTAATGCAACTAACGCCTCATCGTACTTTTTTGCATCAAATTGTTCTTTTCCCTTTGCATAATATACTTTGGGAATTGCGCCATTGGCTCTTTTCAGATATTTGTCATTATTATAAGTTGTTGAATAATCAACCAGAGATTGAAATGACGATAAACAATCATCATATTTTTTCTCTTTAAGTTGTGTACTTGCTTTCTTATACAATACCACAAGGATTTGTTCTTCAGCCTTAGGTTTATTTTCATTTTCAGGTTCTACCTGATTAAATATTTCGATAGCGCTTTTAAACGATGCAATTGCTTCATCAAAATTATCAACCTGCGACAATTCAACTCCTTTATTAAAAGCAGCTAATGCATCATTTACCGTTTGGGCATTTAAAACCGTGGTAAAACCAGTCATAACCAATAAAAAAAAGATGATTTTTTTACTTAAATTCAATTTCATAATAGTAAGTTTTAAATAATAATTTGTTTTTATAGTTGGGCCTAAAAATATAAAAATGATTAGTAATACAAAATTTTTAATGTTTAATTTTAAATCTATACAAATATTAAACCAATTTATTGGTTTGCTATTGACATTTTATAATATGTCTGATTCTCGGTAAACTCAATCTCTATTAAATCGAGAACAATTAGATTTACCAGTATTTTTTGAGCTTTTGGTTTAGAGATTTTCGTTAGCTTTTTAAATTTTGAAAAAGTAATTTTCTGGTTTTCTGAAAGATAATCAAAGAGTTGTTTTTCTATTTCTGAATACCGAATAAGTATCCCTTTTTTGCCTTTTTTCCTTTCCCAGACTTTTAGTAAAATATTATTTGCCGTAAAATTCTGATCATTTATCCGAATATATACCATCCATTTGCCTTCTTTGTTTGGCGCAGAATAAACAATGTCATTGCTTTTTGGTATTGTAATTTCAAGAACCGTTTTTTCATTTATTTCCCAGATTTTCGATTCGAAATTTATTGGTGGTTTGCAATATAATTGAGCAGCCGCTTGAACCATATAAAATTCTTCGTCATCGCGCACACCAGCAATAGCTCCATTATCCTTTACTCCGACCAAGAGCTTTCCTCCATCTGTATTTGCAAATGCAACCAATGACCGCGCAATTTTTTTTGAATCTGTAATGGAATGTTTAAAATCCAATTGCTGATGTTCTCCCTGTCTAATCAAGCGTTGGATATGATGACTCATAAATATTAAATGGCATTATTTTTTAGTAAAAATACATTTATTAATATCTGTGGAAAATGGGTTTTATTTTTTTAAGGCTTCAGCTCCACCAACGATTTCTAGTATTTCGCCTGTAATTGAAGCCTGGCGGGCTTTATTATAATTTAATTGAAGATCTTTAATCATTTCAGAAGCATTATCTGTTGCCTTATGCATTGCTGTCATTCTTGCTCCATGCTCAGCTGCTAGCGATTCTAGCATTGCTTCATATAATTTTAACTTTAATGACTTAGGTATTAATTCCTGAACGATATACTCTTTAGTTGGTTCAAATATATAATCAAAGTGATGTTCAGAAAATTCCTTTTCTGTTGTACCAATGGGTAAAAAATTATTCACGGTTAAAATCTGAACTCCTGCATTTTTAAACTTATTGTAAACCAGTATTACTTTATCTGCCTTTTTTGTGATATAGAGGTCTAAAATTTGCTCGATAAAAGGGAGTGCGTTCTCATAGCTCAGTTGATCTGATAATTGATTATTTGTAAATAAAACCGGGTATTTTTTTGATTGAAAGTATTCAGATCCTTTTTTACCAAAAGAAATTATTTTACCATTACCCTGAGTAAATTCTCCTATATAATCGATATTAATTAATTTATTAACCTGCTTTATTACATTCGCATTAAAAGCACCACATAATCCTTTGTTTGATGTAATTGCAATAATTAAAATTTTCTCAGGTACCTCGTCTCTCGAAAAAACATTTTCAATATTTCCTTCTATTGAGCGCGAAATGTCCTTTAGTATAAAGTGCAATTTTTCTGAATACGGACGAAGGTTAATAACCGCATCTTGAGCTCTTTTAAGTTTTGCAGCCGAAACCATTTTCATAGCACTGGTAATTTGTCGGGTAGATTTTACCGATACTATGCGAGAACGAATTTCTTTTAAATTACCCATAAATTTTAATTACACTATTATCCCTTGTACCTGCCAATTATTATTTTTGCAACATTCTCTAAGGTTTCGGTTATCTCGTCATTAATAACTCCGTTTTTTAATTGGTTTAAAATATGTTGGTGCTCAATTTCAAGCAATTCCAAAAAACCCCTTTCAAATTCTTTTACTTTTGTAATTGGAATTTCTTTTAACAATCCTTTTGTACCACAATAAATAATCGCTATTTGCTTTTCGACAGACACGGGTGAATATTGTCCCTGTTTCAATATTTCAACATTCTTTGCTCCTTTATCGAGAATAGCCATAGTTGCATCATCAAGGTCAGATCCAAATTTTGAAAAAGCTTCCAACTCACGATATTGAGCCTGATCTAATTTAAGTGTCCCTGCAACTTTTTTCATTGATTTTATCTGAGCATTGCCACCAACACGCGAAACGGATATACCTACGTTAATTCCAGGCCTAATTCCCGAATTAAATAAATCCGATTCAAGAAAAATCTGGCCATCAGTAATTGAAATAACATTTGTAGGAATATATGCAGAAACGTCGCCTGCTTGAGTTTCAATAATTGGCAAGGCTGTTAATGATCCACCTCCCTTGACTCTTTTTATAAGTGATTCAGGCAAATCATTCATGTTTGCAGCAATTTCATCAGATTCGATAATACGTGCTGCTCTTTCAAGTAAGCGAGAATGCAAATAAAAAATATCTCCTGGATATGCCTCACGGCCGGGTGGTCTTCTAAGCAATAATGATACTTCTCTATAAGCAACAGCTTGCTTTGAAAGGTCGTCATATATAATTAAAGCATCTCGACCTGTATCTCTAAAATACTCACCAATACACGTTCCGGCAAATGGAGCATAAAACTGAAGCGCAGCAGATTCAGAAGCTGTAGCACAAACAATTACGGTATATTCCATTGCTCGATGTTTTTCAAGTGTTTGAGCAATATTTGCAACTGTTGAACCTTTCTGACCTATTGCAACATATATACAATATACAGGTTCTCCTTTATCATAAAATTCGCGCTGATTAATAATCGTATCAATTGCAATGGCCGTTTTACCTGTTTGTCGATCACCAATAATTAGTTCCCGCTGACCTCTGCCAATAGGTATCATCGCATCAATAGGTTTTATCCCTGTTTGAATTGGCTGATTTACAGGTTGGCGAAAAATTACACCAGGGGCTTTTCTTTCCAAAGGCATCTCATACAAATCACCATTTATGGGTCCTTTTCCATCGATGGCCTCTCCTAACGTATTAATTACTCTTCCCAAAAGGCTTTCGCCTACTTTTATTGATGCAATTTTTTTGGTTCTTCGAACCTTATCACCCTCTTTTATTCCTTGTGAAGATCCCAAAAGCACTACACCTACATTGTCCTCTTCAAGATTCAGAACAATTCCCTTCATCCCATTCTGAAATTCAATTAACTCGTTCGATTGAACTGATGATAATCCATAAATACGTGCAATACCATCTCCTACTTGCAAAACACTTCCTACCTCTTCGAGTTCCGCATTTGAGGTAAATCCTTCGAGCTGAAGCTTTAATATTTTTGATACTTCGCCGGGTTTAATTCCTGCCATATTTAACTATTTTTAGTTTTTTTCTTTATACTTAAATCATATTCCAATAAACTGGTTTTATATCGGATCAGCTGTCTTAAAACACTCATATCAAGCTCCTTGTCGTTAATCTGAAGGATGATTCCACCAACTATAGATTGATCCACTTTTACGTTTAGTTCTATTTTTGATTTTAGCTTATTTTCAATAGCATTGGAAATATTATCCGTTTCTTCATTATCCAATTCGTAGGCTGTAGTTATAAGAACTGATTGAATTTCCTGATTTTTCTTATAAAAATCTACAAAATTTCTTAAAATCCTTTTAAAATAAATTTCTCTTTTATTATGAACTATTATTTCTAAAAACGATAGGGTAATTGCATCTATTTCATCATTGAATATACTTTTTAAAGCCTTAATTTTTTGAGAAGGTTTAATTACAGGATGCTCAAGAATTTTTTCAAGATCTGATGAAGAATTTAGTGTTTCATTAATCAGCAAAATATCCTTTTTAATAATCTCAAGCTTATTCCTTTCTTTGGCAAGAAAAAATAATGCTTTGGCATATCTTATGGCTATTTGACTTTGGTTCATATTCAACTATTTGGATCAATTAAGATCGATATCTTCTATGAGTTTATTAATAAGTTGTTTTTGTTTGTCTTTGTTGTCTAACTCATGTTTGAGTATTTTCTGAGCAATGATAACCGAAAGTTCAGATATTTGATTTTTTATTTCGTTAATTGCGTCCATCTTTTCCTTTTCAACACTTTTACGCGCTTCCTCAATTATTTTACGAGCTTCGATTTTAGCCTCGTGCCTAGCTTCTTCAATAATTCCGGCTTTTATCTCTTTAGCTTCTTTCAGCATATTTTCGCGTTCAATTTTTGCCAAGGCTGTAATTTTTTCATTACCAAATTCAATTTTTGCAAGCTCGTCTTTTGCTTTTTTTGCAGCTAATAATCGTTTTTCGATTGTATTTTCACGCTCCTTTAGTGCTTTAAGTATTGGTTTCCAGGCATATTTAATCAACAAAAAGGTAACCGTACCAAAAGATACTATCATCCAAATTAGCAGACCAATGTCAGGTTTTATAAGTTCCATAGTGCTAAGTTTAAAATTTAAAAAACTTTACAGCTCGCCAACCGCAAAGCTGTAAAGTATAATCCTTAAACAAAAAGAATAAGGAAACACACTACAATTGCGAAGAATGCAACTCCTTCGATAAGAGCTGCAGCCACAATCATATTTGAGCGGATATCGCCGGCAGCTTCAGGCTGACGGGCGATAGATTCCATAGCAGAACTACCTATCTTGCCAATACCCATTCCTGCAGCAAGGGCTGCGATTGCAGCACCAAATCCAGCACCAAGTTTTGCTATTGCGGCTCCTTCAATTACTAGTAAAATAAAGCTTAATGTACTCATAATGTAAATATTAAAGTGAATTGTAATTTATTAATGATGTTCTTCTGTTGCCATACCAAAATATAAAGCTGTTAAAAAAGTAAATACATACGCTTGTATGAAAGCTACTAAAAGTTCCAATACTGACATAAATATGGTAAACAAAACCGAAATCGGTGAGGCTGCAAATCCAGCAACAGCATTTATATTTCCAAATATAAAAATTAGACTAAAAAATCCTAAAACAATAATATGACCAGCAGAAATATTTGCAAAAAGACGAATCATTAAAACAAATGGTTTTGTTAACATTCCTGCGAGCTCTATAAATGGAATAAGAGGAAGTGGTGCTTTTAACCACCAAGGAACGCCTGGTGCATTAAAAATATGTTTCCAATATACTTTATTACCAGTAATCGTAGTGATTGTAAAGGTAAATAAAGCAAGAACCAGAGTAACTGTAATATTTCCAGTTACATTTGCACCACCCGGAAATATTGGTATTAATCCCATTAAGTTATTTAATAGAATAAAAAAGAAAATTGTCAGCAAAAATGGAGTAAATCTTTCGTAATTTTTTGCATTTATTGATGATTTTGCAATATCATCCCGAACAAACAAAATAATTGGTTCTAACAATGATTGCAATCCTTTTGGAGGCATATCGATCCTGCGTGAATATGTTTTAGCAACTGATATAAATAAAATTAAAAGTATTAATGAACTGATAATTATTGCAAAAACATTTTTTGTAATTGAGAGGTCAAGTGGTTTTTCAATAAATGCTCCATTTGCATGTTCGAGTTTTGATGATAAAAAAATATTCCAGCCGTGACTTTTGCTTTTTAAAATCACCGGCAATGGTATTGTAATATGCTTATGATGATATGTAAATAAATGCCAGCCATATTGATCAAGAATATGATCAAATATAAACTCACCAACATCGAATTTCTCTTTTACCTCATTTTTGTGTCCAAGAGAATCATTTTCAACAGAATGATCTTGTGCAAGAGAATTATTGCAAATAAAAAGTGATAGAAGTAATACAGACAAAATTTTTAGCCAGCTTCTTCTCATAATAATGCAGTTGGGATATACAAATTTAACCAATAAATAATTAAAATATCCTTTATTCAAAATAAAAAGGCAATACTTTTTTGGTACTGCCTTTTCATACGAAAAAATAGTATAGATGTTTCTAATTATCCTGCTAAACCAGATGCAATTAAGAATGTTGCAGCAAATGCAATAATGGCATATAATTCAGGAAATACAGCTAAAATAAGAGTATTTCCAAAAACATCATGACCAGAACCAATTGCCGAAATACCATTTGAGACAACCTTGCCTTGTTGAATTGCAGAAATTAAAGCGACAAACCCCAAAAATAAGCCCATTGAAAATATCGCAACTCCATTAAACATAGTAATCTCAGGATTAACTAGAGCGTAAAGCTTATCAATAACAAAATATCCTCCAAATCCATATAATCCTTGTGTACCAGGTAAGGCTGAAAGAATCATATAATTACCAAATTTATCAGGCTCTTTTTTCATGGCTCCAAGAGTTGCATTACCTCCCATTACCACTCCGATCGAACTTCCAATGCCAGACAGGGCTATCATTATTGCTAATCCTGTATAAGCTAAAATAACTGCTACATTTATTTCCATAAATTATTCTCCTTTAAATTATTTTTATTTTGAAAATGGTTTATACTGTTTTCCGCCTCCATTAAATCCGGCGTTTTTATAAAACTCAACAAATGTAAGACGCATTGGGTGAACAAATGCACCTAAACAAGAAAGAAAAATATTTAATCCATGTCCAATAAGGATTAAGATCAAAAAAGGAATCCATCCAAAGTACTTTATTTCTAAAAACTGAACAGAAATTTGATTAAAAACAAGACCAAGAATAGAACCCGAAACACCTAATGCGAATAAACGAATATAGGATAACATGTCACCAAAAACTCCTGTTACCATATTATATGATTCGTAAATACCTAATCCTAAATTGGCAAAAACATTTTTGTCTGGTGCATTAAAAAGAAATATTAATCCTAAACTTAGAATAAGAAAAATGTTCTTAACGAAAGGAAGATTAGCAACATTAAGTCCCATTTTTTCACCACCCATAAAAACAATTAATGTTAATATAAGCAGTATCCAACCGATTGTTGAAAGACCATATTTTATCCCATTCTGTTTGATCTGATTAAAAACTTTAATACTCATCCCAAAAAGAATTTGAACCAATCCTATTGCTATAGATAAATAAAACATCATCATTGGTTTAAGGAATAAATCCTTAAATGGAATAAATTCATAATCACCTAGGCTTAAACCAAAGAAAGTACCCGTTAACATGCCCATTAGTACTGTTGATGCGCCCAAAATTGATGCTAATGTCAAAATTGGTTTTAATGCTGGTTTAACTTTTCTCCTAAGAATTAAAGTGCCTATAAGAATAATCAATCCATAACCAGAATCTCCAACACATAATCCAAAAAACAACATATAAAACGGTGCAAAAAAAGGGGTTAAATCTAATTCAACATATGAGGGTAATGCAAATAAGTTTCCAATAGGTTCGAAAAGCTTTGCGTATTTGCTATTTTTTAAAAGAATTGGAACTTTGTCCCCTTTGATAGGTTTTGCAGATACATAAACAACTGTTTGCTGATTTAGAAAATTTTCTAATTCAACTTTCTTTTCTTCAGGAATCCATCCTTCTAAAAACATTACTTTTTCATCTGCTTGTTTTTCGGTATGATTTATTGCAAGATTAAAATCGGTTTTTCCTTGAATCTCTTTTCTTGTTTTGTATAATGTTTCGAGATAATTAACTGCAAAATCGTCAAATTCGGTTTGAATTTCTTCTACTCGTATTTTATTCTTTTGATATTTGTTTTGAAGATTTGATAAGGTCTCTTCAGGTAATTTTATTTCTTCAGCATCAATATCAATTGGTTGGTTTTCCAATTGAATTACAACAAAATATAATGTGCCACCAATATTATTTATTTGTTCGAGGTAATAGTTTTTTTTCCATTCGTGATTAAACTTTTTTTCGTTACATGTAAAGAACCGAAACTGGATATTTAATTTCTCGAACTTTTCTCTGGTTTCATTAGAGAAGTCCCCATATGGCTCTGCTTTTTGAATTTCTTTATTTAAAACGATCTGTTCCTGATCAATAAAAGTTAACTCATCATTACGGTTTTTTATTTTTTCGACAATAGCCATACCGTCAATCTGTTCATCAAGAGTAACAGGTAATTGATTCCTTTTTTCTAAGAATTTTATGCTTTTGGTTAGCTCAGTTATTTCGAATAAAGATTGTTTAATATGGTCGTTTATTTCCTTATTTTTTTCAATTATATGAAGCATTCCCATTTTTTGAAGTTCATCCAAAAAAGGAATATACTCTTTATAATAAATAAGAAATGAATATTTTATCATTGGAGAAACCATTATGCTACCTCCTTTTGTTGTTGTCTTGTTTTAACAATTTTTTGTGCTGATTTCGAAAGATTTTCTTCATCTTCTAAAAATCGTTTTATCTTCGAAATAGCTTCTTCATATCCCGGAATTTGAACCTTCTCGTAAAGATTCACTTTTTGAGTGGTTTTCTTTCGTGCATAATCGAGTAAGTGCATTTTGTATAAATAAAACTCACTTTCAAGAGATATTTTAATCAGTGATTGTATTATTTCAATTCCATTGAGAAACCATGCTGGTTTATTAAAAAGACTAAATTCTTTTACATCATATAGAACATTATCAAACATAGGAATCTTAACTCCGGCAATTTTTTTTACAGACATTTGAACATCTTTAACCGCAACCAGAGTATTATCAAATTCGCCCCAAAGACTTACCATTGTTTCATACTCATTCATCCTTGCATTTAATTTTCGGAGTAATTCATCAGACTGATCCTTTGCTTTTTTAACCTCCATACGAAGGGCTGCTTCTTTACTCTGCAATGTAGGCAAGGCGCGCAATCTTACTTTTAGCTGTTTGTTGAGCTGTTGTAACGCTGTCTTATTATATTGAAATTTTATCGCCATAATTTTTTGTTTCGAGTTAAAAGTTTCAAGTCTCAGGTTAAAGTTCAAGTCAACATTTAAAAACAATGACTTGCAACTTCATGCTTTATACTTGTAACTAGTTCTTGGGCCAATACTTATCAACAAACTCTTGTTTTATACCTACTTCAGCTGGTTTAAAATATTTATCAAATAAATTCCAACACGCTGTGAGCATTGCATCAACTTCAATATTTACATCAATAGCCAATAATTTTTCAGAATAATCTTTTGCAAACTTCAATGTACGTTCATCATAATCTGTCAGATCAAAGCCATTTTCAAGTTTTGTTTTTGCGTTTGCAGCATCAGCATAAAGACGAATTGCAGCATTCATAACCTGAGGATGGTCGGCTCTTGTTTTTTTACCAATAACCAATTGTTTTAATCGCGAAAGACTTCTGAATGGATCAACAATAACTTTTCCAATATCGGTATCTTTTCTTAAGAACAATTGTCCTTCGGTTATATATCCTGTATTATCGGGAATAGCGTGTGTTATATCTCCACCAGATAATGTTGTAACTGCAATAATTGTTATTGATCCTCCATCTGGGAACTGCACTGCTTTTTCATAGATTTTTGCGAGATCACTATAAAGAGATCCGGGCATACTATCTTTCGATGGAATTTGATCCATTCGGTTTGATACAATACTCAACGCATCTGCATAAAGTGTCATATCGGTTAAAAGCACTAATACTTTTTGATTTTTATCTACTGCAAAATACTCGGCTGCTGTAAGAGCCATATCTGGAACTAAAAGACGCTCAACAGGAGGGTTTTCGGTAGTATTAACAAAACTAATAATACGATCCAATGCTCCTGCATTATCGAAAACATTCTTATAATACAGGTAATCGTCGTTTGTTAATCCCATTCCCCCAAGAATAATTTTATCGGCATCGGCACGTAAAGCAACCATTGCCATAACCTGATTAAATGGCTGGTCTGGATCTGCAAAGAATGGTATTTTTTGTCCAGTGACCAACGCGTTATTTAAGTCGATACCAGCTATTCCGGTAGGTATAAACTCCGAAGGCTGTAAACGTCGAACAGGATTAACTGATGGGCCACCAATCTGACGTTCTTCTCCATCAATTTCAGGACCTCCATCAATTGGATCACCATAAGCATTAAAGAATCTTCCTGATAATTCTTCACCTACCTTGAGTACTGGGGGGCGACCTAAAAACAATACTTCGGCATTTGTAGGAATACCCTCGGTGCCAGAAAAAATCTGAAGAGTAACATTCTCTCCAACAATTTTTACCACCTGGGCTAACCGACCATGTACGATAGCCATTTCCTCATAACCAATATTTGTCGCCTTAAGCGAGCAAGTAGCTTTAGTTATCTGGCTAATTTTGGTATAAATTTTCTGAAATGCTTTTGTTTCCATTATGCAGTTTTTCTTTCGTCAATAATTGTATTTAGTTCTTTTTCGTTTTTATTGAATTTTTCAGATTTAAATTCTGAATAATTCATCTGTTTCATTTGATTAATGACTCTTTTAAAAAAAGAACCAACCTCTTCAAATGTTTCGAAAGAGAATTTCGTTTTATAAATATCTAATACACTCGATAACATATATTTTTGGCGATCCATTGGACATGAGGCATCAACTTTATCGAAAGCATCCTGTTGGAGAATAACAAAATCAATTACTTCGGCTTTCCAAAATCGCTCATGGTAGTCAATTGGAACACCATCGTCACCAAGAATATTTATTTGTTCGGCTACTTCTCTTCCACGAATCAAAATATCGCGTGCAAGTGTAATTTTTTGGGGCCATTCAGGTTCAATATTCTTTACAAAGTACTCTATAACTTCAGGATACTCGGCATATTTCGAATAACTATCGAGAGGATCAATAGCTGGATAACGCTTGCTATCAGCACGTTGCTGAGAAAGAGCATAAAAACATCGTGCTGCTTTTTTGGTTGACTCTGTAACTGGTTCTTTTAGGTTTCCACCAGCCGGGGATACTGTACCTATAAAAGTAATTGATCCTGATGCTCCATTATTCAAATAAACAAATCCTGCTCTAGAATAAAAGTTCGAAATAATTGCAGGTAAGTCCATAGGGAATGCATCCTGGCCAGGCAATTCTTCCATTCTGTTTGACATTTCGCGAAGAGCTTGTGCCCAACGTGATGTAGAATCGGCAAGCATTAATACCTTTAAACCCATAGCACGATAGTATTCGCCTATGGTCATCGCTGTATAAACTGAAGCCTCACGAGCCGCAACCGGCATATTTGATGTGTTTGCAATAATCGTTGTTCTCTCCATCAGTTTTCTGCCAGTACGTGGATCATCTAGCTCAGGAAATTCTGTAAATATTTCTACAACCTCATTTGCACGTTCACCGCAAGCTGCCACAATAATCATATCAGCTTCTGCCTGTTTTGAAATTGCATGTTGTAATACGGTTTTTCCTGTTCCAAATGGACCTGGAATAAATCCTGTACCACCTTCAGCAATTGGATTGAGTGTATCAATAACTCGTACTCCTGTTTCGAGCAATTTAAATGGACGTGGTTTTTCTTTATATGCTTTAATTGGAACTTTTACAGGCCATTTCTGAACCATTGTAATATTAATCTCTTTTCCTTTAGCATCATTAACAACGGCAATGGTGTCGTTTATTTTATAATTGCCTTCTGTTATAACGCTTTTAACGGTGTATTTACCTTCAAATTTAAAGGGAACCATAATTTTATGAGGCATCCAGTTTTCCTTAACTTCACCAAGCCAGCTACCTGCAATAACAACATCTCCTGGTTTTGCAAGTGGCTTAAACTCCCAAAGCTTATCATCCTCAAGAGGATTTGTTTGTTCTCCCCTTTTAAGGAAAACACCCATCATTTTATCGAGGTCATTTTGTAATCCATCAAAATTCTTTGAAAGAATTCCAGGACCCAACGTTACTTCAAGCATGTGTCCGGTAAACTCAACGGTATCGTTAATTTTTAATCCACGAGTACTTTCGAATACCTGAACATAAGCCTGGGTACCCATTACTTTAATAATCTCTGCCATTAATTTGATTCCGCCAAGATTAATGTAGCATATTTCATTTTGATGAACAGGCCCATCAACCTCAACAAATACGAGGTTAGCTATAATGCCTGCAACTTTTCCTGTTGTCATATTATTTGTTTTTTCCATTTATTGTAAATTCTTTTGGAAATTCAAAACTAGTTTTAAGATCCGCAATAATTTGTTTAAAGAATCTTCTTCCTTCTTCTTCGTTTAGTAATAACCAGCGGTATGCTATGTCAAGTTTTAGAGTATATGCTAAAACTACATCAATAGTAAAATATTCGAATAAAGTTTCCTCGTCTATTTTTTTCCATCTTAATAAATCAAGATCTCTTTCTCGTGCAAGAATATTTTCTTTCTCGGAAAAATTCAGAATATCTATTACAACGGGGAAATCAACATCAAGACCAAAATCCTTGGCTGTGTTTTTTAAAATAGAATCTGTAATAAAATTCTTACCTATAAGATGTTTTTCGGGATTTAAATTAAACTTGCGACAATTTAGTCCGGTAATGATATTTTTTATATTCAGATTAAATTCAAACCATTGTTTTAAAAAGCTGTTTTTTGTTTTCAAAACATGATCAAAATACATTTCTGTTAGTATATTTTCCCAGCTTTTCTCGATATTTTGTCTTTCTTCATCTTTATAAAAATCAAAGAATTGGTACATATAAGAAGGAAGAATGTTTTTTCGATCATCAGAAAATTCGGTTTCGAAATCGGCTGCACTATATTTGCCAAGATTATTAAATTGTCCAAATTCTTCTTTTACGTAATGTAAAAGATTCTCATTATCATAAGTAAGGAAAAGTAGTTCAACTAGTTTGTAATCCTGCGGTTTTATATGTTCTTCTAGTTCTTTTTTAAACTCGGGCATTCGGAAATTAATCTCCGAATCATCAAAAAAGATTTCCGGAAGTCCAGCAAGAAAATAATGATAATAATTACTAAACATAATTATTCTCCCTGATATAACATTTCAATTGTTTTGGGTCGTAGATAGCTTTTAAAAAAGTTCTCAAAATCTTCGTCACTAAAACTAATTTTATAAGAACTGTCTGCTGGTCCGATTTTAAATCCCCCTTTTATTGATTCACTAAATGTTAATTGCAGATTTGCATTTAATTCCTTTTGCAATTTTTGATTAAAATATGTGTTAAATTCTTTTTCGAGATTGCTTGGTAGTAAAATAGCGAGATCTATGGTTTCGTGTTTTTGAGGATTCCAGTTTTTAACAACAGTTTCGATAATCTCTTTAACAAATTTTTCATCTTCGAATGACTTTTTTATTGGTTGCTCAATTATTTTAGCAATAATAAGTTCGGTAATTTGTTGTTTAACTGTTCGTACCGTTTGTTTTGCTGCAAGTTTAATTTCAGAATCTGTAGTTCTTGTTTTTTCAGCAGCTTTTTGTTCGGCTTTTGTAATAATAGCGATGGCTTCTTTTTCTGCATTTTGCTTTACTTTTAACGCTTCCGCTTGTGCTTCAGAAAGAATTTTACTTGCTTCTTCTTTTGCTTTATCAACACCTTCGTTATAAAGTTTTTGGGTTAATTCCTGTAATTTGTTTTCCATATGTAGTTTCTTTTTTATGCATTAATAAAACCGAAATACAAATCTAATAAATAAATAAATAATAATGAATTGTGTTTTTATTTAATTAATCATTCCCTTCTTTGAAAAACAAAATAATTGAAAGAAAGGATTTATCAGAAATTTATTTATTTCTTGGATTGATTCTTAAAGAAAGGGAGAATTAATACAACTTCAAAGGTTGTAAACAAAATATACAGTATTAAAAATGAAATTAGAAAGGGTACTGCTTTATTGGTATTTAAGAAAGAATAACTAACTATTATAGCGAGAAAAAGAATCATTTTTATTCCTGTAATTAGTATAAACCGGCTTGAAAACTTTGAAATATTATAACTTGTTAGTTTAACAAGGATAATATGAAGAATTGCTGTAAAAAGAGCCATTCCAAACAATATTATCCAAAACACAGGGAGGTAATAATCTGAAAATACGGTTTTAAAAAGAGTCATTGAAATGACCGCAATAATTAGGGTAAAACCCGCATTTTTTATTAAAATCTTACCTATTGGTTGCATAATTCATTCTATTTTCTTTTTAAATGCCAGAACAATATAAGCCAATGAGTTTCAAAATTAATTATCCATTGGCTTACATTGAATTACCTAAATTAGGGAATAAAACTAATCTATACTGTTTTTGACTCTTTTGATCCGATATTATTATCAGTTTTGGTAAAAGGCATAGATTCTTCGCCCATATTGCAATTACCGGTAAATTTTGAACCTGGTTCAATTGCTAGTTTTTTAGTTGTGATATCGCCAAATATTTTCGCTGTTGCTTTAAGCGAAAGCAATTCGTTAACTTTTATTTTTCCTTTGATTTCGCCTAAAACTTCAGAATTTTTACAAACAATTTCGCCATTAATTTTACCAGTTTCGCCAATAACAAGTTTTCCTGTGGTACTAAGATTTCCTGTTAAAGAACCATCTATTCTAATATCTCCGTTTGAAGATATATCGCCTTTTATGTCTGTTCCTACACCAATCAGGTTAATTGCAGCGGTAACATCAGTCTCATTATTTTTTGCCATGATATGTTAATTTATGGTTTAACTTATTCAAACTTGTTGGAAAACGACAAATATAAATAAATTATTTTTTAACTCGTGATTAAAATTACAGTCAAATATACTCCTAAAAATCCTGAAAACAATTCAGCTATAATTATTTAATTACATTCCAGAAATATCGATTCCAAATATTACTTCCGAAAATACGTTATTTGAGAAGTTTGTATATCCTATACGTATCCCCGTATTCAGAGGAAAAATCATTCGAAGCAAATGATAGTCTGCAGATAATTCAATACCATAACTTACAAGGTTATAGTTTGCCCAATAGATGGTATTGGTAGAATTATTTTTGGCTCTGAATTTATTATTTGCATAATTAAAAAACACATTGCTCTTTATTCGTTTTACATAAAAAACTGGACCAAGACTCCAATCTGGATAAGCAATAGGGAAAACATAATCACAATAAATTTTCTTAAACTTTTCGGTTCTAAATTCTTCAATACCATGAGGAAAATCAAAATTGCTTCCATAAAGGTACAATTTAGGATCCTGAAATTGATATCCTGCGTTTAGCTTAATTCCATGATTTTTAAAAAATCCCGGAAGATATAATGTGCCATCAATAGAAGACATATAACCAAACAATTCTTTTTCTAATGGAGTATTTTGCAATTCGTAATTAAAAACGATCCCTATTGTTGGTTGAATATCACGATGTGATGTTCGCTTTAGCCAATAAAACATGAGTTGTTCTGTAAAAAACTCGTTCCCTGCTACATAATAATCATCCAAAAAATGATAATAATATGTATTGTGGTAATCAACATTAATTCGCGGAATAAAACCGCCGCTCATTTTTCCAGTTGAAAAATTCACAGGAAGGTAAATATCAATATTATATGATAAGTCATTGTACCCAATCTCTGGATGCCAATCAGTATCATCAGGAGCAAAATACTGACGTATATTTCCATAATCTGCTGAAAGCGTAATAACAGGAACAAATCCTTTATAAATAACTGATGATTGTATATAATGATGCCCATTTTTATATGCGTAACCCAGAATTGATTCCGCTGTACTAAGCTTATTTTGTGACAATAGCATTACTCCTGGATGAATTTGTTTTATCAGGTTGCCTGGATCTGATAAAAATCCATTAATAGATTCATTTGAGTAATCAAAATAAAAGGGAATCCAACTATGAAAATTGAAGCCATTCATAAGTTTATTGTATGCCTTTGTTGTATATTTTTCTGCCGGGATTTTTTCATCACCAGAAATGAATTTTTCCTGATCTGTCAACTTTTCAGAAAAATGCATCTGCTTATTGGTTTTCTCGCTCATGTCTTTCCACAACCCTCTTTCTATAGGAATTACAGCAAGTCTATTGCCTTGCGAAGAATGTTCGGCTATAATAATATCTTTGGCATTCTTATCGATACAAAAATCCACAATCCCTGATGAAGAAAGGGACATCTGATATTTGTCTTTGGTCGAAGGATCAAATAAATAAACTTCATCTCTACCATTAAGTGTTGAATGAAAGAAAACATACTTTTCGGTTGGAATAATTCTCTGTATATCCGTATTTTCAAATGCAAATATTACTTCCCAGGAGTTATTTTCAACACTATATTTCGAAACTTGTTTACCACTATCGGTTAATTCAATAAAATATACAGATTTAGAATCTGGAGACCATTTCGGTCTCATTATAAAATTAGTTGAAGGAACTCTGTAAATAATATCTCCTTTGAATGAACTAATAATAGTTAGGTAACATTGATTATCTGTGCTTACTTCAACAACTGCTATTTTATTTGCATCAGCTGAAATATCCGGACTAAAATAACGGCTTTTTGAAACAACCAGCCTTTCTTTTTTAGTTTCGATATTAACCATTTTAATCGTTGAATACTCCTTGTTTTGCCAACGAAAATGGGGTTTATATTCAGCCCAAACTATAAAATTTTTAGCCGCTGAAAAATCGTCTGAAACTAAAATGCCTGGCTCAAAAATAGCCGTTTCTTTCTCTGGTGTAATAAGGACAAATTGAGGAATATGTCCTAGTCCTTTTTTTAAACAAATAACTTTCTGATTATCAATGGATATGGGATTAATATAATCTTCATACCCATCAATTGTATATTGTTGAAACCGCTTAGCTTGTATCGCCTTATAATCAATTTCTTCTACTTTATAAATACTATCAAGATAATTTAGTGTTCCTTTAAATAGTTGTTTTTGATTTATTCCATACTGTTTTTTTAATCCTGCTGAAAAAGCCAGTGGAGTTGGAAAAAAAGTAAATGAATTTCTGGCCACATGATCATGAATAGAACTCCATGATTTAGCTCCGTATTTTGTTCTAAGATAAGCCGTTAGCTGATACCCGAATTCATAATGATTCGGAATATATCTACCATACGAGCCGAAGAGCATCTGATCAATTGTAAACTGTTTTTCGTCGCTCAGTAAATGTGTTCTGATATTTTTTTCGAACATAGGCGATCGTCCTCTGCCAAATTTTCCAAAAACTGTTTCGGTGCTAACAGCGTCTCCTTCATAATACCACATCGGCAATTGTCCTGCAGCCATTCCTACTGCCATTTGTCCAAATAATACAGATAGTATTTTTGTTATTCCTTGATTAAGCTTATCTATTTGAACCACATGACGCATTTCGTGCAGACACAAATGTTCAAGCCATGGTTCAGGCAACATATCCTGTGATGGAGTAGTAAATAATTCCATGCGTTTGGGTGCCCAACTTACATAACCATTTGATCGGATTGTTTGATTATGAACAATAACTGAAATTTTTCTTGGTTCATGATCAAGCGAAAAATTTGCCTGCTTATAATAATACTCAAGAATATTCGCTATTTCTTGTGCTTTTGATTCGAAATCGCGATCAAAAATGATCTGAAAATGTTCTGAATTTATTTGATTCCACCTAACAACTGATGGATCCTGACCTGTTGAATAAAACTGGGCAAAAACTCCTTTCCCTGAAAAAATAAAAAGAAATATGAAACCATACAGAACGTATTTTTTCATGAGAAATTTATTGAATGATAATCTTTTTACTATAAATACCTTTTTCTGTTGATAATCGGATTAAATAAATACCTTTAGAAATATTATCTACGTGTATTTTTTCATTAAAATAGCCTGATTGCTGATTAATCAAACTCTCAATAATCGTTTCTCCGTTAAGCTTAATTAGCTCTATTTTCAACTTGCTTGTTTCCATTAGATTACCCGAAATGGTAATGTTATCATGCACGAGGGATGTAATTATTAAATCTTTCAGATCGCTGTCATTAATTTCGATATTCAATGGATCGGAAACCGTAAAATGAAATTCCTCACTCAATACAATGATGTTATCAGAAATGTTATATCCTGCTATTTTAAAATATATTTCTGTTCCAATTGGAAACTGGCTGATAATGCCACTATAAACATTCTCCGACGCAGTCATGGTGATCCTGTTAGGATAATTTTCTGTTTCATTACCCCAGATTATTCTCATCTGCTTTACCTGGTTATCGATATCTTTTAATGCAGCATAAATAGATGTAGAATTTAAGGAGTTTGGAGTTGAAGGAGTGTAATAAATATTATATATGTTTAAATAATTAACTGACGTTTGGTCTATTTTAAGTTCTAGGTAAACTGGCAAATGATCAGACATACTATACAAGGCTTGTGCAACATTGGAAGGTACTGATGTGTTGGTTGTCGTATTTATCGAATTATTAAACGAACTTCCGTCCTGCCCAATTGCTTTATACGAATTTGGAACATATGTGACTTTGTGGGTACCGTTTATAATGTAGTCTGAAGCTAAAATAAAGTCAAATCTATCATCCATTCCTCCTCCCGAATGGCAGTCTCCGCTTACATGTGTTGATTGGGTGTGGATATATCTATAGGCATAATTATTATTCCAATCCCCAATCTGATTAGCCGGATCATAAAACTTGTATAATGAATTTGATGGATTTATTAGTTTTTGAAAAGCTCCTTCAGAAGAAGTGTATAAATTTAGATCACCCAGAAAAAGATAATTACCTGCAACACCCAAACTTGTAAGATAATCCATTACAATTCCAGCTTCTAAAACTCGCTCTTGAATATTTTCTGAATAACTCCCTGCCTTAAAATGAGCCACAATACAGGTAATAAAAGCCGTATCATTTGTTGTTGACAGATCTGGTGCATTGTAATAAAAAGTATAGGCATTAAAAACCTTATCTGTTGAAATGGTAAAGCTTATGGGAGTATGTTTTTTAAGTTTCAGCTTTTGAGAATTGTAAAAAACGGTATTTGCCAGATAGGTTTTTGGGAAAGTTGTTCGATTGTAATAATCTACACCATCAACATTCAATGCATTATTCAACAAATATGTTGCATCATCAGCTACTGGATAGGCTTCATCTCCATCCAGCTCATTAACACTGAAAATATCTGGTTTTACATGTTTTATTATGATTTTTAGATTACTATTTTTCGTATCAACAGAATTGTTTACACTTGTACAATAGGACGTATTTTTCCCATAATAAAGCAAGTTGTAATGCATTACTTTTAATGTATCTTGAGCAACTGCACAAAAACTAAATAAAATAATAATCCATATTGTATTTAAAATTTTCCCCATCTCACAAAATTTAATCATCGCTAAATCTTTGTTGCTTTGTATCCCTGGGTAGATAAAATCTGAATTAATTTATCTCTGAAATCACCCTGAATAATTATCTCTCCTTCTTTAATTGTACCGCCAACAGCACATTTTGTTTTTAATAGTTTTGCCAGGTCTTTTAAATCTTCTTCTGAGCCAACAAATCCATTAACCACGGTAGCCTGTTTTCCTTTAGAACGAGCCTTTGAATCCATATAAACTTTTAATTTTTGTTTACTTGGATCAATTGTTACTTGCTCATTTTGAGTCTTATCGTATTTGTAATTAAAATCCGGGTTTGTGCTATAAACGATATCTTTTCTTTCTTTCCATTTATTCGTTTTCATGATCAAGTTTACTTATAATAATTTGAGAACCAATAACAAATACAATGTTTTAGAATTGGCTAATTTACGTATTTTCGAACCAAATTGGGTCTTTTGCAATATTTTTTTTATAATTATGGCAATATTTTTATTGAATAATCATTAATAAAAATAAATTGAATTAGTTTTGAGATTTAAATTTTAAACCACAACCCATGAACAGATATAAAATTGTTAACCTGGTAACCGGATGGATCGTTTTTATTATTGCATCTGCAGTTTATTTATTAACTATAGAGCCCACAACCAGTTTCTGGGATTGCGGTGAATTTATTGCTACTGCTTTTAAACTTGAAGTAGGACATCCTCCCGGTGCTCCATTCTTTATGATAATTGCCCGGTTTTTTTCGGTTTTTGCAAGTGACGTTACTCAGGTAGCAAAAATGGTTAATGCTATGTCGGCATTAGCAAGTTCATTTACAATATTATTTCTATTCTGGACCATTACCCATCTTGCCAAAAGATTTATTTCTAATTCAAAAGAATTAACCACAAGTCAGCTAATTGCAGTAATAGGAAGCGGCGCTGTTGGTGCGCTGGCATATACTTTTTCTGATACATTCTGGTTTTCGGCAGTCGAAGGAGAGGTTTATGCATTATCATCATTTTTTACTGCTTTTGTTTTTTGGGCTATCCTTAAGTGGGAAAATGAAGCTGACGAAAAACACGCTAACCGATGGATAATCCTTATCGCCTATATGATGGGATTATCAATTGGGGTTCACTTATTAAATCTTTTAGCAATACCTGCTATTGTTTTTGTTTATTACTTTAAAAAGTATGAAGTAACCCGTAAAGGTGTTATCGGTGCATTTCTTATTTCCTTGGTTATCCTTGGATCGGTTATGTACATTATCATTCCAGGAGTTGTTACAGCGGCAACTTGGTTTGAACTAATGTTTGTAAATGGCTTTGGAATGCCATTTAACTCAGGCCTTTTCTTTTATATTGCTTTATTAATTGGATTGGTTGTATGGGGTATTTATTACACTGTAAAAAAACAAAAAGTTATATTAAACACTATTCTGGTCGCTTTTATAGTTATTCTTATCGGATATTCAAGTTTTACAATGATTGTAATCCGATCTTTGGCTGATCCACCTATGGATGAGAACAACCCGGAAACAGTTTTTAATTTGTTGCACTATTTAAACCGTGAGCAATATGGTGACAGGCCATTAGTTAAAGGACAATATTATAGTGCACCAATTGTTGATAGCAAAGAACCATATACATACCGTCAAAAGGATGGCAAATACATTAAATCATATTCGCTAAATTCAAAATATATTTACGATGAACGTTTTACTACCGTTTTCCCTCGAATGTACAGCCCGAAGGAAGAGCATATTAATGAATATGTTAAATGGGGAGATATAACAGGTAAGAAAATGTCGATAACCGATTATAATGGTGAACCCAAAACAGTTGTATTACCAAGCTTTGGAGAAAATCTTAGATTTTTCTTTACCTACCAAATTGGACATATGTATATCCGTTATTTTATGTGGAATTTTTCGGGAAAACAAAACGATACACAAAGCCATGGCGAATTGCTTAATGGAAACTGGATTACAGGAATAAAGGCAATCGACAATAAATTAATTGGACCTCAGGATAATTTACCCGATTCAATGAAAAACAGTAAATCACGGAATGTATACTTTATGCTTCCATTCCTGCTCGGCTTGGTTGGATTCTATTTTCAGTTACGTAAGCATTTTAATGATTTTATTGTTGTTTTTCTATTATTTATTCTTACCGGTCTTGCAATTGTTGTTTATCTGAACCAATATCCTATTCAGCCACGTGAGCGTGATTATGCTTATGCAGGATCGTTTTATGCTTTTACAATTTGGATTGGATTAGGTGTTTATGCCTTATTTGATGTGTTAAGCAAAAAAGTAAACGGCATGGTAAGTACATCACTGGTAACAATTGTTTGCCTTGTTTTTGTACCCGGAATTATGGCTAGCGAAAACTGGGATGACCATACCCGATCAAACCGATATGTAGCCAGGGATTTTGCTTATAATTATTTAAACTCCTGCGCACCAAACGCCATTCTGTTTACACATGGCGATAACGACACTTTCCCTCTTTGGTATGCTCAAGAAGTGGAAGGAATAAGAACAGATGTTCGAATTGTAAATCTCTCGCTATTAAATACCGATTGGTATATTGACCAGATGAAACGAAAAGCCTATGACTCCGAACCTGTACCTTTCGGAATAGAACATGAACAATATATTAACGGAGTTCGCGATGTGGTTTATATTAATGAACGAATTCCCGATTATGTTGATTTGAAGAAGGCCATTGATTTTGTTGCTTCGGATGATAAAAGAACAAAACAACAAGTTGGACAAAACGAATGGATTGATTATTTACCCGCAAATAAATTTACTATTCCTGTTGATAAAGAAAAAGTGTTGGCTAATGGAACCGTAAAATCAATAGACGCAGACAAGGTTGTACCAGAAATAAAGATTACTTTAAATAAATCTCGAATTATGAAAAGTGAGCTTATGATATTGGATTTGCTGGCCAATAACAACTGGGAGCGACCGGTTTACTTTGTTTCTACAGGTGGTGATGCAGATATAGGTATTGATGAGTATTTACAGCTCGAGGGATTTGCCTATAAATTTGTTCCTATTAAAACGCCAGCTAAAGGTTATCTCGACATAGGGCGTATTGACTCAGAGATTATGTACAATAAATTAATGAATGAATTTAAATGGGGCAACATAAATAACCCAACCGTTTGGCTTGATCATACTATTGTTCGTACTGTTTCTGTAATGAGAATTCGAAATAACTTTACCCGATTGGCGCAACAGCTAATGATCGAAGGAAAAAGAGATTCAGCAATAGCAGTTCTTGATCGTTGCTGCGAAATTACTCCTCATAATTGCATCCCGTACGATTTGTTTTTCCTTGATGTAGTTGAAACCTATTATCGTCTGGGAGCTAAAGAAAAAGGAGATAAATATGCCGAGGAATTTGCAACCATTACCGAGAAAGAACTCAATTATTATTTTTCTGTTCCCGAGAAATTTATGGTAACACTCGATTACGAACAACGACTTGCAATGCATATTCTACAACGCCTAAAAGATTATTCACTGCATTTTGGCAGTAAAGAGCTTAGTACAAAAATCGATAATTCGTTGAACAATGCATTTATGATGTATAAAGGCAATTAGAAATAAATCAGTTATTTAAAAGAGGCTGTCTCAAAAGGACAGCCTCTTTTAATATATCTTATTCCTGTTAAAATAACCCTACGAGGGTTATTAATTGCATTTTGTATTATTAAAAATTACTCTAATAAAACCCTCATAGGGTTTATCTGTTTTTAATTTGATAATTTTATTGCAGATTATAAGGTATTCGTTTTTTAAATTTTAAATTTTTTTTAATGAAGATTTCTTTGCTCGAAACCCACTTGCAATGACCTTTTTCTTTCTTTAAATGCAGTTTTATTTAATTTCTCCCTTTTTATATGCGTCTTATCAACTCTAAACATTTTCATTTTTTTTATGTTATTAAACTAAAAATCAACTACCTTTGCACGCTCAAATTTAGGTATCATGCAAAAAATCAGAAATATAGCCATTATCGCACATGTCGACCATGGCAAAACTACACTCGTAGATAAAATGTTGGTGTTGGGTAAACTTTTCCGTGAAAACGAAAATCCAGGCGATTTAATTTTAGACAGTAACGATCTGGAACGCGAACGTGGAATTACTATTTTGTCGAAGAATGTTTCCGTAATCTATAAAGACTATAAAATAAATATAATTGACACTCCCGGCCACGCTGATTTTGGTGGTGAGGTTGAACGTGTTTTAAACATGGCCGATGGTGTATTGCTTTTAGTTGATGCCTTTGAGGGCACTATGCCTCAAACACGCTTTGTTCTTCAAAAAGCCCTTTCGCTTGGATTAAAACCAATTGTTGTTATAAACAAAGTTGATAAACCCAATTGCCGCCCAGAAGAAGTACAGGAACAGGTTTTTGATCTTATGTTTAACCTCGATGCTAACGAAGCTCAATTAAATTTCCCAACCATTTATGGTTCTGCAAAACATAACTGGATGTCGGATGACTGGAAAAAACCATCCACAGATATAACTCCATTAATGGATCGTATTATCGAATATATTCCTGCTCCACAATCATTAGAAGGTACACCTCAGCTTTTAATTACTTCTCTCGACTATTCTCCATATGTTGGTCGAATTGCTATTGGTAAATTACTTCGTGGATCGTTAAAACCAGGATTGCAGGTTTCATTAGTTAAGCGAGATGGAAGTATTCAGAGAACAAAAATTAAGGATTTACTTACTTACGAAGGATTGAGCAAGAAAAAAACAGATCTCGTAAAATCCGGAGATATTTGTGCATTGGTAGGAATCGAAGATTTTAGCATTGGCGATACCATTGCCGATTATGAAAATCCCGAAGGGTTGGATCCTATTGCTATTGACGAGCCAACTATGAGTATGCTTTTTACCATAAATAACTCCCCATTCTTTGGTCGTGATGGTAAATTCGTTACATCGCGCCATTTAAAAGAAAGACTTGACAAGGAGCTTGAAAAAAACCTCGCATTACGTGTCGAAAAGACAGATTCAGCAGATTCTTTTACCGTATTTGGTCGCGGTGTTCTCCATTTATCCATATTAATCGAAACAATGCGTCGCGAAGGGTATGAGATTCAGGTTGGACAGCCAAAAGTAATTGTTAAAATCATTGATGGTGAAAAGTGCGAACCAATTGAATACTTAACAGTTGATTTACCTGAGGAATATTCGGGTAAAGCCATTGAGATTATTCAGCAACGCAGAGGTGAAATGGTAAACCTAGAGAGAAAAAACGATCGTATTTTGCTCGAGTTTTATATGCCATCGCGGGGTATTATTGGTTTAAAAAACATTATGATGACTGCCACTGCTGGAGAAGCTGTAATAGCTCATCGTTTTAAAGCATTCGAACCATATAAAGGTGATTTTGAAAAAAGAAATGTTGGTGCCCTTATAGCTATGGAAACAGGTCTTGCAATTGCTTATGCACTTGACAAACTGCAAGACAGAGGTAAATTCTTTGTTTCTCCGATGGAGGAAATCTACGAAGGACAGGTCGTTGGTGAAAACACTAAATCAGGCGATCTGGTTTTAAATATTACAAAAACAAAAAAACTAACGAATATTAGAGCATCGGGTACCGATGATAAGGTAAGATTAGCTCCTCCAGTTAAATTCTCACT